>Ga0075530_1001277_pt1 | contig 12025 bp, 12 predicted proteins | sample NGEPerD_2_FD_75101 | JGI IMG/M metagenome (GOLD analysis project Ga0075530, IMG submission 75101) | Arctic peat soil microbial communities from the Barrow Environmental Observatory site, Barrow, Alaska, USA - NGEE PermafrostL1-D | ecosystem: Environmental > Terrestrial > Soil > Wetlands > Peat ...
CCCTCCACCTACCCTCCGGAAACAGCCGTGAGAGTCCGTGACCGATCCGGTACAGTCGAAGGTGTCCGAGACACCGGATCCCGTGTAAACCATAGGGAATCCGCTGCTTCCGGTAATGATCGTCAAGGTTCGGTACCCCTCCGATTGATTCAAGGGGTCGCAGGTTCAAATCCTGTCAGCCCGACCGAAGAAACAGCAGGTCAGAGGCCGTTTTCCAGTTCAGGAAGGCGGCCTCTCGCCACATCAGGCGGCTGGTGCACACCTTTTTCGCACACCTTTTGGGGCGCGGTTTTGGGCTCAGAGTCCGACTGCTGTCCCAGCCTTCGAAGTCGGACGGCTCAGGCAGCACGTGGTTCCGCTCGGAGCGCGTTCACACGGCTATGGGGTGGGGCGACGCCATCGCCTTCGTTCCTGCCGACCGAGTGGAGAACTCGGAGCGCAAGGGAGCAGTTGGCCTCGACGGGCACCGTCGTCTCGTCGCCCTCGGAATGTCGGCGCTGGCCTGCATGCTCGGTGGGTAAAGTTCGCAAGACACCGGCCTCGACTCGTTTCTGACGGAGCCGCAACGAAGGGAGATTGACGAAAATGACCGTCAGAACCTCCCCCATCAACCCATCGGTGCTTTCTTGGGGCCTTGCCCAGGACGGCCGGACGCTGGGCGAAATCGCCGCGGCGCTGAAGATTGAGCGGGCCGAGCTCGTTTCGTGGTCCGTTGGCGAGTCCGAGCCTCGTGTCGGGCAGGTCAGTGACCTGGCCGGCGTCCTGCATCGCCCACGGGTGTTCTTCTTTCTGCCTGAGGCACCCGCAGAGGGCGCAATCCCGGATGGTTTTCGCCACCCACCTGGTGGTGGAGCGCGGTCCGTATCGTCGACGGTCCTGCTCGAAGCTCGCCGCGCGAAGCGGGTGCAGCAGGCGATCGCGTCCACGGTGGCCAACGACAACCGACCCGAAGTGCCGCTAGCCAGCATCAACGAGAGCCCTGTTCTGGCGGCTGAGAAAGTCCGCTCGTGGCTGGGTCTGGGCGAGCCGACCCGATGGGGCGACGAGTATCAGGCCCTGCGCTGGTGGCGATCCATACTTGAGGCCTCGGGTGTCCTTGTGTTCGAGCTGCAACTTGGCAAGGACGCAGTGCGAGGTTTCGCCGGTTGGGACGACCGCGCACCCATGATCGTCGTCAACAGCTCTAGCGTTACACCCGCGGCACGGATCTACACGATTGGGCACGAGCTCGCCCACCTTCTGCTCCGAGAAGCTACCGCTTGTTTGGAGCCCACCGGCGGCAACCTCACGATCAACACACGCACCGAACGCTGGTGCGAGCGATTCGCCGCCGACCTAGTGATGCCGGCTGACGCGGTGCGCCAACTCATGGAGCACGAGGCGGTCGGCGATGAGGCGGCCACGATTGACACCGTCAAAGCGATGATGGCGCGCTTCCGCGTTTCCGCCCGCGCGGCAGCCCTGCGGTTGAACGACCTCGGATATGCCCCAGACGGCCTATACGCCGCCGTCCTTTCTATCTTCCGGACTCGAAAGGGGAGCCAGGGGGGGAAGGCGTTCAGCCCGCCTCGTCACCGCATGCGGTTGCGCCAGTACGGCACGCCCGTAGTGACAGCCGTCCTAGACGCCTTGCCTCCCAACGACGCCATGTCGGTGCTGCGAATGGACGTTGAGGACGTCCGCAAGCTGGCCGACGAGGTCCCCGGTGTGCCCGCCTATTGAGGAGAGCGACGACGACTGGGCACCAGGACCCGATGAGTCACTGCCTCTCGACTTGGTGCCATTACTTGTGGTCGTCATCGACTCGAGCACCATCATCAGGATCAAGACGGTCGTGCGGACCGACGATCAGTGGGAGTTGTTTACGCAGATGCGGGCGTTGGTCGAGCAAGGCCGACTGGCGTTTCCGTCTCACGTACGCCGCGAGGTGTCGCGAGAGAAGCACGCTGACGCGCCGGGCGCGTGGTGTGGCGGAGCGGCCAAAGTCGTCCAGCACGCCGACCCGACCGAGAACACGCTCGTCGAAGTGCTGCCGACCATCGCGCGCGTGGTTGAGGCGGACGCCGAGCCCAACCGCGAGCCAGCGGATCCCTACGTCGCCGCAATGGCCTATGAGCTCAGAGCCCGCGGCTACGACGTAGCGGTGGCCACTGACGACTGCGTCGACCGCCTTCCGATCAAGATCGCGCTGACCACCGCCTGCGAGTTGCTCGATCTCGCGACCTGGAACTGCGAGACGTTCATCGAGTGGGTGCGATCGACCATGCCCGAGGGTGCGTAGTTCTCGATCCCACCCTCGCGGTGGCGAGGGTGGGGGCTGAGGCTCCGTGAGACGGTCAACGCAGCGCATCGCTGAGAACCTGCATCGCGGAGACGCTGATGTCGGGGGAGACGTGTCCGTAGATGTCGCCGGTGATGCTGATGGATGAGTGGCCCAAAATCTCCGAGACCACCTTGAGCGGGACGCCGTTGGCGAGCATGGTGCTGGCGGCGGAGTGGCGGAGGGTGTGGAGGCCGATGTTCGGGAGGCCCGCCTGCTCGGCTGCCCCCTTGAGGGCGCGGAGCGCGTTGCGGGGGTCGCAGGGCTCGCCGAAGGCTGTGGTGAAGACGTAGCCCGGTGTCGTTCCATTGCGAGCCGGCCCGGTCGCGCTCGGCGGCCTGGCGGGCGCGGAGCCGCTGGAGGATGTCGGCGGTGCGGTCGGTGATCGGTACTTCCCGGCGGGACTTCGCGGTCTTGGTGCTTGTGATCACGAGCTCGCCGTCCTCGCGCGTCAGGGTGCCGCGGATCTTGAGCCAGCCGTCGTCCTCCTGGACGTGACTGCGCCACTTGAGCGCGAGCGCCTCACCGCGGCGAAGGCCAGTGTTGACCAGGAGGTCGAAGAGCAGGCCGTAGCGCGTTCCTCTGGCAGCCTCGAGAAGGCTCTTCACCTGGTCAGGGGTGAGGTACGCCGCCTCCTTCACCTCGACCCGGGGATGCGGGACCGACGCGACGGGGTTGTCGGCGAGCTCGCGGTCCTTCACGGCGGCGTCGAAGACAGCGCGGAGGATCGTGTAGGCGTTGCGTCTGGTGGAGTCGCTGAGCCCCTTGCGCCGAAGCTCGGCCAACCACCCGTCGACCGCGCTCGGGCGCACCCGGTGCATCGGCGTCGCGCCGAGCTGGCTGCCAATGATGTGGTGGCGGGCGACGGCCGCGTACATCGTCTTGGTGCTCGTCTTGCGGTCCGAGTTCGCCAGGGTCGTCTCGATCCAGGCCTCGGCGTACTGGTCGACGAGCTGGCGTGTGTCGCGGGCCGGCAGCTCCTTCTTCAGTCTGGCCCGGACCTCCTCGGCCTTGTGACGGGTCTCCTTGGCGGTTCGTCCGGTGACCGTCACGCGCTTGCGGACGCCGTGGGCGTCGGTGTGGCGGATCAGGATCTGCCAACGACCGTCCTTACGCTACACAGGTCGGGATCCTTCACCGTTGGCGCGTCGAGTCGGCGTGGCCATGGACCTAGCGTATGACCCGTTGACCACGGCGAAGCCGATTGCCGACGGGCTGTGGACAAGGAGTCCCTTCCTTCGCGGCTCATCGGTGGGAGACTGTTGGCGAAGGCTCGACGAAGTCAGGAGGCAGCCATGGCAGGACCGCTCGTGGTTGATCGCCACGCGATCGAGGCGCTCTGTCGGAAGTACGCCGTGCGTCGCCTCCTACTGTTCGGCTCCGCCGGTACCGAGCATTTCGACGAGGCGACCAGCGACATCGACTTCCTTGTCGAGTTCGATGACGCACCCGTGAGCCGCTTCGATGCCTACTTCGGCCTCAAGGAAGATCTTGAGGCACTCTTCGGGCGCCCGGTTGACCTCGTCTCGGCGGCCGCCCTGGAGAACCCGTACTTCGCGGAGTCGGTCGCCAGCACCAGTCGAGAGCTGTATGCAGCCTGAGGCGCCGGCGCTGATCTGGGACGCCAGACGAGCGGCAGGTCGCGTCACGGGCGAGGACGCGTCACCGCAAGCGGATCGGTCGGCGAAGACGAACTGGCACTCCGGGCCGATCGAGGAGCGCGGGGCCAGCGCGAGCCACGTCAAGGGTGAGGGTCGGCGCCGCAGGTGGGCTGATCGTGCCCATCCGAATCCGCCTCCACCTCTGCTATGGCGACGCCGAGCCGGGTATACCTTCCGGGATTCCTGGGTCAGATCGTCGCGTTTCGCGGCCGGACCCATCCGGGGTCACACCCTCCCGATTGATCCGCTGCGCGGGGGCACGGTGTGGGATCGAGCACCCGAGCATGAGAATCAGGATGAGTGAGTAGTAGTGCAGGGCCACCCACGCGCCCCGCGGGGTATCGAGGGCCAGGTGGGGTGCGAACGAGGTCACCGTCAGCGCCCAGATCGGTACCACCGTGAACGCCAGCAGACCGCACACGACCCTCCCCCAGAGGGGACCGCGTCCGGAGACCGCATAGCCGCCCACGATGCCGTAGAGCGGTACGCCGATGGCACCACCACCCAGCCCATCCTCGAAGATCCCCAGGAAGCCGAGCGGGCCTTCACTGAAGAGGACGGCGGTGAAGGTGAGCGGTGCCAGTGCCAGCCAGCGCCATCCACGTCGCCCACCGGATGCGCGGAGTTGCTCCGCCCAGCCGAGGAGCAGGCCGGTGACGAGACCTGGCAGCATGATGTAGCCGAACGTCATCCCCCACTCGACGTCCGAGTCATTGCCGGCGACCTCGGCCATGAAGCCGCGGAGCCCACTGGCCCAGGCGAGCCCGACGAGTGCGCCGAGGAGCAGCAGCGACACTCGGCCCCGGCTATCAGGCGTAGTCCTTCGGGCTTCGGAGTTGGCCGACATTGCCGCCCCCTTCTACTCGATTTGGTTCTAACTGAATCTGGCCCCGCGAGGCGCGTAACGGCCACAGCGTCAGGTAGGACGGGGGTGGGTACGAGGATGGGGTACGACGGAGGTCAGGCGCGTCGGAGCAGGCTGACCAGTCCGACCGGGACAGCCCACAGCCCGAAGAGGGTCCCGGCCACAGACATGGCTCCGAGATGTCTTGAGCCAGAACATGCCCCCGCTACGGCTGCCCCCGCTACGAATGTGATGTCTCAGGACATAGGCGACACCCGGACCGACCGAACCGTGGGTTCGGGTATTCGTCATTCACGCAGGTGCGGGCGTCGTGAGGGCGCGGTGGTGCCCACCCGATCCGTTCGTTAGGAGCAAGCAGCGACCGCGTCCGGGAACGCGGCGTCGATTGCCTCGAAGTCGAGGTGACTGATGCCGGGAGCGTCCTTGCCCCGGGACTCCGCCCCTCTCGCCATCACCGCGTGCACGTTTATCGGGGTGTCGACCGAGATACCCGCAGCGTCGGCGAGCACCTGGATGCCGGCGTCGCACAGGCCGGTGAACTCGAATGCGAGGTCGTGGAACGACACGAAGCTGCTGGAGTTGTTGGCCCCGGCCATGGCCTGCGGTGTCATGTTGTTCACGTAGCAGAAGTGTGCGCTGGCCGGTCCGAGACCAAGCGCCACCGCGGCGACCATGCCGAGTGCGATGGTGGAGATACGACGTACGAACATTGTGTGCTTCCTTTCGTCGTGCGCGACGTCAAAGGACGTCTCGCTTTGGTGTGATGTGGAGTGCTAGGGCGACTGCCGCAGCCGTATACGCGAGAAGGACGAGCCCAGCCACGGGAACCGAGAGCAGATTCCCGTCGAGTCCCAACGAGGGGCCGATCTGGAACAGCGAACTCGTCGCTCCCAGGGGCATCCAGCGTCCGACATCTGGAAACGATGGAATGACGGTGAACTCGATGGCGGTCATCCAGACGATCACCCCAACGACGGCGGCGACTTGGTTGCGGACCAGGGCACCGATGGCGACACCGATGACGCCGTACGCGGCCAGCACGACGAATCCGATGGCGACGACCCCCCAGAAGTGTCCCGCGAAAGTGACGTCACCGTCGCGGGAACGGATCAACGCGCTGCTGAACGGCACCGACAGGGCGAGAGTCGCGGTGGTGACGACGGCGCTGGCAAGGAACAGCGCAAGCCACTTCGCGACCAGGACACGGGATCGGCGCGGCTCGCCGAGGTAGGTCGAGGTGATCGTGCCGTAGCGGAACTCCTGGGTGAAGGCAAGCGTGCCGTACAGCACCACCAACACCGGGGGAACACCGAAACAGATCGCCACCACGTACGCCAGGAGGCCCGGGTCATCCAGGGAGAACGGCGCCTCCCCGTCTCCGACCTTCGGCACGTTCGCCACGACCGACAGGGCAACGAGGCCGAGCGTCGCAAGCAGCAGCCCCGCCGTGGTCCTGGTGCTGAGCAGCTTGAGTATCTCCGCATGGAGCAGCGCCTTCATGACGACACCCCCTCGGCCACCAACGGATGCTCCACCGGGTCGGATTCCTGGATCAGTCGGAAGAAGGCCTGCTCCAGGTCGGCCGTCCCCACCAAACCGTGCAGCACGATCCCGTGCTGCCCCGCGAGTTCCCCCACCTGCTCGGGTGTCGCGTCCACGGCCAACCCCTCGTCCGTACGGCGGTACGGGAGGTCCGCCGCGTCGAGGGCGGCGCAGAGCCGGTCCTGGTGCGGGGTCCGCACCATCGAGCCGACACCCGCCTCAGCGCGCAAGGCGGCAAGGGAAGAGGACCGGAGCAGTCGCCCATGAGCCAGGACGAGCACGTGGTCCGCGATCAGCTCGACCTCACTCAGCGCATGGCTGGACAAGAGCACCGTGCGACCCTCGTCCGCGAGCCGACGCACGTACCCGCGCAACCACCGCACGCCCGGCGGGTCTAGTCCGTTCGTCGGCTCGTCCAGAACGAGCACTCCCGGGTCTCCGAGCATCGCGGAGGCCAGCCCCAACCGCTGGCGCATCCCGAGGGAGAACTCTCCGACCCGCCGCCGCGCGTCTGCGGCGAGTTCGGTCTCAGCCAGTACGCGCGACGGCGCGTCGCGCGGCAGTCCCGCCGCCGTCGTGAGGATGCGTAGATGGTCGAGTGCGGTACGCCCGGGGTGGTAGCCGGATGCCTCCAGGACGGCGCCCACCTGACACACCGGGTCTGACAGTTCGGCGTAGCGCCTGCCGCCCAACGTCGCTGCCCCGCTGCTCGGTGCTACCAGCCCGAGCAGCATCCGCAGGGTGGTGGTCTTGCCGGCCCCGTTGGGGCCGAGCAGGGCCGTCACCTCACCCGATCGCGCGAGCGCGCTGACGTCGTCGACTGCCAGTAGGTCGCCGAAGGACTTGGTGAGCCCGTTCAACTCGATGTCATGCATGTCGGCCGTCGATCCGGGTCAGACCGTAGCCGAGGACGGCGAACAGGAGCATCCATCCCCCGATGCCGAGCCGGCCTACGGTGTCGGATCCGTTCATCGTGGGGGCGAGAGCCACGAAGACGTAGACCCCCGGGGCCAGGATGGCGAAAGGTAGCCAGCGCGCGCCCGCCCATCCCGCGGTCCCCCTGCGTAGCAGGGCGACCCCGGCGACCGTGAGGCCGACGCCGATCAACAAGACCGGCAGCAGGAAGAGGGTCGCGATGACGGTGGCCAAGGTGGAGTCCCTGGCCGCGTCGTACAGCGACAGGGCGGACAGCTCCATGACCACCAGCAGGAACAGTCCCGTCACGGCCGCCTGAGTCGCGATCCGCCCGGTCGCGGATGCGCGTACGGCGGGCAGCCACAGCAGGGCCAGCCCCCCGGGGACCAGCAGCATGTGCTGGAGCACGAAGGACGCCTCGGCGACGAAGTACCAGAGCGAGTCGAACGGGTAGCTGAACCGGTCGTCGGAGACCTGGGGGGACCAGGCGAGGACAACGAGCACCTCCGCGGCGCCCAGGAGGCCTCCGCCGAGGCACCAGGCGCCAGCTCGGCGTGTCGACTTCACGGTGCGGGTGGACGTGGTTGTCGACATCGGGGCCTCCAAGGTGCTGGTGTGACTACCGACGACGTTAGAGAGACCCTCGGCCCGTCCACATCGGGCGGCGCACGAGACGTGACTGCGAGCTGGCACGTAGCCGCTTCGCGTACTGACTACGTTCCCGTGCCGGTGCTGCGGTGCGATCATCGGTGTATGTCCGACGCGGCCGCGCGCACCTTGGTCGTCGCGGTTGTCGCCGCGACGGTCGCGCTGGAGGTCTCGGCCCTCGGGCTGGCCGCGGGTGTGGTGCCGCTCGGCCAGCCCGTCCTGTACGCGGCCTACACCGGCGTCCAGGCGGTGGCGGGCGCCATCATCGTGTGGCACTACCCCCGCCATCCGATCGGCTGGCTGCTCGCCGCTTTCGCCCTAGTCAACGCGCTCCTCGCCGACGCTGTCCTCGCCTACGGTCAGCACGGGTACGCCGAGGGGTGGCCTGGTGCGACGCACGCCGAGGTCGTGAGCCTGACCTCGTGGGTCGTCGGCGCCCTGGGCATCAGCCTGCTGTTCCTGCTCTTCCCCGACGGGCGGTACCTCTCCCGCGGTTGGCGATGGGTGCCGGTCGTGTGGTTGGCGGGCGCGGCGCTGGCCATCCCGGGTTGGGCGCTCAACCCACGCCTCGGCGCCGATCTGACCGGAGGCGTCAACCCACTGGCCACGGACGCGTTCCCGGTCGAACCGGCGTTCGCTGTCGGGGCGACCCTCGTCTGCGCCGCCCTCGTGGCGTCCGTGGTCGCGCTGCTGCTCCGCTTCCGTCGCTCCACCGGCCTTGAGCGCCAGCAGCTCAAGTGGGTGATGCTCGCGGGCGGCCTGCTCGCCCTCGTGCTGCCCGTGTCCGCCGCCCTGTGGACCGCCTGGCCCCCGATCCACTACGCGCCGGCGCTGGCTGTGCCGCTGCTGCCGATCGCGGTCTGTGTCGCGATCGTCCGGCAGCACCTCTATGACATCGACCTGGTCATCAGCCGAACGGTCGCGTACGGCGCGCTGACGGGCGTGCTCGGTGGGACCTACGGGGCCGTGGTGCTCGCCGTCGGTGCTCTCGTCTCTTCGCCGGTGGCCGCCGCGGCCGGAGCCCTCGTGGTGGCGGTGGCGTTCTGGCCGGTGCGCTCTCGCGTTCAGGACGCCGTCGATCGTCGGTTCCGCAGGGCGCGGTACGAGTCGCGGCGGGTGATGACCGACTTCGTGGACCGGCTACGGCGCGGCGAGGCAGAGGCCGACGAGGTCGAGGACGCGTTGCGCACGGCCGTGCACGACGAGCAGCTGGCCGTGGCCTTCCGGTCCGAGGGGACGACGTACGACGTCAGCGGTCGTCGGCAGGAGCTGAGCCCGGAGCAGGGTCGAACCATCGCCTCCGTCGACACCGGGCAGCAGGTCGTCACTCTCGTCCGCCACCGGGACGCCGACGCCGGTCTGGTCGCCGACATCGTGGACGCGGGGCGGCTGGCCCTGGAGATCGCGGCACTCCAGACGGAGCTACGCCGCCGGCTGAAAGAGCTGGACGCCTCCCGGTCCCGGATCGTCGCCGTCGCCGACGAGGAGCGCCGCCGCCTGTCCCGGGACCTGCACGACGGCGCCCAGCAGCGGCTGGTCACGATCGGGCTCGACCTCCGACACGCCCAGCATGCCCTCAACGGCAGCGCACCGCTCGAGGTCGACCGCACCCTCAACGGCGCCGTCGCCGAGCTGAGCAACGCCATCGACGAGCTGCGTGAGCTGGCCTCCGGGCTGCGCCCGGCGTCGCTCGACGCTGGGCTCGGCTCGGCGCTGCGCGAGCTCGCGGCCAGGTCGCCCATCCCGGTCGAGGTGCACGAGGACCCGAAACGGTTCCCCAGCGAGCTTGAGGCGACGGCGTACTTCATCGCCTGCGAGGCGCTCACCAACGCGGTCAAGCACGCATCTGCGCACCGCGTGATCCTCGGGTTCGCCCGGCAGGAGGGGGAGTTGGTGCTGACCGTTAGTGACGACGGCGCCGGTGGCGCCGACGTACGCCGGGGCAGCGGCCTCCTCGGCCTGATCGACCGCGCGCGTGCCCACGGCGGCAGCCTCACCGTCGACTCGACCCCCGGCACCGGCACCCGAGTGACCGCGAGGCTGCCGTGCGCGTGATCGTGGTGGAGGACCAGGCGCTGCTCAGGGACGGGCTGGTGCGGCTCTTCACCGACAAGGGCCACGACGTCGTCGGCTCCGCCGGCGACACGAACAGTCTCGGCGAGCTGGTGGCGGCCACCGAGCCCGACCTCGTCGTCCTCGACGTGCGCATGCCCCCGACGTTCACCGACGAGGGAGCGACCGCGGCGCGGAGCCTGAAGACGGACCGGCCCGAGCTGGGCGTCCTGCTCCTCTCCCAGCACATCGACAAGTCCAGCGTGGTCGACCTGGTGGCCCAGCCGGGCTTCGGCTACCTCCTCAAGGACCGGGTCTTCGAGGTCGACGAGTTCCTCGACGCCGCCCAACGGGTGGCCGGCGGCGGGTCGGCATTGGACCCCAAGGTCGTGTCCGCGCTGGTGGCCGCCCAGGAAGAGGGTCCGCTCGCGCGCCTCTCCGCCCGCGAGCTCGACGTGCTCCGGCTGATGGCCGAGGGGCTCACGAACAGCGGGATCGCAAGCCGGCTCTTCCTCAGCGCCCGCACCGTCGAGGCGCACGTCGGCAACCTGATGACCAAGCTGGACATCACCGACTCCGACGAGCGTCACCGGCGCGTGCTCGCGGTGCTGTCCTACCTACGCGCGACCCGCTAAACGACCCGGCGATGCGGGCAGACCGGAGGCACAGATGACCCAAACCGCCATGGCCACGAGCACGGTGGGCAGGATCCACACGGCGGGTGCGGCCTGTCTGACCGCCGGAATCGGCGGCGCCCTCGCCACCATCTACCTTGCAATGGTCAGCCCGGTCGGAGCCGAGAACTTGATGTACCCCCATGGTGCTCCGGAGCTCACGGGCCTGCAGGCGCTCATCGCTCTGCTGCGTGTGGGGCTCATCTCGGGACTGCTCGGCCTGTGGTGGAGTGGCGTTGTTCCGGAAACCGGCATTGCTCGGTTCGGTCGGTACCTCGCGCTCGTCATGATGGCCGTTCTCACCGTGATCGAGGGACTTGCCGTCACGGTGCCGAGGTCGCCGCTGGATGGCGCGCCGTCCGCCTTCGGCGTGGTCTACGGCGTCTTCACCATTCTGCTCGGCGTCGCGCTGCTGGCGGAGGGTCTCGGCGTGGCCCGGGCCGGCGGCTGGCACGGCTGGAAGCGGTGGCTCCCGCTGAGCCTCGGCGTCTGGTTGCTCCTCGTCGTGTTCCCAGCGCTCGCGCTGAGCTTCGACGCTGCCCGCTGGGCGATGTCGGCATGGCTGTTGCTCTTCGCCCTGCTCGGGTTCGTGCTGACACGACAAGACGACTCCGCACCCGGCCAACCCACGGTTGCGCCCCAGACTCGGATGCGAAGCGCTCAGAGCGCGGCCGTGGTGACCTGGGTGTACGTCGCCGCGTTCGGGGCACCGATCGTTCCGAACGCGGCCTACATCGCTCAGAACGGAAGGCTGCCGTGGTTCCTCGTCGCCTTCGCCATGTACGGCGGCCCCTGGACCGTCCCCTTCGAGGAAGGCAAGGTCCTTCTACTCCTGACTGGATTCCTGGTCGTGACGCTGGCCGCGGCCTGGGCCGCGTGGCTCGTGTGGAACGGTTCGATGCTCGGCGGCGTGCTCGGTTTGGCCCTCCTACCGGTCGAGGCCGCCTTCTGGTACGGCTTCGCACTCCCGCTCCCATGGCTTCTTGGTCTCGCCAGGGTGATCCTCCTGATCGCCGCATGGAAGTCCCTGAGCTGGCGACGCACTCAGACGACGACCACACGGTAGGCACTTGCCGAGCCAGACGCGCACATGCTGCGGAGCGTGCGTGGACCCTGTCGTCCCAATAGATCTCGACCTCAACTCGTCGATGTCCGCAAGGAGACCCCTCCCGGGAACACGGCTGACCAGCGGCTGCATTCAGCTCCAGCGTCGCGTCCCGGAAGATGTCGATGACGGTTGAAAACTGAGCAGATGTGACGCTCGAAAAGTGAGCACCTACCCACGATGGGAAAGTGATCACTTTGGAAGACTGGGCATTGATCCGCAGGCTGCATCTGAGCGAGGGAG
>Ga0075530_1001278_pt1 | contig 12021 bp, 6 predicted proteins | sample NGEPerD_2_FD_75101 | JGI IMG/M metagenome (GOLD analysis project Ga0075530, IMG submission 75101) | Arctic peat soil microbial communities from the Barrow Environmental Observatory site, Barrow, Alaska, USA - NGEE PermafrostL1-D | ecosystem: Environmental > Terrestrial > Soil > Wetlands > Peat ...
CCTCAATGGTGTTCGCCTGTGACCGCAGGAAGCCCCGGGCAATGGCGGCGTGATCGTCTCGCTCGCTCCCCACCCAACCCAACCGGGCGGTCGACTGGCGTCCGACGAGCCCTTCGCCCTCCCACGCCCCGGCCCACACACCCTCCAGGTCGACGGCCAGTTCCTGCAGCCGTTTGTTGAACTCGGCCTGCATGAGCTTCGTGATCGAGCCTTCGGGGCCGGCCTCGGCGCCGCTCTTGCGCTTGTCGCCGGCGCGCTGGTTGTTGAGCCGGATGAGACGGTTCTCGATGTAGGCCTGCGCCAGTCGCTGGCGCGCGAGCGGATCGGGCGTGCCGCGGTGCCGGTCGAGAAGCTGCGTGACGGGGCTGCCGCCGACGGCCTCACCGCCGACCGAACCCGCGCCCGAGAGCGAGACGCGCTCGTTCATCAGGGTCGTGATGCCGACGCGCCAACCGTCGCCCTCGGGCCCGAGCCGCATCGAGTCGGGGATGCGCACCTCGTCGAAGAACACCTCGTTGAACTCGGCGTCGCCGGTGATCTGGACCAGCGGCCGGACGGTTACGCCGGGCGCCTGCATGTCGACCACGAAGTAGGTGAGCCCGCGGTGCTTCGGGATCGACGGGTCGGTCCGCGCGAGCAGCATCCCCCACTTCGCCAGGTGCGCGAGGGTGGTCCAGACCTTTTGCCCGCTGACCACCCATTCGTCGCCGTCGCGCACCGCGCGGGTCGCCAGGCCGGCCACATCGGAGCCCGCGCCGGGCTCGCTGAACAGCTGGCACCAGATCTCCTCGTTGGTGGCCAGCGGGCGCAGCAACTGCTGCTTCTGCTCCTCGGTTCCCCACGCCATCACCGTCGGGCCCCCCATCCCGAGCCCGATGATGTTGTACGGGCGGGGCACGCGGTAGTGGCTCAGCACGTCGTTGACGGCCTTGGCCTGCCCGGGCGTCAGCGACAGGCCGGCGCCGTATTCGGCAGGCCACGTGGGCGTCGCGTAGCCCGCTTCGCCGAGGTGCACGCACCATTCCGAGTAGTCGAGCTGCTCACGCAGGGCGGCGACCTGCTCGCTGTCGCCCCGGTCGACAGCCTCGATCCATCCGGTGGGAAGGTTCTCGTGCAGCCAGCCGAGGGTCTGCTCGCGCAGCTGCTCGGTGCTGAGCTCCTCAGTCACAGTCATGGCCACGATCGTACCGATCCATTGACCGAGTGGTCAGGTTCCCGCCGGTGGGGTCGGTACCCTGGTCGTTCCCATGAACCTCGAGTCGGACACCGCGCGCGCTGTCGCGCGCATCTCGCTGATCCCCCTGGCAGTGGCACTCGTGCTGATCACGCCGGCCGTGGTGGAACGGATCGCGTTCCGCGGCCAGGTGCTGCCCGGCGTCGACACCGGCCCGGCCTCGCTCGCCGGCGACAGCGAGCGCGCCGCCCTGGCGGAGATGGAGGAGCTGGCGACCCGGCTCGAGACGACGCCGGTCACGGCTAGGGGCGAAGGGCTCGAACTGTCGTTCGAGCCTGCCCAGGTCAACTACGACGTCGACGCTGCCGCCACCGTGCGGGCGGCCCGGGAAGCGGGGCGGTCGCGCAACCCGCTCACCGACGCGGCGGGCGCCATCCTGCGCCGATTCCGTTCCGATGAGGTCGAGCTCGTCGCGACGTGGGACAACGCGCAGCTGGGTGGCGTCCTCGACGGTTGGTCGGAGCAGCTCGCCGGCGGCTTGGTGAACGGCGACCTCGAGTTCCAGGGCGCGCAGGTCGTGATCGTCGAACCCCAGTCGGGCTTCGGGCTCGAGCGGCTCGAGGCCGAGCGGCGCGTCCAGGCGCGCCTCCGTTCCGGTGACGACTCACCCATCGAGCTACCGGTCGGCGAGGCCGACCCGCCCGTCGACACGGCCGCGGTCGAGGCGGCCGCCGCCCGGGCGCGCAGCATCCTGTCGGCGCCGTTCACGGTCACGATCGACGGCCTCCCGATCACCCTCGCACCGGAGCAGGTCGGCCCGGCGATGGCCGCGACGCCTGTCGGGAGCGAGCTCGAGCTCGGGGTCGACGTCAACGTTCTCCGAGAGCAGATGGCGCCGGCGATCGCGCCCTTCGAGATCGCGCCCGTCGACGCGGGATGGGACGCGGCCGGCCCGTTCGTCACGGTCGTCCCGGCCACGCCCGGTCGCACCGTCAACCTCCAGCCCGTTGCCGACGCGATCCTGCAGGAGCAGCGCGCCATTGTGACCACCACCGTGGAGCTGCCCGCCGCGCTCACGACCGAGGCCGCCCAGGCGCTGAACATCACCGAGCTGGTCTCGGAGTTCACCACCAACCACGCCGCGGGCCAGCCGCGGGTCCACAACATCCACCGTGCCGCCGACATCGTGACCAACACGCTCGTGCTCCCGGGTGAAACGTTCTCGCTGAACGACACGCTCGGTTCGCGCGACTGCGCCAACGGCTGGGTAGAAGCAGGCGCGTTCTCGACCCAAGACGGGTTCTACGAGGAATGCGGCGGGGGCGTGAGCCAGTTCTCGACCACGCTGTTCAATGCCACGTTCTTCGGCGGCTACGAGGACGTCGACCACACTCCCCACACCATCTACATCTCGCGCTATCCGATGGGTCGCGAGGCCACGCTCAACTACGGCTCGATCGACAACCGGTTCAGGAACAATTCGAACTCGGGCGTGCTCATCAAGACGAGCTACACCGACACGTCGATCACGGTCTCGTACTACGGCAACCGCGAGGGGAAGGTCGTCACCGCCGAGGGCCCCAACGTCGTCGAGGAGATCCCGATCCAGACGGTCTACGAGGACACACCGCTCCTCCCCGCCGGGCAACAAGGGCAGGCCGAGGGCGAGGGTGGGTACGTGGGGTACAAGGTCGAGAACTTCCGCGTCATCACGCGCGCGGGCCAGGCACCCGTGCGCGAGCGGTTCTACTGGGAGTACGACATGCGCCCGATCACGATCCTCCGTGGTACGGGTTAGCGACTACAGGCGATTCGCACGGCGCGCGTTCCTCCGCTGACCGGCGGCGGCAGCTATCCCTCGGGATCGCCACCCGACCTCGAGCAGCGCGGCGGCACCGACTGCGATGAGCGCCGCCTCGGCTTGCACGCTTTCTGGCGGGAGCTCGAGCGCGTAGAACTCGCGTGCGGCGGTACGAGCAACGCCAGCGCCATCAGCACGACCATCCCCCCGATGAGCAGCACCCGAGCCAGGGTGAAGGGCCGGGCCAGAATCAGCAGCACCCAGAGGCCGACGGCCAGGAGTACGAGTGCGGCCGTGGTCTTCTCCTCCTCGAGGGTGAGGTCGTGTGCACGCGCGACCGCGTAGGCCCCGAACGTGGCTGCGGCCGCGACGAAGCCCGCCGGGATCGTGAATCGCAGCACCCGGGGGACGAACCCGGGGACGTAGCGCCGGGGGTTGGGTGCGAGCGACAGGAAGAAGGCGGGGATCCCGATCGTGAGAGAGCTGACGAGCGTGAGATGCCGAGGGAGGAACGGGTACGGCAGCTGCGCCACTCCGACCGCGAGCGCGAGCAGCATCGCGTACACGGTCTTGGTGACGAACAGGTTGGCGACCCGCTCGATGTTGGCGATCACTCGGCGGCCCTCCGCCACGACGCCCGGCATGGTGGCGAAGCGGCCGTCGAGCAGCACGATCTGCGCCACCGCGCGCGTTGCGGGCGCGCCCGACCCCATGGCCACTCCGATGTCGGCGAGCTTGAGCGCCAGCGCGTCGTTGACCCCGTCGCCCGTCATCGCGACGACGTGCCCCTTCGACTGCAGCGCCCGCACCATGGCCTGCTTCTGGTGGGGCGAGACCCGGCCGAACACGTTGTGCTCTTCGAGCGCGTCGGCAAGCTCGCCCTCGTCGTCGGGGAGCGTGCGGGCATCGACGGGGTTTCCCGCCCGTGGTAGCCCGACGCGTTGGGCGACGGTGCCCACCGTTCGCGGGTTGTCGCCCGAGATGACCTTGAGCTCGACGCCCTGTTCGGCGAAGTACCGCAGGGTGTCGGGCGCGTCGGGGCGTACCTTCTCCTCGAGCAGCACGAGCGCGACCGCGGTCATGTCGCCGGGCAGCTCGTCACCCGTCAGCTCGGACGCGTGCGCGAGGAGGAGCACGCGCGCACCGGACGCCGCGAGCTCGTCGGCAGGCGCCCGCACCGGGTCGTCGGCGGGCGCGTGGGCCCACACCATCTCCGGAGCGCCGATGATCCAGCCGCCGCGCCCGTCGAACTCGGCCCCGCTCCACTTGCGGGCGGACGAGAACGGCACCACCGTCGTGCGCCGCCAGCCGCCCGGCGACGGGAACGCGAACCCGATTGCCTTGAGCGTGGCGTTGGCGTTCTCGTCGTCCGCGAGCGCACCCAGCACCTCTTCCACCTCGTCGAGCGCGACCTCGCCGAGGGTTTCGACGCGGTCGAAGACCACCTCGCCCTCGGTGAGCGTGCCGGTCTTGTCGAGGCACACCACGTCGACCCGCGCGAGGCCCTCGACGGCAGGCAGCTCCTGCACCAGCACCTGCCGGCGGGCGAGGGTGACGGCGGCGACGGCGAACGCGATGCTCGTGAGGAGCACGAGGCCTTCCGGCACCATGCCGACGACGCCGGCGACCGTCCCCGTCATCGCCTCCCGCCAGCTTTCGTCGGTGGCCCGCAGCTGGCTGATGAGGAGCAGGATGGCCGTCGGGAAGATGGCCCAGGTCACGTAGCGCAGGATGCGGTTGATGCCGGCCATGAGCTCCGAGTGCACGAGCGCGAAGCGCCGGGCCTCGGCCGCCAGCTTGCGGGCATAGGCGTCGTCGCCGACGCGGGTGGTCTGGAACCGACCCATGCCCGCGACGATGAAGCTGCCCGAGAGCACCTCGTCGTCGGGCCGCTTGTCGACCGGCTCCGACTCGCCGGTGAGGAGCGACTCGTCGACCTCGAGTCCGTCGGCGGTGCGAACGACCCCGTCGGCCGGTACCTGATCCCCGGTACGGAGCTCCAGGAGGTCGTCGAGCACCACCGCCTCGACCGCCACCTCCTCGTCCTTGCCCTCGCGTACCACCCGCGCACGTGGTGCCGACAGCACCGCGAGGTGGTCGAGGGTGCGCTTGGCCCGCATCTCCTGCACGATCCCGATGAGGGTGTTGGCCACGAGCACGATCCCGAACAGCGCGTCGTTGAGCGGCCCGACGATCAGGATGACCACGAGCATCGAGCCGAGGATGGCGTTGAAGCGGGTGAAGACGTTGGCCTGGACGATCTCGCCGAACGTGCGGCTCGTCCGCTCTCCGGTGTCGTTCGTGGCACCGCGTGCGACTCGCTCGGCGACCTCGGCCGCGGTCAGGCCGGTCGGCGGCGTCTCGTGCGCGGGCGCGGACGCGAGCGTCGCTTCCGTCACCGAACGGCTCCCGCTCGCGTCGCTAGCCGTGAGCCGCGTGCTCGCCCGCGGGCTGGAGCTCGATCTCGCCGGTGGCGTCGTCTTCCAGCAGGCGGTAACCGCCGAGCTCGGCGAGACGGGCGTAGCCCTCCTCCGGGCCGATCGCGATGAGCTCGTCACCCGCCTCGAGCCGCACCGCGCCGCGTGGCCGGTAGAGATAGCGCCCGGCCCGACGGATCGCGAGGAGGTAGTAGCCGGTTTCGAGCTCGAGCTCGGCCCGGCGTCGCAGCGTCCGCCCGTCGAGCGCCGATCCGGGCCCCACCGGCACCCGCGCAATCACCTCGTCGCTGTCACCAAGCGCGATCGCGAGCACCGGGTGCATCTCCTCGCCCCGTTCCACGAGCCACACCATCTGCTGGGCGGAGTCGCCGAGCTCCTCGGCGGCCGCGCCGAGGTGCAGCAGCCCCCGCAGCGGGGAGGGGTCGACTCGCTCGGCCGCGGCCCGCAGCACCCACACCTCGAGCCGCTCGCGCATCTCGTCGAGGCGATCCTCGAGGTGGTTGACCTCGGCAGCCAGGCTCTGATCGTTCAGCAGCAGCGCCGAGTACGCGAGACCCACCGCCACCTCGGAGACGTTCTTCATCTCCACGAGCACGTCGACGGCGCGGTCGAGGTCGGTGATCGCCGGATCCTCCTCGACCGTGGGTGGTCGCCACTCGGGCGCGCCGGCGAGCACCCGGAGCTCGCCGATGCCGGCCGCTGGTCCCCGCACGATGAGGACGTCGTCGGGGAGCAGCAGCTCGTCGCCGTCGGGATCGATGATCCACTCCTTGCCCCGCCGGATCGCCATCACCCGCATGCCCAGGTTCACCGGTAGCTCGACCGCGGCCAGAGAGCGTCCCGCCAACCCCGATTCCTCGCGCACCCTCACCCGGTGCGACACCTCCTCGGCCTGGGCGAGGTCGGCGACGAGCGCGGCCGGGATGCCCAGGCGGTGAGTGACGATACGAGAGACACCCACGGCCGCGTTGCCCATGCGCTCGATGGCGGCGACCACGTGGAGCACGCTCGACATCTGCTCCGCGTCGTGGGGAGAGCGCGCCGCGAGCACGCACACTTCGCGCATCTCGTGGACGAGCCCGTTGAGGCGCTCCTCGAGCTCCTGCACCTCCTCGGCCATGTTGGCGTCACCGAAGAAGAGGGCGGCGTAGCCGAGGTCGACCATCAGCTCCGAGGCGTCCTTCGCCTCCGAGAGCATGGATTTGAGGTTTCGAGGGGTTTCGGACATCGGGTTCAGGTGAGGCCCAGGGCCACGATGACCAGGATAAGCGAGAACGCTCCGACGAGGTCGAGCGACGACGTCACGATCGGGATCCCGTGGTTGTCGGGGTCGAACCCGAGACGGTACGCGGCCACGGCGGCGAAGTAGGCGATCAGCACGATGAGCACGGTCGTGAGGGCACCCGCGAGCAGCGCGACACCGATGACATCGAGCGCGCCCGGGCTCCGGAGGCCCGTGAGCGCGGCCGCGACGTCCGACGACACGCCCACCAGGAGGAACACGGGAAACGCGTAGACGACGGTGAGGAGGACGTCGTCGGCGACCGGGCGCAGCGAGAACCGTGACGGTGACACGAGCCCGAGGTTGAGCTTGGTCGACACCCGCGACGTGAGAATCCCGCCGAGTGAGCCCGACTGCCCCAGGAACGGAGGGATCAGCACGAGCAGGGCCGGGAACGCTGCGAAGGACTCGATGCGCTTCTCGATCGTGATGCCCGCGATCACGTCGACCAGGCCCGCGAGCGCCAGCACGGGTAGCGACTCGCGCACGATCCGCCCGAAGATCGGGAGCCGGGCGCGCTGACTCACGACCAGGGCCGCGACGCCGGCGAGCGCACAGACCACGGCCAGGGTCGGGGTGACCCAGCGCAGGCCGGCGAGATAGGTGGCGAGGAACAGGCTGGGCAGCGTCACGACATCGCCGACCGTCGTCACAATCGGCGTGTGCACGTTGTCGAGGTCGAAACCCCAACGGGCGCACGCCGCCGTCACGCCGATGACCACGAACAGCGCCACGACCGACGACAGCATGCCGCCGATGACCGAGATCACGAGGAAGTCGGCGATCGAGATCGACCCCGTCACGCCGAACGCCACCGACACGACCTTGGCCAGCACTGCGAGGACGAGCGACGTCGACAGCGACAGCGCGAGCGCGGCCGCGACGTTCTGCCCAACGAGCGTGTCGAGGCGGCGCGAGACGCTGAAGGTCCCGGCGTGAATTGCCGTGCCGAGCCGGCTGCCCAGGGCGCCGAGGACGTTCCCGCGCATACCGATCGCGGCGGGCACGAGGACGAGGAGGCCGGGAAGCTCCTCGAGGGTGCCGGTGATCGCGCCGAGCGTCAGCCCGGCGGTGAGACTCGCGAACGCAGAGACGACGAGCGCGACGAAGCCCGCTCCGATCCCGGCCGGGTCGGAACGGACAAGGGCGCGGAAGCGCCGAAGCAGTCGCGGACGCTGCACCATCGGGGACTCGGAGGCTCGTTCATCGTCGCTCGTACTCTCATGTGTTCCGCAACAGGCTACCGGCCGGGCGACGGCTCCCGTCGGGGATCGGGCACACTCACGCAGTGAACCTCGTCGACGTGCTCGCGCTCGCGGTGCTGTTCGTGGTGGGGGCACGCCTCTTCGAAGCGGCTCGGGCGTCGGTCGAGGCCCGCCGGAAGGCCTTCACGGTGGTGCGGGGTCTGCGTGCTCGTCATTTCCTCGTCGCTCTGCCGGTGATCGTCGTCGTGATCGGCACAGCCGCGGTGCTCATCCAACTGCCAGTGCTGTCGTTCGGCTGGTGGACGGCGCTGGGCGGCGAGGGGAACCCCGTGTTCGGGACCACCGACCGGGGGCTGGGCGTCCTCGACGTCGCCGTGCCGATCGCGTTCGTGTCGTTGCTGGTGGTCAGCCTGCCCCTGCTCGTCGCCCGGGAGGAGTGGATCTTCCGCCGGGGTGCCGAACGCCGTGGTCCCTGGAACAACGTCGGCCGTTGCCTCGTGTTCGGGCTCGCCCATGCGGTCATCGGGATCCCGTTGGGTGCGGCGCTGGCGCTCTCCCTCGGCGGCGCCTACCTCACGGCCTGCTATCTCCGGGGGTGGCGCGCCACCCGCAGCCAGGCGGGCGCGCTGCTCGAGTCGACCCGGGCCCATCTCGCCTACAACGCCACGATCCTCGCGCTCATCGGCGCCACCCTCGCAGTCACTACCCGCCTGTGATCGGGCTCGAGCTCAGGCGTGGGCGCGGTGGTGCCAGCGCAGCGCTTGGAGCCGCTGCGGATGCGCCCGTCCGCCTACGTAGAGCAGAGCCACGACCAGACCGACGAGCGCCAAGGCCGTGTCGACCAGGAACGCGGTCCGGATCCCCTCGGCGAGGGTGTCGGCGGTGGCGACGAGGGCGGTGTTGAGCCCGAGACCGACCGCGCCGCCGGCAATCTGGCACATGTAGATGATCCCCCCGGCGAGGCTCGCCCGCGCCTCATCGAGGGCGGTGACTCCGGCAGTGGTGATCGACGAGTAGAAGATGCCGACACCCAGCCCGAGCACGACCATGCCGGGGACGAGCGCGCCGTAGCTCGATCCGGCGTCGAGTCGTGACAGCAGGAACATGCCGACCGCGAGGAAGGCGGCGCCGATCGAGACGATGCGCTTCGGGCCGAGCCGGGCGTAGAGAGGCCCGGACGCGAACGACATCGCCGCGAACGTTCCCATCATCGGCAGGAGCCCGGCGCCGGCCTTGAGCGGTGAGTAGTCGAGTCCGTCCTTGTGCTGCATGAACTGGGGCAGGTACAGGAGGGCGGCGAAGAAGATCGCCGACATCAGCAGCACCGTGAGGGAGGCCGCCACGAACTGGCCGTTCGTCATCACGTCGCGGGGCACGAGCGCGGTCGCGCCCGTTCGCGGCTCGAGGAACGCGAAGACCGCGAGCAAGACGCCCCCGAGCACGAACAGCGCCAGGATGGGCGGGTCGGTGAAGCCGTCTTCGGTGCCTTGGTCGAGGGCGAGCAGCACGCTGACCAGACCGATCGACAGGCAGGCGATGCCCCGATAGTCGATGCCACGCTCGGTGACCTCCGCTTCGGTGACGTGGACGACACGCCAGGTCACGAAGACCGCGAACGCGGCGATGGGAACGTTGACGAAGAAGATCCAGCGCCAGCTGAGCACGTCGGTGAGGAAGCCGCCCAGCATCGGTCCCACGGCGTTCCCGAAGCCGGCGGCGCCGAGGATCAGGCCGCCGGCGAGCCCCGCCTTGCTCGCGGGCAGGATCGCGTACGTCATGCCGAGGATCGCCGGCCACATCATCGCCCCGCCCACTCCCATCAAGGCCCGGCAGGCCAGCACCAAGCCGATATCGGGAGCGAGCCCGCCGAGCAAGGAGAAGGTGGCAAAGATCGCCGCGCCGATGAAGAAGATGTTGCGGCGGCCGTAGATGTCGGCGAGGCGTCCGCCGGTCACGATCAACACACCGAAGACGAGCGCGTAGCCGTTGATCACCCACTGCACGGTGGTGAGATCGGAGTTCAGGTCGCTCTCCATCTCGGGGAGCGCGACGCTCAGCGCCGTGAAGTCGTTGGCGATGATGAGCACGGCGAGGCCCATCGCCACCATCGCCAGCATCGTGCTGCGATCGAGCCGATCCTCCGTCGCCATCGGATGGGCAGCCTATGGCTAACGGAAGTCTCGGGAGTGGATCAGGTCGGCGACGGTGAGAGGCAACGCGGCGATGCGCTGAGCCAGGAGGTTGATCACGCCCTGGTAGCGCTCGAGCATGCCGCGGACCTGCAACGCCGGTGCGACCCGTGCGACCTTCCGGAACCGGCGCCACACGTCGGGTGTGCAGATCACGTTCACCATGCCGGTCTCGTCTTCGAGGTTGAGGAAGATCACGCCCCTGGCCGTCGACGGCTGCTGACGGTGGGTGACGACGCCGGCCACCTCGACGACGCTGCGGTGCTCGAGCTCGCGCAGCTCGTAGGCGGTGACCACGCCCTGGGCTCGCAGGCGTTCGCGCACGAACTCGGTCGGGTGCTTGCCCGGCGAGAGCCCTAGCGCCCACAGGTCGGCGGCGGTCTCCTCCACGTCGGTCATCCCCGGCAGTGAAGGCGCGTCGGTGCCGGTGACGAGGCCGGGAAGCTTGTCGGGACGCGCCTCGCGGAGTGCGCCCGCGGCCCAGAGCGCGGAGCGGCGGGACTCGCCGAAGCACCCGAAGGCACCCGCAGTCGCGAGTGCCTCGAGCGCGTCGGTGGACGCGCCGGTACGGCGGGTGAAGTCTTCGAGATCGGCGAAGGGGCGCTGGGCGCGCTCCTCGTCGATGCGGTCGAGCAGGGCGTCGCGCAGGCCCCGCACGTAGCGCAGTCCCGTCCGCACCGCGCGCGTCGAGGGGTCGGCGTGCCAGCCCGGGCGCGGGTGACCGACGGGTCCCGCGGCCTCGCTGCGGGACTCGAGCATGCAGTCCTTGCGCGACGCGGCGACGTCGGGGCCGAGCACCTCGACGCCGTGACGGATCCCGTCGCGTACGAGCGTGTGCGGCGAGTAGAAGCCCATGGGCTGGGCGTTGAGGAGCGCGCACACGAACTCGGCCGGGTAGTGCAGCTTCACCCACGAGCTCGAGTACACGAGGTAGGCGAAGCTCACCGAGTGGCTCTCGGGGAACCCGAAGTCGGCGAACGCCTCGAGCTTGTGTGCGATCTCCTCCGCGACCGCACCGGTGATGCCCCGCTCCGCCATCCCGGTCAGGAGGCGCTCGCGCATCGCCGCCATGCGCGTGCGTGACCGCTTCGAGCCCATCGCCTGGCGCAGCTGGTCGGATTCGCCCGGGGTGAAGCCGGCGACGTCGATGGCCATCTGCATGAGCTGCTCCTGGAACAGCGGCACCCCCAGGGTCCGGTGCAGGCAGTCCTCGAGCAGGGGGTGCGGGTAGGTGACGGGCTCCTCCCCGGTGCGGCGGCGGAGATAGGGGTGGACGGATCCGCCCTGGATGGGCCCGGGGCGGATGAGCGCGACCTCGACTACCAGGTCGTAGAAGCACGCCGGGCGCAACCGGGGCAGCGTGGCCATCTGCGCCCGGCTCTCCACCTGGAACACGCCCACGGTGTCGGCAGCCGTGAGCAGCGCGTAGACCTCGGGCTCCTGGGGGATGGTGGCGAGGTCGACCTCCACGCACTCGTGCTCGCGGATCAGGTCGACGGCCAGGTGGAGCATCGTGAGCATCCCCAGGCCGAGCAGGTCGAACTTCACCAGCCCGGCGGCAGCGCAGTCGTCCTTGTCCCACTGGAGCACCGAGCGCCCGTCCATCCGCGCCCACTCGACCGGGCAGTACTCGACGAGGGGCCGGTCGGCCATGACCATCCCGCCGGAGTGGATGCCGAGGTGGCGGGGGAAGTCGAGCACCTGACCGGCGAGGTCGAGCACCAGCTTCGACACCGGCGGGCCGTCGGCCTGCTTGTTGCGCGGATGACCCGAAAACCGCACCGATCCGGCGGTGCGGTTTCCGGGATCATCCACTGACTGGAGGTCGGCGAAGGCGCCGTCGTTCGAGCGCCACCGGTCGATCCACTTGGTGAGCGCGTCGGCGTGACCGGGTGAGAGGCCGGCCGCCTTGGCCATCTCCCGAAGCGCCGA
>Ga0075530_1001280_pt1 | contig 12020 bp, 8 predicted proteins | sample NGEPerD_2_FD_75101 | JGI IMG/M metagenome (GOLD analysis project Ga0075530, IMG submission 75101) | Arctic peat soil microbial communities from the Barrow Environmental Observatory site, Barrow, Alaska, USA - NGEE PermafrostL1-D | ecosystem: Environmental > Terrestrial > Soil > Wetlands > Peat ...
GCCTCCTCACCTAATTCGTTTTAAAATAAAAATGAAATATTAAACACAAAATGACTTTAACAATCACCCACCAACAAGGCGGAATGCGGGAATTTGAACAAATAGGTATTTTTCCCGAATACCTGCTTTTTAATTTACCGGGTACCAGACAAAGTTGGAGAATGGATACACTTAATTAAAATCAATAGACAACTAATAATATATGGCAACATTTGAAATTAAAACAAAACATTCAATGAATGTGAAAGGAGAGTTTATAGATGGAGGACTTTCTATACAAATAAGCACAATGTTTTCAAATCCACTGGATGAAAAAGAGAAAGTTCACAAAGCATTTATGAGAGTACATGGCTTAGATTTAAAAACTGAGGGTTATTTAAATACGGGGTATTTAGAGTTTAAAAATATTTAAAACGCACCATCTCGATAAGTGTGTAAGTTAAAAATAACAGGGGTCAGACTTTAAAAAAGTCTGACCCCTGTTATAGATTGTAAGGAACTGATTTAATTTTAGGCCCCAACTCCTAATAGGTATTATCCATTTTTTCTACTAAGATTATCATCCATTTTCCGGCTCCAGCACATACAACAAACTCTTCGCCCTGCTAAGCTGTGTATAAAGGACATTTGGATTCTCATTCTCAACCAGAGGCTTTTTAAGGATCAGGATCACCACTTCCGATTCACAGCCTTTAAATTTGTGAATGGAGCTATAATAGACCTTATTTTTATCCAGGATCTTGTCTTCTGCCAGCAATTCGTAGCTAAATGAGGGATTGCTGAATTTTTCCAGTTCCCATCCCGCCGCGGCACCATCTGTGATGATCTTTATATTCTCAAGGGGGATATGCCCCATTTTATGAAGCTCGTTCAGTGAGCGAAACAAGGCACCGCCAATATCTTCCGGCCTATACTCCCTTCTCCTTACCTTCTCCCCTTCCGGCACTTCGCCCAATGTGAAATTGGTGTCCAGGGTTTCATTGATAAAGGCATTGATCTTTTTGGTATTCCGGTAATTATAGGTAAGGGGGATCTTGGTCCATTTCTCACTTATAGGCAGATCAAAATTGGTCCTGAAAATATTCTGCTTCCTGTCATAGAACAAAATATACTTTCCATCAGGTTTTATAAATTTTAAAAACATATTGAGCCACGAGATATCCATGTCCTGGGCTTCATCTACCAGAATTGCATCGTATTTTTCATTTTCCTTTACAGGATACTTTTTTAAAACTTCCTTAAACTTACCAGGCAGTTTCCCATACATTTCATTTTCAGGTAAATTTTGTTCACTGTACCACTCAGGTTCCCTGGAGACAATAAAGTCTTTCATAAAATCAAGGACTACATTGGTTTGTATTTCATCGCTGAGTTCCTTCTCGACCCGCCCTCTCAGGTATAGGTTGAAACATAAGAACAATACTTTATCCCCTTTCTCATGCAGCATTTCTGCCGCACATTTTGCAAGGATGGTTTTTCCGCTGCCGGCACAACCCTCAATAGCAAGCCGGGGAATGTTGAATAAGCCGGTGAAAAATACCTTCTGGTGGGTTTCTGCCAGTTCAATACTTATCTTCATCTCCTCCAGCAGCGTCCTTAAATTTGTTGAAATCCCCAGGCTTTGGGTAAGATCCTTTTTGATGTTTCCCTCATATTCATCCGGGGAGATCCCCTTATAATGTGCGTGGCTGCTTTCCTGTTCCAGTTTGGCCTCATCAATGGCGGTGAGCGCATCATCCAGGTTGTCCTGATCCAGAACCCGCCAGTCCAGAAACTGGGTTGGCAGAGTATTTTTATCCAATACCCCGTCCGGAAACCATAAAAGCCAGGTGATTGGCACCTTGTATTCAATTAGCTTTCTATACCTTTTAAGCAAGTTGGAAGCGCAGGCCATAACCTGATGATCAGGTCCTGTATTCATTTCCCTTTCTGACTGAAACCACGTGTTTTCTTTGGCTTCAAACCGCAAATTCCCTCCCTTCACCTCTATCCCAAAAATATGGTTCAGGGTTTCCTCCCTGAGATCGAACACCAAAAAATCTATTTCATAAAGGTCTGTTTCCTCTTTAGTGTTCCCTGCGAAGGTCCTGTTCCAGAACACGTCGAAATCGTAAGGATCCAATTGTTTTAAGGCATCAAAGACTTTCCTCTCTGCACGGTCCGGATGATGACTGGGGAAGTTTTCGGGGTAGATCATTTTTTATTAGATTGATTTAGGACTTGTTTCTTGAAAAATCCTTTCCAACGTCTCTACCTGCTCCAGGCTTGGCCTGTTGGTATAGATCCCATGTTCTGTTCCTTTTCTCGCTCCGCGCAGGTACACGTAAATGACTCCCCCAAAATGCTTATCATAATCAAATTCCGGTAAGCGCGCTTCCAGGTAATTTTTAACAGCCATGGAATATATAAGGTACTGAAGGTGATAATTTCCTTCATTCAAGGCTTTCTTCATAGTATCACCGGCGGCATAGTAATCCAGGTGATCTCCAAGGTAGTTGGACTTCCAGTCGAGAATATAATATTTACCATTATGCTCAAAGAACAAGTCTATCAAACCGTTTAACAGCCCTTCCTTGGCCCCTATCTGGAGATTACAGTTAATCTCAATGCCCTCGCCGGCATCAAAATTTTTCAGACCTCTCAGATCAAGATCATAAATACTGAGGTCGAATTCCATTTCATTACGCTTCTTTGCATTGGAAATCTTCTTGAGGTGGATCTGTTCTCCGTTAATTTCGATCCTGGAATCCAGCACATGATCCACCATTTCTAAAAAACCATCTGTTAAGCCCTCTTTTAAATGGGGATAATATCCCTCGAGTAATTTCTCCAGTTCATCTTTATGCTGATCTGCTTCCCCGGTAAAATCTATATTTTCGAAAAGGTAATGAAGCATGGTTCCTAAGTTGACACCTCCGGGAATTGTCTTAAATATGAATTTATCATAGTCTTCGGGACTACCATCATTCTCTTTTGGCAAATATGCCCCGTGAGCGCTAAGGGCGGAGAAGCTGATTTTGCCGTAATTATGATCTGCTAATTCAAAATTAGTTACCTGTTTAAAGTCTGAATAGTTTGTGCCACCAGCGGTATCATCCTCAGGTTTCTGATCTTTTAATTCAGGTAAATCAAATTTCTTTTTATCAGCATCCTTTAAATAGTGAGACAAGGCGGTCTTTTTAGTATTACTTTTAAAAAGAAAACAATTATATTTTGCTCTGGTAAGGGCCACATAGATCAGTCTTCGGTTTTCCTGCTCCCATTGTTTTTTGATTAACTCTTCTTGTTCCTTATTTTGCAGACTTTTTATACAAAACCTATATTCTCCCTCCTCTATTTCTTCTTTAAAACTCAAGGTTTTAATATGATTTCTATAGGTCGTGTCCAAGTCAAGAAAGGGTGCGATGACTATAGGATATTCCAGCCCTTTGGATTTATGAATGGTCACGATCTTTACTGCATCCTCATCGCTTTCCATACGCTGTTGATATTCATCATCCTGATTCATTTCTCCACCAATCTGCTTGTTCAAATATTCATATAAAGCTGTTGGTTTTAGGTCTTGCCTGGTTTCTGCCTTCTGCAATAATTCAAGAATCTGATTAAGGTTACTTAGAATACGAAGTTCGTTGCCATTTTCATTTTTCATTAGTCTTGAGAGCACCTCGAAATCACTCATAAATTGTTTCATCATCGGATAAATTCCTGACTTATTCCAAAGTTCTCTGTAACCTCTGAACACATCAAGCAGATCTTCTATGTTTAGATTAGCCGCAGTTTCGGAATTGTAACCGGTAAAAGAATTAATAAGAGCCTTGAGGATATTTCTTTCAGATGTATTTAAAACCGCTTCAAGAATATGACTTAAGGATTTTCCTTCTACTGAATCTTTATAGACCTGAGCATCATCAAGAGTGATGGCATGAATACCGGTGGCGGCGAGAAGTCGCTTGATTTCCGCTCCTTCCCTATTCTTTCTGACAAGTATTCCAATATCCGAATTCTTTACCTGTTCTCCATTTAACTTGTACCCATCTTTTTTTAAAAGTTCCTGGATCAGAAGAGGGATTTTCTTTTTGATTTCATCAACCTTTCCACCATCATAAATCTCAAGTGGTTTAAATTTCATATCATTTCCTATTAACCCCGAAGAAGCCTGATCATTCGCATCAACCGCTATAAAATTTAAATTCAGGTTACTTCGGTCGGTATGAAATGGGTCAGGAATTGAATAAAAGTTTTCGAGGGCTTCGATATAGTCCTTTGTGGATCGATAATTTGTATGCATTTCATATTGCCGCTCCTTAGGGATATTATATTTAGCCTGAAAATAAATATGAAGATCTGCCTTACGCCAGGCGTAAATAGATTGTTTAGGGTCACCTATATAGAATAAGGTCTTATTTTCCCCAAAGAGTTGGTGATAGATCTCGTATTGCAATTTATCGGTATCCTGAAATTCATCAATAAAAATAGCATCATATTTATCTCTGATAGCATTTCTGAATTCAAGGTTATCTTTACACACTATAGAAGCATGCATACGATTTATCAGTTCATCGTAGGTTATTGATTGTTTTTCAACTAGGTATTTATTAAGATTAATATGAACATAGTCAATGCATCTCTGAAAATAACTCGTAATCATATCCCTTCCACACTCTTGTATTTCCAAAGCCATTTTTCTTTCTAAAGGAAAAATTCGCTCCCAGCATTCGTGGATATATTTGGAGGTGGTTTTCGATAAGAGCCAATTTTGAAAATACTCCGCATGCTCAAGCAAATCAATCACCGTTTTTTGTTGCTTCTCTTTGAAGCGATTAATTGATGTTGTCTCAATTTTATGTATCAGGCTTACTTGCTTTTGTATAACATGATCTTCAAATTCTCTATTTTTTTGCAAATAAGTATCATGGCTTGTGATTTTTTCAATTGCCAACTTTTTTCCTCCTAAACTTTCCTTAACCGCTGCCTGGAAAATTGCAAGACTTAATATGTCATTCTCAATCAAAAATTCCTCAGGTAAAACAGTGATCTCTTTTCTCCAGAATTCCTTAACCTTATCATTGGCAAGTGCCAGTATATCCGGCTGTAATTCCAGACCAAATGCCTGTCCAGAATTTAAAGCAAAGCTGTTAAGCGAATCCTGACAAAAACTGTGTATGGTTTGAATAGATGCTTCATCAAGATCTGTAAGAGATTTTTGTAGAATTTGAATAGCAATATCTTCTTCGCAGTTACTTACAATTTTGAAAATATCCTCATATCCTTTTTCAACTTGTTTTGTTTCAATTATTTTTATAGCTTTTTTGATAAATTTCCTGATCCTTGAAGCCAATTCTGCAACTGCGGCATTGGTAAAGGTTACCATCAATATTCTTGTAATGGGAATTTGTTTCTCAAGAAGCAATCTTAATACGATTAAGCCAATGGAAAAAGTTTTGCCAGTACCGGCACTAGCCTCCACAATATTGTCCTTTTCTAAAGGATCTGTTACAGGATTAAAATTTGCCATTTATTGCTTTTGATTATTAAATAAATTATCAATTTTCTCATTTATATCTATCGTGAGCTGATGTAATCGTAAAATATTCTCCTCCCCTTTAACCAAGTCAAAAAATCCAAGTCTATATTCGTTCATAAAAGCATCTGAAGCATATATGGTTTGGTACCCGTTAAGAACATCATCAATTAAAGTCGCTACCGCAACAGTTTTTTCTTCTTTAATACCTTTATCGCATTCTTTCAGGTCTTCGGTTTCAAGCTTAAGTTCCGGATAAAAAGGCACTATTTTTTGAAGATTACTTTCATATAAGTCAAGGAAGTATTTCAACTCTTCAAGAGCTTCAGCAACACTTTTCCGAATTTCAAAATTTTCATAAGATGGGTTTCCATCAGAATCCAAACAGAGAAAATGTATAATCCCGGAATATCCTAACGCCTTTAATGCCAGTCCCTGGATCAAAGCAGAAATTTTATATTTCAGTTTTATATTTCCCTTGTTATCTTTTTTTGAAACATTTAGAAATAAAAGATCTTCTCCAAGACAATCCAGCTTAATATCGAGATTGATTTGTTTACCAGACTTTAAGCAGCAAGAAAAAGTTTTTTCCAATTTTGTAATAGACTCGCCATTGGAAATTTCTCCTAATTTTTTCAATAGGTCTTCAACTTTATCGTCAAACTTAGTAAGTTCATTTTTTCCTGTATTCTTTAAAGGAATCTTACTCTTAAGTAACATATACCTTCTCATCTCTTCAAGATCAAAACTTCCCTCTACCAATCTTCGTTCCTTTAGATCATCTTTTACAATCCATTCCTGAAGTTTATCTAGTTCAAAACATTCCCATTCCGGAAGGTTTTCCTGATCCTCATAATATATTCCAAGCACCTTGTTATAGTGATGCTTGAATGGGTCTTTTAGAAAACCCTCCAGATGGAAGAGAGGAAGAGTATCGGGAAGGACAGGCTTAATAGCGGTTTTATTTCCATCATTAGGGTTGAACCTCTTCTCTATGCCATTATATGTATAAAAGTATGGATCAGCATCGCCGAAATAGACATTACTGAACCCATGTAATTTATGCTTAACCTCTGTTAACTTCACCCCACCTTTTTCAACATAATCATTTAATTCGCTGATAATAGATGACGCAGGAATTTCAGAATTATCTTTCACATTCTGCCCAATATAACTAAGCAGTACTTTTTTTTCAGCATTTAAAAAAGCCTGAAGGAATGCCCCCCGGTCTTGTGCTCTGCTGCCGGGCTTATCGTCTTCCTCCAAAAGATCAAAACTTAATTTCTGGGACTTTCGGGGGAACTCCTGAAAATTGAGACCAAGAAAAGCCACCACCTTTTTAGGCAGACTAATCCCGGGATATAGTCCGCTAAAAACGATTCCACCCTGACCTTTAAATTGCTGTAAATCTTTATTCTGAAGATGATCTTTTAGCCGGTGGAAAAAGGTATTAAAAGCAATCATTTCTTCCGAATCCTTCAGCGAGACGAGGTTTTCCATAAGACTGGCAAACTGTTTTTCGTGCCATTGCTCAGGATTCATAAATTGTTTTGCAATAAGCTCCAGCTCCCTGTGCCAGTCTGAAGCTGTTCGTTTAGTTTTCTTTTTCTGCACGAGTTCATTCAATAACTCCACCAGATGATGTAAACGGAAAATATCCTGTGCCTGCTGGCCTTCAGCAATATCTACAGGCCAGATCTTTTCATCCCCGATCTCCACCGGTGTTTCATCGCCCAGGCAGAAGCCATAGATCAGCCGCTGCAAACCATAGCAAAAAGAAGCATAATGAGTTTCCAGGTCTTCATCCCCTTCGTATTCCCGGCGGATATTGGCATCTGTAAAGGCCTTCCTTATAAGATCGAGATCACTGAAGCCGAAACTTATACGTATAGGCTCCATCTCTATAAGATTAAAAACCTTAGGCGCGGTAAAATCTTCTTCTTCAAAACTCAGCACCTGCTCTAATGCAGTCCAGAAACTTTCTTCCCTGCTAAAGCCCCTACTTACCAAGGTATAGGGAAGTTTATGGGGAGCAGAATCGAATACAGTTTTTATAGCGGGAATATATGGATCCAGATTGGGCATATAAACAGCGATATCCCTGGCCCCTAATTGCTCATCAGCTTCATCAACCGTTTTTACCAGGTAATTATAAAGGGCTTCTACCTCCCTTACTTTGGTGAAGGAATTATAAATGAGTAAGGAATCATCCTTGGTAAGACAAGTTGAAGATTTATCTTTTAAGATATCATTCTGAATGCCTGCCAGTAAAGTTTCTCTGGAACAATCAGGATCTTCAGTTCCGGAAATTTCTGCCAATTCTTTGAATTGCATTTTTTTTAGTTCGGCTATCTTTCCCCAGTTTTTTGCCAATGGATTATTTTCTCCTTTCAAATTTAGTCTGGGCTGGTAAATTTTAATTGTAAGCCTTTCTGAATCTTTCAGGATCTTCAGGTATTCCAGTTGTAGTGGAGTAAAGGAAAGTTCTCCGTAAAGAAACAGGAAACCAACTTCTTTAATGATCCCCGGATTCTGTTTTACCAGCTCCATAAATTCCTTAGGGTGAACAAATTTTTTATCAAAACCTGCAGCCTTAAACAAATAAGCCTGCCATTTTTCATCCTCCCTTTCGGGGTTATAATATTCGCCATTTATCCATTTAAGGATAAGTTTGGGCTTATATTCCTGATAGTCCTGAAAAAGATCTGCCAGTTTTTGAGCAAGAGCCAGCCGTTTTATCTCATCCTCACCACAGTACTCTGCGATCTTAGGAAAATTTTCACGGAAATCGGCCTTCCCTAATTCTGTAAAAAGCTGCCATATAAGCTTTTCATTACCTGGCAATTCCCCAGGTTCAGGTTTTAATTTTTTAATCAGGTCATTGAAAAAGGAATTCAAATTATGATATTCCAGGTTAGCAATAAAACCCAATTCCTTTGCCAGTTCTTCCTTTATCCATTGAAATTGCGCCCTGTTAGGGGCAATAATATGGGCTGGCTGGAAAACCAGGTCTTTATTCTTAAAACTTCTGTTTATTTGATCGGCAAGTACTTTTACCAGCTCACCCTCTGAGGTTGCCGTATGGATACTGATATTTGGTATTTCGACTGCTGTTTCCATATCTTAAATTCGGTGGGTTATACCAGAGGCTCTTTTCACTTTACCTTTTGCTGCTGCCAGGATCACCTCTTCTGTTCCCTGAACTAAAAGTTCTTCCTTGGCTCTGGTAATTCCGGTATATAATAATTCCCTGGTGAGCAATGGTAATTCTTTAGCTTTGGGCATTACCATGAGAACTTTTTTAAATTCAGAGCCCTGACTTTTATGCACGGTCATCGCAAAAACAGTCTCCACATCGGTAAGCAATGCCGGGGAATAACCTTTTACTAAAGATTTTTGAATGGTTTCATTATTGGTTTCAGGATCTTTATCAGCCTGCTGTTCTTTGGTCAAAAAGAAAATTTTCAATTTATCCTTATTTGCAGGATCTCTTCTTACGACACCTGCATCTCCGTTAAAAAGGCCAAGATCAGGATGATTTCTGGTTACCATTACCGGGCGATGCTCGTAAAACTCCGATTGAAGATTTATCAGACCTTTATCCGCAAGATACTTTTCTACCCGTGAGTTCAGACCTGAAACTCCATGTTTACCATTCCTTATCACGGCCAGTATACGAAAGCTATTAAATTTTTCAATGGAGGCTGCTATACTTTCGTCAGTTACTTGACTCTCCTTTGGAATATACTCCTCATAGGATTTTATAAATTTTTCGAATAGCTTGTCTTTATAATCCGGATCTATCTGAATTTTTCCCTTCAGGCCACCTTCTTCAAACCATGCCTTTATCTTTTCCTGTTCATTTTGAATAACCGCTTCACTGACCACGCGGAATTCTGGATTGTCATCAAAACGCCAGCTATATTTTAACTGGGCAATATGATCCTGCAGCAAACCTGTTTCTTCAACTTCCGGAAGGTTAAGACCCGGAACTATTGCTTCCATTTGAGTTTTTAATTCCGAGCTGAAATGGTTCATTTTAGAAACAGAAGAACAGAGATCCCCTAACAAACTTCCAGCTTCTACAGAAGCCAGCTGATTCTGATCTCCCAGAAGTATTAACCTGGTATCTTTTCCGATAGCTGAGATTAATTTGCTGAACAGCGCCACGTCTATCATAGATGCTTCATCCACGATTATTACATCGGCTAATACCGGGTTCTCAGAATTATGTTTAAAATATGGGGACTGATAAACCGGCCCCAGCAACCTGTGTATGGTATAAGGTTTCAGATCATTTATTTTCTCTTTAAATTCTGTGGGAATGAATTTAGTGCCTTCCAGGGCTTCTTTCATTCTCATCGCCGCTTTTCCGGAAGGTGCGGCAAGCTTTACCTCAATTTGCGGGTTGCTTTCCAGAAGAACGCTGAGTACCTTAGCAACGGTAGTAGTTTTTCCGGTTCCCGGCCCACCGGTGATAATACTAAAGTTATTTACATAGGCTAATGCTGTAGCCACAAGCTGCCAGTCTGCTCCCTCATTTACCTCTTGCTCATTCCCCAGTTTTTGAAATATAGCGGATTTCTCCAATTGGCGAAACCTCTCATCCCTTTCAGTTTTTCCGGATTCGATTAAAGATCTGATCCCTTGAAGGATCTTCGTTTCATAATTGAAGTAGCGGGTGATATACAGTTTATCATTGTCAAAAATAAAAGGCTTTTGAAAGTCTCCATCCTTGCCCACAAGATCACTATAATCTTCTAGGTTTACCATGAAATCCTCCATTTTGGTTTTTGATTCCTTATCCACATAGGCTTCAAAAGTTTCCTTCAAATCTGTTTTAAGGTCCAGGCATATACTGCCCTGCCCCAATTTCCGGGAAACGCCAAAGGCGTAGGGTTTTAGTTCTTCCTGGGCAAAGAAGTTGGCGAAGTGGTGGTGGGGGGTGTGGTTCATCTTTTTATTAAAATTATTTTTCTTACCTAACAATAGCTTCTTCCACAGTCTGTGCTTCTCCGTCTTTAGCACCTGAACTTCCTGCATTTTTCCATTCGCGATACTTTTCCAAATCCTGTTGGGCAAATTTTAAACATGCAGCAAAAACTAGAGCATCATCAAGGTACCCGACAAATGGAATAAAATCAGGAATTAAATCAATAGGGGATAATACATACAATAGAGATCCTCCAATAGATGCTATCACCAACCATGGCACATCCTTATAATTTCCTTTATAGAAATCCTTGAAAAGCGAAAACAGATCTTTGAAGTCTTCAAAATATTCCTTCAGATTTGATATATTCAGGAATTTATTAAACAGATTCTCTTCTTTATCAAAGATCTTTTCAGCATCTTCTTTTTCAAAATTTTTCTGTCTTTTAAAGTGTTCTTTTTCAGCCTTTTCTTTAGAAATGTTTTTCATTTTATTATTGATTTTTAATTATGAGAATTAGTGAAGTTTATTGTTTTGTGTGAATGGATAGTCCTTGGTAATTTAATTTCCGCATTATCTTCCGCAGCATTTAGGATCTGTTTATAAAATAGAAAAGCTTCTTCATAAATTTCCGAAAAAATAGTGGAAGTATGCGTCATCTTTGGTTAAGTTGCTTGTTAAATTCTAAGTTAGGGACTTAAAACTTTGTTAAATGTATACATTTAAACTTTCTTGTAATTACGGAAAACCGTAATTACTAATCTTATATTGAACTCGGAAGCCTTATAAGCACACAATTTTCATTTATTCCTTAAAAATAAAGACCGCATTAGCATACATTGTTACTCCAAATACCCAACTATCAGTAAAGTATAATTTTTTGTTAACACGGTTCTTATAATAGTCTCTACAGCCTCAATTTTTCCCTAAAAAAGTTTCACCTGAAGTAGATTATTCCAAATCTAAATAAGGCAGGCGCCAAAAGAGGTCGCCTGTAAATTTTTTTTAATTAATCATCCACACCCAGAAAAGCATTCCACAGGCTTATTGCACCTGCAAAGATCAGCACCTCTTTATTAATATGCACATAGTCCGGGATCCAAAGGCTCAACAACCCTAAAACCACAAGCAGGTACAGGAATTGCCAGATGTGCCTTAGCCTTCCATATTCTGTATAAAATATTAATTGTAATCCCCTGGGATATCCTGTTTCTTTTTCAAAATTCCAAACTGCATCGGGATTTTTTCCCTCATTATCTTCGGTTTCTTTGGCAGTATGATCTTCTTCCTTCCTTCCGGTTTTATTTTTCAAACCGCTTTCCACGACCCGCACCAAACCTGTAACAAGCTGTAAAAGTCCAAGCAGGATCAGCAGTGATACAGAAAACACCAGCTGAAAAACCATACTTATAAATGCCAGATCACCAGATATTGACCGTGGCAGCGCTTTTCTTTGTGCTGAAGAAACTGCATTTACCCACTTTTCTGCTTCCAGGGTGTAGCGCAGGTTGGTTTGAGCAGAATTGTCATTTGGTCTCCACTTGAAACCTTCATCTGGCATTGGCA
>Ga0075530_1001281_pt1 | contig 12020 bp, 11 predicted proteins | sample NGEPerD_2_FD_75101 | JGI IMG/M metagenome (GOLD analysis project Ga0075530, IMG submission 75101) | Arctic peat soil microbial communities from the Barrow Environmental Observatory site, Barrow, Alaska, USA - NGEE PermafrostL1-D | ecosystem: Environmental > Terrestrial > Soil > Wetlands > Peat ...
GAAGGCGCGCGCCTTCACCGACGGCTGGTTCCACACCGGTGACGTGGCCCGGATCGACGACGAGGGCTACGTGTACGTGCTCGACCGCAAGAAGGACATGATCATCCGCGGCGGCAACAAGGTGTTCTCGGTCGAGGTGGAGCAGCTGCTCGGCCGGCTCGACGAGGTGGGCGAGGTCGCGGTGTTCGGCGTCCCCGACCGCACCGGCGGCGAGGTCGTCGCGGCCGTCGTCGTCCCCAGCCCGGGAGCCGAGGTCGACCCGCAGGCGCTGCGGCGCCACGTCCGTGAGCACCTGGCCGACTACGCCGTCCCGCGCCACGTCGACGTCGTCGAGGAGATCCCGCGCAACCGCACCGGCAAGGTCGACAAGCTCGCCCTGCGAAACGGGTTCTCAGCGGCGGCGCGATCGGACTAGTGCGAACACGGGACGAGAAGCAGCGCAGAAAGCGCGGGGCACGTCACCCGCCCGTCCGGCACCCACCCCGTCATCTGGTTGGACGCGCCCGCTGCTATGAGCCAGGCGATCGTGCTGCAGCACTGTCATCCTGTCCAGGGTTCAGGTACTTCACGAGCCGATCATCACCGCGCTCGTGCAACATGTCTTTCATGAATCGCATGGAGCGGCCTTTGCGCTCCTGATACGACTCGCCGTCCCGCACTTTCAGGGAACGAATGATGTTTCCTGGCTTCCGGAACTGCTCATGGGATAGTCGTGGCGAGGGAAGAACGACGATGGTCCTACGCTCTGACCGCATCTTTCGCACTATCTGGGGCATGTACGCGAGAAGTTGACCCCAGAGGACGACGGGGTCCGCTGGCGGCGACTTCCAAGTGACAAGACCGAGCTGGGTCGCATCCAGCGCCGTGAGCTCTTCATCCTGGTTGAGCTGGCTCTTATCGCTTGTTACGAGAACATCGAAACTTCGTTCCCGTGCAAGGAGGTAGACCATCCAGTCCGGCGTAGACACATCGGCGTACTCGGGAGCGACCACCGCGAAGTGGGCCACGACGACGGTCTTGTCCAGCACGTCGAAACGCATGCCTTGAGGCACGTTCGGAAAGTTCTGATCCAGCAGCAGGCGAAGCGTGGTGTCGTCCGCTTTCACGCGGCTGACCGTAGGCGCGCCTCGAGGTCGATCGCGTCTGAGACATCCTCCAGGCTAATGGTTGGATACAAAGCCACAATGTCCCCGGCCGACAGTTGTCGATCCTCATGCAGCGCATGGAGGGAGGCTGTGGGGATCCGTGAGTTACGGACTACGGGTTCTCCGCTCATCACCCACGGGGACATCGACGTTCGAGTCGAAGGGCGGATAAGGTTTGGTCCCCAAAGCCGACGAGTGACCTTCTCTTCTAGTGGCGCTAGAATATCGAACGTGCCAACGTAGGCAACCATGGTCTCGAAGGCGGTCTGACCGGATAGCTCGTCCACTTCCATAGTTGGTCCAAGAGCATAACCGCCCGACGCTGCGCTGACCTCCGTCTGAATGTTCTCAGCAGACAGGGAAAACTCCGCACGGAGCCTCGAGACCAAAGCCGTGGAGTCACACAGATCAACGTCGTGGCTCCGCAGAAACGCCGTGAGCCGCAGGTAGACAAGATCGCGATAGGACCAGGACTTCGGGCGCTCAAGCACATGGTCTGGGGTAAGCACCTCGTGTCGCGCCCAATGGTAGACCGTGCGTTCCGGCACGCCGCTCAACTGCGCGGCACGAGCAGCGCTGTACAAACCGCGAGGCAGGCGCAAAGCCTGGAGAAGCTGACCACGCTCTTCGATCGTGAGAGGCGCGGCAGTCTCCGACGGCGAACCCCTGAGCTGTGTGCGGACCATGCTCCTCACCTCGCCATCACTCAGTCTGGAATGTAGACCATGCGGGCATCCGGTACCCACATCAGCGGGCTCATCCCGGCCGACGGCCTGAGGCAGCCTGGATGGCGCCACATCTGAGCGTCCCACGACGGGGCGACACGCCCGCAGTCATCTACTGTTCCCGTCCCCTCGGTAGTCAGCGGTCCCGCTCGCCGACCAGGCGCCGGATCGGGTAGTCGAGGTAACCGGACGACGAACGCAGCCGCTCCAGCCGGGCCAGCACGCCCTGGTGGTCGGAGCCGTCGGTGTAGAACGACCGCGCCACCGTTGAGACGTCGTCGTCGGTACGGAGCGGGCGACGAAGCCGGTTCTCCTCCAACAAGACCAGCCGCCGGCCGAGTGCGCCGAGACGCGCGCCGACGTCCGGCTCCTCCACCGGGTGGGGGAACGGTGCCGCCAGCGACCCCAGGTCGCGCAGCGGCGCCGTGTCGTCGTCGGCCCCGGACAGCGGTGCCCTCGTCGGCACGATCGCCGACAACCGGGTGCCCGGGACCGTGACGCCGGCCAGCGGGGCGAGGACGGCGTCCAGGTCCAGCAGCATCAGGGCCATCGCGACGGTGACACCGGCCAGGTTCGGGCCGGCCACAGCCACGGCTTCCTCCGCGGCCACCTGGTGCAGCTCGGCGAGGGGAAGTCGGGCCCGCGCCTCGTCCAGCTCGGCACCGCTGACGTCGACGCCGACGTAGTGCAGCCCGGAAGGCAGGCGGTCGGCGACCGGTGCACGGCCACAGGCCAGGTCGAGGACCACGCCGGGGGTGCCGGGAGCCAGCGCCAGGCCCTCGACGAGCCACGCGTACGGGTCGCGGCCCTCCCACCTGGCCGGGGCGAGCAGGTCCTCGGTGACCGCCGGGTTCGCCTCGTGGTAGCGGCGGAGGAAGCCCGTCGAGCCGCCGGGTCATCCGATCAGCACCCGCTCGAGCACCTCGGCCTTCAGCCGCACGAACTCGGGTTCGGTGAGGGTCCGCCGTCCGCGGTCACGGCCGAAGGGGACGACGAGCTCCTCGACGACCGTCGCCGGCCGGGCCGAGAGCAGGCCAACCCGGTCCGCCAGCAGCAGCGCCTCGTCCACGTCGTGGGTGACGATGAGGCAGGTCGTGTCGCGACCGGCGAGCAGGGACCGCAGCCACTCGTGCATGCGCAGGCGGGTCTGGGCGTCCAGCGCGCCGAACGGCTCGTCGAGCAGCAGCACCGGGGGCCGGTTCGCCAGCACCTGGGCGATCGCGGCGCGCTGGCCCATCCCGCCGGAGAGCTCTCGGGGGAGCGCGCCGGCGAAGCCGTCCAGGCCGGTGGCGACCAGCAGCTCGTCCACGATCTGGTCGACCTCATCCTTGGTGCGGCCGCTCTCCTTCGGCCCGAAGCCGAGGTTGTCGCGCAGGGTGAGCCAGGGAAAGAGGGAGCCGGACTGGGACACCATCCCGTGGGACGGCGAGGGACCGGTCACCTCCTCGCCCGCGATCCGGACCGTGCCGGCGTCCGCCTGCTCGAACCCGGCCAGGACCCGCAGCAGCGTCGACTTGCCGCAGCCGCTGGAACCGAGCACGGCGTAGGACTCGCCGGGCTGCACGGTGATGTCGATCCCGTCGAGCACGCGCAGGTCGCCGAACGACTTGCGCAGCCCCGTCACGCGGACGTCGCGGAGCTCGGCCGGTGGGGCCGCCGTCACGTGACGCTCCAACGGATCCAGGGCCGGGTCACCAGCCGCAGCACCAGGTCCGCGACGAATCCCACGACGGCGAACACGAGCATCCCGACGATGATCTGGTCGATCCGGCCGGACTCCCGGGCGGCGTTCATCATCGCGCCGACACCGGTCGCCGTCCCGGTCAGCTCGCCGACGATCACGCACATCCACGCCAGCGTCAGGGAGAGGCGGAGGCCGGTGACGATCTCCGGCAGGGCAGAGGGAAGGTAGACCCGGCGCCACATCCGTCGCCGAGGGACGCCGAGCATCCGCGCGGCCTCGATGTGCGCGCTCGGCACCCGACCCACGCCGTCGGCGGTTGCGATCAGCACCGGCCACAGGGCCCCGATGAAGATCAGGGCCCGCGCCGCCCCCTCGCCCAGCCCGAACCAGATCAGGGAGATCGGCAGCCACGCGTACAACGGCACCGCCCGCAGGCCGTTGAGCACCGGGTCGAGCAGGTCCGCGAAGAGCCGGGAGAGGCCGAGCGCCAGGCCGACCGAGAGCCCGACCGCGACGGCGGCCGCGTACGAGACCAGGCAGCGCCACAGGCTCGCCGCCACGTGCTCGGGGCCGGCGCCGGCGAACGGCACGACGCCGGGGAGGGTCAGCAGCTGCTCCCCGGTGAAGAACTCGACCGCCGACTGCAGGACCTCCCAGGGCGGGGGCAGGAGCGTGCCGCCCACGACCCCGGTGCCCGACAGCCCGGCCCACAGGGCGAACAGCACGGCGGGCACCAGCACACCGAGCCACTTGCGCGACCGACGGATCCGCAGCGTCGGGCGGCCGGCGGCGGCGCCGTCGTCCGTGCCCTTGGTGAGGTTCTCCGTCAGCGTCGAGGACAACGGCTCACAGCTCCCAGTACTCGCGCGCGAAGAGCGACTCGTAGTCGGGTTCCTTCGTGATCACGCCGGTGGAGAGCATGAAGTCGCCTGCGGCCCGGTACTGCGCCTCGCGCTCGTCGTCGAACTGCCAGCGGGCGCCGATGTACGGCAGCACCTCTTCGTAGACCCCCGGGGACAGGCCGAACTGCGTCACCAGCAGGTTCTCCCACACCGCCGGGTCGTTCTCGCCGCCGGGCGACAGGTACTCCGACGCCTGCTTCTGCATCTCGGCCACGGCCCGGACCGTGTCGGGCCCGTCCGCGAGCACCGACGGCGAGGCGAACATCGCCGTGTTGAAGTCGCCGACGACGGTGGAGAAGGAGTCGCCGACCCGTACCCCGCCCTGCTCGACGATCCCGACGGTGGCGGGCGGCTCGCTGCCCATGTAGGCGTCGATGTCACCGCCGGCGAAGGCGATCACCTGGTCCGCGTAGCCGACCGGGATCCCGTTCGTGTCACTGGAGAGGCTCAGACCCGCGGCCTCGAGCAGGAGGTTCAGGACGATCACCTGCTGGCCGGGGGGCGGGACGCCGATGGTCTTGCCGGCCAGGTCCTCCACCGTCTCGATGCCGCTCTCGGGGTTGCCGACCAGTCCCAGGCCGCCACGCGCGCACATGCCGACCACCTTGCTGCTGAAGCCGCCCTGCTCGTGGGCGAGGAGGGTGCTGTAGCCGCCGAGCATGCCGAAGTCCAGGTCGCCGTTCTCGAGCGCGGTCTGGATGTCGGCGCTGGACGTGACGATCTGCACGTCGACGGTCACGCCCTCCGGCGCGAACTGCTGCCAGTAGAGCGGGGACGACGCGTGGTTCGTCGCGTAGACGCAGGTGCGGATGTTCTTCTTCACGTTGGTGGCGTCGATCGGCTGCGCTGCGTCGTTGCGCACCTCCGGGCCGCTGCCGCACGCCGCGAGCGCCGCGGTGGCACCGAGCCCGGTCGCGAGACCGAACAGGTGCCGCCGGGTCAGCGGGGGGACGGGCGACATTCTCGGACCTCCGGGACGACGGGACACGGTCGCGTCACTTCAACGGACGTTACTACGCACGGCTTCAACGCCCGTTCAATGACTGAGGGGGTTCGGCGCCCGGTGGTCACCGGATGAGTGCCGTGTACGACATCTGGCCGTAGGGTGCGCTGGTGGCTACCGCACCGACCCGCCGGCAGGCCGACGACGTCTGCGCCGACCTGCACGTGCTCGCCGAGCCCCACCGGCTCCTCATCGTCCGGCACCTGCGCCGGGGCGCGCGCACGGCCGGCTTCCTGGCCGACGCGATCGAGATCTCGCCGTCCCTGGCCAGCCACCACCTGGGCGTGCTGATGGAGGCGGGCCTGGTGAGCCGCCGCCAGAGCGGCGCGTTCGCCTGCTACGCGGTCAACCGCGCTCGGCTGCAGGAGGTGCACCGGCAGCTGGGGCGCTTCGCCGGCGCCACCGGCGTGCCGGTCGACGTCCAGGACTCCGCCGACGACCCGTGCCGCACGTGAGCCCGACGTCCACCGTCGTCTCGATCCTCCTGGTCGAGACGGTGGCCGAGCACCTCGACGTCCGCGCCGACTCCCTGGCTCCCGACGTCCACCTGGGTGACGACCTCGGCGTCGACTCCTTGGCCCTCCTCGACCTCGCGATGCGGGTCGAGGACGTGTTCGACGTGTGGCTCACCGACGACCAGACGCAGGGCGTGCGCACGGTCGGCGACCTCTCCGACGCCGTCAGAGAGGCAATCGCGCGCCGCGACGCCTGACCTTCAGGTCAGCACTGAGCGCCGCCAGGACCGCGGCGCGCCGTGGTGGGCGAAGATTCGGTGCTCGGGTGCGGCCCGGACGACCCCCGTCCCTGACGAACTGGCACGTTCGGTAGGGCACCCGCTCGATTGGTACGTTGCGCTGGCTCGCCCCGGCGTGTCGCCTGCGCACCGTGCCACTCTGCCGCCACCGGCCGCCGCAAGGTGCCACTCCTTCGGCCGCCTGGATCTTCGCGTCAGGGTTCACTCCCCGGTGACGCCGTCGAGGAGTTCTCGCGTGCCGTCGGCGTGACCGGCGTGTCGTGCCGTCTCGTTGATCAGGTGGATGAGCACCCAGCGCAGATCGGTGCCCTCACCCCAACGGCAGGGCTCGTCGAGCGTCGGAGTCGCCCTGACCGCCGCGTCCGTCGCCGCCGCCCTCACTCGGTATGCGTCCCTGGTCGCATCGACGGTGAGGTCCGGGCCAGGTCTGAACTCCTCCTCGCTCCTGCTCACCTGGTGCGCCTGCATCCCGCCCTCGATCCACCGCCACTCGACATGTGTGAGGTGGTTGACGATGCCGAGCACTGAGATCAGCGCACCGTCGGGTGTCCAGCGAGCGTCGTGTTCGGACAAGCCCTCCAGCTTGCGCAGGACGGCGCCACGCAGGTAGCCGAGCCAGCTCAGGAGCAGCTCGCGCTCGTCAGGATTCCCTCCCGGAAACCCTGCTTCGTCATCGAGAGGCACCGCTCCACCGTAAGGGCGACTGCCGAGGGCGCGGCGTGCCAGCACCGTCGGTGGGCTGCGACAAGATAGGCGCATGGCCCGACGCACCACTCCCCCGCCGCCCGAGGACGTCGTCGAGAAGATCATCGACATCGACGTCTCCGCGGAGATGCAGGGGTCCTTCCTCGAGTACGCCTACTCCGTCATCTACTCCCGGGCGCTGCCCGATGCGCGCGACGGCCTCAAGCCGGTGCAGCGCCGGATCCTGTACTCGATGGCTGAGATGGGCCTGCGACCCGACCGCGGCCACGTCAAGAGCGCCCGGGTCGTCGGCGAGGTGATGGGCAAGCTCCACCCGCACGGCGACACTGCGATCTACGACGCCCTGGTCAGGATGGCCCAGCCGTTCTCTTTGCGCGTCCCGCTCGTCGACGGCCACGGCAACTTCGGGTCCTTGGACGCCGGCCCGGCGGCCTCGAGATACACCGAGTGTCGACTGGCGTCTCCCGCGCTGCTGATGACGGCGGGGCTGGACGAGGACGTCGTCGCCTTCGGCCCCAACTACGACAACCAGCTGACCCAGCCGCTGGTGCTGCCGGCGGCGTTCCCGAACCTGCTCGTCAACGGGGCCAGCGGCATCGCGGTCGGGATGGCCACCAACATGCCGCCGCACAACCTGGTCGAGGTGATCAGCGCCGCCCGGCACCTGATCGCCCACCCGGAGGCGCGGCTCGAGGACCTGCTGCGGTTCGTGCCCGGCCCCGACCTGCCCTCCGGGGGCAAGATCGTCGGGCTGGACGGCGTCCGCGAGGCCTACGCGACCGGGCGCGGCTCCTTCCGCACCCGGGCCACCACGCGGGTCGAGAACGTCACGGCCCGGCGCAAGGGCATCGTCGTCACCGAGCTGCCGCTGGCGGTCGGGCCGGAGAAGGTGATCGAGAGGATCAAGGACGCGGTGCAGGCCAAGAAGCTGCAGGGCGTCTCGGCGGTCACCGACCTGACCGACCGCTCGCACGGGCTGCGGCTCGTGATCGAGGTCAAGACCGGCTTCAACCCGGACGCCGTGCTCGAGCAGCTCTACCGGCTGACGCCGATGGAGGACTCGTTCGGCATCAACAACGTCTGCCTGGTCGACGGTCAGCCGCGCACGCTGGGGCTGCGGGAGCTGCTGGTCGTCTACGTCGACCACCGCCTCGACGTGGTCCGGCGCCGCAGCGCCTACCGGCTGGCGCGGCGGCAGGAGCGGCTGCACCTGGTGGAGGGGCTGCTGGTCGCGATCCTCGACATCGACGACGTGATCCAGCTGATCCGCGGTAGTGACGACGCCGAGACGGCGCGCCAGCGGCTGATGGGGGTCTTCGACCTGTCGCAGGCCCAGGCCGACTACATCCTCGAGCTGCGCCTGCGCCGGCTGACGAAGTTCTCGCGGATCGAGCTGGAGTCCGAGCGTGACGAGCTGATCGCCGAGATCGAGCAACTGACCGAGCTGCTCGGGGACGAGCAGCTGTTGCGGACGACGGTCTCGGACGAGCTTGCCGAGGTGGCGAAGACCTATGGGACGCCGCGCCGCACGGTGCTGCTGGAGGGGTCCGGTGTGGCGACGAAGGCCGCCACCGCGCCGATGGAGGTCGCGGACGACCCCTGCTGGGTGCTGCTGTCGGGCACCGGCCTGCTGGCGCGGACGACGGACGACTCGCCGCTCGTGCGCGATGGTGAGCGGGCCGCGCACGACGTGCTGGTGTCGGCGGTGCGGACCACCGCTCGTGGCGAGGTCGGGGCCGTGACCGACCGGGGGCGGATGGTGCGTCTCGGGGTGGTGGACGTCCCGGCGCTGCCGCCGAGCGCCGGGGTGGTGTCACTGGCCGGGGGTGCGCCGCTGGCGGAGTTCCTCCAGCTGGAGCCGGGCGAGTCGGTCGTCGCCCTGGCCCCGCTGTCGGCGGACGGGCCGGGGCTGGCGCTCGGGAGTGCGGACGGCGTCGTCAAGCGCGTCGTCCCCGACCACCCCGCGCGGGATGCGTGGGAGGTCGTGTCGCTCAAGGACGGCGACCGCGTGGTCGGGGCCGTGGAGCTGGCGTCGGACGGCGACGAGCTGGTGTTCGTCACGAGCGACGCGCAGCTGCTGCGCTTCGGGGCCGACAAGGTGCGCCCCCAGGGACGGTCCGCCGGCGGGATGGCGGGGGTCAAGTTGTCGGCCGGCGCGCGGGCCGTGTTCTTCGGCGCCATTGCTGCGGAAGCCGAAGCCGACGCCGAGGTGCTGACGATCGCCGGGTCGTCGTCCGCCCTGCCGGGGACCCAGACCGGCGCAGCGAAGCTGACCCCGTTCACGGAGTACCCCGGCAAGGGCCGAGCCACCGGCGGGGTGCGCTGCCACCGGTTCGTGCGCGGCGAGGACGAGCTGATCCTGGCGTGGGTCGGCGCCGCGCCGGCCCGGGCCGTGGCCGCCGGGGGCGGATCGGTCGACCTGCCGCCGGCGACCGGACGGCGCGACGGCTCCGGCACGCCTCTCGCCCAGCCCGTGCACGCCGCGGGCTGACTCCTCGCGAGCGCAGGCGCGTCGCCTGCGTCTCTCGCTGTGTCGGTGGTCGGCTCTATCTTCGAGGACCAACGATGGCTGAGCCGTTCAACGCTCCGCCGCGGTCGGCCGATAGTGAGGGCAGCGTGGTTCCGCAGACGTGGCTTCAGGTTCTGGTGATCTTGGCTGCCATCGTGCCCGGGTTCGTCTACCAGATCAGCCGTCGGAGAGTCGCTGGTCCGGGACCGGACGAGGCGGCTGTCTCCATCCGCGTTCTCCGCGCCATCGCGTCCAGCGCCGTCTTCGGGTGCGCCTACGGGATCCTGCTCGGACCCGAGATCTCGGACCTACTGACCAGGCCCGAGGACGTCGCCGCCAACCCGAGGGGTGTTTCGGCCGCGGCGCTCGTCCTCGTGTTGGGCGTTCCGTGGCTGGCAGCGCGCCTCAACTTCTACGTGACGACGGCCACCTGGTGGACGGGGACCCAGGACTGGCTCGTCGAGCGCCTGCGCCTCCGTCGCCAGTGGGACCCCACCCCCTCCGCGTGGGACTTCGCCTTCGGTCGACAGGGTCCATGTTGGATTCGGTTGCTGACGGCGGAGGGCAGATGGGTCGGCGGGTACTTCGGATACGAGTCCTTCGCGAGCTCGCACCCGGACGGCCATGACATCTTCATCGAGACTGGCCATGCAATGAGCGAGGACGGACGCTTCACCGACGAGGTCTCCGCGCCGGGCGGCGTGTTCGTCCGTTGCGACGACATCCGCATGATCGAGTATCTGCCTGACCGGACGCCGGAGTCTGGTGCGTCCAGCGAGTCTGAGGGAGACTGAGACCCAGATGCGTCAAGGAGGGACGGCGATGGCCAAGTCCGGAAGAGCAGCGGCTACGGGTCGCTGGATTGCTCCGTCACGGGGTGGTTATGCCGCGCAGCCGCGCAAGTCGTCGACGAGCACCAGCGTCCAGCGGACGCCGCCGAAGAACCCGGCCGGCGCTTCGCCCCCGAGCCGATCCGCGACGAGAGCGCGGGGTGATGGATGATGTCCACGGGTGAGTACGAGACCACTGAGCACCCACGAGAAGGCATCGAGGAGAAGGGCTGGCGTCCGACGCCGCCACCGTCAGCCGAGGACAAGCCGCCCGCCGGTCCACCGCCCCAAAACCCGCCCACCACCTCACCGGAGCCGTCCCAGAGCGACGCCGCCGACTGACTCCTACCGGGATACCGGTGACAGCCAGACCTCGATCGGCCGGAGACCTGCGCCCGGCATCGTCAGCCAGGAGTGGAAGTCAGCGGCCGGCGCGGTCCACCCGCGGCCAAGGCCAGGCAGCGTCCAGCCAGGCGGCGACGGCGTCGGCGAGGGGGACGTCCAGCTCGGTCCGGCTGGCGCGCACCCACGACTGCACGGTGACGTCATCGTCGTCGGCCGCGGCCGGGTACAGGTAGACGCAGCCGATCACGTCACCGTCGACCGGGTCGAGCACGGTGAACGTGAACCCGCTTCGGGCGGCGAAGTCGTCGGCGTGGCGGCGCAGATCGGAGAGGTTGGCCTCGAGCGTCATCCCGTCGACCGGGGGCCAGTTGCCGTCAGGGTAACCCGGGGTGGCCCGGATGTGCTCGATGCTCGACGTCCACGCCGCACGGTCGGCCTCGTTGTGCTGCGGACCCAGCGGTTCGAGGTGGAAGTCGTCGGTGACGAGGGCGGTCGGCGGCGAGAAGTCCGCCGGCACGAACGGGGGATCGGTCACGGTCTCGAGCGTACCGGCAGCGGTGGTGTCCCCCTGGCTGTACCCGTAGCGAGCCGCCCGAGGGCGGCCTCGATGACGTTCACTCGAACCGCCGCGACGGTTGGCCCGCGGAATCGCCGTGTTCCGCGCCAGGACGGTGCCGGCGCCATGCGGCAAGGGCTTCATCGATCTGGGTGTCGGTGGCCTCAGGGTCCTCTCGACGGAGACGAGCGCGCTGCATCGCCTCGCCGATTTCGTACATGTCGAGGGCAACCCGCATCTTCTCGGCGGGGGTTATCTCGGTCATCGTCTGCCCCAGCGCTGGGAGACGTACTTCTCGACCTCTGACTCGTCGTCGATTCCGCGGGTGCCGTTGTTGAGCCGGATGAAGAACTTCTCCGCCGGTCCCTGGGACGTCGTCACGCGCGCGGTCACGGGATGTCCGGACGGCGACACGTGCACCCGGCAGAGATCGTGCCCGTCGACGGTGTGCACGGCGGTGGTGACGTTCGCCGCCGCGGCGAGGCCGACGGCGGTGGCGACGAGCTGGGTCAGGTGCAGCTGGAACAGATCAGGGGCGCCCCTGTCGGGCTTGCGCAGCGTGGCGTAGTCCTGCTCCAAGCCGACCAGGGCGCCGTCGTCCGCAACGCCGATCACCAGCGTGCCGCCGTCCGTGCTGTTCAGGAAGCCGGCGACGGTCTTGACCACCACACCCTCGAGCACCTTCGACTTCGAGCCGTTGACCAGGTCCCAGCGCAGCGTCGACTTGAACTCCAGGTGCCGGTCCTCCCCGCGCGCGAGCAGCTCGCCGATCGGGCAGTGCTGCTGGTACGCAACGCGGGCACGGGTGTAGACCTCGCCCTGCATCCAGTCCTTGACCGCTCGCTGGAAGTTGTCGTCGTCC
>Ga0075530_1001283_pt1 | contig 12018 bp, 11 predicted proteins | sample NGEPerD_2_FD_75101 | JGI IMG/M metagenome (GOLD analysis project Ga0075530, IMG submission 75101) | Arctic peat soil microbial communities from the Barrow Environmental Observatory site, Barrow, Alaska, USA - NGEE PermafrostL1-D | ecosystem: Environmental > Terrestrial > Soil > Wetlands > Peat ...
CCGCCGCCGACATCCCCATCGTGCAGCCGGTAGCGAAGGTACGGCTCCTCCAACGCCTCCTCGAAGCCGACGGCGAGCGCCTCGAGGTCGTAGCCGGCCAGGCCGCCGTAAGTCGGGAAGCCCTCGCTGAGGATCAGCAGGTTGCGGGCAGACTCGGCCAGCTCGTCGTCGTTCAGCGCGAGGAAACCGCCGATATTGGCCATGCCGTCCTTCTTGGCGCTCATGGTCGCGCCGTCAACGAGCGCGAACATCTCGCCGGCGATCTCGCGCGGCGTCTTGTCGGCGTAGCCGGGCTCGCGCAGCTTGATGAAGTAGGCGTTCTCCGCGTAGCGGCAGCAGTCGAGGAACAACGGCACCCCGTGCTGGTGGCATAGCTCGCTCACCGCCCGCACGTTTGCGAGGCTCACCGGCTGCCCGCCACCGGAGTTGTTGGTGACAGTGAGCATCACCAGCGGCACCCGCTGCCCCTCACGCTCGAGCAGGTCGCGGAGGGCGTCTAAGTCCATGTTGCCCTTGAACGGGTGGAGGTTGGCCGGCTCCCGTCCCTCGGGGATGGGCAGGTCGACCGCGGTCGCGCCGACACTCTCGACGTTGGCACGGGTGGTGTCGAAGTGGGTGTTGTTCGGCACGATGTCGCCGCGCTTGAGCGCGACCCCGCAGAGGATGCGCTCGGCGGCGCGGCCCTGGTGGGTCGGCAGGATGTTCTTGAAGCCGGTGATGCCCTTCACGGCGGCTTCGAAGCGGGTAAACGAGCGGCCGCCGGCGTAGCTCTCGTCGCCGCGCATCATGCCCGCCCACTGCTCGCTCGACATCGCGCCGGTGCCGGAGTCGGTGAGCAGGTCGATGAGCACGTCCTCGGCGCTCAACGAGAAGAGGTTGTAGCCGGCCGCCTCAAGGGCGGCCGCGCGCTGCTCACGGGTGGTGAAGCGGATCGGCTCGACCGCCTTGATGCGGAACGGCTCGATTATCGTCGTGAAGTGTGGTTCGAGGCCCGTCATGCCTCGAAGTCTAGCCCCGCGCCGAGGCGTCGCCGCAGTTCGGGCCTGGCCGATTCACACCGCGAGTGACGCTGCTGCGCAGCTCAACTCACCAACGCCTCGATGCGCCGCAACGCCTCGCGCACGTTCTCCAGACTGGTGGCGTAGCTCATGCGCACCTGCCCGGGAGCCTCGAAGTCGGTGCCAGGCACCACCGCCACCCGCGCCTCCTCGAGCAGCCGCGTGGCCGCGACCCCCTCGTCGGGGTCGATGTTGGTCACGTCGGTCATCACGTAGAAGGCGCCGGCCGGCTTCGGGGTCGCGAGGCCGAGGCGGTTGAGGCCGTCGACCAGCACGTCACGCCGCTCGCGGTAGGCGGCGCGTGTCATGCGTTGGAACTCGGCGGTCTTCTCGACCTCGTTGAGGGCGGCCACGGTGGCGTGCTGCGCCAGCGCGTTGGCGCCGCTCGTCGACTGGCCCTGCAGGCGGTTCATGCCCGCGATCAGCGCCTTGGGCCCGGCACCGAAGCCGATGCGCCAACCGGTGAGCGCGTAGCCCTTGCTGGCGCCGTGGATTACCAGCGTGCGGTCCTGAGCGAAGCGCGCGGCCGGCGTGAACTCGCCGTCGTAGACGAGGTGCTCGTAGAGGTCGTCACTGAACAGCCACAGGCCGTGCTTGACGGCGAGCAAGGCCAAGCCCTCGACGAGCGCAGGCGGGTAGACGGCGCCAGTCGGGTTCGACGGCGAGTTGAGCAGTAACACCTTGGTGCGCGGGGTTACGGCCGCCTCGACGGCGCCGAGTTCGGGCAGGAAACCGGTCTCCGGGCTCGTCTTCACCGCCACGGGCACGCCCCCGGCGAGCTTCACCTGGGCGGGGTAGCTAACCCAGTACGGGGCCATCATCACGACCTCGTCACCCGGCTCGAGCACGGCCATGAAGCCGTTGTAGAGGACCTGCTTGCCGCCGGTCGAGACCATCACCTCGTCGGTGGCGTAGGTAAGGCCGTTCTCGCGCTGGAACTTCGCGCTCACGGCCCGGCGCAGGTCCATGGTGCCTTCACTCGGCGTGTACTTCGTCTTGCCCTGTTCGATCGCTTCGCGCGCCGCCGCCAGCACGTGCCCGGGAGGCTGGAAGTCGGGCTCGCCGGCCGTCATCGCGACGATGTCTACGCCCTGGCGGGCCAACTCTTTCGCACGGCTGTCGAACGCGACCGTCGACGAGCCTTTGAGCGCTCGGATCCTCTTGGACAGCTCCGGCATCGTCTTAGTCGAGCAGCTCGGCAGGCTCGAAGAAGATTCCGATCTCGCGCTCCGCCGTGGCGGCGGCATCCGAACCGTGGGCGACGTTCTCGTCGATGGTGCTGGCGAAGTCACCGCGGATGGTGCCCATGGCGGCGTCCTTGGGGTTGGTGGCGCCCATCATCTTGCGCCACTCGAGGATGGCGTTCTCGCCCTCGACGACCAGCGCCACTACCGGGCCGCTGGTGATGAACTCCACGAGCCCGTTGAAGAACGGCTTGCCATGGTGCTCGCCGTAGTGGCGCTCGGCCAGCTCGCGGCTTATCTTAAAGAGCTTCATGCCGACGATGCGGAAGCCCTTGTCTTCGAGGCGTCTTACGACCGTGCCGACGAGCGCGCGGCGCACGCCGTCGGGCTTGACCATTGCGAAAGTGCGTTCAGTAGCCATGACTGGCAGAGTCTATCACGCGCTAAGAAAGGCCCAGTGGCGCGTGTTTCAGGCGAACTCGAGCTGCGTCAGGTGGTTGAGGTCATGGCCAGCGAGCATCCTCACCATGAGGTCGTTGCTCTCGAAACCACGCTCGGGATGGAACGCCTCGGCCAGCCAGTCCTCGAGCGAGAACGTCGCGAACAGCGCCAGGTTCCAGGCCCGCTGGGCGCGGAACGCTTCGACGGCAAGCGACGGCTCGAGCTGCTGGTAGCGGCGCGACCACACGTCCTGGTCGATCGGCTGTAGCTCGACGCCGGGTACCGCCGCCAGTTGCCTGAAGCGGAAGCCCATCACCACTTCCACGTCGGCGAGGTGGGCGATCAACTCACGTCGGCTCCACTTGCCCGGCTCGTAGGGCGCCTCCAGGTCAGCGTGGGTGTACGACTCGAAAAGCTGCAACAGTCGTGCCGGCGTGGCTTGCAGCACCTCGATCGCGTCGAACTCGCCGAGCAGCTCGAGGTAGCGGGCGACGGGGTCGGTCATCGGCACACTCTAACCAGCCGCGGCCGCGCGCGGCCTCACGCGCGGGCGCCTTCGCTTGTCACTACTTGGGGCGGTTCATCGCCGCCGGCTGGTCACTATCGCCGGCTTGTAACGGCCGCCAGCGGGTCACCCCACCGCGGCGCGCACCGTCAGGGGCGCGACTATCTCACCGGCTTCGACGGCCAGTAGGAAGGCGCGCACGACGTCCGGGTCGAACTGGCGGCCGGCGTTGCTCTCGATCTCCTCTATGGCCTGGGCCATGGTCTTGGCGGGCGAGTGGACGCGGTCGCGGGTGATCGCGTCGAAGGTGTCGGCGACGGCGACGACGCGTGACTCCAGCGGGATCCGGTCGCCGCACAGACCATCGGGGTAACCGGCGCCGTCCCAACGCTCGTGGTGGGTGAGCGCGATCGACTCCGCCAAGCGGATCACCGGCGAGCGCGACCCTGAGAGCAGCTCCGCCCCCGCCCTGGCGTGAGCGCGCACCTGCGAGAACTCCTCCTCGGTCAGCTTGGCCGGCTTGAGTAGCACGGCGTCAGGAACGGTTATCTTGCCAACGTCGTGGAGCCGGGCAGCGCGCATGAGCATCTCCACCCGAGCGGGCGCGAGCCCCATGCGCCGCGCGACGGCGCCGCAGGTCTCGGCTACCCGCCAGGTGTGCTCGCCGGTGTCGTCGTCGCGGAACTCGGCAGCCTTGGCAAGCCGCACGAGCATCTCGAGCTGTGAGTGCTCGAGGTCCTGGGTGCGACGCCGCACGGCCTCCTCGAGGCGCTCGTTCTGCTTGGTGAGCTCGACCTGGAAGAAACGGGACTCGAGCAGGTTGCGGATCCGCAACCGGGTCTCGACCGGGTTCACCGGTTTGTTGAGGAAGTCCTTGGCGCCGCCGGCCAACGCGGCCTCGCGCAGTTCGGGCCGCATGTCGCCGGTGAGCATGAGTATCGGGAAGGCGTCGGGCAAGACCGGACGCAGGTCGTTCAGTACCTGCAGGCCGTCGCGCTGAGGCATGTGTTGGTCGAGCACCACGAGGTCGGGGCGCTCTTGCATGAAGTACTCGACGGCCCGCTCGGGTCGGTCACACGTTGTCACATGGCGAAAGCCGGCGCGGTCGAGTATGCCCTTGAGCAGTACCAGCGAAGCCTCTTCATCGTCGACCAGCAAGATGCGCATGTGCGTCAGGTCCACAACAGGCGGATCATAGTCAGGGAGCGCTTGGAACACAGCCAGATACTTCCTATCCCCTTAAGTCAACGGCGCGCTGGTGAGGGCGCGCCGTGTTCGATGGCCAATATAGGCGTGGGCCTATCACCGCACTCTTACACCCAGGCGCCTTACCCAGGCCTTACCGGCAGGTAGCGTGACCGGCCGCTCACCTCGGCAGCTGGCCGACCACGAAGAGCGCACCGTGCCACCAGCCGGGCAGCAGGCCGAGCAGCACGGTGCCGGCGAAGGCGACGCCGATGGCCAGGCTACTGGCCGCCGAGCGGAACGACTGCGGTTGGTACTCGGGCTTGCGGAAGTACATCACGGCCACCACGCGGAAGTAGTAGACAAGCGCGATCACGCTGGTGACGATGCCGAGCACGGCCAGCCACAGGTAGCCGGCATCGATCGCCGACTGGAAGACCATCACCTTGCCGACGAAGCCGGCCAAGGGCGGGATGCCGCCGAGGCTGAGCAGGAAGAAGGTGAGCGCGAACGCCAACCATGGCCGTTCCTGCCCGAGGCCCGCGAACCGCTCGATGTCGTCGCCCTGATCACTGGAGTCGACGACCATGGTGAGCACCGCGAAGGCGCCGACGTTCATCAAGGTGTAGGCGGTCAAGTACCAGATCGCGGCTTCGACGCCGCCGTGGCCGGTGCCGAGCACCGCCAGGCCGAGGTAGCCGGCATGGGCAACCGCGGAGTACGCGAGCATGCGCTTGACGCCCCGTTGCCGCAGGGCCGCCAGGTTGCCGATCACCAGGGTCGCCGCCACCGATACCGCCAGCGCGGTGAGCAGCCACGGGCTCAGCTGCGGCAAGACCGTGGCGACCAGCCGCAGCACGGCGGCGAACGCGGCCGCCTTGACGACCACGGTCATGAAGGTAGTGACAATGGTGGGCGCGCCCGTATAGACGTCGGGCGCCCACTGGTGGAACGGCGCGAGCGAGGCCTTGAAGGCCAGCCCGGCGAGCACCAGGGCGCCGCCCAGCGTCGCCAGCAGCGGCAAGCCGCCGCCGTCAAGAGCGGCGACGATATCGCCGTACACGAAGGCGCCAGTGGCGCCGTAGGTAAGGGCCATGCCGTAGATGAGGATGGCGGAGCCGAAGGCGCCGAGCAGGAAGTACTTCATGCCGGCCTCTTCGGACTGGCGCGAGCGGGTACGCCAGGCGGAGAGCACGTAGACCGCGAGCGACATGATCTCGAGCCCGAGCACCAGCGTCACCAGGTCGCCGGCGGCGACCATCACCATCGCGCCGAGCGTGGAGAGCAGCATCAGCGGGTAGTACTCGGGATGGTCGAGGTGCATGCGCGGTAGCTGGTCGTAGCTGACCAGCACGGCTAGCGCGGCGCCCAACAGCAACACGAAGTTGAAGGCGAGGGCGGGCGTGTCGGCGAGGAAGCGCAGCCCGAAGCTGCCGAGCGCCTCGCGCTCGCCTAGGAACGCCGTGAGGTTGAATACGAACGCGGTGACGATGCCAAGGAGCGCGGTCGCCGCTACTTGACGCGAGTCCTTCTGCCACAGCGCCAGCAGCAAGGTAACGACTGCCGTCGCCAACAGCGTGATCGCGGGGGCCAACTGGCCCCAATGGACGTCGACAACCGGCGGAAGGTTCACCGCTCACCGCCGTCGGCCGCGAGGCTTTCCGGCGCGAGGCTATCAGGCGCGAGGCTCTGCCGCTGCAGCGCCTCCTGTTGCAACACCACGAGTTCCGATTGCGTCTCGATCTGTTCGAGCTGCGGCGCCGGCGCGAAGCCGAGCCACAGGATGCCGGCGACGAACGGCACGAGCACGTACGCCTCGAGTGAGTCGATGTCGCGCAGAGTCGCCGTCGGCGGCCCCTGGAACAGGCGCTGGTAGAGGTTAACGCCGAAGACGCCTGCCGCGATCACGGTTAGCGTGGCCAGCGCCGCTAGCCATGGCGCCGTTTGGAAGGCCCCGAGCAGGCTGAGGAACTCGCCGGGGAAGTTACCAAGCCCAGGAACGCCGATGAACGCGAAGATGAGGAATAGCGTGAGGGCGCCCAATGCCGGCGCCGACTTGGCCAGGCCGCCGTACGCGCCAACGTCGAACGAGCGGCGCCTGGCATAGAGCATGCCACTCACCAGGAACAGCCCGCCGGTGGACAACATCTGGGCCGCGAGCAGGTAGATGGCGCCGTTGAGCCCAGCGATGTGGAGGCCGAAGAGGCCAACGGCGACGATGCCCATGTGCGAGAGCGAGGCGTAGGCGAGCAACCGCTTGAGGTTGTCCTGGCTGGTCGCGATCACCGCGCCGTAGACCGCGGTGAACGCCCCGAGCGCGAGCAGCAGCGGCGCCAGGCGTTCGGCGCCGGCCGGGAGAATCGGCAACGCCCAGGCGAAGAAGCCGAAGCCGCCGACCTTGTAGAGCGTGCCGAGCACATCCGCGGCGCCCGAGGGGTGGTTCTGCTCGTTGAGGTCGATGAGCCAGGAGTGCAGCGGCCAGATGGGCAGCTTCACCGCCATGCCGATGGCCAGGCCGGCGAAGAGCCAGGTCTGGGTACCGACGGCGAGCTGGGGTGCGGCGACCATGAGGTCGGTGAGGTGGAAGCTGGCAGCGCCAGAGAGCGACTTCAGCGCCAGGATGCTTACCAGCATCAGGAACGAGCCGCCGATGGCGTAGACAAGGTACTTCGCGACCGCGGCGCTACGGCGCTCGAGACCGAACGCGCCGAGCAGGATGAGACTGGGGATGAGCGTCGCCTCCCAGAACAGGTAGAAGACGATGAGGTCGCGGGCCATGAAGATGCCGTTGAGGCCGGCTTGCGCCACCAGCAGCAGCGCCACGAACCCTCCCGAGCGCGGCGCGACCCGCAGGCCGGCGATCAAAGCGGTCGGGATCATCACCAGCGCGGCGACGACCACGAGCACGGCGGCCGCGCCGTTGGGGTCGAGGCTGAAGGTGACCCCGAGGCCGGGCAGCCACGGCAGGTCGACGGTGGCGGCCCCCGGAAGGAACAGCGCCGCGGCGAAGGTGGTCATGGTGCTGAGCAGAGCGACGCGTACGACCGCGCGCTGGCTACGCGCGAACGCGCTCAAGACGGCGCCGAGTAGCGGCAGGACGAGCACGGCGGCGGCGATCATCGCGCCACCTCGAGGACGGCCACCAGCACGCCGAGCAACGCCGCGCCAAGCAGCATGGTGAGCGCGTATAGCCGCACGTAGCCGCTCTGCACCGCCGTCGCCAGGCGACCGAGGAGCCCGACGGCGCCGGCGGAGCCGCTCATGCCCCTATCGAGCACGTCACGGTCGAGCACGCTAAGACCCTCGGCAACGCTCTCACCAGGATGCACCAAGACGGCGCGGCTGGCCGCGTCGAAACCGAAGCCGCTGCGCGAGAGGCCGGTGAGCGGGCTGGGCTCGAGGCGCTTGGCGAGGCGGCCCTTGTTGACAGCGTAGACCCAGTAGCCTAAGCCGAGGCCGGCGGCGGCGGCCACGCCGGAGGCCGCGATTAGCAGCCACTCGCTGGTGAGCGAGAGGTGCTCGAAGTCGACAGCGGCGGTCACCGGCGCCAGCCACTCGGCGATCACGTTGCGCGCCAGGAACGGTTGGATGCCGAGGTAACCGGCGAACACGCTGCCCACAGCCAGCACCACGAGGGGCGCGGTCATGATGGCCGGCGCCTCGTGCACATTGTCGCGCTTGGCGACCTCGAAGCGCTCTTCGCCGGCGAACACCAGGTAGTACCAGCGGAACATGTAGAAGGCGGTCATCACCGCGCTTAGCAACAGCAGGCCGTAGAGCACCGCGCTGCCGCTGTCGGCGAGCAGCGGGCTGGTCAGGGTGTGCGAGAGGATCGCGTCCTTGCTGAAGAAGCCGGCCAGCAGCGGCACGCCGGCGATGGCCAGGGTCGCGATGAGTGAGGTGGTGCCTGTGACCTTCATGCGCTTGCCGAGCCCGCCCATGCGGCGCACGTCCTGTTCCCCGCCGAGCGCGTGGATCACCGAGCCCGAGCCCAGGAACAGCAACGCCTTGAAGAAGGCGTGCGTGACGACGTGGAAGATGCCGACCCAGTACGCACCTGCGCCGACGGCAGCGATCATGAAGCCGACCTGCGAGATCGTCGAGTAGGCCAGGATGCGCTTGATGTCGGTCTGGGCGAAGGCGCTGAAGGCCGCCACCAGCGCCGTCAATACCCCGATCCAGGCGACGGTTGCGGCGGCGTCGGGCGCCTGCGCGTAGATCGCGCCGGTGCGGGCGATGAGGTAGACGCCGGCGGTGACCATGGTCGCGGCGTGGATCAGCGCGGAGACGGGCGTGGGCCCGGCCATGGCGTCGGGCAGCCACAGCTGCAGCGGTAGCTGCGCCGACTTGCCCGCTGCCGCCAGCAGGTAGAGCAGGCCGATGCCGGTGAGCGCGGCCGAGCCGTAGAGCATCGCCGGGGCGGCCTGGGTGACAGTCTGGATGTCGAGCGAACCGAACACCTGATAGGTGAGGAACATGCCGATGAGGAAGCCGACGTCGCCTATGCGGTTGACGATGAACGCCTTGCGGCCGGCGTCGGCGTTCTCCTTTTGGCCGTACCAGAAGCCGATGAGCAGGAACGAGCAGACGCCCACGCCCTCCCAGCCGACGAACATCAGCGGGAAGGAGTCGGCAAGCACTAGGACGAGCATCGCGGCGACGAACAGGTTGAGCTGCGCGAAGAAGCGCGCGTAGCCTTCATCGCCGCGCATGTAGCCGATCGAGTAGATATGGATGAGCAGCCCAATGCCGGTGATGACCATGGTCATGACCAGGCTTAGTTGGTCGATCATGAAGCCGAGGTCGACGCTGAGGTCGCCGGCTTGCAGGAAACGGCCGAACGTGTAGCGCACGCCCTCGGCGTCGGCCGGGTAGGCGATGAGCGCGATGACGCCGAGCACGAAACCGCTGCCGACAAGCGCGCTGGCGATGATGCCAGGAAGCGGCTCCTTGAGCGACCGACCGAAGAGCCCGTTCACGACCGCGCCGAGTAGGGCAAGCAGCGGGGCGTAGGCGACGAGTTGAACCAGGTTGAGGGTGGAGTCACTCATGCGCGCACCTCGGAGAGCTCATCGACGTCGGTACTGGCGCGGTTTCGGAAGATGGCGACGAGGATGCCGAGGCCGACAGCGACCTCGGCGGCGGCCACGGCCAAGACGATGAAGACCGCGCCCTGGCCCTGCAGCGCGTGAGTCCCACCGGTGATCGACCAGTGGCGCGCGTAAGCGACCATCGCGAGGTTGGCGGCGTTGAGCATCAGCTCGACGGAGAGGAACACCATGATGGCGCTGCGCCTGGTGACGACGCCCACCGCTCCTAGCCCGAACAGGACGGCGCTAAGCACGACGTAGTACTCGGTCGGGACGCTCACGCCGGCTCGCCCTCGGCAGCGACGGGCTCGCTTGCGCCGGCCGCGGCCGGCCGCTCGGGGGCGGCCGCGCGCTGTACGAGGCTCACCGCGCCGATGATGCCGGTGAGCAGCAGCACCGCGACGAGGTGGAAGGCGAGCAGGTAGTCACTGAAGAGGATGGTGCCGATGCGCTCAGCGGAGCCGCCTTGCAGGACCTCTGCGACCACCGCTGCTTCCGGCAACGCCCGGCGCTGGTCGATGACGACCGCGGCGACCGCGACGAGCGCCAGCAGGCCGACGCCGTAGGCCGTGGGGCGCAGCCACGACCAGCGGGCAGCGAGCGGTTGGCGCTCGACGTTAAGCAGCATGATCACGAACAAGAAGAGCACCATGATGGCGCCGGCGTAGACGATCACCTGGATGGCGGCGAGGAAGTGGGCGTCGAGGGTGATGTAGGCCACCGCGACCGCCAACAAGGTGGCCACGAGCGCCAAGGCGGCGTGGATCGGTTGCCTGGCGGTAACGACCATGATGGCCCCGGCCACGGCGAAGGCTGCGATGACGAAGAAGCCGATCATCGTTAGTAGTCGACGCCTTCCAGCTCGGCCCGGTGCTCGGCCTCGAAGCCGAGGTCGACGTCCTTGCCCTTGGCAGCCGCCTCGCGCCGCTGCCATTTACTGCCCTTGACACCGACCAGCATGTCCTCTTTGCCGTAGACGAAGTCCTGGTAGCGGTAGTCGGCCAACTCGAACTCGTGGCCGAGCACCACGGCGCCCGTCGGGCAGGCCTCTTCGCAGAACCCGCAGAAGATGCAGCGCAGCATGTTGATCTCGTAGATGCTGGCGTAGCGCTCGCCGGCCGAGGTCGGGTTGGCCGGGTCGTTCTCCTCCGACTCGACGTAGATGCAGTAGGTCGGGCAGGCCGCGGCGCACAGGCTGCAACCGATGCACTTCTCGAGGCTGGTGTCGGGGTGCCTCAACAGGTGGTGACGGCCCCTGAAGCGAGCCTTGATGGCCACCGGTTGTTCCGGGTACTGGACGGTGACGGGTCGCTTGAACAGGTGCGAGAGCGTGACGCCCATGCCTTTGGCGATGTCGATGACGCTCATTTAACGCACACCTCCGGAGTTTGTGGCAGCGCCGCTTTGCGGCTGGTTGTTCTGGTGCGGGTCGGTGCGCGGGTCAAAGTACAAAGGCGATCACCGCTCCCGTAATCAGAGCGCTGAGCAGCGCCAGCTCGAACAGGTAGAGCCAACCGAGCCGCATCAGCTGGTCGTAGCGAAGGCGCGGCAGCGTGGCCTTCAGCCAGATGAACATGAACATGAAGATGGCCATCTTGGCGATCAGCCAGATGAAGGGCCACTCGGACATGCCGTGGATTAACCGGTCGACGAAGCCCGGCCCGCGCCAGCCACCGAGGAAGAGCGTGCTTATGAACGCCGCCGCGGTGAGCATGTTGACGTACTCCGCCATCTGGTAGAGGGCCCATTTGATCGAGGAGTACTCGGTGAGGTAACCGGCCACGAGCTCCTGCTCCGCCTCCGGCAGGTCGAACGGCGAGCGGTTCACCTCGGCCGTTGCCGAGACCACGAACGTGCCGAAGGCGAGGATGAGGCCCGGCCATAACCAGGGACTTACCGACCACACGCCGAGGTCGACGAGCTCGCGGAGGTTGAGGGTGCCAGCCACCATGATCACGGCCAGCACCGAGAGCCCGAGACCGAGTTCGTAACTGATTATCTGCGCAGAGGAGCGCAGGCCGCCAAGCAGCGCGTACTTGCTGTTCGACGCCCAGCCGCCGAGGAAGATCCCGTAGACGCCAAGGCTGGTGACAGCAAGGATGTAGAGGATCCCGATGTCGAGGTCCATCACCCAGGGGTTGAAGCCGAAGAGGCTGCCGGGAGGGCCGGCAGGGATTGCGCCGAAGGCCGAGAGCGCGCAGACGATGCTTATCGCCGGAGCCAGGATGTAGACGAACTTGTCGGCGCTGGTCATGACCAGGTCTTCCTTGAAGATCGTCTTGATGGCGTCGGCGATCGGCTGCAAGACGGCAAACGGGCCGACCCGGTTGGGGCCGTACCGATGCTGGAAGCGGCCGAGCAGGCGTCTCTCGATGACCGTCATGTAGGCGAACGCACCGAGCAACACCAGGCACAGCACCAGCGCCTTGATGAAGGTGATCCACAGGGGGTCGGGCGCGGCCGGGCTCACGACGCGATTGCCTCCCTCGCGCGTTCGACGACGAGGCTGCTGAGGTCAGCGTGCACCAGTCCCTGAGGCTGATCGGGCAGCGTCG
>Ga0075530_1001284_pt1 | contig 12017 bp, 11 predicted proteins | sample NGEPerD_2_FD_75101 | JGI IMG/M metagenome (GOLD analysis project Ga0075530, IMG submission 75101) | Arctic peat soil microbial communities from the Barrow Environmental Observatory site, Barrow, Alaska, USA - NGEE PermafrostL1-D | ecosystem: Environmental > Terrestrial > Soil > Wetlands > Peat ...
ACATGCACGGCGACGATCCGGTCGGCTGAGACCACTTCCTGGATCGCCACCGCGGTCGGGTCCCCACCCCCGAGCGGGACGACGGTGTCGATGTCCATCACCACCACGACACGACGCGGCGGCTCGTCCTCGGTGAGCAGGGCGAGGGCCCCTCGGGCGGCCGCTGTCATCGCGACATACTCCCAGTCCTCCTCCGTGCCGTCGGCGTACTCCTCGCGCAGCGCGCCGGTGACTGCGTGTACGTAGATCGGCCCGGGCCCGACCCCACCGTCGCCGACGATCTGCGCCAGTCCGGAAAGGGTGGTGGGTATATAGACCCTGATGTCGCTCACTGGTCCGCCTTCTTCTTTCCTCGTGGGGCTCGCGGTCGGCTGTCGCTCGCGCTGTCGACGAGCTCTTCGAGCGCCTCCTCGAGACACTGACCGAGGACCTGGACATCCGGCAGAGCGTCCCGGTCTGCGGTGATCCCGATGTATACCCCACCGTCGTACGACGTCACGCCGATCGCGAGGGCGTGACCGGGCAGCAGCGGTTGCACGGGGTAGCTCTCCAGCATCTGAGCCCCCGCGGCGTAGAGCGGGAACTGCGGACCGGGAACGTTGGTGATCACCAGGTTGAAACCCTTCCGGACCTGGTCGGAGGCGACCCGGGTCCCGAGGGCATGGAACGTCGTCGGCGCGAAACCGGCGACGTCGGCGAGCCGGTCCGCGGCGACGGCGCGGCCGGTCTCCTTGTGTGCCTTCAACGCATACGAGACCTGGTGCAGTCGCACCACCGGGCTGGACTCGCCGATCGGCAGGTTCAACAGGTGACCGGTGACCTGACTGCCCAACGACGTCGGCGCCAGCTCGTCGTCCATCACGCTCATCGGCACCATCGCCTTGAGCTGACGACTCCCGTGCAGCGACTCGGCCCGGGTCATCAGCCATCCCCGCAGGCCACCGGTGATCGTGGCCAGGATGACGTCGTTGACCGTCCCTCCGTGGACGCGCCGAACCCGGCGATAGTCGGCGAGCCGGGTCTTCACGGTGACGAAGCGTCGCTGCTCGGAGAGCACGGTGTTGATCGGCGACTCGGGACTGGAGCGGCGGTTGGACAGCGAGCCGGCCACCGAGGCCGCGCGGTTTCCGACCGCGCCCGCGACCCGGATCAGGCTCTCGGCGTTGCCGCGCGCGGTGCTGACCGCCTTGCGCGGGTCGCGAAGCGACTCCGAGACCGCCTCGGCGACCAGCGCCGGCGGGCTGGGCTCGCGCGCCGGTCGCCAGTCGTCGTGAACGGTCACCCGGGGCTCGGGGTGCACGTCCAGGATCACCTGTCCCAGGTCCACCGTGGACACCCCGTCCACCAGGATCTGGTGCGACTTCCACAACACGGCGAACCGGCCCGCGGCGAGTCCCTCGACGAGGTACACCTCCCAGAGCGGCCGGTTCCTGTCCAGTCGTCGCGACATGATCCGGGCCGCCAGCTCGCGCAGCTGTTCCATCGAGCCGGGGCGCGGCAGTGCGGATCGTCGTACGTGGTAGGTCAGGTCGAAGTCGTCGTCATCCACCCAGACCGGGTTGGCGAACCTGCCAGGGACGGAGCGGATGCGTTGCCGGTACCGGGGCACGAACGCAATCCGGTCGGCGATCAGCGCGATCAGCTTCTCGTAGTCGAACCGGTCGTCGGCCGCCTCGAATACCTCGAGGGTGGCGTTGTGCATCGGCGTGCTCGCCGACTCGTTGACCAGAAAGGCCATGTCGGTCGACCGAAGCCGCTCGCTCATCCGGTCCCCTTTCGCAGACCCGGCGGGACGGGCCTTGGTTCCACATGGGATTCTGACAGAAGGGCCGTACCCGTGGTGTCGGGGTATCACGCACAGGAGGACAACACACATGCGCAAGGCAACGAGCTTCTCAGCAATGGCGGTCTCAGCCGTCGTCGTACTCGCGTTGTCCGGTTGCGGCAACACCTCCGCCGGCGGCGGTAACGCCGCCGACAGTGCGGAAGCCGACGAGAGTGCCTCGTCGGTCCCGACTCCCACCCCGAGCGAGTCCGAAGACCCTGAGCCCACGGAGTCCACCCCCTCCGACGACGCCAGTGACGATGCCAGTGACGACTCGGGCGACGCCGTCGAGATCGAGATCGAGGGTGACGAGGTCAAGCCGAACGGCGAGCGGATCAGGGTCACCGCGGGCGAACCGGTCGTCCTGGAAATCGACTCCGACCGCGCCGGCGAGCTGCACGTGCACTCCACGCCCGAGCAGGAGATCCCCTTCAAGAAGGGCGACTCCACCGTCGAGCTGACCGTCGACACACCCGGTGTGGTCGACGTCGAGGAGCACGAGTCGGGTGTCGTCCTCCTGCAGCTCGAGGTTCGCTGACCGTGGTCTTCGCCCACGGGATCGGCGGGGCCCAGGACCTCCCGATCCCCGCCGAGTACGCCATCGCGGGGGCCGGCGCCGCCCTCGCGGTGTCATTCATCGTGCTCGCGCTCGCCTGGCGCTCGCCACGCTACGACACCGCCACCTCGGGCCGCCCCGCGCCGGCCGTCCTGGCCCGGGTCGTCGACTCTTCCGCCTTCGCGATCGTGCTCAGGGCAATCGGCTTCGCCTTCTTCCTGTACGTCGTGTGGGCGGCCGTATTCGGGCCCGACCTGCTGATCAACCCGACGTTCGGCGTGGTCTACGTGCTGCTCTGGGTGGGGATCGTGCCCGCCTCGTTGCTGTTCGGCCCGTTCTACAAGGCGATCAACCCGGTCCGGACGGTGAACCTGATCTTCACCAAGCTCGTCGGCGGCGACCCCGACAGGGGGTTGAAGGAGCTCCCGAGGTGGGTCGGCTACTGGCCCGCCGCCGCCGGGCTGTTCGCGTTCGTGTGGCTGGAGCTGGTCTACCCCAACTCGACGTACCTCGCCCCGATCCGGCTCTGGTTCGCGATCTACTTCGCGGTCCTGCTGGTCGGAGGAGCGGTCTACGGGACCAAATGGTTCGAGCGTGCGGATCCGTTCGAGGTGTACTCCACCCTCGTCGGGCAGCTGTCTGTCTTCGGTCGTCGCGACGACGGCACCCTCGTGCTGCGCAGCCCCCTCGCCAACCTCCACGGCGTGCGACCCGCGGCGGGCCTGGTCGGGGTGGTCGCGGTGCTGTTCGGCAGCACCGCCTTCGACAGCTTCAAGGACTCGAACTTCTGGCTCCGGTTCAGCCAGTCCACCGAGCTCAACATCACGGTGACGAACACCGCTGTCATGCTCGGGTTCTGCGCGGTCGTGGGGGTCTCGTTCGCGCTGGCGACGATGCCCACCGGAGTCGACGACGTACGACGCTCGAGGGTGCCCGACCTGTTCGCGCACTCGGTGGTGCCGATCGTCGTCGGGTACATGTTCGCGCACTACCTGACCTACTTCGTCGAGACCGGCCAGCAGACGCTGATCCTGCTCAGCGACCCGATGGGCACCGGGGCCAACCTGCTGGGTACCGCGAACTGGGAGGTCAACTACTGGCTCTCCACGCACCCGACGTTCCTGGCGGTGACCAAGGTGCTCGCGGTCGTGACCGGCCACGTGCTCGGCGTGATCGCGGCGCACGACCGGGCCGTCAGGCTGCTCCCGAACAGGCACCAGCTCACCGGCCAGCTGCCGCTGCTGTTCGTGATGGTGTTCTACACCGTGACCGGCCTGTACCTACTGTTCGGTTCCTGAGCCCCGCCAGCGCACCCGACGCGCCTAGGCACGCCGGCGGAACAGCTTCGGGCGTGACCGGGCGCCTACGGCGTCACCGGTGACCGCGTCGACGACCTGGGAGATCCCGCGTCGCAGGGCTGTGTCCCCGAGCTCGACGAGGCTCTTGCCCGCCACGATCGCCCGATCCGCCGCGGGCCGGTCATCGGGGAGCAGATGCACCCCGTCGGCGGTGACGAAGTCGCCGAGCATCGCGGTGATCTCTTCCGCGCGCCAGCCCAGCGAGCTCCGGCTCCGGTTGACCAGCACGCGGATGCTGCACCCCGGCACCGCCTCGGTGAGCTCCACCAGCCCCCTGGCCAGCCGGGCCAGACCGACCGGGTCCGCGGAGCCGACCGTGATCACCTCGTCGGCGTGTTCGAGTGCTGCCAGCGTCATTGCGTTGCGTTGGGGCGCGGTCCCTCCGAACGCGGCGTTGGCATCCTCCTCGAGGCAGAACCCGGTGTCCACCACCATGTCCCCGGCCAGAGTGCCGGCGAGGTCGAGGACCTGCTCGAAGGCAGGGGGTCGGACCTCGGTCCAGCGGTCCGCCCGCGGCAGGCCGGTCAGCACCCGCAGGGTCGGGTCCACCTGCCGGGCACAGGTCGCCAGCCGTTCGCGGTCGAGCTGCCCCGCGTTGGCCAGCCGGGCAGCGGCCAGCAGCCCGGACACCTCGTCGAGCAGCCCGAGGTGCTGGGCGACGGTGCCGCCGTACGGGTCGGCATCGACCAGGAACGTCCCGCGTCCACGGCTCGCGAGCTCGGCAGCGACCCCGACGGCAACCGTCGTGCGACCGGGAGCCCCTGCCGGTCCCCACACCGCGAGAACCCGCCCCGACATCGGCTGTTCGAGGGACGGGACGTCCTCGGAGTCGAACGAAGCGGTCTCCTCCTCGGGCTGACTGCCCGCAGTCCGCACCACGTCCGGCAGACCCGGGAGCTCGGAGGCCGCCAGCACGTGCTCGACACCGAGCCGGCGCTGAGGTCCGGCGGCCTCGTCGCCGGTCACCATCACCACGCCCAGGCCGCAGCGGCGCAGGTGCGCGACGCTGTCGCCATCGACGCCGGGAAGGTCGTCGGCGACGAGCGCCACCTGGGCCTGACCCGTCATCGCGCTGGCGAGGAGATCGGGGAGGTCGACGCAGCGCTTGAGCACTACCACGGCGGGACCGGCTGCGCTCAGCTCACGGAGCGCCTGCGCCTCCCAGCCGGCACCAGCGGCGGCCACCAGGACCGCGATCCGACTGTCCATCGACACGGCCCGCACTCAGTCGTTCCGGGTGACGAGGATCGTGCCGGAGACGGTCTGACCCAGCACCAGTGCGAGACCCTCCTCGTTCTCGTCCGGGACACCGACGATGATCTGCCGGGTTGCACTGGGGCCGAGAGCAGACCCGGCGCTGGGGGCGGCGACCACCGTGACGTCGTCGAAGACGAGCTTCGACTCGGCCGGCTCGGCTGCACCTGCCAACTCCCCCGCCAACTGCCCCGCCGGCTGTCCCGACTGCCCCGCCGGCTGGTCCGGGATCACCCAGACGTCCACGGTGGACCCTACGTCGACCGTCACGGGGATCGCGTCCGCGGCGGCGGCGACCGGGACCTCGATCAGTCCCGGCGTGTTCGCGCTGCCGATGGCCGCGCGCGGGAGCATCTCCCCTGCGCCGATGTCACGTTCCACGGTCACACCCTCCGGCAGAGGCTCGGATGCCGTCAGATAGCGGTCGGCATCCGCAGAGTCCGAGAACCGGACCTCCTGCCGCACCAGGTCGTCGGTCGCAACCGGGGCACCTGCGCGGAGGTCCGACTTCGCCGCCCAGACGGGGACCATGCTGTCTGCATCGGCCAGCAGAGTGGCACCGAGCAGCACGGAGACGGCGACGAGGGCAATGCCGATGGCGAGCCGTGGGTCCCGCCACGTCGCACCGGTCGCGCGACGCGCGTTCGGGGAGGCAGGCACGACGGTCCGGCCGGTTCTGGTCTGGGTTCGGGAACTCACACCGACATCATGCTTCAGTTCGCCGACCAGGTCACGGTTGTCCACAGGCAAGCTGCACCAACCCGTCGTGAACGTCGGCAAATCGTGGCAGTGTTGCGCATATGGCGGGCATCGGCACACCGCGCTTCTTGCTGCTCTCCGACGTGGCGGAGATCCTCAACACCTCGGTCGCGCAGGTCACTGCTCTGGTCAAGCGCAAGGAGCTGCGGGCCATCCAGATCGGGGGGCGTCGTCAGTGGCGGGTCGAGGTGAGCGAGTTGGAGAGCTACATCCAGCGGATGTATGCCGAGGCCGACACGCAGCTCGAGAACCTGGAGGACAACGGGTACGTCGACGCAGAGACCCCCGACGACGATCGGGGCGGACGGTCTGGGCTGACTATCTGGGCTGATCCAGCTTCACGTCGGACGCACACCGGCGAGAGCGGCGAACGGCAACAGGTCCGAAGACCACGCTGCCCGCCGGCTCACCCCATCCGGGGAGTCGGGTCGAATCTCCACGAAGTCCGCACCGACCCGTCCCAGGGTCCCGGTCGTGTGCATCCCGTCCAGGTGGTAGGCCACCACAGGTGCGCGTGACTCCCCCACTGTGCGCAGCGCGGAGCCGAACCCAGACGGGTAGCCACGCCCCTGGCCGGCTCGCTGACCGCCCGCCCAGAGAGCCCCTCGGCCCGGCGCACACCGTCGAAGCGCAGGATCCACTCCTGTCCCACGCCGCCAGGCCCGCCATCCCCCTCGAGCAGGCACCAGTCGCGGCCGACCCGAGCCAGGTTGCCGGCCACGGCGCCAACTCCGAGGACGTGGAGCCGGATCACGGAGCCGGTCGATGCGTGCAGCCGGGAGGCGAGGTCGACCTCGGCGTACTCCGAGAGGCTCCGGTCGGCGATGTCCGCGTCGCGGTCGGCCAGACGGAGTCCCTCCGCCTGTTGCTCGAGGTCCTCGAAGAGGTGCGCCAGAGCGTCGTCCCAGTGCATGCGAACGACAGTTCCCGTTTCGCCCGGAACTGTCAACGCCTGTGGACAAACGCTTGACTTCACGGTCAAAAGCAACATAAAACAGTCAAACAGCGTTAAACATCGAGATTGCGGGAGCCAGGAATGCTGTTTCACCCACGGACGCGCGTCGCACTTCGCGGCGGTGTGCTGCTCGCCGCGCTCTACGCTTCGACCTCCGGGCTGATCGCACTCCTCTGGGGTGTGGCGGGTGAGCCGCTAGGCTCCCTTCGGGCTCAGCCCAGCGCCATGGCGCTGGACGAAGCGCTACTCGGGTTGAGTGTCATCGCCATCGGAGCCTGTGCGGGCTGGTTGGTGCTACTGACCACGGCCGTCGTGGTCGAGACCGTCCTCGGTGCCAGCAGGGCCCAGAGAGCGTCCCCGGCGGTCCGACCCGGTCGCCTCGGGGCGCTCTGTCCGCCCGCGCTCCGACGGGTGCTCCTGGCTGGGTGCGGAGTGGCGCTGTGCGCGGGAATCAGCGGTCCGGCGGTCGCCGACTCGTCCTTGGACGGCCTCACGGTTCCGGACCGGGCGGTGGCACCGACCGTCACCCGCCCCGCCGTCTCCCACTCGTCAGTCGTCCGCGTCCGCGCCCACTCGTCAGTCGTCCGCGCCGGGGACACCCTCTGGGCCTTGGCGGCACGGAGCCTCCCCTCGCACGCGAGCGAGCGCCAGATCACGGGGCGGTGGCGCGAGATCTACCGGATGAATGTCGAACGCATCGGTACCGACCCCGACCTCATCCTCCCGGGCACGACCCTGCACTTCCCCACCACCGACTCCACCGACACCACCGAGCGAGAGGACCGTCCATGAGCCCGTCGACGAACAGAAAGGCCAGCCCGGTCGCCAACCCGTCCACTGGCCGGCAGTCCCTTCGCCGTCCCCCGTCGCCGTCCGGGCAGTGGGCCACCGTGACCCGGCTCGCACCCGGGCGGACCGACCAGAGGGACACCGTCCCGGTCGCTGCGGTGCAGGGAACTCTTGCGCTGGACCTACGCGGCTGTCTGGGAATGCCTGAGACACCTGAGCTCCGGCTGGTCAAAGACAACCGCTCGATCACCGACGACGTGCACGCATGGTCGGCCCGCTTTGCCCAGGCCGTCGTCGAGGTGCTCGGTGGCGACCGGCCGCTCAGCCAGCTGATCCGGTGGACGACGGCGCGTGTGTACGGCGACCTGGGTCACCGGGTCACCATCTTGGGACGTACCTCACCCGCAGATCAGCGTCGGCGCACCATTCGCCCGCAGGTCCGCACCGTGCACGTCTTCCAGCCCACGGCGGACTCGGCCGAGGTGAGCGTGCACGTGCGGCACGGCCAACGTTCGCGCGCGATCGCAGCCAGACTCGAACTCGGCGACGGGCGGTGGCGGTGCACCGAGATCCAGCTCGGCTGATCTGCGGAGATTTTCCCGTGCGCCGCGGCACGACCTTTCGGTCAGCCGTTGACGCGAGTGGTGAGACCGGTGGGACCACCGGGTGCACCGTGACACTTCTTGTACTTCTTGCCGGAACCGCAGGGGCACAGCTCGTTCCGGCTGGTACCGGCGAACGCCGCCTCGGAGACTCCTTCGGCAGCGGGTGAACCGCTGCGCTCCTCCTCGCCGGTCTCGTCCGGGGCGGAGTAGGAGAGCTTCTGCGGGGCCTTCGGGGCGTTGAGTCCCTTGGCCACGATGTGCGGCTGGTTGGCCGACGAGGCCGCTGCGGCCTGGGCGACGGCTGCACCGAACGGCGACTCGGCGCCCTCGGCATCCCCGGGCTCGAGCTCGGAGCCCCCCTCCACGTCCTCGTCCTCGACCTGGACCTCGAGGTTGAAGAGGTAGCCGACCGACTCCTCCTTGATCCCCTCCATCATCGCGGCGAACATGTCGAAGCCCTCACGCTGGTACTCCACGAGCGGGTCACGCTGGGAGTAGGCGCGCAGGCCGATACCTTCGCGGAGGTAGTCCATCTCGTAGAGGTGCTCTCGCCACTTGCGGTCCAGCACGGACAGCAGCACACGTCGCTCGAGCTCGCGCATCACCTCGGATCCGAACTCCCCCTCGCGGGCCTCGTACGCCTTCTGCGCGTCGGCCTTGATCGCCGCGATGAGGTCCTCGCGGGTGAGCCCGTCGCGGCCGCCGGCCTCGGCCTCGACCGACGCGCTCCGCAGTGTGATCGGGTACAACGTCTTCAGCGCGGTCCAGAGCGCGTCGAGGTCCCACTCCTCCGCGAAGCCCTCGGTGGCGCCGACGACGTACCCCTCGACGACCTCGTCGATCATCGTGCGGACCTGCTCGTGCAGGTCGGCACCTTCGAGCACCGCGCGGCGCTCACCATAGATGACCTCGCGCTGACGGTTCATCACGTCGTCGTACTTCAGGACGTTCTTTCGGGAGTCGAAGTTCTGCGACTCGACCTGGCCCTGGGCCGAGGCGATCGCGCCGGTGACCCGCTTGTTCTCGATCGGCACGTCGTCGGGGACCTTGAGCGTGGTCAGCACCCAGTCGACCCAGTCGGACTTGAACAGGCGCATCAGGTCGTCCTCGAGGGAGAGGTAGAAGCGGGACTCCCCAGGGTCGCCCTGACGGCCGGAACGACCGCGCAGCTGGTTGTCGATGCGGCGGGACTCGTGCCGCTCGGTCCCGACGACGTACAGTCCGCCGGCCGCTTTCACATCGTCGTGCTCGGCCGCGACCTGGGCCTTGATCCGCTCGACCATCCCGGGCCAGGCGGCTTCGTACTCGTCGCTGTCCTCGAGCGGGTCCAGACCCTGACTCCGCAGCTCCTGGTCGGCCAGGAACTCCACGGAGCCGCCGAGCATGATGTCGGTGCCTCGACCGGCCATGTTCGTGGCCACGGTGACCGCGCCCTTGTGGCCGGCCATCGCGACGATCTTCGCCTCGTCCGCATGCTGCTTGGCATTCAGCACCGTGTGCGCGATGCCGCGCTTCTTCAGCAGCCCGGACAACAGCTCGGACTTCTCCACCGACGTGGTGCCGACCAGGATCGGCTGGCCCTTCTGGTGCCGTTCGGCGATGTCGTCGCTGACCGCGTTGAACTTCGCCCCCTCGGTGCGGTAGACGAGGTCCGCCTGGTCGGCGCGTTCCATCGGCATGTTCGTCGGGATCGGGACGACGCCGAGCTTGTAGGTCTTGTCGAACTCCGACGCCTCGGTCATCGCGGTACCGGTCATCCCGGCGAGCTTTTCGTAGAGGCGGAAGTAGTTCTGCAGGGTCACGGTCGCGAGGGTCTGATACTCCTCGCGGATCGTCACGCCCTCCTTGGCCTCGATCGCCTGGTGCAGTCCTTCGTTGTAGCGGCGGCCGGCGAGCATCCGGCCGGTGTGCTCGTCGACGATCAGGACCTCGCCGTCCATCACGACGTACTCCTTGTCGTTGCGGAACAGCTCCCTTGCCTTGATCGCGTTGTTCAGGAAAGAGATCAGTGGGGTGTTGACCGAGTCGTAGAGGTTGTCGATGCCGAGGTAGTCCTCCACCTTGGTGATACCGGACTCGAGAACGGAGACCGTCCTCTTCTTCTCGTCGACCTCGTAGTCGGCGTCCTTCTCCATCCGACCCACCAGGCCGGCGAACTCGCCGTACCACTTCACCTCTTCCTGGGTGGGGCCGGAGATGATCAGCGGGGTCCGGGCCTCGTCGATCAGGATCGAGTCGACCTCGTCCACGATCGCGTAGCTGTGCCCACGCTGCACGCAGTCCTCGATCGCGTTCGCCATGTTGTCGCGGAGATAGTCGAAACCGAACTCGTTGTTGGTGCCGTACGTGACGTCGGCGGCGTACGACTCCCGGCGCTCGGCGGGCGACATCGAGGGCAGGATCATCCCCGTGCTGAGCCCGAGGAAGTGGTAGATGCGGCCCATCCACTCGGCGTGGTACTGCGCGAGGTAGTCGTTGACGGTGACCACGTGCACGCCCTTGCCCGCGAGCGCGTTCAGGTACACCGGCATCGTGGCGACCAGCGTCTTGCCCTCACCGGTCTTCATCTCCGCGATGTTGCCGAGGTGCATGGCGGCAGCGCCCATCACCTGTACGTCGTAGTGGCGCTGGCCCAGCACCCGCTTGGCAGCCTCACGAACGGTGGCGAACGCCTCCGGCATGACGTCGTCGAGGGTCTCCCCCGCCTCGAGGCGCTCCTTGAAGGCGACGGTCTGGGCCTGCAGCTCCTCATCGGTCATCGCGACGAAGTCGTCCTCGATAACGTTGACTGACTGGGAGATCGATGCGAGCTGACGGAGGATCTTGCCTTCACCGATGCGAAGGATCTTGTCGACAATGGCAGGCACGAGCGTGACTCCTGTGTTGAAGAGTTGGGCTAGGTCATCCTAGCGAGAGGCTCAATCGGGGGCGGCAGGACAGCCGTGTTGCCGTTTCCAGGTGGCGACATTGTCCGCGGGAGACAGATGCCGTCCTGACTCCCACCGTCTCAGGTAAGGATAGGGGCTGACCACCCCCCGACGGACCCGCCACTGACCCGGCCCGTCGCAGACCGGGCTCAGCCCGAAATGGAGGTGGCACGGCGTGGAGCGTGCGCTGCCGGTGCGTCCGACCCAACCGACATGCTCTCCGGGGCTGACCGTACTCCCCGGCGTGATCCCTTGCCGGATGCCGGACAGGTGGCTTCCGTAGTAGCGGACCCCGTCTCGCCCCTTGATGGAGAAGGCCTTGCCGCCACGGTCGCCACCGAGGTTCGTGGCGGGTTCCCAGCGGTCCACCCGGCTCACCTCGAGCACCACGCCGCGGACCGGTGAGACGACCCGTTCACCGCAGTCGGCGAAGATGTCGGTGGCCGGGTAGTCGTGGTGGGCGTCGGCGTAGTCGGCCGGCCCGGCCACGGGAAACTCGAGGTTGAGGTAGTCCGGGGCCGGCGTCGTCGGGTACATGCCGAACGCACTCGACAGCGCGAGGGCGACCAGCTGTTGGGTGAGCGTGGCCCGGAGCAGCACCCACCCACCTTAGGTCAGCTCCTTGACCGCCACCGCCAGCGGATCCGCGAGATCTCCGCGGGAGTCGACGCAGACCGCCGACAGACCGAGCCACGTCGCCAGCTCCATGAGCTCCTCGGCGAGCTCCTCGGAAGTTTCCTCCGGCGCGTTCGCCTCGGCGTAGGCACCCTTGACGACGAGTACGCCGCTGCGACGGTCGGCCTTGAGGTCGGCCCGCGCCACGATCCGGTCGCCGAGCAGGAACGGGAGCACGTAGTAGCCGTGCACCCGTTTCGGCTCGGGGACGTAGATCTCGATCCGGTAGTGGAAGTCGAAGAGTCGCTCGGTCCGGGTACGCTCCCACACCACCGGGTCGAACGGGCTGAGCAAGGCACGAGCGTCGACCTTCC
>Ga0075530_1001285_pt1 | contig 12016 bp, 22 predicted proteins | sample NGEPerD_2_FD_75101 | JGI IMG/M metagenome (GOLD analysis project Ga0075530, IMG submission 75101) | Arctic peat soil microbial communities from the Barrow Environmental Observatory site, Barrow, Alaska, USA - NGEE PermafrostL1-D | ecosystem: Environmental > Terrestrial > Soil > Wetlands > Peat ...
TACGATGACTACTAATAATTCCACTATTGTAAACCCGGATTGGACGAGGCTTGTCCTACGTAGCTTTGGCGATGTAGGAAGTTCGACGATGGTAAAGACATTAGTTTTATTATTACTTGTTTTTATATTCATAATCTTATTCAAGCTTTCCTTAGACTAATCGTTGATGTTAGAATATCACTCACCCCATGCAAACGCAAGCGGGATAGTTGGCAGTAATTGTAGATAGTGGAATATCTAAATAATAGAATCTGGAAGAAATAACTAATTAACTGAATTTTCTACAATCTGCTACCTACTATCTACTATTTTCTATATCGCGACTAAAAAATTGTGTCAAATAATCTCAAATCATCAGCCCGCTACACACCTAACGTAGTTGCCGTTCGTCTTATAGCCGTGGAGCGTGAGGCCATAGCCGAAGTGCACGCTGTACGCGTCGGTACTGCTATACTCCGTAGACGAGTAGTAGCTGCCCGTCTGAAAATTACCGTATATGGCCTGATCTACGTAATCTGCGTAAATGGCTAATAACTCTTGCATATTTGGTAATCTACCACCAATTGCTTTACAGGCGTTTTGGGCAGGATAGGCCGAGAAATCTACACCGGAGTTGGTTTGAGGACTGACTAGAGACATATTTGAAGGATAGTTAGGATCAAGGCCAGTAGCACCTTGAGGTGAAACAACAGCATCGTAAGTTGTTTTATACATGTAGGTTGAGCCTAAATCAGCGTTTCTGACATATTTACCAGCCAAAGCCGTGGCAGCAATACCTGCAATCCAATTAGGGTCTGAGACAACTGTTGATGCGGCACTGGTTTGAGTGCCTGTGTAACTACCTGTAGCAGTAGCGACTACTTTGATGTATTTTGGCCAATCACTAGCAACTAGTGTATACGTGCTAGCTGTAGCATCAGGAATGTTAGTATAGGTTCCACCTGAGGTTGTAGCACTTTGCCATTGATAGGTTACTGTGGCGCCTGATGGAGTTAAGGCGCCAGCTGTCAAGAGCGATCCAACTGTAGTTGTGCCAGATATGGCGGCTATGGCGGTAATTGGAGTAGTTGTTACTGCTACTGGAGTTGAATCATTAGTAATACGATACACTGTTGTACCGTTAGTAGCGTCTAGAGTAAAGGTCTGTGGTGTAGTATCGTTGTCTGAAGTATAGGTAAAGGTATTAGAGCCACTAGCTTTAATGCATTTGTTAGTAGAGCTGTCTGGTACAGCACAGCTAATAGTGTCTGGATAGGCACTGTTTTCAACTTGAAATAGTTTTAACTGCTGAGAAGCGTTAGTTAGGTCAGATTCTAATGAGGCTTCTATAGCCTTACCTGATATACCTCTATAGGCGACTATAGTGATGGCAGCTAGGATGCCTATGACTACTATGACTACCAATAATTCGACTATCGTGAAAGCATTTGTTTTATTATTACTTGTTTTAATATTCATAATTATATTCAAGCTTTCTTTAGGCTAATCGTTGATGTTAGAATAACACCCCCCCCCATGTAAACGCAAGCGCATTTGGTAGATTGTAGGTAGTAGATAGTAGAACTGCGTAACAGAAAATTCCTGAGAGAATTATTAATTAATTAGCTTCTACAACCTACTATCTACCACCTACTACCTACTAATTACTACTTGTAATCGTCGTATGTGATCATTAGGGCGCGAGAATTTATTTGACGGATTGATTCAAGAGCAACCGATACTACAATTAGCAGTCCAGTGCCACCAATTGATAATTTACTACCTGTTACGCCAGCGATGTTATATAGCAAATATTCACCTACGAATGGCAAGACTGCAATAAATCCAAGCGTAAGTGAACCGAATAATGTCAAACGGTTGACGGTTCTGGTCAGATAGTTCTCGGTTTGTTTACCTGGACGAACTCCCTCGATAAAACCACCTTGTTTTTGCAAGTTCTCGGCAATTTCATTCGAATTAAATATAATGCCCGTGTAAAAATAAGTGAATGCGATTACAAGTACGAAATAAGCAGCTGGATAAATAAATGCCTGTAAAGTTGACCCAGTAAATGAACCTGGGCTTGGTGTTTGGAACCAAGTAATTAAATTGTTTGCAATAGCTAAATATGACTCATTGCCAGTTGCTTTTATTAGTTGGCCGATAAAAGCCGGTAGTGACAAAAATGCAACCGCAAAAATAATTGGTATAACATTAGCGGCAATTAATTTAACTGGCAAAATGCTTTTGACACCACCGTAATTACTGTTACCTTGGACACGTTTGGCATAATTAATTGTAATTATCCTCTGAGCCTCGTTAACTTTAACAAGTAAATATAACACTAATAACGACACAACCGCCAGTGCTATCGCCACCCAAAAAGATAATGGATTTACCGGTATGCTAAACCAGCCAAAGACACTCAACGAACCCGAGGAAGTATCAAATAGCGAACTACCGATGGTAGCTACCGTCTTTGGTAATTGGCTGACAATACCCGCAAAGATGATTAAACTGATACCATTGCCAATGCCCTGTTCGGTAATTAATTCACCCAACCACATTAGTAGAATTGAACCAGCACTCATAAGCGGTAACCGCTACGATCCATCCAGTTATAGAGGCATCAGCAAGAATTGTTGTATTACCTGCTAGAACTGTCTGACGTAAGATATAAATAAACGCAATTGATTGGACAATGGCCAACGGCACGCTAATCATTCGCGTCCATTGGTTGATTTTGCGACGTCCAGACTCACCATCTTTGTGAAGTTCTTCGAGTTTTGGAATAGCCTTTGTTAAAAGTTGCGTGATAATAGATGAAGTAATAAATGGGCTCATGCCAACTAGGACGATTGAAAAGCTAGTTAATGCTCCACCAGAGAGTAAATTAAGAAATCCACCAAAATCAGAACCGCTAATAACGCTATTAATTACTTCTTTTAGTTGAGTTGGTTCAGCCAATGGGACTGGGACATGAGCTAACAATCGATAAGCAACAATAATACTCAACAAGATAAGAACTCGCTTTAGCATGTCGCGATTCTTTAATGATTTAAAGATTGTCTTCCAATTCATCAGCAAGTTACCCTCTCTTTAGCCTTGTGCAACAAATTATTACTTACTAGCGTCTTTAACTGGTTGTTTACTCTTGTTTAATGGTACAGCAGTTTTTACAAAAGTTCCACCGACTTTTACAACTGCTTCTTTGACACTCTTGCTTGCACCTGAAACGTGCAATGTGATTTTCTCGGTCAATTCACCGCGTGCAATGACCTTGACGGCATTATATGGCGTAGCAATATATCCTGCCTCAAAAAGTGTGAAATTATCAGCAATTTTACCTTTGAAAGCATTCAAGTGATCCAGATATACAATCTGAACTGGAGTTCGCAATGATTTGAAACCTCGCCCCTTAGGTACAGCCGAAACAAGTGTACGTGAACCACCAGCGAACATTAGTTTTAATTTCTTGCCAGAACGCGAATTTTGGCCTTTTGTACCACGACCAGCAGTCATTCCTTGACCACCAGAAATACCACGTCCAACACGCTTTTTGCTTTTATCCGCACTAATCTGAAGTTCATTATACTTTGTCATTACTTTTTCTCCTTCACTGTAGGTTTCGTAGGACTAGCCTTTTTGGCGACCTTCTTTGCGACTGGCTTCTCTAGCACTGGCTCTTCAGCAACTGGTTTTACCACTTTGCGAGACGAAGGAGCATTAAGCCACTCATCTTTGGGCACAAGACTCTTTAAGGCCTCTATGGTTGCATAAGCAATGTTCACTTTATTGGTTGAACCAAGTGATTTTGTTAGTAAGTCGGCAATACCAGTCACACCAATAATTGATCTAACGACACCACCAGCGATGATACCCGTACCAGGAGATGCTGGTTTAATAAGTACTTGCGCACCAGCAAATCGCATTTCTACATCATGAGGGATTGTATTTTTAGCAATTGCGACCTTAATAAGGTGTTTTTTAGCAACATCTGTCGCTTTGGCAATCGCAGCTTGAACATCTGCACCCTTTGAAACACCAATACCGACTTTGTTTTTACCATCTCCGACGACAACAAGTGCCTTAAAACGGAAACGACGCCCACCTTTTACAACACGTGATACGCGGTCAATGTTGATAACTAGTTCTTCAAATAGTTTCTGTTCAGCTGGCGCCTGATCTCGACGCCCTCTTCTATTATTTTCAACCATAATTAAAACCCTAAACCTTCCTTGCGTGCAGCTTCTGCAAATGCACTTAATCTTCCAGCATACAAGCGACCATTTCGGTCAAATACGACCGTGTTTATTTTTGCCTTTTTAGCTTTTTTGGCAATATCTGCACCAATGAATATTGCTTGTTCTGTAATCGTACCAGTTTGTTTAGTCCCAGCGGTAGTACTAGCTACAATTGTGCGTTGTTTTACATCATCAATAATTTGGGCACTAACATGTTTATTGCTAATAGAAACAGTTAGTCGTGGTCTAACGGCAGTTCCTGAAATCTTTGCACGAACGCGTGCTTTTCGAAGATTTTGATTTAATATCTTTTTTGAAAGATTAGTCATATTATTTACCAGCCTTTCCAGCCTTGTGGCGTACAACTTCATCATCATATTTGATACCTTTACCCTTATATGGTTCAGGTTTTTTAATTTTTCTAATTTCAGCGGCAGTTTGACCTACAGCTTGTTTATCAATACCGCTAATAGTGATTGTCATCTTGTCAACTGTGAGTAAAACACCATCCTGAGCCTTATATTTAACAGGGTGAGAAAAACCGACAAGCAATTCGATGTTTTGACCACCACCACTAACACGAAATCCAACACCGTTAACTTCAAGTTTCTTTTCATAACCTTTAGTAACACCTATAACGGCATTATTAAGTAGCGCACGTTGTAGTCCATGTTGCGCTTTGGCAATTCTCTCGTCATCTTTGCGAGTAACAATTACTTGAGTGCCTTCGATGGATACAGTCACGTCACTCAGGTGTGGTACCGTCAATTCCCCTTTGGGGCCTTTGACCAAAACAACATCTGAGTCAACCGTGATTGTCACACCGGCAGGTACGTCAATTGGTAGTTTTCCGATTCGACTCATATTTTTTCTCCTTTATTCGCTGTACAACGAATTTAATATACCTTTAATAATAGTTCACCGCCAAGTCGTTGCTTGACTGCAGCATAACCAGAAATGACACCTTTACTTGTGCTGACAAGCACCATACCACGACCGTTTTTGACTCTAGGAATTTCGTTTGTGCTTACGTAAACACGTCGGCCTGGTTTAGAAAGTCGGGTAATCTCGGTAATTGTTGCGTTTTCACCAGGTTTATTGATAGTAATCACTAGTATATCGCGTGGTTTTGCGCTTTCAACTTTTACTTCACTCAGATAATTGGCCTTTTTCAATTCCTTGGCGACAGTAACCTTCAATTTGCTCGAAGGTACGCGAATTTCGTTCTTGCCAACCATAACTGCGTTACGAATGCGGGTTAGTAGGTCGGCGATTGGATCTGTAGATTGTAATGTCATATATTTATTCCTTTCCTACCAACTACTCTTTGTTACGCCGGGAATTTCGCCTTTTGAGGCTTTTTCACGAAAGTTAATACGATTCAAGCCAAAACGGCGCATATAAGCACGTGGACGTCCGTGAAGAGCATCACGATTCTTCCAGCGTGTTGGCGAACTATTGAGTGGCAACTTTGCCAAGCCCTCCAGGTCACCAAGCTCTTTCAATTCAGCTCGTTTAGCAGCATATTTAATAATCATTTTTTTGCGTTTTTCATCGCGAGCGATAGCAGATTTCTTAGCCATTACTTTTTGCCTCCTTGTTTAGCAAATGGAATACCAAATTTTTCAAGTAAAGCTCGGCTATATTCGGCATTACCACCAGATATTACAAAAGTAATCTGTAGCCCATGAAGTACCTGCGTTTCTTCAAATGTAAGTTCGGGAAAAATAGATTGCTCAACAACTCCAAAGTTAAAGTTACCAGATTTATCAAAGGCCTTAGTGCTAACACCGTGAAAATCACGAACACGAGGCAATGAAACATTGACAAAACGATCCAAGAATTCATACATTCGAGCGCCACGAAGCGTTACGCTTAGACCGATGCGATTCAAGCCAGCACGAATTTTAAAGATAGCGATTGATTTTTTGGCCATACGATCAACCGGTGATTGACCAGTGATTTTAGTAATCGTATTTCTCACAACTTCATAGAAGTGTTTGTCATCCTTGTTTTTACCAATTCCTACGCTTACTACAATCTTTTCAAACTTTGGAACCTGATGAACATTTTCCAATTTTAATTCGGCTTGTAGTTCCTTAACAATCTTGTCTTTGTATAAGGCTTTCAGGCGAGGAGTTGTTATTTGAATAGTTGTTTTAACCATTACTTGATCTCCTTATCTTTATTTTGACGCGCAACACGTGTCGTTTTGCCGTCAACAGTTTTAATTAATCCAACACGGCTAGTTTTGCTAGTTTTGTTATCAACTACTAATGCAACTTTATGAATAGATGTTGGAACATGAATATCTTTGTCACCACCACGTGGATTTTGTCTGTTTGGTTTGAAATGGCGATGAATATTGCCGATTCCTTCGACTAATATCGCTCGCTCTTTTGTTAGTACTCTTAGGACTTTACCAGTTGTACCTTTATTGGCACCACTGATAATCTTGACAGTATCACCTTTGATAATTCGTTTAATAGCTACCATGATTAGAGTACCTCCGGCGCTAAGCTAATGATCTTGGAATATCCCATATCGCGTAATTCGCGAGGGACTGGGCCAAAAACACGTGTACCGCGTGGTAATTTGTCATCACCAATAATGACGGCTGCATTATCATCAAATGCTATAGTTGAACCATCTTTACGCTGAATTTGATCTCGAGTTCGGACAATAACGGCTTTGACGACCGATTTACGCTTGACTAAACCAGTTGCAGTGGCAACTTTAACACTGGCGACAATAATGTCACCAATGCGCGCATAACGGCGCTTTGTGCCACCGAGAACACGAATACAAAGAATCTCTTTGGCTCCAGAGTTATCGGTAACTTTTAGACGAGTTTCTTGCTGTATCATATTTATACCTCTACCTCTACATCCTTTAGCTCAATTGAGCCTCGGGATTTTTCAAGTATAGTGTCGAGTTTAAAAGCTTTTCGCTTTGAAACAGGACGAATCCCTGAAATAATCACTTTGTCTCCAATTTTTGCCTCATTTTTTTCGTCGTGTGCTATATATTTGCGACTAACAGTGTACTGTTTGCCATAAATAGGATGGGTTTCACGACTAGTAACAGTGATGGCGATAGTTTTATTCGCTACGTCCGATGTAACGATACCAGTCAATGTCTTGGTCATATTACTTTACTCCTTTTTCTACTGTTCGCTGTATAGCGAAAGCGAACTGCGCAATCTCGGCTGCTCGGATAGCAGTGTGAAGGCGAGCTATTTCTTTACGTGTAACAGTGATAACACGAGGGTTGGTGAGTTCACCTAGCTTGTGTCCACGTTTTGATTCAATTAAATCATTTTGCTTGGTAGCTAAATCAATTCGAAGTTGATCGATAGTCTTTACTTCGATAGCTTTCTTGGTTGCCTTAGCAACTTTTTTGATAGCCATTAGATTTGCTCCTTTGTTATGAACTTTGTTTTGACAGGCAATTTGTGAGCTGCAAGACGCATTGCTTCTCGCGCTACTGACTCATCAACACCCTTCATTTCAAATAATACAGTGCCGGCTTTTACTTTGGCTACAAAGAATTCTGGATTTCCCTTGCCGCTACCCATCTTGACATCTAGAGGTTTTCGAGTAACAGGAATATGTGGGAAAATACGAATCCAAATCTTGCCACCACGATCAATATGACGAGTCATTGCTTGACGTGAAGCCTCAATTTGACGACCGGTTAGACGCTCATTTGATTGCGATTGTAAACCATAATCACCAAAAGCAATATATTGGCCACGTGTTGCTACACCGTCATTTTTGCCCTTACGAACTTTTCGATACTTAGTTTTACGAGGTAATAACATAGTCTAAACCCTTTCGCCCTTGTAAATCCAAACCTTAACACCGATAACTCCAGCAGGAGTTTTAGCAAAAGTTCCACAATAATCTATGTCAGCTCTGAGCGTATGAAGAGGTACTGAACCTTCGATTACTTTTTCGCGACGAGCCATTTCGGCGTTATTCAGTCGGCCTGCAACTTGGATACGAACACCTTTAGCGCCAGCTGCCATAGTATTTTGAGCTGTCATTTTGATTGCTCGACGGAAATTTACACGACGCTCTAGTTGTCTAGCAATATTTTCGGCAACTAATTTTGCAGCTAATTCTGGACGCTTTACTTCTTCGATATTTAAGCGAGTTGGTAAACTAGCAATCTTTTCAATCAGAGTCTTAAGTTCAGTTACACCTGCACCACCACGACCAATTACAACGCCAGCTTTGGCGGTATAAATAGTAATTGTAATCAGATTTGCTGAGCGCTCGATATCAATACGATTAATTGTTGGTCGACTTTCGAAACGTTTTTCAATAAGCTCACGAATTTTAATATCTTCGATAAGCCACTTCGAAAAATCTCGTTTTCCTGCGAACCAGCGTGAACTCCAATCTTTATAGACTTGAAGACGGAAGCTAATTGGGTTTACTTTTTGTCCCATTATTTGCTCTCCTTTTCTTTGGCGGGTTTAACCACCTCTTTTTTCTTTGGTTTCTCATCTCCAGTTAGTTCAACTAAAATATTGGCTGATTTCTTTTGGAAAGGTAAAGCTCGACCACGACTAGCAGGTTTGAACCTCTTTAGCCGTGTCCCTGCCGTTACTGAAATTGTAGAAATTACAAGTGTTTTGCCATCCAAACCATGATTATTAATAGCATTAGCTTTAGCGCTTTCAATCGCCTTGATGATAAGTTTAGCGGCACGTTTTGGAGTATGCGACAAGATAACAAGCGCATCAGCAACAGTGCGATAACGGACTAAACTCGCAACCAATGCAACCTTACGAGGTGCTTGATCAACACTGTCTGCATAAGAGTGAGCAGTTAAAGAAACAGCCATTATTTATTTTCCTTTCCGCCATGTTTACGGAATTTACGAGTTGGACTAAACTCACCAAGTTTATGACCAACCATATTTTCCGAAATCAGAACAGGAATATGGACTTTACCATTATGAACAGCTATCGTACGACCAACCATCTCTGGGCTAATCGTGCTGGCACGAGCCCAAGTTTTAATAATTGTACGATCTTCTAATCCAAGTAACCCAACTTTTTTAGCTAGTTTGAAATCTACAAATGGACCTTTTTTTAGTGAACGACTCATCCCGTTAAAACTCCTTCCATACATAATATATCCATACACATAAATTGCGGTGTTATCTTGTGATTAGTTTTAACGGGACTCATAATCTACTTCTTCCTCTTCGCATCATGGCGATTTTTTACAATCAACTTACTGACGTCTTTGCGACGACGAGTACGATAACCGAGTGTTAATTGACCCCAAGGTGTACGTGGTGGTTTACCAGTACCGTGTCGGCCACCGTCACCACCACCGTGTGGATGGTCTACAGCGTTCATAGCGATACCTCGAACTCCTGGACGAATACTTTTACGACGATTCCTTCCAGCAGAACCAATCTTGATATTTTGGTGTTGGACATTACCAACGATACCAATAGCGGCAGTTGCTTCCATTCGGATACGACGAACTTCACCTGATGGTAAACGAACTTGAGCGTATTCGCCCTCTTTGGCCATAAGTTGTGCCGTGACACCAGCTGAACGAACCATTTGAGCACCTTTGCCTGGATTGATTTCAATTGCGTAAATCTGAGCACCAACTGGAATATTAGCAAGAGGAATGCGATTACTTGATTCGATTGGAGCATCTTTGCCACTAATAATCACCTTGCCTTTTTGCATAGAAGTATCGGCTAAAATATAGTGATAAAGACCATATTGATCTTTGACACGAGCGATACGAGCACTACGATTTGGATCATATTCAATCTCTTCAACAGTGACTGTTAGTCCTGAAGCTAAATTATGATTAAGCAAACGATAATGACGTTTTACGCCACCACCACGATGACGAACAGTGATACGACCAGTGTTATTGCGACCAGCATTTTGCTTTTTGCTCTTTATTAAACTTTTTAATGGTTTATGAGTCGTGATTTCACTAATATCTTGGCTAGTCATACCACGACGAGCTGGAGTAGTTGGATTGTATTGCGTGATTGGCATTACTTTTCTTCCTCCTTCGCTGAAAGCTTCGTAGGACGAGCCTTTTTATCGGCATTTTCTGCAGTAGTAGCTTCATCGAAAACTTTGATACTATCACCTTTGACAAGCGTTACGTACGCTTTCTTCAAATCTTGGTGATATGTCGTAGTAGGTTGTGCTCGCTTGCCTTTAGAAAAACGAATTGCTTTTCCGGTTTGAATTAACGTTTTAATACTGACAGTTTTTACTTTAAATTGAGATTCGATTGCTGCAATAATCTGTTGTTTGTTAGCTTTTACTGGCGCATCGAACACATATACGTTATTTTTTGATTGGCCGTAGGCTTTTTCGGTTGTTCGTGGGAATATATTAATTTGAGTTTTCATATTATTTATCCTCTTCCTTCTTCGCCAAAGGCTTCGATGGACTGTCGCCGACTAGCCACTTTTTTATTACATCTACTGACCCAACAGTCAAGACAATTTTGTCAGCATTCAAGATGTGATAGACGCTTAAGTAATTAGCACGAATAAGCAATATATTCTGGATATTATTGGTTGCACGTAGAATTTTTGGCGTTTTCTCATCAACTACTAATAGTATTTTGCCTTCAAGTTTGTTGTCAGTTAGGAATTTAGCCGCTTCGGCGGTTTTACCGGTCGTTTTAAAATCGGCAATAACAACTTTCTTAGCCTTGTTAGCTAATGTTAAAGCTTGACGAATCGCTACACGCTTACTGGTAGTCGAAAGTTTTTTTGTATAATTTGAATTACCATGTGGGCCAAAAGCTACACCACCACCACGCCAAATTGGGTTCCTAGATGAACCAAAGCGAGCACGACCAGTACCTTTTTGTCTCCATGGTTTTATACCACCACCACTTACTTCACCGCGTCGTTTAGTTGTTGCGCTAGCTGTACGTGAATTCGCAAGGAAGCTGTCATAAGCCAACTTTAATAATTCATGATTATTAACCTCTACAGCAAAAATCTCTTTCGGTAAATCAGCCATTATTTATCCTCCTTAGCGTTCGCAACGGAGGATGCTTTTCCTCCAATGATAATCAAGCCTTTTTTCGGACCTGGTACAGCACCGCGAAGACCAATTAGGTTATTCTCTGGATCGATATAAGAAACTACAAGGTTTTTAACCGTTACTCGGTCATGGCCCATACGTCCAGCCATACGTTTTCCTTTGAACACTTTTTGTGGATACATAGACCCAATTGATCCTGGTTTACGAACATCACCCTTACCACCATGAGTGTGTCTACTGGTAATAAAATTATGTCGTTTTACTGTTCCAGCAAAACCTTTGCCCTTACTGACACCAGTGGCATCTACGATGTCTCCTAGTGAAAAAGTAGTTACATCAATCGTGCTCCCTACTGAGAGGTCTTCTGGTAGATCTGCAACACGAATTTCCCGAATATGTTTCGGGTTACTTCCGGCTGGTTTTGTGTGTCCAGCCACGGCCTTGCTCAGGTTCTTACCCTCACCATATGCCACTTGTACTGCAGTATATCCGTCAGATTCGACGGTTTTTACCTGAGTCACAGTAATAGGGCCAGCTTGAATCAACGTCACAGGAACTGCGACGCCATCCGCGCTAATGATTTGGGTCATACCAATTTTGGTACCGAGAAGTGCTTTCATAGCCTTCATGCTCCCACTTAAAATTCTTGGTGGAAGGCAGTATCCGTATCTGTTGGACTTACCAATTCACCAAGAATCGTTATTATTTTCGTATAAGTTACTGTCTAACTCTA
>Ga0075530_1001286_pt1 | contig 12015 bp, 18 predicted proteins | sample NGEPerD_2_FD_75101 | JGI IMG/M metagenome (GOLD analysis project Ga0075530, IMG submission 75101) | Arctic peat soil microbial communities from the Barrow Environmental Observatory site, Barrow, Alaska, USA - NGEE PermafrostL1-D | ecosystem: Environmental > Terrestrial > Soil > Wetlands > Peat ...
ACCTTGTAGTGGTCAACTAATCCCGGACAGTATTTTAAGGTTTTCCTCTGCGGCAACAGGCGAAATGCCGTCGTTGAATGCATGAGGTCGTTGCCGGTTGTAGTAGTCCATCAGATAGCCACCCACATCTTTTTTGGACTCGGGTAGGTTTCGATATCCCAAGGTCGGTATCCACTCAGATTTCAGGCTTTGGAACAGCCTCTCCATCGGAGTGTCCCAGCAGTTGCCGCGCCGGCTCATGCTTTGTGTTATTCGATAGCGCCAGAGCCTCTGGCGGAATTTACGGCTGGCATATTGGCTTCCCTGATCTGAGTGGAACAAGACTTTCTCTGGTCGACCACGCTGCTCCCAGGCGTGATCCAGAGCTTTTACAACCAGGTCTGCATCCGGACTGGATGACATTGCCCAGCCAACAACACGGCGAGCGTACAGGTCTAGCACAACCGCCAGATAGCTCCGCCGCTGACCACTCCATAGTAGACGTAGGTGATGTCACCGCACCAAGCCTGATTGGGACGGTCGACCGTAAACTCACGGGCCAGATGACTCGGGACATCCGGTCGTTCAACGGTGGCCTGCTTGTAAGCGTGAGGGCCTGGCTGCTTACAGATCAGCCCCAGCTCACTCATTAGCCGCCGAACCTTGAAGCGGCCAACAACAACGCCTTCTTCGCTGAGCAAGCCTTTAATTGTCCGGCTGCCAGCAGAGCTGCGGCTCGTGGTAAACAGGCGGTTTACCTGAGCCTTCAATCGGTGACGCCACTCTGGCAGATGCCATTCTGGATCGGCTGGCTCACAACGCCTACAAGATCAATCTCAGGGGTGAATCCATGCGAAAACGACAAGCAAAGTTGACGGGCACCACAGCTTCGGAGTAACAATGAAATCCCCGCGTCGCTACGCTCCGGTGGGTGGCAGGCTTCAGGTGGAATGGGTGGCAACCTTCAGCGGTTTACGCACTCACATGCTGGAATGTCAGAGCATCCATGTAGCAGTAATGCAAAAAGCACAAGGACGCTGAGCCAAATTTTACTTTGCATTATTTATCCCTAATCGGGTCCATCCAGTTTATATCCCTTGTCTGTCAGCAGCTTTCTTAGCAGCGGAGACATACCACCATGACCCACGACCTGACATCCACAGCCAGAACACAGGAACAATGAATGAGATGCAACGTAATGCATTCGCCATCCGGTGGGAAGTGCCTCGCCATTATCGGCCGGATCGTAATTTTTTTTGCATGAACACGCCGAGCATTCCAGCAACATCAGAGTTCCTTTTTAACCTATAGCAAGGTTGAGCGACATGTTTGATTTCATTTCAACCTATTTACTGAGATTGAATCACTAGCCCCTTCAACTTTCATTTTGCATCCGCCACGCCCGGAGTAAATAATAACCTCGGGTCTATAGGCATAGTGATATGTATAGGCGTAAGAAGATTGTTGCCAAATTTGACCATTCGTGAGCTTAAAAATCGTGTCACCATCCCACCCCTCGAACTTGCCATCGATCTGACTTTTAATCCAAGCCTCCTGAGTATTCGCCCCAGAAAACCTCTGCCGGTGTGCGATAACCCAGCCGTTTTCGTGGCCGGTTATTCAGTCTGTTCACCGCTTGCCTGATGGCTTTTCTGGACACCTTGGCGAAGTCAGTACCCTTCGGAAAATATTGCCTCAATAGGCCATTCGTATTCTCGTTGGTGCCACGCTGGCTGGACCGATAAGGGTCACAGAAATACGATGTCAGCGACAGCGCTTTACTGAACGTTTGGTGGTCCGAAAATTCAGAACCGTTGTCCAATGTCAGCGTCTGTACGGCTCCTCTGATCGGCCTTAACTCACGGATGATGACCTCTGACACCAAGCCGGCTTTTAGCTTCGGTACACAGTCTGCGAGCAGGTAGCCGGATCGCCTTTCAACCAGAGTAACCGCGCCTGAATTCTTATGTCCGTGAAGGATCGTATCTCCTTCCCAGTGGCCAATATGCAAGCGATCATCAACGACTTTAGGGCGGCACTCAATGCCCACGCGATTCGGGATCTTGCCTAACCCCGCCCGCTTGGCAAGATGGCGTTGATAACGCCTCTGGTAAGGCAAACGGCAATACTTCCAGAGGTCGCCACCGGCGATTTTATCCCGGTAAATCAGATTATAAATCCATTGATGGCTGACCTGGATACTGCCAGCTCGTCTCATAAAGCCGGCTACCTGATCAGGACTCCATTCACTTTGAATCTGCTTGGTCACCCAATCGATCAATGAGGGCGCTCGTTTATGGGATTTGTGAGCGCTTTTGCGTCGATACCCGCACAGGCGACTGGCTTCCGCCGGTTCGTACTCATTCAAACTTCGATTGCGACGCAGCTCCCGACTGATGGTCGAGCTGTGGCAATTGATCTCTTGGGCTATTCTTCGCTGACTCCAGCCTACTCGCAAGAAGGCCGAAATCTGATATCGTTGTGCCTGGGTCAGTTGTCGGTATCCCATGATTCTCTTCACTTTGGTAGGTAAAGCGATAGAGGGTACCGGCAACGGCCCTCCTTCCTCTACCTGCTGATCCAAAGTGCTGCACTTATTCTATGAATCCAAGATTACACCTGAGCATCTTTCGCCGCCGGCCTGGCTCTTGATAGCCCTGAGCACAACCATTACCTCTTGAGCCTCTTGGTCGCTGAGTTGTTCAATTTTCTTCTGTCCGGCCATTATTGCTTTGTAGTTGCTTATGCCGCGCTGCATATCAGCGTGCGCCCCTCCAGAAAACGCCAAAAAAATTGAGATTAACAAAAACTTCAGTATCGAGCGCATTTCGACTCCGAAAATCTACAGAGTTAGACCGAATTTCATCATGTTGCAACGACGTTGCCTTCATGATAACTCCAAGCATCACGGATAAGCAGGCATACAACCCCTCTCAATTAATCATAAGGTTAGACGAACCTAAAGCTCCTTACCATGTTAAAGCTTACGAGCAACAACGCTGAAAAAAGCAGAACAGTCGATCTCATACAGAAGGTCCTTCTCCATAGACACAGAAACCTTGAACATGAACGGCTCAGTCTAAATAGTAGTAGCCCAGCTGGTTTTAAAATTTAACACTTTTAATAGGTAATATACGCTGTAGCACTCAATGCCAAAATCGTGACAAACATCAGGCACTTTTCGCTTGGCACCTTTCACACTGGGCCTTGGAGTTTCGTTCGAAATAATTACTCTCCTTTTCGGGTCCCCTAAAGCATAAGTGATTAGAAATGGATCTTGGCCCATCAACTCTATTTGATCCTCCGTAGGATCAGTTATATAGCCCTTACTGATTACTTGGTTCAGCAAACCTAAATCCCATTGCTCATCTAAAGCAAGCAGAGCCTTTACATCTGCGGACTTCATCCATTGAGCGTGGAGGGCTTCGTCGCCCCCTTTCACCTCTTCCATGATCTCCACAGGCATCTTAATGGAACCGTTTGCAGCATGATGAAGAATCCACCCCCAGAACTCAGGAACCCGTTCCATATGGTAATAGTAGTCGTGCGCGTGGATGATGACGTTTGCATCAAGAAGGTAAACTTTATCCTGAGCCTCGGGCACTTAAACTCCTAGCATCTCTGTAACACTCCCTGAACTCACGCCCAAAACTCTTCCGGCTTTGGTTTCTGTGAGGACCCCTTCACCCACTGAGCGACGAACCACTCTGAGCAGCCCATGACCAACCTTATGCCTTTGGGTCGCATAATAATTTCCCGCACCGCCTTCCTGCGCCTTTCTTTTGTCCTTCTCTCTTCGACGGGACTCTAGCCAGAGTTGTCTCAAATCATCTTGAAGGCCCCTCCAGGTCGCCTCATCGATGAATCCAGCCCTGAACAACCGATACACAACAAGAGAACCACTTACGTTACTTGAGGATGTAAATCTCGATACGAGAGTAAGTATTTCCTGCCCACTCCTTTCGATAGACTCAGACAGCTCTGATATTTCCTCATCAGCAACCAGAATGTGGCTCGCCACGTCATTGCAGTATTTTTCAACCTCGTGGTCACTTACTTGTGCGCTAACCCCCGTCCTTCCGAGCCAAACATGAACCAACTCATGAAGCAAAGTAAAAGACCAGGCTGTTTTCGCATCGTAGTTGTTTACCACTACAAACGGAGCTATCGGGTCTGATAGCGCAAAACCTCGGAAAACTTCAACGCTAATCTGCGAGCGATAACTCCCCAAATCCCCCATCAAGAGTACGTAAATGCCTTTTCTCTCAATAAGCGAGCGCAAGTAATTGAAAGCGTCATGAGGATTTCGTTGACTGCGGAAAGCCAAAACGCTCAACTCCAACCAATCTTGCACAGCGATGCTCGCTTCGCTGATAGCGGGCATTTGAGCCCCAGCACCTACGAAGGGAATCACCTGATCCTCTTCTGTTTCAATAAGCGCTTCTTTGACCAACTCTTGACGCACAAAGACATCTCTTACGAGCGCATCCAGTGCCCCCGAATACTGTTTCGGCTCAGAATCAGGCAAAGCACGAAAATCCTCTCCCCTCTCAACCTTTACGGGAGGGCGACTAAGAAAAAAGGTAAGGTAAGAGCGATGGTATTGCTTAGACATCATCAACAGCCTTGAACGAGAGGGCTGCTTAGTGCCCTCCTCGTAGGCCTTTAGAGTATCGACCGCCGATTTACCAGACATTTGCAGTTTTCGGGCCGCATCCTCATAGCTGAGGCCAGCGGATTCCCTCGCCCACCTCAAGACTTCCGGATTTGGAGCACCCATCACAATTCCTTTAAAAGCTTTTAAACTCGTACCAACAATATAGAACAGCACACTACATAAGACACAACGACGAGGAAAGCTTAACTTCTCAGCCCTCAGAATTAATCGGGTCTCGTCATATTTTTATTACATTCCATAAGAGGCAGTGGGCCCCCGTCTAACGCGGGGGTTCTACCCAGTTTAGTGGACACGCATCGATAACTCCGAAGGAGAGTTGCGATGAAAAGAACCTACCACCATCTCAGTCCTATCGAACGGGCCACGCTGATGCAGGATCAAGGCCACAGCCTACGAGCCATTGGCACGAAGCTTCGCCGGACTCCCAGCACCCCCAGCCGTGAGAATCATGGATATGCACGCATGAAACTCCGCCACGTTAATCAGGAGCTTAGACTACCCCATGGCTCCTTACCACGTAACCGTTTGACTGCTTGATTGAGCCGTTTGAGAACCCGGTAACAGATGGACCATACAGCGCTCCACTCCTAAGTCGGCGTTTCAGCAACAAAAAATAAAAGAACTCAGACTTCAGATCGAGACGAGTGGCCGCATTCGGCCACTCCCCAAAATCTACCCAGAAGCTGACTTAGCAGAATCCAGATCTTCTCTCAATTTCGACACGATTGAGGAACTCCGCGGCAAGCTATCACCTGCTGCTGGAGGATAAAACTCCTCAATCACCTGAGTTATTTCATCCTCATCGTACTCTAACAACGCATTACCAAATCCTTTCGCAGCTGCCGTATCGAGCGCAGCCTGATCAACGCCCTCCTCTTTCACCTGCTGGGATTTCTCCCGTGCCTGAGCAACAGCCTGCTGCAAAGACACCCCATCTTTGATCACCAGATCCACATAGTAGATTGGCGTGCGATGGCTCTGTGTCGTGCTCTTACCTCGCAGCTTCAATTCCAATGGCATGTATACCAATAGACCACCGGAGACCGCTTGGTAATAGCTAAGCCTGGCCGCAAGCGTCCGTATGCTGTTGTAGCCAGTGGTGCGAAAGATGAACGTACCAAGGTCATCATCGTCACCGATCTTCACGTTCAATCGGCCATAGGGCTTGCACAGCCCGCCTTTGCCGAACTCACACAGCGCCGGACTCGGGCATGGCAAAGACTGCACTCCCGATTGCGTCAGGCGCTTGCAGGTGTCGCCGTTACCTACACACATGGGCCGTCCGCTTTTACGGTCGAACATGGTGTATTCCGCCCGTAGGTTGAGATCCGCGTCGTTGAATAGCATGCGTACCGGGATGGTTCGCAGTTTGCTATTTGGAGCATCCTTTCTGAGCTCTTCATCGAGGGGGTGTAGAATCCACCCACCCTTCTCCTGGATTTGGGAGGTGATGGTGAACTGGTTGTCTTTCTGTGGCAGCCGGATGCCGTTTTTCTCAACAACCCGACCAATGCTGATACGCCCCAATACCGGAGGCGTGATGGCTAAACCTTTAATCATGATAACTCTCCTGAGAAAAAGGGCCACGGGGCACTCGTCATACCCGCGTGGCCAATGGGGCATTCATGCTTGGATAAGGAATCGCCGGCTTCCAGGCTTGGTGAGTGGGTATTGGTTCAGAAGCTCTGGCTGATCTTTCAGCAGTTGCTTCACGTTGAGCCCAGCGGAGTCCTTACTCCGCTTCCAGCTCACGGCACCGCTTGGGAAGGTTGCCTTTGATGCTTCTCCCATTTGGCTCTGGATTCGCTGCTTGAGGTGTGACTCAGCTGATTTCAGGGCTTCCATTTCCGAGCGGATGGCCAGCAGCTCGTCGAACGCATCCGACAGCTCCTTGCTTTGGCTGAAATCCAGGATTTCCCCTTGGTCCACCGGGTACAAGTGGCGCAGGGCACGGTCGGCAGAATCGCTTCCATCAGCAGGTGGGGGTGTATCGGTCTCCACGTAATTCCAGAACTGTCGCTCCAGCACAATCAATGCTTCGATAAGCTCCTCGTTCCGTTCAATGCGGTAGATCTTCAACGCCTGACCACACAGCAGAACGCATACGTCAGCCGCCTGTTTGCCAGTAACCGCCAACTGGTGCTGAACCTGGCACTGGATATAGTCCGGCACACCGTCTTTCCATAGACGAGAGCCGAACTCCCCTGCCGTTTTGCACTCCAGAATCTGTACTTCTTCATCGGCTACCACGGAGTAATCGAGGTTCGCCAACATCCAATGCTTGTCCGGATCAGGATGCTGCAACACAGCATTTACCCGGCGCACTTTCCGACCGGTTTGATGGCTGTACTGCTCAGCTACGATGGGTTCCAGGATATGCCCCCAGTACACCGGAGAGCTGGGATCGTCGGAATCCGGTTTCGGTAGACCAGCGTCCCGCCCGGTTTTGACCATCCAAAGTTCAAGCTGGGATTGATAGGGGTTTATGCCAACCGATGAAGCGGCATCGCTGCTGCCAATGCCTTGCTTACGTACCTTCAGCCATTCATCCCGACTGAGGCTGCGGACCGGCCAAGGTAATTGTCGCGCTATACCTGACTGGCTGGAGCGAGGCCAAAACCTGCTCATTACCGGACCCTGCGGCAGCGGCAAGACATATCTGGCCTGTGCGTTGGGCCACAGTGCCTGCCTGAATGGCATCAGCACCCGCTACTACCGGATCTCCCGGCTATTACTGGAACTGACTCAGGCCAAAGCCGACGGCAGCTACCAGAAGACCCTTAACCAGTTGGCTAAAGTCCAACTGCTGATCCTGGATGACTGGGGACTGGAAGTACTGAAACCCTCTCATCGAAACGATCTGATGGAAATCATGGACGACCGTCACGGCAGCGCATCGACTCTGATGATCAGCCAGCTGCCTACAGATCGGTGGTACTCGGCGATCGGTGACAACACCCTGGCCGATGCCATTCTGGACCGGCTGATGCACAACGCTCATCGATGGCCACTCAAGGGCGAATCGATGAGAAAAAGACTGGAAGAGTTGACGGAAGATGAACACCCGGGCTAAAAGTCCCGGTGGGTGATGCGTTAAGAATTCCGGTGTTCACGTTCGCCGGAATACGCAAATATGCAAGCTCTGATGATTGAATCGCCAGTCGAGAGGCAGCACTTCTCCGTGTACATCGCCTCATTGGATCACGACCTGCTCACCTATGCCGGCGATCTTGCGCCAAGTGATCGGTCGCACTGGGAAGATCTGTTTACAAATATGGTTGATCGAGGGGCTACTAAGATCAGCGAAGCGGCGTCCACGATTCCTCTGAACACCTAGTCCAATTCTCTAGCCCTGCATGTAATGGAGGTATCTTCTTACCGCCATACTTTGTAGAAACGGTTTTTTCTCGGTCTGCCCTCGCCTTTCATGGACCGCCTGATCGTCTTGCGCGATTACCAGTTCAGGCTTGATACGCTTTACTGAAAGATTTTTCCGGGCCTTCGGCTGCTTGATGTAGCTTGCCAGTCGCGGTGACAGGTAGAACAAAGGTAAACGACCCTTGAAAGACAGGTTCTTCTGCCCCCACGGACTTTCCTCTGACTCAGTAGCGCTTTTGCAGAAAACACCAATACGACAATCGTCACTAACCCCTTTCTGCCAACTGAACTCTGGGTCAGGGCACTGCGCCACCGCCTCAAGATCATAGCGGGCGTCCAGTTCCTGCTTGGACTCCAATACCTCGATGAGCGCCTCTTTGGATACGCGTATCGTGGAGGGGTTCTGAATCCACTTCCAGCGGATGCGATCGGGGCACACTGGCACTGTCGGGACGTGGCGGACTAGCTGGCGAATATTAAGCCGCTTGTGAATGCAGTGGCGTACCATTCCCCCTACTTCCTTTCTCCGCACGTTCAAGGGTGCATCGGGTACCAATGCAGCGAAAATGCTGGCGATCTCCGATTTTCCCTGTTCGTCATCGGTTACCGACTTGATCTGATCCATGACATCACTGAACGCATCCTTGCAGTGATTAAGTTCCTGAATGGAGCCAAGCGTTTCTCTGGAACAGGCTACTGCTCCCATGTAAACGGAGGTTTCCTTCTCGCTCTGCCCATCCCGGTAGAACCAATCCGTTACGGCCGCAATCGCCATTGCTCTTGCGGTGTCGGAGTCGCCCGCATGCGGGCGGCTCATAATGGCGGCGTCTCCCTGCAGTCGATCCGCCATAACGCGCTCGCGTACCCGCTTCGCTTGTTCGATGATTCCTCGATAGGCGCGGCGTAAATCTCCGAACAGGCTTTGGCATAACGCTTCGCGCTCATGGTCCTCAAGATTGGTGAGGTCTTCCAGATCGACCAGATTGAGTTGCAGGGGTTTGCTTGTCTGCTCCCACGATTCAGGGATAACCACATCCCGGTATTCGATTTCAGATTCGTGATTACTCTGCCTGGTCATTTTCCTGCCTCCCGGTGAGGTTTATTCATCTCGCTCCGACGACCCGTCCATACTTACGTCCAGGGTATCGTCGTCATCTTCGGTATTCCGGTGCCATGATCCACCTGACCAAAGCTCTTTCAGGTTCAGCCCGCGTGCAACTGCTTCGGCTTCGGCACACTCCCGAATATGCCAGTAGATCGAATTGCTGTAATTAAAATGCTCTGTCATCAGAGACGCGGCACGACGAGCAAAGGCTGGCACTTCCGCATTAGGCTTCGTCATGTTGTACCCGGCGATTGCGCCACCACCCAGCAGGATGCCAAGTTGCTTGCGCTCAAAGGCCGGGTCAGCCTCTCGAATGTGCTCAAGGAGTTCCAGCGGCGCCTTGGGCGTTTGAATGAACAGCTCCAAGTCTTCCGGGTTCAGGTAAAAATGCCTAAGCAAAATACTGGCGGCCGCGTCGATTCGTTGACCAGGGCGTTTGCGATACATGAAGAACGTCTTCGGGGAAATCCCCAGCAGCCACACGAACTCCGAGCTGGAAAGTTTCGTCATATCACGGAATTGGGCCAGCAAGCTGGCGTCTGCACCGATGATGGGTTGTGCGTTGCGTCTGTAGTTCTTGAAACTGGTGACTTTCTCCTTCGTCTGCCACTGACCTGTTTTCAAAACGTCCTCAAAGCCAATATCTCGGCTCTCTGCTTCCAGTCTCAGCGTCCGCATGTACTTGTTGTCCCACCATTGGCGCCAACGCTCAAGCAGGTCAGTCTCAAACGACGCATACAGGTCTTCGTCCATCCAGTCGGTCAAACTGTCGCGCTCCCTGAGAATGTCCCATGAAAGGGACTCAGGGGAGTACAGCGGGTTACGCTGCTCCTTGAGCGGCAAGAACCGATCACGATACTGGCTGTAGAGTTCGCGAAAAATCTTGCTGAACCGAAGCATGACCAGTGTTTGCAGTTGCACAACCGGACGACTGTTATTCCGGTTCAGTTGCGTGTGCGGGTCATTGGACAGCATTTTATAGCTGATGATCAGTGAGCGACCGAACAACTGGCCGAACCATCGGCGTTTTCTGTCGTCCGGCTCGTTGAGTGGTTCCCCAGGTTTACGCATAAACGGCTGGATCAACCGAAACACTTCGGAGCTCATCGGATACGGAGGGATCAGCGTCGCGTATTCTGGATATTTCAGGAACAGGCGAATCAGAATGGCGTGATAGGGCCGGATGCACTTGAGGCTTTGCCCTTTCTTGCGCTGACCTTCGCTGGCCGGCGTATTCCGATTCACGCGCCGGTCAATCACATCGGCTGACGATTTCGCTGTCCGAAGAGCCGATAATTGCTGTGTAGGAATGTTCAGCAGGAACGCAAGATCCGTGTTTGTGAGGTTCCCCATGTGCTGCATTGCATCGCCTTTTCGATCCAATGCTTCCAATTCCATTAGGTACGAGCCATTGATAGGCTCTCCGGGGTTGCTCTGCCCTTCTGGGGAACCCTTCGCCATTACTCCGGAGGTTCCTTTGATGCTTGGGGTTTCGCTGTCAGACACTGGGCGCCTCCTCTCCATTTCACATCGGTTTACAGTTTGATCTAGCGTATGTGACCCAACCAGCCCGAAAATTTTCATACCGGTAGTATATCTTAATTTTTGGTCTAATAATGACCCCATGCGAAATAGCTGCATAAGCAATATTATCTTAAATGGTGCATCTTTCGTATTTTGTGTAACAATTAGAAAACCAGCCGCTGTGTGACGATTCATATAGGGGTTACGAAGTTTCACAAAGTTAGACTTTCAGCGTACACTCGTGCTGTTAGTGCGATGTAAGGCGAATCAACCTGTACAGCATAAGCGCGCACCAGGAGGCGATGCTGCTGATCAGGCAACAAGGGCTTAGAGCGGGTAGCAGCCGAAGTGAGCAATAGTGATACACAAACCAGTCAGATCGGAGCCGTAAGCGTTCTACGCTTTTCGGGTGAAGTTCCTGACCCCGTAGTGCTTGGATCGCCTAGTTTCTACCAGCGAGACGATTTACACCTTCCCACCAGAGGGCTGACCGTGATGTACGGTCACCGCGGATCATCCAACGTGCTCCGGGCGTCCATGCTGGAGGTTGCCAGTTCAGGCTCGCTTGCCATTGTCAGTTTCAAAGTCAATGTTGGTCAGTGGAACCCCAACAAGCAGAAACTGGAAGATCTCGATAACAGCTTCTTTATCAACCTACCTTCCCGATCGTCATCAGAGTTGATGAACGATGTGAACCAAAAGTGGAACGCTTGGTTGGAAGAAGAAGGAAAGCCCCCCGAAAAATTCCCTCGGGCCCCTTCCAACAATATGCATCTTCTCGATCGTTTAATTGAGACGCCACCTTATAACAAGGCTGTGGCGATCGCGTATGACGTGATTACAGAGGTGGGTGCTGCCAAGTTTATGACGATCTTCGAAGCGGCTGCGATTGATGAGGAATCGATTGTGGTTGGCCCGGGCCTTGATGTGGGGGTTGAGATTTAAGTTAATCTAATAAGTCAAAGCACTCGGACAGTCTTCTGTAAGAACCAAAACGAGCCTCAATAGAGGCTCGTTTTGGTTCTGCTCATCAATAATTGCTTATGCAAACCTTGAATTTTCGATCGTACTCTTGCCAGGTGCCGCCGTCATACCAACTCGTCCTGGTAACGACTGTTTCCGCAACCTTTGAGCCAATCGTAATTTTCTTTCTGATGGCCGGCAAATAAATTGGCATCTCAGAAACAACAAGGCCGCCTTTGTTAGTTTTAATTCGGGCTGCTTTAAATGGTGATTTGGTTGCATCGTAGGGACGGTCTACCCACCCGTCCTTTGCAGGCGTTTGATTTGTGCAGCCGCCAAAACTACAACTCCGATACCCAGACAGAATCGGCCACCCTTCAACATAAAC
>Ga0075530_1001289_pt1 | contig 12006 bp, 8 predicted proteins | sample NGEPerD_2_FD_75101 | JGI IMG/M metagenome (GOLD analysis project Ga0075530, IMG submission 75101) | Arctic peat soil microbial communities from the Barrow Environmental Observatory site, Barrow, Alaska, USA - NGEE PermafrostL1-D | ecosystem: Environmental > Terrestrial > Soil > Wetlands > Peat ...
GCTGTCGGGGCTGTCGCAGCTAACTGGGGAGACCAAGACGGGGATCCGGCACGGCGCCTCGGTGGGCCACCTTGCCGACGTGGCGGCGTTCGCCTGCGAGCTCGTCGAACGCGGCCGCGTACTTCCATCACTGGCCTACCACGGCACCGGTCCGGTCGCGCGGTGGCGTCCCGTCTTGCAAGGCCCCGATGTGGTTGCCCTGGGCGCACTGGTCCAGGCGCTGCCTCCGGTGTGCCGTGCCGTGCCGGCGTTGGAGGATGCCCATGGACTGGTGATCGACGCGTTGCACGCGCTGACCGACGCAGCGGTCCGGGACCGACTGCCCTCAGGCACTGATCTGCTGCCCCCGCGCCGTGGGCGCCGCCCTCAGCGCCTGCCCGCCGCCGAGCTGTGGCTCGCCGCGCTCACCAGCCCCGACGGGCGGTTCGACGCCGACGAGGCCGAGCTGAACACGCTGGAGAAGGCGTTGCAACCGTGGGCGGAGTTCGGCGTCGGACGCGTCGGCCAGGCGCGCGCGGTCTTCCGGCTCAGCGAGGTCGAGCCCCAGCGAACCCTCGACCTGGTCGAGGAGCTTGTCACCGATGCCGACACTGCCCAGGAGGCCAGGGTCCCCGAGCCCGGCGTTGCTCTCGATCCCGCTTCCGGCGGCCCCGAGTGGCGGCTGGAGTTCCTGCTGCAGTCCACCCAGGACCCCAGCCTGCTCGTGCCGGCGGCCCAGGTCTGGCGGGACGACGGCAGCCTGCGTCGATGGCTGGACCGCCCGCAGGAGCTGCTGCTGGGCGAGCTGGGACGGGCAAACCGAATCTATCCCGAGCTGGCGCCGGGGCTGCGCCAGGCCATCCCGTGCTCTCTGGAGCTCGATGTCGACGGCGCGCACCACTTCCTGTCCAGCGCCGCCCCCGCGCTGGACGAGGCGGGGTTCGGCGTACTGCTGCCGTCGTGGTGGGATCGCCGCGCCAAGTTGGGGCTCAAGCTGTCGGCGTACACACCGGTCGACGGGGTGGTGGAGAAGGAGTCCAAGTTCGGGCGCGAGCAGTTGATGGACTTCAGCTGGCAGCTCGCCGTCGGCGACGACACGCTCACCGACGAGGAGATCGCCGCCCTCGCCGAGACGAAGGCCCCACTGATCCGGCTGCGCGGCCAATGGGTCGCCGTCGACCCCGAGCAGCTCAAGCGTGGCCTGGAGTTCCTCCAGCGCACACCCACTGGTCAGAAGGCCGCCGGCGAACTTCTCGCGATCGCCACCAGCCACCCCGACGACCTTGACACTCCACTGCCGGTGACCGACGTGCGCGCCGACGGCTGGCTCGGCGCCCTCCTCGACGGCACCGCGGCCCAGTCGCTGGAACCGGTGAGGTTGCCCGAGGGGTTCGCCGCAACGCTACGCCCGTACCAGCAACGCGGGCTGTCCTGGCTGGGGTTCCTGTCCTCGCTCGGGCTCGGCGCGTGCTTGGCCGACGACATGGGATTGGGCAAGACCGTGCAGCTGCTCGCGTTGGAGTCCGCGCACCGCGCCGAGAACCCGGACGCCGGACCCACACTGCTGCTGTGCCCGATGTCGCTGGTCGGCAACTGGCAGCGGGAGGTCGCCAAGTTCGCGCCGATGCTGCGCGTCTACGCACACCACGGCCGGGAGCGGCTGCGCGGTGACGCCCTGCGCGAGCGGTTGGCCGCAACCGACCTGATGGTCACCACCTACGCCACGGCCACCCGGGACATTGACGAACTCACCGGCCACGACTGGCACCGCGTCGTGTTGGACGAGGCACAGGCGATCAAGAACAACCTGTCGAAGACCTCGAAGGCTGCCCGCAGGTTGTCCGCTGCGCACCGAGTTGCCCTCACCGGCACACCGGTAGAGAACCGGCTCGCCGAACTGTGGTCGATCATGGACTTCCTCAACCCCGGCATGCTCGGCTCCCCCGAGCTGTTCCGCACCCGGTACGCGATCCCGGTCGAGCGGCACGGCGCGACTGAGCCGGCCGAGCGACTGCGTGCCATCACCCGGCCGTACGTGCTCCGACGGCTCAAGACCGACCCGACAATCATCGACGACCTGCCCGAGAAGATCGAGATCAAGCAGTACTGCCAGCTCACCGTCGAGCAGGCTTCGCTGTACCAGTCGGTGGTCGACGACATGATGGAGAAGATCGAGAACTCCGACGGCATCGAGCGGCGCGGCAACGTGCTGGCCGCGATGACCAAGCTCAAGCAGGTGTGCAACCACCCGGCCCAGATTCTGCACGACCGCTCCGAGATCGGCCGCCGGTCCGGCAAGGTGCTCCGGCTCGAGGAGATCCTCGAGGAGATCCTGGCCGAGGGCGACAAGGTGCTCTGCTTCACCCAGTTCACCGAGTTCGCGGAGATACTGTTGCCGCATCTGTCGGCCCGGTTCGGCACCGACGTGGCTTACTTGCATGGTGGAACGGCGAAGACGCGGCGAGACTCGCTGGTCACCCAGTTCCAATCCGGAGACGGGCCGCCGATCTTCCTGCTCTCGCTGAAGGCGGGAGGCACCGGCCTGAACCTGACCGCGGCCAACCACGTGATCCATCTCGACCGATGGTGGAACCCGGCGGTTGAGAACCAGGCCACCGACCGGGCGTTCCGGATCGGACAGGGGCGCAACGTGGAGGTCCACAAGTTCATCTGCACCGGCACGCTCGAGGAGAAGATCGACGACATGATCGAGGAGAAGAAGGCGCTCGCCGACCTCGTCATCCGCGACGGGGAAGGGTGGCTGACCAGGCTGTCAACCTCAGACCTGCGCCAGGTGTTCGCGCTCGCCGAGGGGGCCGTCGATGAGTAGACCCAGGTTCTTCGCCCCGTCCACGCCGATCCCGGTCGAGGACGGGCTCAAGGCTCGCAGCAAGCGCGGTGCGATCGCGCAGACCTGGTGGTCGGAACGATTCATCGAGGTGCTGGAGGACATCGGTGTGGGCGGGAGGTTGCAGCGTGGCCGCACCTACGCCCGCCGGGGCCAGGTGATCTCGCTCGGGGTCGATGCCGGATCCGTCACCGCCCGCGTCCAGGGCAGTCGCCCGCGGCCATACCGCGTGCGCATCGGCATCACCGCCTACGGCAAGGCCGAGTGGACCGCCGTCGAACGTGAACTGGCCGGCAACGCCTGGTATCTCGCCAAGCTACTGGCCGGCGAGATGCCCGAGGACATAGAAGAGGTATTCACAGGTCTAGGCCTGTCGCTGTTCCCGTCCGGCACCCGCGAGCTGTCGATGGACTGCTCCTGCCCGGACTGGGGAGTGCCGTGCAAGCACTTGGCGGCAACCTTCTACCTACTCGCCGAGAGCTTCGATGAGGACCCCTTTACGATCCTCGCGTGGCGCGGCCGTGACCGCGAGGATCTACTGGCCAACCTGCAGGCCGCGCGCACCGACCGACCATCCGGCGTCGGCATCAGCGCCGACAGCGCCGACGAGGGCGGCGTACCCCTCGAGGACCGCCTGGACTCCTACTTCTCCCTGCAGGCCGAACTCGCACGGCGACCACTCGCGCATGGCCGGAGCAACGACCTGCTCGCTCAACTACCCGCAGCAGACCTGACCATCCGCGGCACCAGCGTCGTCGCGCTACTCCAACCCCTCTACATGACCCTCGCTGAGCCCCCAGCCTGAGTCCGCCAACCCGCCGAATCCGCGCGGCCGAGGTGGCCGAGGTGGCCGAGGTTGACCTCAGACACCCAGGACGCGTGGACGCTCATCTACTGCCGCCCACCAGGGAGCCGAGGAAGTGCCTCTCGCGCCGAGGCATCGGCTCACGACCGGAGCGTCGAAACCGGACGCCCGCGTACCCCCCTTGGAGTTCACTGTGGGTACATCCTGGTGAGCTCAGGACAACGAAGCACCCCGTCCGATCCGCGTTTCCGCAGTTCAGACGGGGTCTGCGTTTGTGGAGCTGAGGGATTCGAACCCGTGTCGGCGCCCGTGCCCGCCGGCCCCTCGTACGAGCGCGACCACCAGCCGTTCCGTCCCTTCGTGCGCGTCTTCACCACCGCAACCGGGGTTGCCCTTGAGTGGGTGGGACTGATGGCGTCGACCTGGCGAAGGGACAGTGACACGGTTCGAGCCTGTTCAGCGCGTGCGCGCGAGCCGCCTCGCCAGCGTCGGAACCACGATCGCCGCGGCGACGGTGTGCAGCGTGATCAGGGTGGCGGCGGAGCCGGCGTCGAACCCGAACGTGAGATCCGGGACGAAGGACAGCGCGGTCAGGGCGACCGCCGTCCGCACGAACGTGGCCCGCTGCCGACGCGCCTTGCGCGCCATGACGGCGGCGATGCCGACGCCTACGAGCGAGAAGACCAGCGTCAGTTGCGCGAACCCGGCGATCGGGATGCTCGCGCCTGTGCTGTCCGCGAACGAGACGCCGGTGGCCGACGCGATCGCCGCGAGGGCGGTCGTGGCGACCGAGGCCACGACGGCAGAGGCGACTCCGTGCTTCCATACCGGCTGCCGCTCGGCCGCCGGGGTCGCCGCGCTGGGCGTCGTGCGGGTGGGGATCTGCGTGACGGTGGACATGTCCAGCTCCGCTTCCTCGGCGGGGCGCCCGGTGCGATCCGCTCATGCCCCCTCCACGAACGGCCGGGTACGGATCCGACAGGTCACGAGAAGAAGTCCTTCGGGTCGATGCCCGGTGACAGAGCACCGCCACGGGTCGTACGCGAGTCCCGGCCGTCGCAAGGCCTTCTGTGGCAGGTTGTCGTATCGGCGGGATGCCGTTCGTGGTGGGAGTAGAAGGCGGTCATCGGGACCGCCCGGACTGAGGAGAACTGAGATGACGCACTACCTGTTGACCGTGCACGGCCCCGCCGAGATGGACGAGTTCGGCAACTACGGCTCCAAGGAGGAGATGGAGGAGGCGTTCGCCGCGACCGGCGCCTTCAATGACAAGCTTCACGCCGATGGCTACTGGGTCTTCGCCGGTGGGCTTCAGTCGGCATCGACCGCGACCGTCGTCAACGGCCAGGGCGTGACGCCGGTCATGACCGACGGCCCCTACCTCGAGACAAAGGAGGTCATCGGGGGTTTCTGGGTCATCGACGCGCCCGACCTCGACGTGGCGCTCAAGCTCGCGGCCGAGGGGTCCAAGGCGTGCCGGGGCAAGGTCGAGGTCCGTCCGTTCGACGGCCTCGCCTGAGCCGGCCGGAACGACGACTGATCGATGCAAGGCGGAACGGCGGCCGTCGAGCGGGTCTTCCGCGAGGAGTACGGCCGCCTGATCGCCTCGCTCGTCCGCCGCTTCGGTGACATCGACATCGCAGAGGAGGCGGCGGGTGAGGCGCTCGTGGCCGCGTTGGAGAAGTGGCCGGAGTTCGGCGTACCTCCCAACCCCGGCGGCTGGCTCACCACCACCGCGGGCAACCGCGCGATCGACCGGATCCGCCGCGAGAAGCAGCGCGGCGCGAAGCACCAGGCGGCCCTCATGCACCACGACGACACGCCCCACGAGCACACCGGACCAGTCGAGAACGACCGATTGCGGCTGCTGTTCACCTGCTGCCACCCGGCGCTCGCACCGGAGGCGCGGATCGCGCTGACGCTCCGCCTCCTCGGTGAGCTGACCGTGGCTGAGATCGCGCAGGCGTTCCTCGTGCCCGAGACCACGATGGCGCAGCGGATCACTCGGGCGAAGAAGAAGATCGCGGCGGCGAAGGTGCCCTACCGGGTGCCCGAGGCCGCCGACCTCCCCGAGCGGCTCGGCGGCGTGCTGGCGGTACTGTTCCTCGTCTTCAACGAGGGCTACCTCGCCACCGGCGACGGCGACCCGGTGCGCGCCGAGCTCACCGGCGAGGCCATCCGGCTGACACGGGTCCTCCGCCAGCTGCTCCCCGAGGAGCCGGAGGTGGCCGGTCTGCTCGGGCTGCTGCTGCTCACCGAGGCCCGGCGTGAGGCCCGCGTGCGGAATGGGCAGTTGGTCCCGCTCGGCGAGCAGGATCACGCCGGCTGGGACCGCGGGCTGATCGCCGAGGGCCACGACCTGGTCCGCGAGTGCCTCGCGATCAACCGACCCGGCCGCTATCAGATACTCGCCGCGATCAACGCCGTCCACACCGACGCCCCCACCGCGTCGGACACGGACTGGTCGCAGGTGGTCGCGCTGTACGACCAGCTGACCCGGCTAGACCCGTCGCCGATCGTCGCACTCAACCGCGCAATCGCGGTCGCGGAGCTGGACGGCCCGAAGGTCGCCCTCACTCTGATCGACCGGCTGCCGCTCAGGGGCTACCACGCATGGCACGTCGCCCGCGCCGACATGCTCCGCAGGCTCGGCCAGACCGCCGAGGCGAAGGAGTCGTACGACGCCGCCACCGGACCCGCTGCGCGACACGGTCCGAGAAGGCGCCCGGGACGCCTCGACCACCTCGTGGTGGCTAGTGGCCCTTGGGGCACTGTGGATCGGGTTCGGCATGCTCGTGCTGTCGTACAAGGTGGGCAGCCTGGTCGCGGTGGCGACATTCGTCGGCGTGGCCTTACTGTTCGGCGGCATCACCCAGCTCGTGGTGGCCAGCCGGGTGCCCGCGCTGCGCTGGCTGAACATCGTGGGCGGGATCCTGGGGGTGGCCGCCGGCATCGGTACCTTCGTCTGGCCAGACATCACCCTCTACACCGTCTCGATCCTGGTGGCCTGGTATCTGATCGTCTTCGGCACCATCCACCTGGTCAACGCGCTGGCCGGCCCCAAGCTGTCGTGGTGGTGGACCGGGCTGCTGCTCGGCACCTCCGGGCTGGTGCTGGGGGTGTGGTCAGCCCGCTCCTGGGAGCACTCGCTGGTAACGCTGGTGACCGTGGTGGGGGTGTGGGCCATCTGCCGCGGGGTGAACGAGACCTTCGCCGGATTCACCCTCCGGGAGGTGGCCAAGCAGGCGGACCAACTGGTCGAGTGACGGCCGCCCGAGCGGCCAATAGACCCCGGCGCCCTCCCCGACGCCGGGTCCTCCAACGACCAACGCCGGCTCGCGCCGGACACGGAGCAAAGGAGCTGAGGTGAGGGCGGCCCAGCCGGCACCGGTCGGCCCGGCGCTGCTGCGGCATCAAGAGCGCAGCAAACGCCGGGAGAACCGGGTTGCCGACCAGATCATGCTGCTCGTGCTGGCCGTGTTGTTCGTCGGCTTCGCGGTGCTCTCCGGCAGACCTGGGGCCGGGTCATCGGCGTCATCCTGACCGTCCTCAGCGCCCTGTCCAACTTCGGCTCCATCCCTACTACCCGTTCTGGTCACTGCTGATCATCGCCCTCGACGTCTTCACCATCTGGGCCCCGACCGCCCACGGACACGACATCACCCGGTGACCTGCCCCGGCCGCCCGCGGCGGCCGTCGCTGCTACGCAACAGGAGAATGAGATGACGACTGACACAAGCTCGGCGCCGGACGCCTCGGGGCGGACCCGAGCGTTCGCCCCGACGCTCCTGCTGGGCGTCGCGGCCTTCACGATCGCCATAGCCGGGGCGAGGTCCGTCGGCGACATCATCGGGCCGGTCTTCCTGGCCCTGGTCCTCAGCGTCACCTGCAGCCGATCCGCTGGTGGTCGAGCGCAACCGGCTTCCGGAGTTGGCTGCCTCGATCCTGATGCTTCTTGCCGCCTACCTGGTGCTCCTCCTGCTCACGCTCGCGCTGATCGTCTCCGTGGCCCGGCTGGCAGACCTGCTTCCCGAGTACGCCGAGGAGACGCAGGACGCGGTCGTGAACGGGGGCAGCACTTTTGCGCATTCTTGGGGTCAAGCAGGAGCAGATCGACGCGGTGCTCGACACGGTCGACCCCGGGCACGTGATCGACTTCGTGGCCTCTCTGCTTTCCGGCACGCTGGACGTGTTGACGGATCTGTTCTTCTTGGTCGCCGTCTTGCTCTTCATGACCTTCGACACCAATTCCACCCGCCGCAGCCTGGCCGCGCTGGGCAAACGCTTCCCCAGCCCCGTGGCCGCGGTGGACAGCTTTGCCCGAGCACCCGCCACTACATGGGCGTCTCGGCCGGGTTCGGACTCGTCGTCGCCGTCCTCGACGGCGTCGCCCTGCAGATCATGGGCGTCCCGGGCGCGTTCGTGTGGGCCGTGCTCGCCTTCGTCACCAACTTCATCCCCAACATCGGCCTCGCCATCGGAGTGATCCCCCCTCATCGCGCTGCTGGACAGCGGAGTGGGCCCGGTGGTCGCGGTCATCGTCGTCTACAGCGTGATCAACTTCGTGATCCAGTCGGTCATCCAGCCCCGGGTGGTCGGCGACAAGGTCGGACTCTCCCCGACCCTGACCTTCCTGTCCGTGGTGTGCTGGACATGGCTGGTCGGGCCACTGGGCGCGCTGCTCGCCGTACCGCTCAGCCTGCTCACCAAGGCCCTCCTGGTCGAAGCCGACCCCGGCGCACACTGGGCTCTCCCGCTGACCACCGGAAAGCCAGAGCCGACCGAGGAGTCGGAGCAGACCAAGCCGCCGCTGGCTGCGGAGAAGCCGGAGTCGGCTGAGAAGCCTACGTCGTCCTCGTAGTAACGGCTGGGATGAGCTCGAGATGGAAGCGGGCACGGCATGACAAGCGGATGGGGGGACCTGACGAGGCCGGGTTGGCGAAAGGTAGCCCGAGGCTCGGGCCGAGGCTGCTCTCGAGCGGCTGCCGCCGCGGTTGCACCGCTTGTCCGAGCGGTTGCTCGCGCGCTGGCTGCGCCGCATCCTGTTCCATTCGGCGGCCGCCTGCATGCGCGTCGACATGTTCGACCGGTCGATGACCGTCGCCGGCCAGTTCTTCACCTCCGTGCTGCCGGTCCTCATCCTGACCATTGCCAGCTGCCTGGCGCATACGACGAGGCGGACGATGACATCGCCGATTGTCCACAGAACGACCTCTGGGTCGCTGGCCCCATCCCTGTCCGGAATGGTCCGACTCGATCCAGCTCTGTCCAGCTTGATCCACGCGTCCGGTAACGCACAGGTCACCCCAAAGACAACCTCTGAGCTCGTCACACGCTGGGCGTGCCGCCGCCATTGAGGCTCGGCGCACGCCGGCCCGCGGCAACACCACCGTCGATCACCAAATCGGTCCCCGTGACGTACCGGCTCTCATCGCCGGCGAGGTAGAGCACTGCCTGTGCCACCTCGGCCGGGAGGCCGCGGCGGCCCAGCGGAATCGTGCGCACGTAGGCGTCCCAGTCCGTGTCCGCGAAGTCCTGGTTGTCGGTGATCGCTGTCTCGATGCTTCCCGGGCACACCGCGTTGACCCTGATCCCCCGGTCCGCGAACTCGAGGGCCGCCACCCTGGTCAGCGCCGAGACCGCGAACTTCGAGGCGACGTAGGCGCCGAGCTCGGCAGTGGCAAGCACGCCGTTGAGCGAGGAGATGTTGACCACCGAGCCACCGTCGGCCAGGTGCAGGCCGGCAATCCGGACGCCCAGAAAGGTCCCGGTGAGGTTCAGCTCGACGATCCAGCGGAAGTCGGCCAGAGAAGTTGCGACCAGTGGCCGCCTGAGCGCAGCGCCGGCGCAGTTCACCAGAGTAGTCAGGCGCTCGCCGGCCTCCTCCACCTGCGCCACGGCACGCGACCACGACTCCTCGTCGGTGACGTCGAGCTCGACAAACCGGGCGCGCGGGCCAAGATGTCCGGCCAGCGACGCCCCGCGGGCGCGATCGATGTCGGTGACGTAGACGGTCGCGCCCTCGTGGTGGAGGAGCTCGCTGACCGCACGACCGAGTCCTCCGGTCGCGCCGGTGACCAGCGCACACCTTCCTGTCATCCGGCCTGTCATCCGGTTGCCGGCGTCTTCCATGGATCTCACGTGACCGTGAACCGGCCGCCGTTGCTGAGCAACACGGCGCCCACGACGTTGGAGGCCCCCGGCGAGGCGAGGTAGCAGATGCTGTCGGCGATCTCCTCGGGCGCGGCGTACCCGAGTACGCCGGGCGAAGTCATTTCCTGTCGGAGGCCGTCCGGCGTGCGCGCGGCCATCGGCGTGTCGACGGGGCCCGGCGCGACCGCGTTGACGCGGACACCGAACGCGACCAGTTCCTTGGCCGCCGCCTGGGCCAGGGCCTGCGCACCGGCCTTGGACGCGGCGTACGGCCCGTAGCCGGTCAGTGTGTCGAAGGCGGCCGAGGAACTGACAACGACGATCGTCCCGGAGCGGCGCGGAACCATCACCCGAGCAGCCGCGCGCAGCACGTGAAAGGTGCCGTCGAGGTTGACCGACATCAGCCGGCGCCAAGTTTCGTCGCTGACGGCCCTCAGCGTGTCGATGGGCTGGCCGTCTGCCCACGCCTGGTTGAGCACCGCCTTCGACTCGGGGTCGTCCACGCCGGCCGCATGGACGACCACGTCGAGTCTGCCGTACGCCGCCACGGTCTCGTCGACCACTGCGTCGACGTCAACCGCTTGTGAGACATCGACCAACGCCGGTCGCACCGTGGGCCAGTCACCGGCGATCGCGTTCGCCCCATCCTTGTCGAGGTCGGCGATGATCACGGCCTCGCATCCTTCGTCGGCCAGCCGGCGCGTGACGGCCGCGCCGATGCCGGAGGAACCCCCCGTCACCAGCGCTACCTTGCCTGCGAAACGATCGTCTGTGGTCATCGGTCTGCTTCTCCTCTCAGGGGACGTGCATGGACAAGTACTCGGGTCCTGGGCTCGTCCTCGAGCAGCAGCCGGACCCGCTCCCGGAGCCGGTGTTCCGGCACGGTGAGGCGCACGGTCTCGGACGCCACGTAGTCAGCCCAGGAGCCGACGGGGAAGGTCTCGACGAACGCGTCCGGCCGGTCGGGATCGAGGAGGAGCTCCCAGCCGCCCGCGCCGAGGCGGAGCCGCGACAGACGCAGCGCCTCCAGGGCTTCGAGGAATGCAGGCATGGTGGCGGTCGAGGGCGTGTAGGTGACCTCGACGCGGATCGGCCGACCCGGATCCACACCTCCAGTCAACACAGGCTCAACCACTGGTGCCGGCTCGGGCGCGATCCCCTCACTCGGATAGAGCCCATGCCTCAAGAACCCACTGGCGGCGATGCCCATGAGCACGGCCGCTCCCACCAGCGCACCGGGCAGGCCGACGAGATCTGCAACCACGCCCCAGGCCAGACCTCCCAGCGCCTGGCATCCCTGGAAGGCGAGGAGGATCAACGCGACGATGCGTGGCCTGACCCAGTCGGGCAGTGCCTGGTGGGCGGCGGTCATCCAGGTCGTCTGTACGCCGACCCACGCCGCCCCACCGAGCACGAGCAGGACGCCGACCACCAGCGCGTCGGTGCTCAGTGCAAGACCGGCCAGCATCACACCGAACAGAAGTGATCCGGCGAAGCCGAACTCGTTCACCGGGAGCCTCGCCCTCACCGGGGCGAGCACCGCCGTGCCGCCGACGGCGCCGAGGCCGACCATGCCGAAGAGCAGCCCGAACCCGTTCGACTCCAGACCGAGACGCTCATGGACGACGAGCGGCAACAGTGCCCACAGTGCCGCGGAGGGAACCCCGAAGAGGCACAGCCGGAGCAGCAGTCGCCGCGTCCACGGAGAGTTCCTGGTGAACCGGAGCCCTCCCCAGATCGACCGCATCAGGCTCTCGTGGGACGGCTCCACGGGGAGTGTGCGTGGTGCCGTGGCCATCATGCCGAGCGCGCAGAGGGCGAAGAGGACGGTGGTGACGACGAAGGTCGTGGGCGCACCCACGAGGGAGAGGCCAACGCCTCCGGCGACCGGACCGACTGCCCGCGCCAGGTTGAAGGTCACCCCGTCGACGAGGGCAGCGGATGCCACCGCGCGCCGGCCGACCAGGCGTGGGAGCTGGGTCTGCCAGGCGATGGCCAGCGCGACGAGGCCACTGCCCACGGCGACCACCGTCAGCAACATCAGCAGGACCGAGTCGGGATTGGTGGCCGCCAACACCGCAGCTACGCAGCTCGCTGCCGCGGAGAGCACCGTTGCCGAGGCCATCATCCGGACCGGGGACACCCGGCCGACGAGGGCACCGACGGGGAGGCAGAGCACGAAGAACGGCAAGCTCATCGCGGCCGGCACGGCGGCTACGAC
>Ga0075530_1001290_pt1 | contig 11999 bp, 15 predicted proteins | sample NGEPerD_2_FD_75101 | JGI IMG/M metagenome (GOLD analysis project Ga0075530, IMG submission 75101) | Arctic peat soil microbial communities from the Barrow Environmental Observatory site, Barrow, Alaska, USA - NGEE PermafrostL1-D | ecosystem: Environmental > Terrestrial > Soil > Wetlands > Peat ...
ACCCCCCTTTGACCCGCATTCCCCCAGGTCAGCGCCCTGCCGAAAAGTCGCTCCCGGCTCGGACCGGACGACACGGCCCTCGCCGAGCCCGCCATACCGCTGCCGGACGGCGCCGGGGCCCGGTCGGGTTCGCCCTTCCCGTTCCCGGGGAGGGCGCCGGTGCGTCACGTCGCCGGCCGTGGCCGGCGAGCGGAGCGAGACGGCCGCGGTGGGTGGGCGGGGGCCGGCGACGGGATCCCGCCGGCGCCCGACCGCCGCGACGAGCCCGCGGCGCGGCGTTACTTGAGCTCGACGGTGGCGCCGACGCCTTCGAGCTGGCCTTTGGCCTTCTCGGCGTCTTCCTTGGAGGCGTTCTCGAGGACGGGCTTGGGCGCGCTCTCGACGAGGTCCTTGGCCTCCTTCAGCCCGAGGCTCGTGAGCGTTCGGACCTCCTTGATGACCTTGATCTTCTCGGCGCCGGCGGCGACGAGCACGACCTCGAACTCGTCCTTCTCCTCAGCCGGAGCGGCGGCTCCGCCGCCATCGCCGGCTGCAGGTGCCGCCATCGCGACCGGGGCCGCGGCGGTGACGCCGAACTCCTCTTCGAACGCCTTGAGGAACTCGTTGAGCTCGAGGACGGTCATCTCCTTGAACACGTCGAGGAGCTCGTCGGTCTTCAACTTGGCCATGGCTTCCTACTCTCCCTGCGTTTCGATCTCTTCGGACTGGGACTTCTGGTCGATCAGGGCCTGCACCCCGTAGGCGAAGCTGCGGGTGAACGCCTGGAAGAGGCCGGCGGCCTTCGTGAGCGGTGCCTGGAACGTCCCCGCAATCTGCGTGAGCAGCACCTCTCGGGGTGGGATATCGGCAAGGGTGTCGATCTCACCGGGCGTCAACACCCGCGGCCCGAGCAGGCCGCCCTTCACGACGAGGGCGGGGTTCGTCCGGCCGAACTCCTTGAGCGCCTTCGCTGCCAGCACCGCGTCGCCGCGCACGAACGCGATCGCCACGGGGCCCTCGAGGAGCGGCAGGAGATCGGTGAGACCCGCGTTCTCGACCGCCCGGCGGGCGAGTGTGTTCTTGAACACCTTGTACTCGGTGTTCGCGGGACGCAGGGTGCCGCGCAGCTCGGCGAGGGCGCCGACCCCGAGACCGCGGTACTCGGTGAGCACGGCGGCGTCGGCTTCGGTCAGCTTGGTCTGGATCTCCTCGACGACCGCGGTCTTCTCAGGTCTCGGCATCCTCTTCTGCCTCACTCGCTGCGGGCCGGGCCATCTCCCGGAGAGGTGGCCGGCCAGCGGTCGCTCGCTCGGACGCCAAGTTCGACGCCCACCATTCCGTTCTGCCGCTCACGCGACGAACGGGACGCCCAGACACGCGAGGACGTCCCGTTCTGCGGGGGTCGCCTCGTCCGGCGGGCCTGCCCTCGGGCGGGCTCATTACCTCATGCGAGACCGGAGGTCTGGGGCGGATGAAGTTGTCCGATCAGCCTACACGGAGGCGGCGGTTTGCTCCGGGCCGATTGCGGTGCTGGCGGGATCGATGTGCACCCCGGGCCCCATCGTGGACGACGCGGTCACGCCCTCGATGTAGCGCCCTTTCGCCGCGGCCGGCTTGGCCCGCAAGATCTCGTCGAGCACCGCCTGGTAGTTCGCGACGAGGGCGGCGGCGTCGAAGCTGGCCTTCCCGACCGGGACGTGCACGTTGCCGTGGCGGTCGGTGCGGTACTCGACCTTGCCGGCCTTGAACTCCTCCACCGCCTTGCCGACGTCGGGGGTGACGGTGCCGGTCTTCGGGTTGGGCATGAGGCCGCGGGGCCCGAGGGTGCGCCCCAGCTTGCCGACCTGACCCATCAGGTCGGGCGTGGCGATGGCGACGTCGAAGTCGAGAAAGCCGCCCTCGATGCGCGCGACGAGGTCGTCGGCGCCGACGATGTCGGCTCCCGCCTCCTCGGCCGCTCTGGCCTGCTCGCCGGCGGCGAACACGGCCACCCGCACGCTCTTGCCGGTGCCGTTGGGGAGCGACACGGTGCCCCGGATCATCTGGTCGGCCTTGCGGGGGTCGATGCCGAGCCGGAACGCGACCTCGACCGTCTCGTCGAAGTTGCGGGTGGCGCCCGCCTTGACCAGCTCGAGGGCTTCCTCGACCGAGTGGAGCTTCTCGCGATCGTAGCGACGGGTGCTGTCGACGTACTTCTTGCCGTGCCTCGCCATCAGTCGCTCACCTCGATGCCCATCGAACGGGCGGTGCCGGCCACCTGCGCCATGGCCCCATCGAGGTCGATGGCGTTGAGATCGGGCATCTTCGTCTCCGCGATCTGGCGCAGCTGGCTGCGGCTGATGCTCCCGACCTTCTCCGTGCGCGGGTTCTGGGCGCCCTTCTCGACTCCGGCGGCTTGGCGGATCAGGAACGGCGCCGGCGGGGTCTTGGTGACGAAGGTGAACGACCGGTCCTCGTAGATCGAGATCTCGGCCGGGATCACCAGGCCGCGCTGCGACTCGGTCGCCGAGTTGTACGCCTTGCAGAAGTCCATGATGTTGATGCCGTGGGGCCCGAGCGCGGTGCCCACGGGGGGCGCCGGCGTGGCCTGCCCCGCCTGGATGTGGATCTTCACGGTCGCAGCGAGCTTCTTCTTCGCCATCCTTATTGCTCCGTTCGCTGCGGCGCAGGGTACCTGCGCCGCGGGCGCTCACTCCGCGTGCTCCGCTGCGCTCCGGCCCTCCCGGGCCGGTGCTCGCTTCGCGCTCGGAAATCCATTAGAGCTTCGCGACTTGGCCGAACTCGAGCTCGACCGGGGTCTCCCGGCCGAAGATGTTGACCAGCACCTTGAGCTTCGACCGGTCGACGTCGATCTCGCTGATCGCGCCGTTGAAGTCGGCGAACGGGCCTGCGACCACGCGCACCTGCTCGCTGACCTCGAACTCGAGCCGGGGGCGCGCCTTCTTCTCGGGCGCGCCCGCCTCGGGCTTGCCCACACCCAGGATGTCTTCGACCTCGCGGCGTGAGAGTGGGGTCGGCTTGGCACCGCTGCCGACAAAGCCGGTGACGCCGGGCGTGTTACGCACGACGTACCAGGAGTCGTCGTCGAGATCCATGCGGACGAGGAGGTAGCCGGGGAAGACCTTCTTCTGCACGACCACCTTGCGGCCTTGCTTGAACTCGATCACGTCTTCCATCGGGATGACGACCTCGAAGATCCGCTCCTCGACGTTCATGGAGCGCACCCGGCTGGCGAGGTTCTGCTTCACTTTGTTCTCGTAGCCGGCATAGGTGTGCACCACGTACCAGCCACCGATCCGGTCGTAGGGGCTGGGCTCGGCCGGCTCCGCGTCCTCCTCGACTTCTTCGACGACGTCGAGCAGCTCGGCCGACTCGAGGGACGCCTCGGCGGCGACCGGCTCTTCGAGCACTTCCTCGACGGCTGCCTCGGGCTCGGCTTCCGGCTCCGGTTCGCTCGGCACCGCGGTCAGGATGGCCGCGACCTCGTCGTCGGCGGCGCTCGGCGCCTGCTCGGTGGCGTCGGGGCCGAAGATCGCCTCGACCTCGGACTGCTCGGCGTCCGGCTCGGGCACCGCCTCGGCCGAGTCGTCGCCGTTCGCGTCGGGTCGGGCCGCGTCAGGCTCGGCCGCAGCCTCCGCGGCGGAGTCGGACTCGGCGGAGTCGGACTCGGCGGAGTCGGGCTGGCCGTCGTCGTCGGAGGGAAAGGTCGTCATCAGTCGAAGAGGAAGAGCACGAGCTTGGCGGAGAAGTAGTCGTATCCGAAGATCAGCGAGGTCATGACTGTGACCGCGATCAGGACGATGATCGTCGAGTTGACGACCTCGCGCCGGCTCGGCCAGGCGACCTTGCGCATCTCGCCCTGCACCTCGGAGAGGTACTGGCGGGGAGACGTGCGCTCACGCTTGGGTGCGGGCTGTGCTCGTCGCTCGGGCGCGCGCGGGCGGTCACCACCCTGGCGCTGCATCAGCCGTTTGGTCTGTCGGTTCACGTCGTGTCTTCGATTCCGTTGTCGCGCTTCGGAGTTGAGGCTTCAGGGAGCAGGGCAGGAGGGACTCGAACCCCCAACCGCCGGTTTTGGAGACCGGTGCTCTGCCAAATTGAGCTACTGCCCTCCGACGGGCCGGCTGGGCCGGGTTCCGGGAGGTTCAGGCTAGCAGGGGCGCCGCTGACCTCAGCTGGCGAGGTGGAGCGCCGCGGCCCGGCGTCGGGAGCGGGCCATGAGCACGGCGGTGGTGGCCGCGGCGGCGGCGACGGCTCCGCCGATGGCACCGGCGTAGGCAAGGCGTCGCCCGGCGAGGAGCGACCGCATCGCCTGGCGCTCGCCGACCTCCTCGAGCGACGCCAACGTCTGGGCGAGCAGGGTCGGTGACGGCTCCAGGTAGCGGGTGCGGAGCTGCTGGAGTGCTCGCAGCATCCGCCGGTAGCGGGCGAGCTCGGCCTGGCAGCGCAGACACGCCTCGATGTGGCTCTGCACGCTCAGGTCGACGGGGCTATTGCCGTCGACCGTCTCGGGCAGCAGTCGCGCCACGTCCTCACACTGCATGGGCCGACCTCCCCGGCTCCTCGAACAGGATGTCGCGAAGCTTGCGGCGGCCGCGGTGCAGGCGGACCTTCGCCGCCGCGACCGAGATCCCAAGCTCTTCGGCGATTGCCTCGTGCGAGAGGCCGTAGACGTCCTTCAACACGACGACCGAGCGCACCTTGGGTGGCAGCTGGGCGATGGCGTCCGAGAGCTGACCGAGCAGGAGAGCCGACTCCGCCGCGGCCTCGGGGAGCGCCTCGATCCTCAGCTCGGCCGGCTCGTCGGCGGTCTCGAGCGGCTCGACCCGCCGGCGGCGGCGCTTCTGCACCAGCGTGTAGGCGGCGTTGGCCGTGATGCGGTACATCCAGGTCGAGAACTGGGCGTCGCCGCGAAAGTTCCCGATGCCCTTCCAGGCTCGGAGATAGGCCTCCTGCACCACGTCTCGCGCGTCCTCCTCGTTGGCCGTCAGCCGGACCGCCAAGGTGTAGGCGTCGACGTACGTGCGCCGCACCAACTCGTCGAACGCTCCCCGGTCGCCCTCGCGGGCGGCGGCGACGAGGCGCTCGAGCTCCTCTTGCAGCTCCGGCGTCCGGTCTGTGGCCATCAGACTCCCCGAGACGGGCGGGGGTTACGGACCGGTAACGAGGCCGCCGCGATCAGCGGGTCTCCTTGTGGAGGGTGTGGCGGCGGTCGAAGCGGCAGTACTTCTTCATCTCGATCCGCTCGCGGTCGTTGGTCTTGTTCTTCATCGTGATGTAGTTGCGCCGCTTGCACGTCTCGCAGGCGAGCGTCACCTGGACCCGCTTGTCGGAAGCCATCTCTATTGCTCCGCTCGCTCCGCGCGATTCATGTCATCCCTCATTTCGTGATCTTCGTGACGCGGCCGGCACCGACGGTGCGGCCGCCCTCGCGAATGGCGAAGCGCAGGCCCTCTTCCATCGCGATGGGGGCGATCAGCTCGACGTTCATCTCGGTGTTGTCGCCGGGCATGACCATCTCGACACCCTCGGGCAGCTCGATATGGCCGGTGATGTCGGTGGTGCGGAAGTAGAACTGCGGCCGGTAGTTCGAGAAGAACGGCGTGTGCCGCCCACCCTCGTCCTTCGTGAGGATGTAGACCTGGGCGACGAAGTTGGTGTGCGGGGTGATCGAGCCGGGCTTGGCCAGCACCTGGCCGCGCTCCACGTCCTCCTTCTTGGTGCCACGCAGCAGCGCGCCGATGTTGTCGCCCGCCTGGCCCTCGTCGAGGAGCTTGCGGAACATCTCGACCCCGGTGCAGACGGTCTTCTGAGTGTCGGTGATGCCGACGATCTCGACCTCGTCGCCGGTGTGGACCACGCCCTGCTCGACCTTGCCGGTGACGACCGTGCCCCGGCCGGTGATGGTGAACACGTCTTCGATCGGCATCAGGAACGGCTTGTCGAGCTCGCGTTGGGGCTCGGGAACGTAGGTGTCGACCGCGTTCATGAGCTCGACGACCTGACCCACCGCGGCATCGTCGCCGTCGAGCGCCTTGAGGGCGCTCACCCTGACGACGGGCACGTCTTCGCCGGGAAACTCGTACTCGGTGAGCAGCTCGCGTACCTCCATCTCGACGAGGTCGAGGAGCTCCTCGTCGTCGACGGAGTCGACCTTGTTGAGCGCCACCACGATCGAGGGGACGCCGACCTGGCGGGCGAGCAGCACGTGCTCCCGGGTCTGGGGCATCGGGCCGTCGGTGGCCGCCACGACCAGGATGGCGCCGTCGATCTGGGCGGCGCCGGTGATCATGTTCTTGATGTAGTCGGCGTGCCCGGGCATGTCGACGTGGGCGTAGTGGCGGTTCGGGGTCTCGTACTCCACGTGGGAGATGTTGATGGTGATCCCCCGTTCCTTCTCCTCCGGTGCCTTGTCGATCTGGTCGAAGGAGGTGTATTCGGTCGAGGGGTCCTGGTCGTGGAGGACCTTCGTGATCGCCGCCGTGAGCGTCGTCTTGCCGTGGTCGATGTGCCCCATCGTCCCGACATTCAGGTGCGGCTTCGTGCGCTCGAACTTGGCCTTGCTCATCTCGTTCCTCTTGGTCGGTTGGTAGCGGTGGCGGGACTCGAACCCGCGACGCCGCGATTATGAGCCGCGTGCTCTGCCAACTGAGCTACACCGCCGTGGAGCCCCCTTACGGACTCGAACCGTAGACCCCTTCCTTACCATGGAAGTGCTCTGCCGACTGAGCTAAGGGGGCGAGCTAGCCGGCTCAGGATAGCAACGCCTCGGCTTCAGCCGGGCGGCGAAGGCGCACCACCTCGAGGTGCGACCACTCGGGAAGGGTGATGAGCCCCTCGTACTTCATACGGTTGGCGGCGTGCGTCCGCCATGCCCACCGCATCGGGTGATCGGGATCGCCCCACCGGCGCCAGTCGGAGCGATTGCCGTTCCAGAGCTCGCGGCGGGTGACGGCTCGGACGAGCGACCGCCGCACGACGCGCCCCATCACAACGCCGCGGGAGTAATCGAGCCACACGAGCGTGGCGGCCCGGGGCCACAGCAGGTCTCGAACGTCGCTGTAGTTGCCGTCGGCGACCCAGACGTCGCGGCCCGCGATCGCGGCCGCGGTCCGCTCCCGCAGCTCCTCCACGCTGCGTTGGCTCCAGCCGGGCCCGTGCTGGAACTCGTCGAGCTCGATGTGGGGCCCACCCAAGGCGCGCGCCAACCGGGCGGCGAGCCGGCTCTTGCCCGAGCCCGACGTGCCGACCACGAGGACGCGTGGACCGATCGTCACCCCCTGCATGTTTCCATCGGTGGGCGCCCGGCGTGGCTGCGATACCGTCCGCCGCCATGAAGGTGACCGTCCGCGTGGTCGAGCGCCGTGACGCCGAGGCCATCCGAGCTATCTACAACGTCGAGGTCGCCGAGTCGACGGTGACCTTCGATCTCGTCCCCCGTACCCTCGACGAGCAGGTCGAGTGGATCGACCAGCACTCGGGCGGCCACCCCGCGGTCGTGGCGGTCGACGAGCACGGAACGGTGGTGGGCTTCGGATCGCTCTCGCCCTACCGGGACCGGCCGGCCTACAAGCCGACCGTCGAAGACTCCGTGTACGTACGCCGCGACGCTCGCGGCAATGGCATCGGGCGCGTGCTGCTCGACGAGCTCGTCCGGTTGGCTCTCGCCCAGGGCTTCCACTCGATGATCGCCCGCATCGTGGGCGGACACGTTGCCTCGATCGCGCTCCACGAACGTTGCAAGTTCGAGACGGTCGGCACGGAGCACGAGGTGGGGCGCAAGCTTGGTCGGTGGCTCGACGTCGTGCTCATGCAACGGATGCTGCGATGAGAAACGGCCCGCACGCGGCGGGCCGGAGGGAGCGCTCGGTGGGCCGGGCTGGATTCGAACCAGCGTAGCTTTCGCAGCAGTTTTACAGACTGCCCCCTTTGGCCACTCGGGTACCGACCCGGGGACGCGTACGATACTCGGCATGCAAGCGGCAGCACCGGCGTACGTCACGACGCCTTGGCGTCGGAGCGAGCGTCGTTCGAGTCCCGAGCGGTCCGGAGGACGCCGGCCGGCCAGCCCCTATGCGGATGGCCCGGCCGGCGAGCGAGGGCGACCATAAAGATGGCGAGTTTCGATGTCGTGTCCGAGGTCGACATGCAGGAGGTCCGCAACGCGGTCGACCAGGCGAGCCGCGAGGTCGCCACCCGCTTCGACTTCAAGGACACCGGCAGCCGCATCGAGCTCGCCGAGAAGAGCATCGAGTTGCACACCGCGAGCGAGGACCGGCTCCGCGCCCTCACCCAGGTGCTCGAGGAGAAGCTGGTGCGCCGCAAGGTGTCGCTCAAGGCGCTCGACTACGGGAAGCCCGAGGAAGCCGCCAAGGGGACCGTTCGCCAAACCGTCACGCTCACCGTCGGGATCAACGACGAGAAGGCGCGCACGATCGGCAAGTTCGTGAAGGGCCTCGGCCTCAAGGGCATCCAGCACCAGGTGCAGGGTCAGCAGCTGCGCGTGACCGGCAAGAAGCGGGACGACCTCCAGGCGGTCATCGCCAAGCTCAAGGAGCAGGACTTCAGCATCCCGCTCCAGTTCACGAACTATCGCGATTGATGCGCGTCTCGAGGCCGTCGGGTCCGGATTCCGAACCCTGCGGCCTCGAGTCAGGGTGTTACTGCGTCACGTGGGCCCGGAGGCGGGCGATGCGGTCGGCGGTCGGCGGGTGGGTCTGGAACAGGCCGGCGAAGTTGACCTTGCGACCGGTCAGCGGGTTGATGATGTATGCGGTGGCCTGGGCCGGGTTCACGTCCATCGGCACCCGCTTCGCGTAGGCCTCCATCTTCTCCAGCGCGCGCGCAAGCGGCTCGCCGGTGCCGAGCAGCTCGGCGCCGTCGTGGTCGGCCTCGAACTCGCGCGATCGGGACAGTGCCATCTGCAGCAGGACCGCGGCAATCGGGGCCAGGATCGTGAGTGCGAGGAGCCCGAAGATGTTGCCGCCGTCGTCGTCTCCGCCGCCGCCGAAGATCGCCCCAAACATCGCGATGCGAGCGACGAACGTGATCCCCATGGCGACGGCCGCGGCGACCGAGCCGATGAGGATGTCGCGGTTGCGGACGTGGGAGAGCTCGTGGGCGATCACGCCCCGCAGCTCGTCCTCGTCGAGGGCCTGGACGATCCCCTGCGTCACCGCCACGGCAGCGTGGTGGGGATTGCGCCCGGTTGCGAAGGCATTGGGCTGGGCCGCAGGCGAGACATACAGCTTCGGCATGGGCATGCCCGACTGCTCGGTCAGGTCGCGCACCATCGCATAGAGCTGGGGGGCCTCCTGCTCGGTGACCGGCTGGGCACCGGCGGCCTTGACGGCGATCTTGTCGCTGAACCAGTAGGAGGCGCCGACGAGGACGAGGCCGATACCGAGGCCGATGATCAGCCCGGCCTGGCCGAAGAAGGACCCGATCCCCATGAGGAGGCCACCGAGGGCGGCCAGGAGGATGAAGGTCTTGGCATTGTTCTTGAACGACTGCATTTTCATCACCTACCCACGCAACGCTAGGCCGTCACCGGACGTTCCCGCTTTCCGGCCTCGCTCGCTGCGGGCCGGGATACCCGGCCCGCGGCCGCTCGCTCGGACGCCATGTCCCCCCAAACGAGTTGGTCGTGCCATGGGCGCTCAGTCGTAATACCCGCTGTGGAAGTAGATGCAGGGCACGCCCTCGGCGCGGAACATCTCGACGTTGCGGCGGTCGTCCTCGATCGCGAGGCGGAGGTCGAAGCCGTAGTTGCGCAGGTCCCACACCGACGACTGCTTGAAGTCGCGTGAGAGCTCGTAGTCGCCCCAGGGCCGCATCAGGAGGACGTCCCAGCGGATCCGGTAGCGGTGCAGCCATGCCTCGGTGAGGTGGTGCACCCGGAGGGGCCGGGCCGTGAGGAGCACGACCCGCAGCTCGGGGTCGAGGAGGTCGAGGAGGACCTTCACCTCCTCGATGACGGAGTCGTCGCCGCAGGCGTCGAAGAACGCCCGCCAGTCGCGCCGGGGAGCGTCCAGGTAGTGCTGGCGGCTCACCGCGTCGGAGAGCACCCCGTCGAGGTCGATCACCGCGGCGGGACCGGGCTCGACCGGTGCCTCCCGCCACGTCCAGTGCTCGGGGAACGAGGGCTGCGCGAGGCTCATTCCTCGTCGGCGCCGCTTTCGGTCAGGTACCGGGCCTTGATGCCCTCGACCACGCCCGGGTCGGCCAGCGTGGTCGTGTCGCCGAGTTGCTCGTCTTCGGCGACGTTGCGCAGCAGCCGGCGCATGATCTTCCCCGAGCGGGTCTTGGGGAGCTCCTCGGTGAACAGGACCGACTTGGGCCGGGCAATCGGCCCGATCGTCTGAGCGACGTGGTCGCGCAGCTCCGACGCGAGCGCGTCGCTGGGCTCGTTCCCCGCCCGCAGGATCACGAACGCGCTGATCGCCTGGCCGGTGGTCGGATCGGTGCGGCCGATCACCGCGGCCTCCGCGACCGCGGGGTGGCCGACGAGGGCGTGCTCGACCTCGGCGGTGGAGATGTTGTGCCCGCTGACGAGCATCACGTCGTCGACGCGGCCGAGGAGCCAGTAGTAGCCCTCGGTGTCGCGCTTGGCGCCGTCACCGGCGAAGTACTTGTCGCCGAAGCGCTTCCAGTAGGTGTCGCGGTAGCGCTCGGGGTCGCCCCAGATGCCGCGCAGCATCGCGGGCCACGGTCGGGTGAGCACGAGATAGCCGCCGCCGGGAACGGCCACCGGCGCGCCGGCGTCGTCGACGACGTCGGCGCCGATGCCCGGAAGCGGGAACGTCGCGCTGCCGGGCTTCAGCGTGGTGGCGCCGGGCAGCGGGCTGATCATGATGGCGCCCGTCTCGGTCTGCCACCAGGTGTCGACGACGGGGCAACGCTCCCCTCCGATGTGGCGCCAGTACCAGACCCACGCTTCCGGGTTGATCGGCTCGCCGACCGTACCCAGGAGGCGCAGCGAGCTGAGATCGTGCTTCTCGGGGAACTCGTTTCCCCACTTCATGAACGACCGGATCGCGGTCGGCGCGGTGTAGAGGATCGTCACCTTGTACTGCTCGATGATCGACCACAGCCGGTCTTTGTCGGGAAAGTCGGGCGTGCCCTCGTACATGACGCTCGTCGCGAGGTTCGCGAGCGGCCCGTAGACGATGTAGGAGTGGCCGGTGACCCAGCCGACGTCGGCGGCGCACCAGTAGACGTCGGTATCGGGCTGGAGGTCGAAGACGTACTTGTGCGTGAACGCGACCTGGGTGAGGTAGCCGCCGGTCGTGTGCATGATGCCCTTGGGCTTGGCCGTGGTGCCGCTGGTGTAGAGGAGATAGAGGAGATCCTCGGCGTCCATCGGCTCGCACGGACAGTCCGCCGGTTGGCCGGGAACGACCTCGTGCCACCAGACGTCGCGCCCGTCGGTCATCGGCACATCGTGGGCGGTGCGCCGGAGCACCAGGACCGTCTCGATCGACGGCGTCTCCGCCACCGCAGTGTCGGCGCTCTCCTTCAGGGGGACGACCTGGCCCCTGCGCCAGGCGCCGTCGGCCGTGATGAGCAACTTCGCCTCGGCGTCGTTGATGCGGTCGCGCAGCGAGTCGGACGAGAACCCACCGAACACCACGGAGTGCGGCGCGCCGATGCGGGCGCACGCCAGCATCGCGATCGGCAACTCCGGGACCATGCCGAGGTAGATGTTCACGCGGTCGCCGCGCTCGATCCCCAGCGTCTTCAACGCGTTCGCAACTCGCTGCACCTCGTCGAGGAGGTCGGCGAAGGTGAGGGTGCGCGTGTCGCCGGGCTCGCCTTCCCAGTGGTACGCAACCTTGTCGCCGTGGCCGGCGGCGACATGACGGTCGAGGCAGTTGTGGGTGACGTTGAGCTTGCCGCCGACGAACCACTTCGCGAACGGCAGGTCCCACTCGAGGATCGTGTGCCACTCCTCGAACCAGTCCACAAGGTCGGCCGCCTGCCGCGCCCAGAATCCCTCGTAGTCGCGGTCGGCCTCGTCG
>Ga0075530_1001292_pt1 | contig 11994 bp, 7 predicted proteins | sample NGEPerD_2_FD_75101 | JGI IMG/M metagenome (GOLD analysis project Ga0075530, IMG submission 75101) | Arctic peat soil microbial communities from the Barrow Environmental Observatory site, Barrow, Alaska, USA - NGEE PermafrostL1-D | ecosystem: Environmental > Terrestrial > Soil > Wetlands > Peat ...
TGCTTCTGGATTGTGCTAGCCATCCGTGGCGAGGCATAGCCTCCTTGCTAACCTCCTGCCCAGACGTCCTGTCTGGTCGCGCGACCTTTAATCGGCCGCACCCAACTGAGCTACCTGGCCTTGTTTGTAATGCTAATGCATGCCATCCGAGGCGGTACGACAGTGTTATGCCATGCCCCGGCGCTAACATCCTGCCTGGTCGCACGGCCTTAAGCCGGGGTATTAAAGCGACTGCCCACCATTGCGTCAAGCAAGCGCGCAGTGCGCCGTTGTCAGTGCCGCCACCGGCGCGGCTCTACGCGGCGCCTTCAGGCTTGAATCCCTCCGGCGCTTTCGAGCCCTGGCCGAAGAAGAATTTTTCCATCTCCTCTTCCAGAAATTTGCGCGACTTGGGTTCCATGGGGGTTAGCCGGTATTCGTTGATGAGCGTGGTCTGGTGGCTTAGCCACTGCTGCCACGCCTGCTTGGACACCTGCTCGTAGATGCGCTTGCCGAGTTCGCCGGGATAGGTCAGGTAATCCAGACCTTCGGCATCTTTACCCAGCTTTACGCACTGCACTGTGCGGGCCATCGGTGACTCCTTCGTGTGTTGTGATCAGACGTTCGATCAGTTGTTTGACTGGTGCGGCGACGCCGCCTTGCGGAGCAGCGGCATTGTACCAAACCCAGCGCGTACTATCGCCGACGATGCGGCCGCCGTAGTCTATCGTGATCGCCAGGGGCGTGATATTCAGATGGAAGTGGGTGAACGTGTGGCGCACCAGGGGCCAGCGGATTATTGTCTCGGGCGCCTCGCCGAATATGCGCTCACACAGCGCCGCACACTCAACCTCGTCGCGCACTTCCGGAAAGCTCAGCAGACCGCCCCACACACCTGCCAATGGCCGGCGTTCCAGCAGCACATCGCCGCTCGGCAACCGCGCCATGACCATCATGGTTTCACGCACCGCCAGCGGTTTGCGGGCGCGCGCCGCGGGCAGTTCGTGCTGCCGGCCGCATCGATACGCTACGCAGTCGGCCTGCACCGGGCATGCCTGGCAGTGGGCATTGCGCCGCACACACACCAGCGCGCCCAGGTCCATCATCGCCTGCGTGTAGTGCGCGCAGCGTTGCGCCGGCATGAGTTGTTCGGCGATCCGCCAAAGTCGATTAGTATTTCGCGACGCGCCCGGCCAGCCTTCGACCCCGCGATGACGCGCCAGCACGCGCCGGACGTTGCCGTCCAGAATGGTGTGCGGCTGATCGCGGGAAAGCGCCAAAATGGCGGCCGCGGTGGAGCGGCCGATGCCGGGCAGGCTGGCGACCGCATCGATTTCGCTCGGGAATTCGCCCGCGTGCGTATCGCGCAGCATACCCGCGGCCCGATGCAGATTTCTGGCGCGCGCGTAGTAGCCCAGGCCCGACCAATGGCGCAGGACCTCGTCGACGTTCGCATGAGCAAGGGTTTCCACGTCCGGGAAGCGCGCCATGAAACGCTCAAAATACGGTATAACCGTCGCGACCTGGGTCTGCTGCAGCATGATCTCGGACACCCACACCCGGTAAGGCCTGGCAGGCTGTTGCCAGGGCAGAGACTTGCGGCCGTGATGGTCATACCAGGCGAGCACCCGCTCGCTGAAGCGCGCGTCGGTCAATGGCGCGCGGCCGCCAGCCGCTCAAGATTCTCGGCCGTTTCCTCCAGATGCGTGCGTAACCGATGCTTAATGAGTAAGGGGCCGATTAACGGCGGTATCCAGAAAGCCGGCTCCATGCGCGCCTCGAACTTGATGCGCGTGACTTGTTTCCGCGACTGGAATCGCCAGCGGGCGAGACCGGATTTCATGTCGCTTAAACCCGGCACGATGGTCGCCCGAAACCCGCCGGCGCCATCGCCTGCTACATCCTCTATGCGGGTGATGTCGGCGCAGAGAAGCAGGATGCAATCTTTGGTGCGCGTGCGCACACGGGTTGAGTTTTCGTTGCGCGCCAGCAGCACTTCGCTCTCGACAATGGCGGAATTCAGCGCGGACAGGTGCGCGTAATCGGTCAGCACCACGCGCACCGCCGAGACCGGCGCCGCGGCAGTAAAGATCATAATGATTGTATAGATGCCATCGTGCTGTTCAACATCGAGTTGTTCCACTTCGCCTGCGTGGCAGCGATGACACAAGTCCGAGCACTGCCAGCGCGCCAGATAAACTGACCATTTGCGATCGAGGTCAGGCGCCCGTCCCGGCAAGAGATTGCTCGCCTAGAAGTTGAACCGGTCCTTTAGTTCCTGCTGGAGCTTTTCCTGAATATTGTTCTCAAGATCCTGCTGCTTGCCTTTCAGCTCCTCTTTGAGTTTTTGCTGCTGTTCTTGCAACTCCTGCTTGACGGCCTGCTGGGCCTGTTCCTTGACCGCGTCGGTCAGCGCCAGCGAGTAATTCAAATCCGAAAACGGGCCGCCCACCTCAATCGGCACAAAGCGGTTGTCGCGCGGCTTGCCGTTGTCGTTCAGCGCGATACTCAGCGTGTAGTCGACGAGGGACGCCGGCATGTCCACCTTGCCCTGACCCTTGGCGAGTATCTGCGGCGACACCAGCGACAAATTGTTGTTGGACAGCACGCCGCGCACGATATTGGCGCTGCCGGTGAGGCTGGAGAAGCGCGTTTCCGTGGCTGTCGCGGCACCCGGCTGACCCTTGAAGAAAGCGATGACCTTGGCGATGCGCCCGGCGATTTCCGAATTCGAAATGCTGCCCTCCTTAAAGTTAAAGGTCAGATTGCCGTTCAGCGCCTGCTTCAGGATCGAGATCCGCCGACCGCGCGTCGCCACGTTCATCGTAAAGCGTGTGGTGCCGGAAAGATATTCGTCGCCCGCCAGCGCCATGACCAGCCCGCCTGCCTGCAAGCCGTCGAGTACGCTGTCGAACGCAAACGTGGGGATGTCCTCGCGCACGTCCAGGGTAGCGCTGCCCGTGAGGCCGCCCTGATAAAGATTCATGCTCAGCGGCGCGACCTTAATTAGGCCGTCGCGCGCGGTAATGGTCGCCTGCATGTCAGTAAAATTGAGATTCGACGCCTTGAGCTTGCCGGCGGTCACGCGGCCATCCATGTGCAGGTCGCGCAGCGCCTTGACCGGCAGTTCGAGTTCGTCGCTTTCGCCCGGCGGTTTGGGCTCGCCTTTCGGCGCCGGTTCCTCGTCGCTGACGGGCGCCATGTATCGATCCAGATCGATTGCGTCCAGCGCGGCGGTGAAATTGATCTTGGGATCGGCGAACGACTCGACCGCGCCTTGCCCCGTCAGATGCGTGTCGTCCAGCTGCGCGTCGAACGTCGATATCTTGGCGCTGTCGTCAGTGCCGGTGAACGCCAGTTGCAGCTTGGCGTTCTCCAGTACGTTGGGGTCCTGTGTCGGCGGCAATTTCTGCCCCAGCGCCGTCATCAACTGGCGCGGACTGAAAGGATCGCTCGCCAGTTCACCCTCAAATTGCGGCTTTGTGTTGAGTCCGCTCGCATTGAGCTGGCCCGCCAGGCGCAGACCGGCGGCTTGCAAAGTCAACGGTTGCACCTGGGCGGTGCCGGCTCCGAGATCGCCGTTGAACGCCAGCTTCAGCTTCGCATTTTCAAGTGCCTCGGGATCCTGCGTCGGCGAGAGTTGCTGCCCCAGCGCCGCAATCAACTGTTGCGGACTTAACACGTCGCCGCTGAGTTCGCCCTGAAACCGCGGCTTTGCATTCAGTCCGCTGGCATTGGCCTGGCCCGCCACGCGCAGACCGGCGACCTCCAGGGTCAGCGGTTGCACCGTGGCCGTGCCCGCTTCGAGATCGGCATCGAGCGCGGTCTCCAGCGTCGCCTCCACCCCGTCTTCGGGCAGCCCTTCGCCAGTGGCGTCAACGTTCAGCTGCAAATCCGCGAGCGCGTAACGTTGGCGGTCGGGATTGATCGTCGCCTCGGCCGTTAAACCCACATTCGCGACGACCGCTGGTTTGGCATTGGTAAGCCGCAGGCCGAGATCGATATCGAACGGCTCGCCGAACGCCAACGCGCCGGTGGTGAGATTGATCGGTTCGATGCGTACATCGGTGCCGGCCTGCGCATCCCGCCAGCGCACGGCGGCGTCCTTGAGCACCACGCCGCCCAGCTCCAGCACCATATCGCCGCCCAGCTCGCCGGGTTCCTGTGCAGGCGCGTTTTTTTTGCCGGGTTCGATCAGGTCTTCCCAGTTGCCCACACCTTTGGCGTTACGCTCCAGATTGGCTTCCAGCCCTTCGAGCCGCACCGTGTCCGCGCGCACCTCGCCGCGCAGCAGCGGCAGCAAGGCCACGCGCACATCCACGTTATCCACCTGCGCGAATGGCTCGTCGCCGAAACCCGCCGCATTGCCGACTCTCGCCGCACCCAGCTGGAGACCGAGCCACGGGAAAAACGACAGTTCGATATTCCCCTGCAAAGTCAGCTCGCGGCCGGTCGCCTGCTTCGCGGCACTTTCGATGCGCTGCTTGTAGTCGTTGGGATCGACCGTCGCCACCAGCACGACCGCACCGATCACGAACACCAGCACCAGCAGCACGACGCCGATCAGGATACGTATGAGCCACTTCATCTAATTCTCTCCCGTTGATGCCTGCCGCACTACTCGCGCGACCAGTCGCCCGAACGGCCGCCGGATTTCCGCAATAGCCGGATGTTCTGAATGGTCATTTCACGGTCCACCGACTTGCACATATCGTAAACGGTCAACAATGCCACCTGCACCGCCGTCAGCGCTTCCATCTCGACGCCGGTGCGACCGCGCGTCTCCACCCGCGCCCGGCAATGCACCGACGCAGGAATCTGCATCGGCTTGAGATCGACTTCCACCGCGGTCAGGCTCAACGGGTGACACAACGGCACCAATTCCGATGTGCGCTTGGCGCCCATAATGCCCGCCACTCTCGCAATGGCCAGCACGTCGCCTTTCTTGTGGCCGCCGGCCTGGATCAGCTCCAGTGTTTCCGGCCGCATGGCGATGCTGCCTTCGGCCACGGCGATGCGGTGCGTGGCATCCTTGGCGCCCACGTCCACCATGCGCGCCTCGCCGCGGCGGTTAAAATGCGTCAGTTCACTCATGCCCAGCTTTCCCCTCGTCATTTCCGCCCCCCGGCTATCGTGTTTGACCAGTGTTACCATTACGCGCGGAGCCTAACAGAACAACACGCTGAAGGTTAAGATGATCACGATACGATATTTTGCGAGCCTGCGCGAAACCCTGGGACGTGACCAGGACAGCGTCGATGCCGCATCGGTCGCAACCGTGCGTGATTGCTGGACACGAGTTAACGATCGCCCGGCCGTGACGCCCGACGTGCTCGCCGCGGTAAACATGGAATACGCCGGGTTCGAACATCCCGTGAGCGATGGCGACGAGGTCGCTTTTTTCCCGCCGGTCACGGGCGGCTGATACTGGCGCTTTCCAGTCGCTGCCAGAGCGGGCTGTCAGCGCAGGTGAGAGCGCGGATCGAACGGTAATTCCTCCGCCATCCGCCGATAGACCTCGCGCGCCGCTTCGGTATCGGCCGGCGGTGTGTGAATCTGGACAATCACCATCTGATCGCCCGGCGTGCCCCCAGGCAAACCCCGCCCTTTCAGCCGCAGCTTGCGCCCGGAACCCGAGCCAGCCGGTACCTTGACATCCACCTTGCCGCCTAAGGTCGGCGCGGTAATCGTCGCGCCCAGCGCCGCTTCCCACGGCGTGACGGGCAGCTCCAGCAACACGTCGCGCCCGTCCAGCCGGAAATAGTCATGCGGGGCGATTTGCACTTCCAGATACAAGTCGCCTGCCGAGCCGCCGCCCATGCCGGGACTGCCCTGACCGGCCAGCCGAATGCGCTGACCAGGCGTGGCGCCGGCCGGCAGCCGCACATCCAGCGACTTGCCGTTTTCGAAACGCAGACTCTTGCGGGCGCCCTGAAAGGCCTCTTCGAGCGTGATTTCCAGGCTCGTCTGCTGATCCGCGCCCACGGCCTCGAAACTGCGTGCCTCGAAGCTCCGCGATCGCGGAGCTTCGAGGCACGCAGTTTCGAGGCCGTGGGCGCGGATCAGCAGACGAGCCTGGAAATCACGCTCGAAGAGGCCTTTCAGGGCGCCCGCAAGAGTCTGCGTTTCGAAAACGGCAAGTCGCTGGATGTGCGGCTGCCGGCCGGCGCCACGCCTGGTCAGCGCATTCGGCTGGCCGGTCAGGGCAGTCCCGGCATGGGCGGCGGCTCGGCAGGCGACTTGTATCTGGAAGTGCAAATCGCCCCGCATGACTATTTCCGGCTGGACGGGCGCGACGTGTTGCTGGAGCTGCCCGTCACGCCGTGGGAAGCGGCGCTGGGCGCGACGATTACCGCGCCGACCTTAGGCGGCAAGGTGGATGTCAAGGTACCGGCTGGCTCGGGTTCCGGGCGCAAGCTGCGGCTGAAAGGGCGGGGTTTGCCTGGGGGCACGCCGGGCGATCAGATGGTGATTGTCCAGATTCACACACCGCCGGCCGATACCGAAGCGGCGCGCGAGGTCTATCGGCGGATGGCGGAGGAATTACCGTTCGATCCGCGCTCTCACCTGCGCTGACAGCCCGCTCTGGCAGCGACTGGAAAGCGCCAGTATCAGCCGCCCGTGACCGGCGGGAAAAAAGCGACCTCGTCGCCATCGCTCACGGGATGTTCGAACCCGGCGTATTCCATGTTTACCGCGGCGAGCACGTCGGGCGTCACGGCCGGGCGATCGTTAACTCGTGTCCAGCAATCACGCACGGTTGCGACCGATGCGGCATCGACGCTGTCCTGGTCACGTCCCAGGGTTTCGCGCAGGCTCGCAAAATATCGTATCGTGATCATCTTAACCTTCAGCGTGTTGTTCTGTTAGGCTCCGCGCGTAATGGTAACACTGGTCAAACACGATAGCCGGGGGGCGGAAATGACGAGGGGAAAGCTGGGCATGAGTGAACTGACGCATTTTAACCGCCGCGGCGAGGCGCGCATGGTGGACGTGGGCGCCAAGGATGCCACGCACCGCATCGCCGTGGCCGAAGGCAGCATCGCCATGCGGCCGGAAACACTGGAGCTGATCCAGGCCGGCGGCCACAAGAAAGGCGACGTGCTGGCCATTGCGAGAGTGGCGGGCATTATGGGCGCCAAGCGCACATCGGAATTGGTGCCGTTGTGTCACCCGTTGAGCCTGACCGCGGTGGAAGTCGATCTCAAGCCGATGCAGATTCCTGCGTCGGTGCATTGCCGGGCGCGGGTGGAGACGCGCGGTCGCACCGGCGTCGAGATGGAAGCGCTGACGGCGGTGCAGGTGGCATTGTTGACCGTTTACGATATGTGCAAGTCGGTGGACCGTGAAATGACCATTCAGAACATCCGGCTATTGCGGAAATCCGGCGGCCGTTCGGGCGACTGGTCGCGCGAGTAGTGCGGCAGGCATCAACGGGAGAGAATTAGATGAAGTGGCTCATACGTATCCTGATCGGCGTCGTGCTGCTGGTGCTGGTGTTCGTGATCGGTGCGGTCGTGCTGGTGGCGACGGTCGATCCCAACGACTACAAGCAGCGCATCGAAAGTGCCGCGAAGCAGGCGACCGGCCGCGAGCTGACTTTGCAGGGGAATATCGAACTGTCGTTTTTCCCGTGGCTCGGTCTCCAGCTGGGTGCGGCGAGAGTCGGCAATGCGGCGGGTTTCGGCGACGAGCCATTCGCGCAGGTGGATAACGTGGATGTGCGCGTGGCCTTGCTGCCGCTGCTGCGCGGCGAGGTGCGCGCGGACACGGTGCGGCTCGAAGGGCTGGAAGCCAATCTGGAGCGTAACGCCAAAGGTGTGGGCAACTGGGAAGACCTGATCGAACCCGGCAAAAAAAACGCGCCTGCACAGGAACCCGGCGAGCTGGGCGGCGATATGGTGCTGGAGCTGGGCGGCGTGGTGCTCAAGGACGCCGCCGTGCGCTGGCGGGATGCGCAGGCCGGCACCGATGTACGCATCGAACCGATCAATCTCACCACCGGCGCGTTGGCGTTCGGCGAGCCGTTCGATATCGATCTCGGCCTGCGGCTTACCAATGCCAAACCAGCGGTCGTCGCGAATGTGGGTTTAACGGCCGAGGCGACGATCAATCCCGACCGCCAACGTTACGCGCTCGCGGATTTGCAGCTGAACGTTGACGCCACTGGCGAAGGGCTGCCCGAAGACGGGGTGGAGGCGACGCTGGAGACCGCGCTCGATGCCGATCTCGAAGCGGGCACGGCCACGGTGCAACCGCTGACCCTGGAGGTCGCCGGTCTGCGCGTGGCGGGCCAGGCCAATGCCAGCGGACTGAATGCAAAGCCGCGGTTTCAGGGCGAACTCAGCGGCGACGTGTTAAGTCCGCAACAGTTGATTGCGGCGCTGGGGCAGCAACTCTCGCCGACGCAGGATCCCGAGGCACTTGAAAATGCGAAGCTGAAGCTGGCGTTCAACGGCGATCTCGGAGCCGGCACCGCCCAGGTGCAACCGTTGACTTTGCAAGCCGCCGGTCTGCGCCTGGCGGGCCAGCTCAATGCGAGCGGACTCAACACAAAGCCGCAATTTGAGGGTGAACTGGCGAGCGATCCTTTCAGTCCGCGCCAGTTGATGACGGCGCTGGGGCAGAAATTGCCGCCGACACAGGACCCCAACGTACTGGAGAACGCCAAGCTGCAACTGGCGTTCACCGGCACTGACGACAGCGCCAAGATATCGACGTTCGACGCGCAGCTGGACGACACGCATCTGACGGGGCAAGGCGCGGTCGAGTCGTTCGCCGATCCCAAGATCAATTTCACCGCCGCGCTGGACGCAATCGATCTGGATCGATACATGGCGCCCGTCAGCGACGAGGAACCGGCGCCGAAAGGCGAGCCCAAACCGCCGGGCGAAAGCGACGAACTCGAACTGCCGGTCAAGGCGCTGCGCGACCTGCACATGGATGGCCGCGTGACCGCCGGCAAGCTCAAGGCGTCGAATCTCAATTTTACTGACATGCAGGCGACCATTACCGCGCGCGACGGCCTAATTAAGGTCGCGCCGCTGAGCATGAATCTTTATCAGGGCGGCCTCACGGGCAGCGCTACCCTGGACGTGCGCGAGGACATCCCCACGTTTGCGTTCGACAGCGTACTCGACGGCTTGCAGGCAGGCGGGCTGGTCATGGCGCTGGCGGGCGACGAATATCTTTCCGGCACCACACGCTTTACGATGAACGTGGCGACGCGCGGTCGGCGGATCTCGATCCTGAAGCAGGCGCTGAACGGCAATCTGACCTTTAACTTTAAGGAGGGCAGCATTTCGAATTCGGAAATCGCCGGGCGCATCGCCAAGGTCATCGCTTTCTTCAAGGGTCAGCCGGGTGCCGCGACAGCCACGGAAACGCGCTTCTCCAGCCTCACCGGCAGCGCCAATATCGTGCGCGGCGTGCTGTCCAACAACAATTTGTCGCTGGTGTCGCCGCAGATACTCGCCAAGGGTCAGGGCAAGGTGGACATGCCGGCGTCCCTCGTCGACTACACGCTGAGTATCGCGCTGAACGACAACGGCAAGCCGCGCGACAACCGCTTTGTGCCGATTGAGGTGGGCGGCCCGTTTTCGGATTTGAATTACTCGCTGGCGCTGACCGACGCGGTCAAGGAACAGGCCCAGCAGGCCGTCAAGCAGGAGTTGCAAGAACAGCAGCAAAAACTCAAAGAGGAGCTGAAAGGCAAGCAGCAGGATCTTGAGAACAATATTCAGGAAAAGCTCCAGCAGGAACTAAAGGACCGGTTCAACTTCTAGGCGAGCAATCTCTTGCCGGGACGGGCGCCTGACCTCGATCGCAAATGGTCAGTTTATCTGGCGCGCTGGCAGTGCTCGGACTTGTGTCATCGCTGCCACGCAGGCGAAGTGGAACAACTCGATGTTGAACAGCACGATGGCATCTATACAATCATTATGATCTTTACTGCCGCGGCGCCGGTCTCGGCGGTGCGCGTGGTGCTGACCGATTACGCGCACCTGTCCGCGCTGAATTCCGCCATTGTCGAGAGCGAAGTGCTGCTGGCGCGCAACGAAAACTCAACCCGTGTGCGCACGCGCACCAAAGATTGCATCCTGCTTCTCTGCGCCGACATCACCCGCATAGAGGATGTAGCAGGCGATGGCGCCGGCGGGTTTCGGGCGACCATCGTGCCGGGTTTAAGCGACATGAAATCCGGTCTCGCCCGCTGGCGATTCCAGTCGCGGAAACAAGTCACGCGCATCAAGTTCGAGGCGCGCATGGAGCCGGCTTTCTGGATACCGCCGTTAATCGGCCCCTTACTCATTAAGCATCGGTTACGCACGCATCTGGAGGAAACGGCCGAGAATCTTGAGCGGCTGGCGGCCGCGCGCCATTGACCGACGCGCGCTTCAGCGAGCGGGTGCTCGCCTGGTATGACCATCACGGCCGCAAGTCTCTGCCCTGGCAACAGCCTGCCAGGCCTTACCGGGTGTGGGTGTCCGAGATCATGCTGCAGCAGACCCAGGTCGCGACGGTTATACCGTATTTTGAGCGTTTCATGGCGCGCTTCCCGGACGTGGAAACCCTTGCTCATGCGAACGTCGACGAGGTCCTGCGCCATTGGTCGGGCCTGGGCTACTACGCGCGCGCCAGAAATCTGCATCGGGCCGCGGGTATGCTGCGCGATACGCACGCGGGCGAATTCCCGAGCGAAATCGATGCGGTCGCCAGCCTGCCCGGCATCGGCCGCTCCACCGCGGCCGCCATTTTGGCGCTTTCCCGCGATCAGCCGCACACCATTCTGGACGGCAACGTCCGGCGCGTGCTGGCGCGTCATCGCGGGGTCGAAGGCTGGCCGGGCGCGTCGCGAAATACTAATCGACTTTGGCGGATCGCCGAACAACTCATGCCGGCGCAACGCTGCGCGCACTACACGCAGGCGATGATGGACCTGGGCGCGCTGGTGTGTGTGCGGCGCAATGCCCACTGCCAGGCATGCCCGGTGCAGGCCGACTGCGTAGCGTATCGATGCGGCCGGCAGCACGAACTGCCCGCGGCGCGCGCCCGCAAACCGCTGGCGGTGCGTGAAACCATGATGGTCATGGCGCGGTTGCCGAGCGGCGATGTGCTGCTGGAACGCCGGCCATTGGCAGGTGTGTGGGGCGGTCTGCTGAGCTTTCCGGAAGTGCGCGACGAGGTTGAGTGTGCGGCGCTGTGTGAGCGCATATTCGGCGAGGCGCCCGAGACAATAATCCGCTGGCCCCTGGTGCGCCACACGTTCACCCACTTCCATCTGAATATCACGCCCCTGGCGATCACGATAGACTACGGCGGCCGCATCGTCGGCGATAGTACGCGCTGGGTTTGGTACAATGCCGCTGCTCCGCAAGGCGGCGTCGCCGCACCAGTCAAACAACTGATCGAACGTCTGATCACAACACACGAAGGAGTCACCGATGGCCCGCACAGTGCAGTGCGTAAAGCTGGGTAAAGATGCCGAAGGTCTGGATTACCTGACCTATCCCGGCGAACTCGGCAAGCGCATCTACGAGCAGGTGTCCAAGCAGGCGTGGCAGCAGTGGCTAAGCCACCAGACCACGCTCATCAACGAATACCGGCTAACCCCCATGGAACCCAAGTCGCGCAAATTTCTGGAAGAGGAGATGGAAAAATTCTTCTTCGGCCAGGGCTCGAAAGCGCCGGAGGGATTCAAGCCTGAAGGCGCCGCGTAGAGCCGCGCCGGTGGCGGCACTGACAACGGCGCACTGCGCGCTTGCTTGACGCAATGGTGGGCAGTCGCTTTAATACCCCGGCTTAAGGCCGTGCGACCAGGCAGGATGTTAGCGCCGGGGCATGGCATAACACTGTCGTACCGCCTCGGATGGCATGCATTAGCATTACAAACAAGGCCAGGTAGCTCAGTTGGGTGCGGCCGATTAAAGGTCGCGCGACCAGACAGGACGTCTGGGCAGGAGGTTAGCAAGGAGGCTATGCCTCGCCACGGATGGCTAGCACAATCCAGAAGCA
>Ga0075530_1001294_pt1 | contig 11991 bp, 14 predicted proteins | sample NGEPerD_2_FD_75101 | JGI IMG/M metagenome (GOLD analysis project Ga0075530, IMG submission 75101) | Arctic peat soil microbial communities from the Barrow Environmental Observatory site, Barrow, Alaska, USA - NGEE PermafrostL1-D | ecosystem: Environmental > Terrestrial > Soil > Wetlands > Peat ...
CAACCGCGACCCAGAACCGCCTGGTCATGTCGAGGAGTTCATGGCTCGGGCCGGTGTCGGCGGTCACCATGACCGGTTCGAGTGCCATCCCGCAGATGGGGCACGCACCCGGACCCATCTGCCGGATCTGGGGGTGCATCGGGCACGTGTACTCAACATCCGCCGACCCGGCGTCCGGAGCAGACGCCGCCTTCTCAACGCTGGCCTGAGCGCTGAGGTACTGGGCCGGGTTCGCCTCGAACTTCGCCTGGCAGTGCGCCGAGCAGAAGTAGTAGGTGCTGTCGTCGTGCTCGGCGTGGTGCCCGCTCGTGGCGGGGTCCACGCCCATGCCGCATACGGGATCTTTCACGACGGGTGAGGCGGTGACGTGGTGGTGTTCGTGAACGTGACTCATGATTTCAGAATACCCCCGGGGGGTATGCAGTCAAGAGGCGAAAGTCACACAGACGCGCCTCCGGCGAGCATGTTGATCAGATGCGGTCGTGTGAACCGTCGGGGGTTGTCGTCTTGGTGCTTGCCTTGGCGTCGGGTGCGGCTGCGTCGTTGCGGGTGTTGCCACCCGACATCGACGACATCATGAAGAACATCATCACCGGGCAGGCGAGGACGATCAGGTAGTAGGCGGGAACACCCAGCACTAGCGCTAGCGGAACACAGGCAACTCTGGCGATCACCCCTTCACGACCCGGCACTCCACCGCCGCGAAATGCCCGGCCCGTTAACACAACGGTAATACCAGATGGAAGTAACTGGAACCTGGGGCTCTTAGCGTGCTCGCACCAAGCGGCTCATCGATGCGCCGGACGCGCAACAAACGAAAGGGATTCCAGTGGTGAAATCACGCGCCAAACTCGTCGCGGGCAGCGCAGCGGTACTGTCCGCCGCGCTCGTCATGACGGGGTGTGGCTCCAAGTCTTCAGACGGCGACACGTCAGCCGCCGCGAAGGGCTGTGTAGACACCGCGGGGGACAGTGTCAAGCTCGGCTTCCTCAACTCGATGAGTGGCGTGATGTCCATCAGCGAGAGCACCGTCTCGGACGCCCTGAATCTGGCGGCCGAGCAGATCAACGCCGAGGGCGGCATTCTCGACAAGAAGGTCAAGCCGGTCCAGGAGGACGGCGCGAGTGAGCCGACCGTGTTCGCGGAAAAGGCAACCAAGCTGATCCAGAGCGACTGCGTGGCTGCGGTGTTCGGTGGCTGGACGTCGTCGTCTCGGGTCGCGATGCGTCCGGTGTTCAAAAGCCTCAACAACATCTTGTTCTACCCGGTGCAGTACGAGGGCCTCGAAGCCGACCACAACATCTTCTACACCGGCGCGACGACCAACCAGCAGATCATCCCGGCTCTGGACTTCCTTCGGGAGAAGAAGAGGATCAAGTCGATCTTCCTCGCTGGCTCGGACTACGTGTTCCCCCGCACGGCCAACAAGATCATCAAGCAGTACGCCGCGGAGTACGGCATCAAGGTCTTGGGTGAGGAGTACCAGCCGCTCGACCAGGGCGCCTGGGGAACCGCGGTCGACAAGATCGTGTCGACCAAGCCCGACGTGGTCTTCAACACGATCAACGGCGACTCGAACGTGGCCTTCCTCAAGGCCTATGACGAGAAGGGTCTGGACGCGAAAACGGCCCCCATCGTGTCGGTGTCGATCGCCGAGGAGGAAGCGGCCGCCATCCCGGTCGACCTGACCGGCCAGATGACGTCCTGGAACTATTACCAGACCGTCGATACCCCGGGCAATGTGGCGTTCGTCAAGGCGTTCAAGGCCAAGTTCGGCGAGAAGCTCGTCACCTCTGACCCGATGGAGGCGGCCTACACGTCTCTGTGGCTCTATAAGGCGATGGTCGAGAAGGCTGGCACGTTCGACGTCAACAAGGTCATCGACGCCGCGGCGGGCATCACCTTCGACTCCCCAGAAGGGAAGGTCACCGTCGATGGAGACAACCACCACATCTCCAAGACCAACCTGATCGGTGAGGTCCAGCCCGACAAGCTCATCAAGACGATCGCGTCGTCTGATGGGCCGATCGAGCCGGACCCGTTCCTGAAGACGTACGACTGGTGGGACCCCTCGAAGAGTTGACCTCGTCCAGCTAGCCCCTTGGGGCCCTACGTCCTGGCGGCGTGGGGCCCCGGGGGTCACCGGCCCATTCTCGAAGGCAGACTCCATGGATGTCGTGATCTCACAACTCTTCACCGGCGCCTCGTACGGGGCTGCCCTGCTCGTCATCGCGCTTGGGCTGTCCCTCACATTCGGCCAGATGGGCGTCATCAACATGGCGCACGGCGAGTTCCTGATGGCCGGCGCCTACACGGCCTACCTGACCCAGCAGGTCGTCACGAACGCCGACCTCTCCAGCCTTGTTGCGATTCCCGTGGCCTTCGTTGTTGCTGGGCTACTGGGACTCCTGCTCGAGGTCCTGGTGATCTCGCGGATGTACCACCGTGCCCTCGACACCCTTCTCGTCACGTTCGGCGTGAGCCTGGTTCTTCAGCAGTTCGCCAAGGACATCTTCGGTGCCCAGGCCAAGGCCGTGCAGGGTCCGGGCTGGCTCGAAGGGCAGGTCCCGATCCTCGGCTACCGGTACCCGCTCAGCCAGCTGTTCATCCTGACGGTTGCGCTCTCCTGCCTGGTGGGGACCGCGGCATTGCTGAAGTACTCGGGCTTCGGCCGACGGATCCGTGCCACGGTGCAGAACCGGGACCTCGCCGAGACCGTGGGCGTCTCGACGCGCAGGATCGACCGGTTGACCTTCTTCCTGGGCTCCGGCCTGGCCGGCGTGGCCGGCGTGGCCGTCACGCTGATCACCGCGACCGAGTCCACGATGGGTTCGGAATACATCATCTGGGCGTTCCTGGTGGTCGTTGCCGGTGGCATCGGCCAGATCAAGGGCGCCGTGATCGCCGCGTTCGGGCTCGGCATCTTGCGGGCCTTCCTGACCTACTACACCGACGGAAGCATGGCTGTGGTCCTGACCTTCCTCTTCGTCGTCGTCTTCCTCCAGGTGCGACCACAAGGACTCTTCGCCGTACGAACCAGGAGCCTGGCATGACCGCCCCGATGACCGAGACGATCGCCGAACCCGAAGCCGCAGCCACCATGCCTGGCGCGCCCAGGAGCATACGTTTCAAGGGACTCCTGCCGCTGGCCGGAATCGCGGTCCTGGCCCTCCTCCTGCTCGTGGTCGCGCCGTCCGCGCTCAGCACGTTCCGGCTGAACAACCTCGGGAAGTACTGCTGCTACGCGATCGCCGCGGTCGGCATCGGCCTGGCCTGGGGTCGTGGGGGCATGCTGGTCCTCGGCCAGGGCCTGTTCTTCGGGCTCGGTGCGTACGCAATGGGGATGCACCTCAAACTGGATGCGGCCGGTCCCGACGCCGTGCCGGACTTCATGATGAACTTCGGCTCAGGTGTGCTGCCCGCGTGGTGGGAGCCGTTCCGGAGCGGCGCGTTCACAGTTGTCGCGATCGTGGTCATCCCGGCGGTCGTGGCCGGGGTGCTGGGGATCGCTGTGTTCAAGCGACGGATCAAGGGCGCCTACTTCGCCATCTTGTCTCAGGCACTGACGGTCGCGTTCGCTGCGCTCCTGGTCTCGCAGATCAAGTACACCGGCGGACAGACCGGCCTCAACTCGCTCAGCACGTTCTTCGGGTACAACCTGTACGACCCGGTCAACAAGCAGATGGTCTACATGATCGCCGCGGCGCTCCTGATCGGCATGCTGCTCATCACGTTCCAGCTCTACAGCAGCAGGTTCGGTGAGCTCCTGGTGGCGACACGCGATGCGGAGGAGCGCGTGCGGTTTCTCGGCCACGACCCGGCGAACATCAAGACCGTGGCGTTCGTGATCGCGGCGATCATGGCCAGCATCGGGGGTGCAATGTTCGTCCCGTTGGCGGGACTGATCAATCCCCGCGAGGTCAGCGCTCTGGCGTCCATCATGCTGATCGCCGGAGTCGCCCTGGGCGGCCGGGCCTCCTTGCTCGGGCCCGCCATCGGGGCCTTGGTCGTGGGCTACGGCCGCACGTCGCTCTCGGAGGCGTTTCCCGACCAGTGGACGTACTTCCTGGGTGCCCTGTTCATCGTGGTCATCCTGCTGATCCCCAACGGCCTCACGTCGCTCGTGACGAAGCTGTGGCGTGGACTGGCCAGCAAGCGGGGGTCCAGCGATCTGGGGGGTGAGGCAGCATGAGCGGGCTCGACCACCTGGAGATCAAGGGCCTCGGCGTCACGTTCGACGGTTTCAAGGCCATCGACGGCGTCGACCTGGCCCTGCGCGAGGGGCGACTTCACTTCCTCATCGGTCCGAACGGCGCGGGCAAGACCACACTCGTCGACGCGCTCACTGGACTGGTCAAGGCCACCGGGCACGCGCAGTACCGGGGCAAGGACCTGCTGTCATTGACGTCACACCAGGTCGTGCGCGCGGGCGTGGGCCGCACCTTCCAGACTGCGACGGTCTTCGAGGAGCTCAGCGTCCTGCAGAATCTCGACATCGCCGGTGGGGTCCACCGGTCAGCGTGGAGCATGATCCTGGCCCGTCGCAAGGTCCCGACATACGTGGAGCAAGCGTTGGAGATAATCGGCCTCCAGGAGCTGCGTCATCGTCCCGCCGGAGTTCTTGCGCACGGGCAGAAACAGTGGCTGGAGATCGGCATGCTCCTGGTGCAGGACGCCCAGGTGATGTTCCTTGACGAGACCGTTGCCGGCATGAGCGCCGAGGAGCGCGAAGAGACCGGCCAGCTGCTGCTCCGGATCTCTCCGAACCGCACGATCGTCGTGATCGAGCACGACATGGACTTCGTGCGCACGTTCGCCGACGTCGTGACCGTCATGCACGCAGGCAAGGTGCTGACCGAAGGGACCGTGGCCGAGATCCAGGCCGACCGTCAGGTCCAAGAGGTCTACCTCGGCCGTAGCGCGGAAGGAACCGCACATGCTTGAACTCATCGGAGTGTCAGCCGGATACGGTCGAACCATGGTGCTCCACCACGCCACTGTGACTGTTCCCGATGCCGGTGCCATCGCGATCATGGGCCACAACGGTGCAGGCAAGACCACGTTGCTGCGCGTCGCGGTCGGTCTGCTCCCGGTCAAGGAGGGCACAGTGCTCCTCAACGGTGAGGACGTCACCAAGATGCGTCCAAGCGGACGGGTCAGGCGCGGCCTGGGCTACGTGCCGCAGGGGCAACAATGCTTCCCCCAGATGACCACGTGGGAGAACCTTCAGCTGGTCAGCACGGTGAAGTCCGAGCTGGACGGCGTCCTGGACACCTTCCCCGCGCTGACCAGTCTGCTCACCCGTCGCGCCGGACTCCTCTCGGGCGGGCAGCGGCAGCAGCTCGCGATAGCCCGCACGCTGCTCACCAAGCCCCGCACCCTGATCCTCGACGAGCCCACCGAGGGAATCCAACCCAACGTGGTCACCGAGATCGAGAACGTGGTCACCTCGCTGACCAAGCGCGGCGACCTCTCGGTGCTCCTTGTCGAGCAGCACGTCGGATTCGCGTTGCGGGCGACCAACTCGTATTACGTGCTGGAGTCCGGCCGGGTCACTTCGAGCGGGGTCGGCGGACCCGGTGCCATCGACGACGTACGCGCGGCCATGGCGGTGTGAGGTGCACCTGACACCCTCCGACGTCGAGAAGCTCCTGTTGTCGGTCGCCGGCATGGTCGCCCGGGACCGGCTTGCGCGAGGCGTCAAGCTCAACCACCCCGAAGCCGTTGCCGTTCTTGCCACATGGATCATCGAGCGGGCTCGGGAGGGGGCCAGCGTGTCTGAGCTCATGATGTCGGGCCGCGAGGTCCTTGCCCGCGACCAGGTCATGCCCGATGTCGTCGAGATGCTGACCGAGGTGCAGGTCGAGGCGACGTTTCCCGACGGGCGCAAGCTCGTCACGATTCACCAACCCATCGCTTAGCAGTTCATGAGCAACCCAGGAGGATGATGTGGCCAGCCAGTCACGGGGACCCGGAGCCGTCAAGGTCGCCGATGGAACCCTCGTCATCAACGCCGATCGCGGCCCGCACCAGCGACGCACGATCGTGGTCGTCAACACCGGCGACCGCCCCGTGCAGATCGGCTCGCACATCCATCTCGCCGCCGTGAACGCCGCCCTCGACTTCGATCGGAATGCCGCACAGGGCTTCCGGCTCGACATCCCTTCGGGCACCTCGCGCCGCTTCGAACCGGGAGCCTCCCGAGAAGTCGACATCGTTGCGTTCGGCGGTCGCGGGGTCGTGCCCGGCATCCAGATCGCGACCGACGCGGTCACGGGAGGCTGAGATGGAGATGACCCGGGTCGAGTACGCCGCGCTGTACGGACCCACGACCGGGGACCAGGTGCGACTCGGCGACACCGACCTATGGATCGAGGTCGAGCAGGACCTCACGTTCGGGGGTGAGGAGGCAGTGTTCGGCGGCGGCAAGTCGATCCGCGAGTCGATGGCCCAAGGCATGGCCACGCGTGCCGACGGCGCGCTCGACACTGTCATCACCAACGCGATCGTGCTCGACCACTGGGGAATCGTGCGCGCGGACGTTGGCATCCGCGACGGTCGTATCGTCGCGCTGGGGCGCGCAGGCAACCCTGACATCGCCGATGGTGTCCACCCGGCCCTGCTCATCGGGCCGTCCACGGATGTCATCTCCGGTGAGGGCAAGATCCTCACGGCCGGCGCTTTCGACATACACGTCCACTTCCTGTCCCGCTCTCAGCTCATCGAGGCGTTGTCGACCGGCACCACCACAGTCGGTGGTGGCGGCACCGGGCCGTCCGAGGGTTCCAAGGCGACCACGGTCACTCCGGGTGCCTGGCACCTGCAGACGATCCACCGGGCGCTGGACTCGCTTCCGCTGAACGTCCTGCTGATGGGCAAGGGCAACACGGTCTCCGCGGATGCGCTGGCCGAGCAGGCCCTCGCCGGCGCCGGGGGCTACAAGGTGCACGAGGACTGGGGGTCCACACCCGCCGCGATCGACGCGGCGCTCCGCGCTGCCGAGGAGCACGGCCTGCAGGTCGCTCTGCACTCGGACTCGCTCAACGAAGCCGGCTATCTCGAGTCGACGGTCGCGGCGATGGGTGGACGCTCGATCCACGCGTTCCACGCCGAAGGCGCCGGTGGCGGGCACGCTCCGGACATCCTCCGGGTCGCCTCCTTGCCGTTCGTCATCCCGGGTTCGACGAACCCGACGCTGCCGCACACGGTCAACACGGTCGCCGAGCACCTCGACATGCTGATGGTGTGCCACCACCTCAACCCGCAGGTGCCGGAGGATCTCGCCTTCGCCGAGTCGCGCATCCGCGCGACCACGATCGCGGCCGAGGATCTCCTGCACGACCTGGGTGCCCTCTCGATCACGTCGTCCGACGCCCAGGCGATGGGCCGCATCGGTGAGGTGGTGACGCGCACGTGGCAAGTCGCACACGTCATGAAGACTCACTTGGGGAGCGTTGGCGGTCGGGCAGACAACACCCGTGCGAAGCGGTATGTCGCCAAGTACACCGTGAACCCAGCGATCGCTCACGGTCTGGACGAGGAGATCGGATCGATCGAGGCGGGCAAGCTGGCCGACCTGGTGCTCTGGGACCCGCGCTTCTTCGGCATCCGTCCCGAGGTCGTGATCAAGGGCGGCGCGCTCGTCTGGGGCGCGCTCGGCGACCCCAACGCCTCGATCCCGACCCCGCAGCCTCAACTGATGCGCCCCACTCTGGTCGATCCCGCCGACGGTACCGGGGCTGACTTGTCGGTCACGTTCGTGGCGCCGTCCGCGATCGAGGACGGCCTGGGCGACCGGCTCGGCCTGCGTCGTCGCCTGGCGGGCGTCAAGCCGACGCGCGACATCGGCAAGGCGCAGATGATCAACAACGACGCGCTGCCCGAAATCCGCGTCGACGCCGAGACGTTCGCGATTCACATCGACGGCGAGCTCGTCGTACCGGCACCTGCAACCTCCCTGCCCCTGACTCAGCTCTACTCGATGTTCTAGACCCATGCCTGTCACCGTCACACCGGAGCTCCTCCTGATGCTGCTCGCCGACGCGCGGCTGCCCACGTCAGGGCACACCCAGTCGGCCGGACTCGAGCCGGCCGTAGCGCACGGCGTGCCTTCGGCCGAGGTGCCGGACTACATCGATCTGCGGCTACGCACCGTCACCCGGGTCGAGGCGGCCGCCGCGGTCGTCGCGCTGCACCACCTGCGCCAGGGCCTCTCGTTGGCCCAGGTCGAGACGGCCTGGGCGGCACGTACACCCAGTGCCGCGATGCGCGCGACTTCGCGCGCGATGGGACGCGCGACTCAGAGGGTCGTGCGACGACTGTGGCCAAACGACCCGTCCGTGCGCGTCCTCGGCCCGGGTGCGTCGCGCGCCATCGTCCTCGCAGCCGCCGCCGATGCGTGCGGACTCGCCCCGGTCGCCCTGGCACGACTGGTCGGCTACGACGACGTCCAGTGCGTGGCCTCGGCGGCGCTGAAGCTGCTGCCGCTGGACCCCGCGGACGTGAGCGCGTGGGTGCTCGACGCGCTGCCCGCCGTCGATCGCCTCGCCGTCGAGGTCGCACCGCTCACCGTGCCCGGGTCGATCCCGGCGTCCGGCGCCCCCCAGATCGAGGCGTGGGCAGAGGCCCACGCCGTAGCCACTCGGAGGTTGTTCAGTGCCTGACATGCCCACCCCTGCCGATCGCGCCCTGCGCGTCGGAGTTTGCGGACCGGTCGGAACCGGCAAGAGCTCCCTGATCGCACTGCTGTGTAGTCAGCTCGCCGGCTCGCTCGATCTAGCGGTCGTGACCAACGACATCTACACCGACGAGGACGCACGCTTCCTTCGTTCAGCCGGTGTGCTCGACCCCGAGCGGATCCGGGCAGTCGAGACCGGGGCCTGCCCGCACACAGCGATCCGCGACGACATCACCGCCAACCTGCTGGCGGTCGAGCAGATGGAGGAGGACTTCGCGCCGCTGGACATCGTGATCGTCGAGTCGGGGGGCGACAACCTCACCGCCACGTTCTCCCCGGCCCTTGTCGACACGCAGGTGTTCATCATCGACGTCGCAGGCGGGGGGGACGTCGCCCGCAAGGGTGGCCCCGGAATCACCCGGGCCGACCTCCTGGTCGTCAACAAGACCGATCTCGCCCCGTACGTCGGCGTCGACCCCTTGGAGATGGTTGCTGACGCCGCCGCGGTGCGCAACGGTCGTCCGGTCATCGCGCTGTCGCGGGGTGACCACGCGTCGGTGACCGCGTTGACCGACTGGCTTCTGACCCAGTTCGCGGAGCACCGGGCGGGCCACCTGGTGCCCACCGACCCGGGTCCGATGGCACCCCACGCCCACACCGACGGCACCGTGCACGGGAACGTGCACCCCCAAGATGCTGAACGTGTACGCCGGGACGGTGATGACGTCCGCCACGACGCGCACGCATGAGGCTCTGAGCCACACGCGCGTGCACGTCACCCGGCCGACGACCGGTGGCCGGGCGAGGGTCTCCATGGGCACTGCCGGTCCGGACGACCGGCCCGTCATCCGTCCGATGCTGATGTCAAGCGACGACGCGGGGGCCACGGTCTCACTGATGCCGGAGGGCGCACTACTGCTGGCCGGTGACGCGATCGTGATCCACGTGGTTGTCGGCCCCGGGGCGCGGCTCGAGCTGGTGGAGCCTGCCGGCACGGTCGCCTACGCGATGGACGGTGCGCGCGCGTCGTGGGACGTCACGATCGAGCTGGGGACAGCCTCGACCCTGGTCTGGGCCGGTGAACCCTTCGTTGTCGCGGAGGGAGCGAGGGTGCACCGCAGCACCACTATCCGGCTCGGCTCGGCGGCCTCCATGGCATGGCGAGAGTTGGTTGTGCTCGGCCGGCACGGTGAGCGTCCCGGCTGGCTACGCCAGGAGCTCAGCGTGGTCGGGCACAACGACGCCCCGATGCTGGTCGAGGAGCTGGAACTCGGTCCAGCGTCGAGCCGTCTCCTGCTGGGAGGGGCGCGCGCTGTCGGTTCCGTGCTGGTGCTGGGACGCCGACTTCCCCCCGAGGTAGGCCACTGCTCGGGGACGCGGCTCGACCTCGAGGGTGACGGCACGCTGGTTCGCCACCTCTGCACCGATGCCCACCGAGCGACGGCGGCAGATACCTGGGGGGCCGCTCGCCGCTGCGTGGGATGACCGGGTCAGGTCGCCCAGGCGATCTGCTCCTGCACCTCGAACTCCAAGTCGTCGGCCGCTGCCAGGTAGACGTCCTGGTTGAGCAGGTTGCCGTCCAGGCGCACCAGGCCGCGCGGGCCGTCGTAGAACGTTCCCGGTTCGATCGCGGTCACCTCGTCCATCCCGATTCCCCCGCACCGCCCACCGATCCAGGCAAGGAACAGGATCGCCTCGTAGCACGACTCACCGACCACGTTCAGCGCCGGCGCGAAGGCGCCGTGGCGTGCGTAATAGGCGCTCGCCAGCTCGTTGCTCTCGATGGTGTCCATGTTGTCGAAGTAGGCCGCAGCGGCGTAGAGGTTGCGGTGGGCACCGGCCCCGCCGCCCAGCAACGTGTTCTCCTCGATCGCCGGGCTGAGCCGGGTGAGCCTGTCCGCGAGTCCCTGCCGCGCGAACTGACGATTGAAGTGCACGGCGTCCTGACCCATCAGCAGCATGATGACGCCGTCGACGTCGCCGCGCTGCAACTCCTGAAGAACACTGCTGAAATTGGTCGTGCCGAGCGGCACGTAGGTCTCGCTCACGATCCGCGAGGCGCTCGGCTGGAGCGCGAGCCTGGCCGTTCTGCCGGTGACTCTTGGGAAGACGTAATCGTTGCCGACGATCGACCAACGGCCGACTCCAAGCTGGTCGCGCATCCAGTGCGCGGCGGGCAGGAGCTGGTTGACCGGCCTCTCGCCAAGCATGAACACACCGGGGGTGTCGTCACGCCCTTCGTGCATCGCGGCGTACGCGTAGACCACCTTGCCGCCGCTGCGCCTGGCGATCGCTTGCCGTACCGCGGAGATGTGCCATCCGGCCACCGCCTCGACGGCGCCGGAGTCGACCAGTGCGCCTACCTCGGACGCGACCACCTCGGGATCACGTCCGCCGTCGACGACTACCAGCGTGATCTCGCGCCCGGCGATGCCCCCCTGTGCGTTGAGCTGTTCGACCGCCAGCTCCCCGCACGCCAGGCACGATGGTCCGTAGATGCCCGTCGGCCCTTGGAGCGGGACAACAAAGGCCACCGACAGCGACTCGCGCCAGCGGTGATGCGGGATGGATCTGATGGTCAGGAGGACTCCGTGGATCGAATCACACAGTGGTTCTCCCCAGTGTGCGGCACAATGGAGGAGATCCTCGCGCTGTGCGCCAAACGTCACCAGGGCGACACAGAACCGCAACGTGCGCGCGATGAATTGTCTGAATGGGACGTGCTCCGATGACGCGGATCGAGTCGGCGAACAGTGCGACGCTGAGGCTCAAACAAGCCGAGCTCTCCCTGCGCCGCTCCCTTGGGCATGTCCTCGACGCCGAGCACATCACATTCGAGCAATGGCAGGTGCTCGCTGCTCTACTCGAGCGCCCAGGCATCCGGATGACCGACCTTGCTGAGGCAGCCGTACTCCCCGCTGCCACCCTCACGCGCCACGTCGACCGGCTCGTCGAACGTGCCCTCGTCATCCGTCGTGTGGATCCCGCCGACAGGCGACGTGCCGTCGTCGCCCTGTCAGCGCGCGGCAAGCATCTGGCCAAACGGCTTCGCGAGGTGGAGTCGCGCGCCGACGTCTCGGCGGATGCCCTGTCCGCTCGGGGGTGAGGTCACGCGAGTCCACACCCACCCCGCCGAGCGCGACCTCCAACTGCGCTACACGTTCGGAGTGCCGACTTTCCGCCGAACTGCGCACCTCTTGCTGCGCGGAACCGAAGCGCGAAGTCGCAAATCAGGGTTCTCCTCACCTTTCTGTGGGTAGCTGGATGGTGAGGCCGCCGCAGCAGAGGTAGATCATCGCGATGAGGGCAACGGC
>Ga0075530_1001296_pt1 | contig 11978 bp, 9 predicted proteins | sample NGEPerD_2_FD_75101 | JGI IMG/M metagenome (GOLD analysis project Ga0075530, IMG submission 75101) | Arctic peat soil microbial communities from the Barrow Environmental Observatory site, Barrow, Alaska, USA - NGEE PermafrostL1-D | ecosystem: Environmental > Terrestrial > Soil > Wetlands > Peat ...
ATCCGCGACTGGATCGAGCACTGGAACGAGGAACCAAAACCGTTCGTGTGGACCAAGACCGCAGACCAGATCTTGGAGTCGCTCGCTGGTTACTGCACACGAATCAACAACTCAGGACACTAGTTTCGAACTCGGCGCTCCGGAATATGCCGAGCAGTCCCTGCGAACCCTTATTGTTCTCGCCGATGGGATTCCGCTACATTGGAAACAAGTCGCGCTTGATCGAGCACATCGTTTCAGCGGTCCGGTCGCTGCTTCCATCCGGCGGGATCGTCGCCGACCCGATGTGCGGAACCGCGACCGTGTCCGGCGGTCTTGCCGATGCGGGGTATTCTGTAACGGCCGCCGACGAGCTCACCTTCGCCGTCCTCCACGCACGAGTTCGACTACTGCTCGCCGAGGCACCCCCTTTCGCCGCCCTTGGCGGCTACTTGGAGGTGCTCAAGGAGCTGAACTCAGTCCGTCCACGACAACAGCTCTTCTTCCGCGAGTACAGCAGTGCCGGCCACCCTTCCAACGGCGCGCGACCGCGCGCCTACTTCAGCAGTGAAAACGCACAGCGGATTGACGCTATCCGCGCGACCATCGGGCACTGGAGGGACGAAGGCATGCTCGGTGACCTTGAGTCTGACCTCCTCCATCACGACCTGATTATGGCTGCCAACCGCTCTGCCAACGTCGCCGGGACCTATGGGTACTACCGTTCATCCTGGAACACCGCAGCCTTGAAGCCACTGATTCTCCTGCCGACTGAGTTCAAAGGAGGCAGTGGACACGAAGTGACGCAGGGCAGAGCCGAGGACACGGTCAGCGAACTCGAGGCCGACGTTGTCTACCTTGATCCCCCTTACACCAAACGCCAGTACGCCGGCAACTACCATATCCTTGAGACTCTCGCGGTTGGTGACGAGCCCGAGCCGGTCGGGATGGGTGGGCTGCGCGACTGGTACGGGCAATACTCCAACTTCTGCTCAAGGCGGATGGTGCGGACGGCGTTCGAGACAGTGCTGGAGCGGGTGCAGGCGGAGTGGGTACTACTCAGCTATAGCGAGGACGGGCTGGTTCCACCGGAGGAGATGAAGTCGCTGCTCGGACAATTCGGGAAAGTCGAGCGACGCGACCTCAGATTGGCTCGCTTCCGCAGTAACGGTGGTCAGAAAGCTCCGGTCACGGAGCACTTATATAGCGTCTGCCTAGGCTAATGGCCACTCCCGTCGAAGCCGTCTTCATTCGAGAGGTTCATCCCTCGGCTTTTTTCTACATCGAGAGTGATCGCAGCAAGAACAAAGGTGGAAGTAGTCAGCACTACATTGAGGCGCCTCCCAGCGAGCTGGATAACGTGGTCGAGTTCTTAGGCGGCAATCTTGCCCCTGGAAAATTAAAGTCGATCAACGTGGGAGTGATCGGTGATCCACACGTGACCGCTCCAATGACATGGCGTCGTAAGAGCGATGGTCAAGGAGAACGGACCTACACCCCCCAAAACCGGCAAGTTTCCGATAGCCCCCGGCACCCAGCATGGACCTCAAGCTACGGATTCCCCGAAGCTGAAGACGGAATTTCGAGCACGAAGCAAGCAAAGGCAGAAATGCCCGAGAAGTTGCGTATCGTCTTGGTCAAACTGGCCGATGGTCGCTACTTCGCGGGCCACGCAAGCGGGGACTATCCGTCCAGCTGGCCCAACGACCCTAGGCTCAGAAGAATCTGGAAAAATGATGGCGTCGCATTCTTTGACAGTGCCGGGACTGACACCCCGGACGCGGCGACCGAGGCGGTAATACAGCGCATCTTTGCGGCCTGGGAAGCCCGTCGCTCAGTCCTCCTTTACGGCCCCCCCGGCACCGGCAAGACCCACGTCCTCAGTAGCCTGCGGCAGCGGCTGCAAGGCGGCGAGGGGGCGCAGCGTCTGCTAATCGAGCTTGAGGATGCGTCGAGTCCGTTCCGGGTCGAAAAGGGAGCCCCTCCGATCCCGATGCCGGCCACATTGGAGTGGCTAACGTTTCACCAAAGCTTCACTTACGAGGAGTTCTTCCTGGGATTGCGACCACACCCGGCTAGTGGCGGCACGGAGTTACGGCCTCGAGCCGGACGTCTGCTCGACCGCCTGTACGCCATCGAATCGGACGAGGACCAAGCAAAGTCGGCCGTCTTCTTCATTGACGAGATCAACCGCGGAAACGCGGCACGGATCTTCGGAGAGTTGATCAGCTTCCTCGATGCTGACTACCGAGCCGACGGGTCGATGCCGCTCCCGGTCCCGCTGCCTGGCGTCGATTTCGACCCCAAGGACCCAGGGCAGACCAAGCCGATTGACCGCCCCGACGGCAGCTCGATGCAACTACCGGTGCCCTGGGAGATGCCGCAGCACCTCTACGTCGTCGCCTCGATGAACTCAGTCGACCGCGCGACGACACCGCTCGACAGTGCCCTCGCCCGCCGCTTCGAGCGAATCGAGCTGCGGCCTGATCTCAAGGTCCTCGCTGACTGGCTCGGCATAGCGTGGGCAGACGTAAAAACGATCGCCGACAAAGTGCGCAGCCCGGAGGCGTCGCCAACGGTGTGGGAGGAAATTGACCCCGAGATCTGTGCGATTCTCCTCCTCGATCGGCTCAACCACCGAATCGCCGAGGACCTCGGCGAGGACTTCGAGCTCGGACACGCACTGCTACGTCCCGTTGTGGCTGCCGACAAGGAAGGGCGCTGGGCGGCGCTCACGCGAGTCTGGGACGAGTCGATCTGGCCACAATTGGCCGAGCGCTACCTCGCTAGACCAGAGCAGTTGCGCGAAGTGCTCAAGGTCGGCGACGCGCCGGGGGGGCTCGATTACGCGTTCCGGCCGCGGACCGAACTCGGCGCACAGGCAGAATCCCTTGAGCGGATCGCGCCAGTCCGTCTCAGTGAGCTCTCGCCCAAGAAGGCGCGATCAGCGCTGCAGTTTCTGGCACGGTGAGCTCGAAGCAGCTTGTACTCGCCGAGCTCGGGGCCCCGACTCTTGTGGAAATATCGGATGCCGATGCAGCCGCCATTACCGCCGCCGCCGGCGTTTGGCGCGCCGCCCTGCGGTTGAAGCGGCCTCCTCTCTTTGTCGAACGCACCGACGCCGGCTGGCATCTAGGTAGCGAGGGAGTCGCCGGAATCGTCATGTGCGGCGGTCTCTCGATCGAGATCGTCCCAAAATTCCTGACGCCCATCGCACGGGAGCGAGCGGCCTGGCGTCGCGCCCTATGGCACATACTTCTGATCGCGTCTGACTCCGCACCCGCCGAATTCGAGCCGCTTTCCGCAGACGAAACCGATACATGGTCGCTACCGGACCTGATGGCGACGGAGTTCCTGCGCTCCCTGGAGATCGGTGCGATGCGCGGGCTGCCGCGAGCCTACAGGCCTGTCGAGCAAGTGCTCCCGGTGCTGCGGGGGAGCCTCGACTACGGCACGTGGGCACAGCAGGGTCTGCCCTCATGGCAACTGCCCTGCCGCTTCGACGAGCTCAGCGAGGACATTGCTGTCAACCGCTTACTGCGATGGGCGGGGCAACAGATGCGAACGACCGTCAGTTCGCCACGTCTCGCGCTTCGCCTAGGGGAGACGACGTCGACCTTCAGCGGAGTTTCCTCGCGCCCGCCGGCGCTGGCTGAGGCCGAAAAGTTGACGCTCGGCGCAATGCATCTCGCCCTGGCGCCAGCGCTGCGGATTGCACTACTCCTGCTGCGCGCGCGAACGCTTGAGCACGGCGACGGAGGTGACGCTCTTCCCGGCTTCCTTTGGGAGGGCGAGAGGGTGTTCGAGGCGTTCGCGCTGCGCGTCGTCCAACAGGCGGCACTACGACTGGGCTTACGGGCCGAAAAACGCAAGCTGGCACTGGCCGATCCGGTGGGGAAAGGCTCGCCACTTGGCACCACCCCAGACATACGCATCCAGGGGCCGGCGGGGAGCATTGAGATGCTCGACGCCAAGTACAAGCGCGGTCGCGGTAAGCCGTCAGCGGCCGATGTCTACCAGGTCTTGGCCGCAGGAAAGGTGACCGACTGCGCCGACGTTGGTCTCGTTTTTCCTCTCGAACTCGACGACGACCCGACAGACCTGACCTGGACGGTCCGGGGGCTAGGAGAGCCAAGCCGGCTCTGGGCACTCGGCCTCGACCTCACGGCGATGGCGGATAAGGAAGGACAACGCACGCTGGTGACTTCGGTCGAAACACACCTTCAAAAGGTGCTCGCGACGAGTAGGGCTCAAGCTGCGGCGGTGAGCCCATCGTCGTTCGGCTCAGAATCTGGCGCAATCGGTACCTCAACGACAACGGCGGGCGTCTCAAACTCGTAGGAGCCTCCGCCTTCCCAACCGTTGGCGCAACTGACCCCGCCGATGTCGTCACCGGCTATCACTGCCTCGATCCGAGGCACTACGAACTCAACGACGGTGCGTTGCTCGCGCTCGACTGCGAGCCAGCGACGGCCCAGCTTGTGCGCTACCGCCGGAGTCGTGCCAGATCCCGCATAGCAGTCGAGCACGAGATCGCCGGGATCGGTGGCAATCTCGATCACACGGGCGACCAGCTCCTCAGGCTTTGGCGTCTCGAAGGGGATCAGATCGGGAAAAAGCCGGCGCAGCTGCTTCTTTGCGCTATCGGTGGTGCCAACATCCTCGCCGGTCCACCAAGTGGTCGGAACGAGCCCCCCCTGGGTCTCGGACAAAAACCGCTTGACGCGGGGGACATTGTTGCCCTCGGTACCGAAATAGATCCGCCCGTCCGCAACCAGCTCATCGTAGCGTTGGCGTGTGAAGCGCCAGGCCATACCCTTGGCGGGTTCGACAACACGGCCCGAAGGCAACACAATTTTGTAGAACTGCGATGCCCTACGGCCTGGGCCAGCCTTAGCAGTCATGTCGCCGGACGTCCACGGACCACGCCGGTCGCTGTCGGGGTTGTCATAGCGAGCCAATTGTTCGGGACCCAACGGAAGTAAGTTGCGGCGATCGCGCCAGGCCTTGCGATTCTTGGCATACACAAGCAGATACTCATGCGAAACCGAGAGATCGGTACGGTTCTCCCGGCTCAAGGTCTTCTGCCAGACTACAGTGGCAACAAAGTTCTGGCGACCGAAAATCTCGTCGAGCATCACCTTTGCGTAGTGCATCTCGGCGTCGTCCAGATGCATCCATAGCGACCCCGACTCCTTCAACAACGGAAACAGAGAGAGAACCTCTTCCCTTCGACCCTCGAGCCACTCGTCGTGCCCCTGCTGATCACGATAGTGATGGAAATTAGACCGCGTATTGTAGGGTGGGTCGAGTAGGGCCAGCTCCACTTGACTGGAGAATCTCGATTCCAAATTCAGGAGGGCCTCGCGGGCCGTGCCGAGGACAAGAATTCCTTCGCTCTGGGTGAGCTCAAGCTTCGTTTGGACTAAGGGAGCATGGCGGGGCATCCACCGCATTTAAGCACCCGCGCCAGACGTACTTGCTGACCATCCAGGGTGCTTATCAAAAGGCACAATCTTGACACGCTTGCGTACCACGCAGCGAGCATGGCCTGATCATGTCGTCACATATCTAACAGATGAGTCGAATAGCGAACCTTGGAATGGTGCTCCATGGAGATCTGTAGCCCGACCGGGCTCGGCGCCTGCCGGAGGCCAGTTTGTTGCCATTGGGGCGCCCTTCCCGTCCCCGCGGGACGTTTGCTGGTCGCGCTCCTGTCTGCACTCGAACGTTTCGTTAGCCTGGCAACACATGATCGGATTGCCGTCCTCGATGCGTATTCACGGCGTTGTGCAATCACAGGCGAGCGTTCACTCTCGGTGATCGAGGCCTCACATATTCAACTCTTCGCACGTGGTGGCCAACATGCAGTGCGAAATGGACTGCCACTGCGCCCGGACATTCATCGCCTCTTCGACCTCGGCTACGTCGGAGTCCGGCCCAACCACTCTTTCGCCGTCAGTCCCGCGCTTCGCGATCAATACGAGAACGGCCGCGTCTCTACAAACTTGACGGTCGCGAGGTACGCGCGCCGGAGCGATCAGCTGACCGTCCTGACCCAGCACTCCTGGAGTGGCACTACGAGGAGATCTACCGTCGTGCCCGCCGGCTTGGCTCCTTATCAGCCAGAGTGGCCAAACCGCGCATGAAGTTCTGAGACGCACTGCTCCTCCTTGGCGGGTAAGCGCAGAAACTCCACCTGTTGACCTTCGCTCAAATGCCACGGGCCGCGGTCCCCTGCGAGGGCTTCGTCATCCCCTTGACCAGGAGGATAGGCCAACGCTCCGTAGGGAACACCATGGCCGACGAGATAAGCAGTGAGCTGGTACAGATCGCCACGGTCTACCCCGGTAGGCCGCTCTGCCGAGCTGCGCAGCCTCTTGTACTTGGCGTCGAGTACGGCTCGCTCACGGCCCTGGCCGTCGAGGATCAGAAGATCGGGCTTGAGGCGGCCCATGCGGATGCTCGAGTCGGCTTCTGAAGTGAGCAGGTGCGCCGTACTGGAGGTCGCCGTCCCATGATGCACACGGCCGTCCCCAAGCGCCCGACGGGCGCAGTGAAGGAGGAACAGCTCCCACAGCTCAGCCACGTCGATCAGCACCCCGCTGGTGTCATCGCCGCTACCCGAGGTGAGCGTGCCACGGCGCCGCGCAATCTCAAGCGAGAGCCGGGCCACTGGCTCGAAGGCCCGGATGATCGGCGCATAGCGCACCTGGCGCACCTCGCGGACGGTCGGCATCGAAGGATTCGTGCCAACCGTGGCGCGAAGCTGCGCAAGGAGCTCTCCTGCCAACTCGGGACGCCAGGGCTTCTCCTGGCCGAGCAGGGACGTGAGCGTGCGGTCCGCCAGCACGATCGCCCGGCTGACCGGATTCTCGATGCTTCGCCTCTCGACGCGAAAGGCTGCCTTCGGCGCCCGTGCCGCGCGAAGTCGGATCGTGCCGGGGACGTCGAGCCTGCCTCGGATATAGCGGTCCTCGTGCGCATCGACGCGTCGGAAACGCGGTGGGCCATGTCGGCCGGCCTCGGCCACTCCCGCCGACCACATTCGGTCTACCAGCTGGGCGATCAGAGGGCCTTTGCCTGCCTGCGTCGCGGCCTTCGGGATCACTGAGAGGTTCAGCGCGCGCGCAAGCCAGACGCCGACGATGTCGATCCCCAGCCGGGGCGCGATCTGCAGCTCCCGACCCTCGAAATTGACCTCGCCGATGAAGCGGCCGGTCCACCAGCGGCCATCGGCGGCGCGAGTCAGCGCGGCGTCGTCCTCGTCGTCCTCCCGACGGCGCCCGGTGAGCCGCAGCGTGTGGTCGTGATCGGCTAGGTAGGCGGCAAGCCGGGTGAGCCAGGCGTCCTCCTCGGGATCGGCCGGCTGGTGCGGCGAGAGATCCTCCAGCGACAGTGCCGGAAGCGTCAACTTCCCTCGGCGTCGAAGAGCACGTCGCGCAGCCGCTCTATCTCCTCGCGCGCGGTGGTCGGGTCGATGCCCTCGAGGTACTGAGCCAGCACCGGCTCGAGCGAAAGGGTCCAGAGGTCTTCCAACGGTGGCTGCGGCCGACCTGGCTTCTTCCAGAGCACCCCGCCTCGAAGCTGTTTGCGGCCCTGCAGCCAGGTGCCGATGAGATAGGCGGCGTCGAAGTAGTAGGTGTGCCCGAGCTCGTACTGCGCGCCCAAGTGGCTCGATGCCGCGATCTCGCGGTTAAGCGCCCCCGCTCGCTCGGCGAGGCGGCCGATGTCTTCCTCGGCGCGGTCCCAGCCGTATCTCTTCGGCGCGTAGTTAGACCAGCACTCGCGGTTGACATCGACGATCGGCCCCGGCTCGAAGCCACAGGGCCGCCAGAGGAAGCGGCGGCGCAGGGCGAAGTCCATCTGCTCGACAGACTGGTCGATGAGGTTCATCGTGCCGATCACGTAGAGGTCGTCGGGAAGCGACAGCTTCACCGGGTCACTGTCGGCGTCGATGCCGGGGAGAACCGCGGAGCTGCCCCGGTTCTCCAGCAGGCTGAAGGCCTCACCGAACATGCGGCTGAGGTCGGTGCGATTGATCTCGTCGAGCACGAGCACGACCGGCAGCCCGTCCTCGCCACGGGCGGCCATCCGCTCCACGAGACGCAGCAGTAGCCCCGGCGCATAGACGGTGCGCTCGCCGTCGAGCCGCAGGCCGCGGATGAACTCCTCGTAGCCGAAGCCGGGATGCAGCTGGACCCACTCGATGTTCTCCTCGACCAGCTTGTCGAGGCCGTCCTGCTCGGCGAAAAAGCGCTTGGCGCCCCACTTCTCCAGCGCCGCACGGCGAATCAGCGAATCGGCGAGCGCCCGCGTACGGTAGGTCTTGCTCGTGCCCGGCGGGCCATAGAAGACGAGGTGCTTCTTGTGGAGCAGGAGACCGAGGTCGCTGGCCCCCTCCTCCCCGTCGGCGTCGGGCTTCCAGATTCCGTTCAGCGGCGGGAAGTAGAAGTCGATCGTGCCGCCGTCAAGGTCGGGTTGGACCCCCAGCTCCTCCAACGCTCCACGAATCCGAAGTAGCTGCTCGTCGAGATCCTCGGGCGCATCATCTCCGTCGAGGAACTCGCCGCGAAAGGCATCGACGATCTGCTGCTTGTGGGTGCCGCTGGAAATCCGCTCGAACTCCTCGGGGCACAGCAGGTGGAGGAGGATGTGTCGCATCTCGCGCACCGGCACGTCCTCGCTGGCGTCGTCAGCGAACTCGCGCAGCGCCCAAGGATCCTCCAGCTTGGCTCGCTGCTCCTCGGCGTTCAGCGCCATCCAGCGGATCGTGAAGTCCAGGAGATAGGAGACCTGGATGTCGCGGCGGATGTTGTAGCCGCTGCCGGGGTTGCCGATCCCCTCCCCCAGCGCCGCCTCGACGAGGTCCCAACCGGGCATCTCGTCCTCCCAGGCGTTGCCCGCGGCGTCGCGAACGATCTTGATCTTCGCCTCAGTGCCTATCGCAACGTAGGCAAATAGGAAATGGACGACGAGCAACTCAGCGGCGAGTAGGCGGACGTCATCTGAAGCATCCGCCAGCTGCTTTTCGAGCTTCTCCTCGAAGGTCTCGCCGGTGCCATAGATCGCGGCAGGGCCGGTGAAGCGGTCCCGAAAGTCGTGCAGGTTGGGAAGCGACCAAACGGCGCGATCGTCGAAGAGCAACGAACCGTCCCCAAGGAGGCAACGCTCCTTCCACAGCGCGACGAGCCGATCGATGTTCTCCCGGGAGCGGGGTGGATTTACGAACCGAGCCATGCCGGCATCCTCTCAGGCAACGCCGTCGTCTTCCTCCCCGCGACTCCGCGCAGGCCACGCGACGCTGGCCTCCAAGCCGGCATCTATCCCCGGCCTCCGCAGCTATCGCTTCTCGTCCGAAGCGAGAGCGTCAGCGGCGTCCGGCGACGCGCTCGCAAATCGCGCAGAGCAGGAGCGAATCAGTGATGCAACGATTCCTCCGAAAAACCCCGGCGCATAGAGTCTGGGCCGTGCCCACCGTCTCGCCGACCGCGCCCACCGAGTACCCGGAGCGCTTCAACTTCGCCCACCTCAGCGACATTCATTTCGCCGGCTATGCCGAAGGCGCGGTCTTCGACCTCGAGTCCGACATCCGTAACGAGCTCGTCCTCGACCTCAAGCAGCTGGTCGAGCGTGCCGGGTCGCTCGACGCGCTGCTGATCGGTGGCGACATTGCCGGTAAGGGTAAGGCCAGCGAGTACAAAGTCGCCGAGCGCTGGATCGCCGAACTGTGCGCCGAGTTCGGCATTCCCACCGAGCGCGTCTACTGCGTCCCCGGCAACCATGACGTCTACCAGCAGGTGATCAAGGACGACCCCGTGTTGAAGACGATCCAGGACTCGCTGCTTGAGTGCCGGGTTGACGAGATCAATTCGCGGCTCGAGGTACTGCTCAGCTCCGGCGATCACAGGGCGCTGCTGCTCAGCGCTTTGGAGCCTTACAACCAGTTTGCCGCTCCGTATGAGTGCGACATGGGTATCAGCGACCTCTACTGGGAGCAGGTTGTGCCTTTCGGGCAGATCAAGCTCCAGCTGATCGGGCTCGCTTCCCCGATCGTCTCCGGTCCCTCCGACGTGCGTGAGCCCGAGGCAAGTCGGTTGGTGATTGGCCCGCAGCCGCAGATGATCCACCGCGCGCGAGACACCTTCATCATCGTGCTCTGCCACCACCCGCCGAGCTGGTTGCGCGACCGTGAGTCCGCCGAGACGTTCTTGCGCCGCGCCCACCTGCAACTCTATGGCCATCAGCATTCCTTCGACGTCGGCCGTTCTGGCGCCGGGCTGCGCATCGACGCCGGCGCCGTGCACCCAGGCCGCGACGACGACCCCTGGAATCCCTCTTATAATCTGGTGTCGTTGCACGCCAATGGGGGCGAACCGTCTGAAGTCACGGTTGACGTTTACGCGCGCCAGCTGTTGCCGGAGATGTCATTCGGGCCGATTAGCGAGGAGGAGGACATGACCCGCGAGACGATCTCGGTCAAATTTGAGCAGGCACATGGCGCGCCCCCTGCGCCGCTCGCCGAGCCGCCGGCGACGACGACGGTCGATGAGCGAGAGCTCGCCCAGATCTACGTCTCTCTCTCGCCCGACCTGCGGCTTCGGGTCGCAGCCAACCTCGGTCTGCTCGAGGAGGCAGACGACGAGCTGCCCGAGAACGCTCGCCTGCGCAAAATCTTCCAGACCGCCCGCGCAGATGAGCGACTGGCCGAGCTGAAGGACGGACTCGGTGTCTGAGTTGCTACCCAAGGACTTGCTCGAGCAGCGCTTCCCGGACTGGTACCGGGCCGTTGGCCTCGATCTGAACGGGGAGACAATCGCCCTGCGGCGGGCGATGGTCGAATCGATGGCTGCGAGGATCGAGGTCGACAGGGCACCCGACCTGGTCGCCTACGCACACGGCCGCAGCGCTGGGGGGGCGACGAGCATCGAGTGGATTCGGGAAACCTGCCGCGAGCACGATGAGGCCTTCGCCGCCGAGGTGGGCGATGCCGAGCCCAAGGTTCTGGCCGCGGCGGCCATCGCCCACCGGTTGGCGAGCGATCCCGGCGACCAGATCAGCAGCCTGCTTTCGCTGCTGGTGCTCAGCGCCAAGTACCGCAAGTACAAATCGGCGGCGCGTAGCCAGGAGCTTCCTGAGATCGCCAGACGCCAGCTGGCAACCGCCGCCGAGTCGGCTCTGGCTGGTCCGCGCCGATCGGCCTCGACTGCGCAAGCAGTTATCAAGAAAGCCTTCGGCAAGATGCCCGATGAGTTCCCGACCACGGGCAATGGGGTCACCGACGGCGAGCTCGCCCCCTGGTTGAGCGGATTTCGCAAAGCGGCCGAATCGACGGCGCGGCGGCTCGACAGCCTTGAGAAAGATCTGGTCGCGAGTTCCTCGGTCAATGCCGAAGCCTTGGGGCAGACCGCCTGGCTGCTCGACGAGTACTCGGAGATCAGCGAGCGCGCCTGGGGCGGGATGAACGAGGGCGCTGCCCTGATCGCCGCCACTGAACTCGGGCAGATCACCGTAACCCCCGCGCTCGACCGCGCGGCGGTGATGTTGAGGAGCACGCTGCTTAAGGCGGGGCGCGATCCGAAGGCGAATGTCGACTCGCCGAAAGCCGTGCAGCGCGCCCGCGTCGTCTCTGGGCACTGGCCCGAGGAGCTGCACCACGAGCTGTTGCCGCTGCTTTCCAGCATGGACGCCTGCCGACAGATGAAGGGCAAGACTGGTTGGCGCGATCTGGCCAAAGAGTTTCGCGGCGGCGCAGCTCTACCGAGCGTCAGTGAGGGGGAGCTGGCCGATCAGGTGTTTCGGGAGTTCCTGATTGCGCGGCAACTCGGCGATGGCTGAGGAGCCCGTCCCTAGCGAGGACGCCGAGCAGGCACCCGAGTCGCCTTCGGAGGCCTACAGCAATCGCGACCTGTTGCGCGGCCCCGACCCACTGACCGCCGAGGAGGCCTCAGCGCTGCTGGCCAAGGGGCCAGGGCGGGTCGTGGTTTGGGCGGGGGAGC
>Ga0075530_1001297_pt1 | contig 11977 bp, 11 predicted proteins | sample NGEPerD_2_FD_75101 | JGI IMG/M metagenome (GOLD analysis project Ga0075530, IMG submission 75101) | Arctic peat soil microbial communities from the Barrow Environmental Observatory site, Barrow, Alaska, USA - NGEE PermafrostL1-D | ecosystem: Environmental > Terrestrial > Soil > Wetlands > Peat ...
CCTTTGCATAATGAGTTTTTTGAATTTCGAAAACAAGTAAAAGATTGGCTCAAAGGGTATAATTTGGAAGAAGTATATAATTATTCTTTTATATCAGAACAAGATAAAAATATTTTACCTGATAAATGGCAACAAAAACTTATTGAAATACAAAACCCAACCAGTGCTTTAACCAAATATTTAAGTCCTACTTTTTTAGTTAATTTTTTGAAGAACATAAATTATAATTTTCGTTTTGTTGATGAAATTAGATTTTTTGAAATAGGTAAATTCTATTTTAAGGACAAAAAAAACTTAAGAGAATATTTTGTTCTTTCGGGAGTTTTAGCTAAAAAAGAAAAATCTAATAATTCTTCAACATTGCTTTATGAAGCAAAGGGAATTATTGAGGATTTATTTAATAAATTTGGAATAGATAAAGATAACTATGATTTTAAATCATTAGAAGGTACCGAGTATTCTCTTTTATTAGAACAAGGAACCGCGATTTATAAAAACAAAGATTTAATTGGTGTAATAGGAAATGTGAAGAGAGATTTATTGAAAGAATATGATTGTGAAGGCAGTTCAGTTTTTTGGGAAATTAAACTTTTACCTTTACTTGAAATTGTTAAAGAAGAAAGAGAATTTCAACCACTTCCAAAATATCCTGCTATTATCAGAGATATATCTTTTATTATTGCCCAAAATATTCTGATAGATAAAATATTAAATGTTATTCAAGAAACATCTCCTCTCAATCTTGAGGACGTGGATTTATTTGATATATATATAGGGAAGAATCTTCAATTAGGAACTAAAAGTTTATCTTTTCATTTAACTTTTCGTTCTGAAAGCCATACATTAAAAAACGAAGAAGTTGATAAAGAAATGGAGAAGGTTTACAATGCATTAAAAAAGATTGAGGCAGAAATAGGATAATATGAATAAACCTGTAAAAAAAACTGAAAAAATAAAAGAATCTCTTAATGTCGTAGAGGAAAATTCTTATACAGCTAAAGACATTTATGTTTTAGAGGGATTAGAGCCAGTTCGTAGAAGGCCTGGTATGTATATTGGATCTACTGGAGTAGATGGTCTTCATCATCTTATTTGGGAAGTTGTAGACAATAGTATAGATGAAGCAATGGGTGGTTATGCTAAAAATATTAATGTAGAGATATTAAAGGAAAATAGAGTGGCTATAACAGATGATGGTAGAGGAATTCCTGTAGATATTCATAAAAAAACAAAAAAATCAGCATTGGAAACCGTAATGTGCACTTTACATGCTGGTGGAAAATTTGGAGGAACGTCTTATAAAGTAGCTGGTGGATTGCATGGAGTTGGGATTTCTGTAGTAAACGCTCTTTCAACATATTTACAGGCAGAGATTTGTCGTGATGGTATATTGTATAGCCAGGAATATAATAAAGGGAAACCAATAACAAAGTTAAAAAAAATAGGAAAATGCAATCAATCTGGAACAAAAATAATCTTTGAACCAGATCCAGAGATTTTTAAAGAAATTAAATTTGATACAAAAAAGATATTAGATCATTTAAGACAGCAAGCATATTTGACTTCTGGTACTACAATTAAATTTAGAGACGATAGAGAAGAAGCCCTTATTCCTTCTTATACTTTTTATTTTGAAAGTGGAATTATTACTTTGGTTAAATATCTAGCTAGGCATACTCGTTGTCTGACCAATAATGTTTTTTATGTTAAACAAGAAAAGGAAGAAATTTTAGTTGAGGTTGCATTGCTTTATACAGATGATTCTGAGGGCACAGAAAAAGCTTTTGCTAATAATATTCATACCCCAGAAGGAGGAATGCATTTAACTGGTTTTAGATCAGCATTAACTAGAACTTTAAATGATTATGCTAAAGAACAGGGAATATTTAAAAACGGAGATATTGGTTTTACAGGAGAAGACACTAGGGAAGGATTAGTGGTGGTAATCAGTGTAAAGTTGAGAGAACCGCAATTTGAAGGACAAACAAAAGCAAAATTAGGAAATCCAGAAGCTCGAACTGCTGTAGAACAAGTTGTAGGAGAAAATTTTAAAGAGTTTTTAGAAGCTAATAAAGAAGATGCTAAAAGAATTCTTGAGAAATCTTTATTAAGCGCAAGAGCTAGACAAGCTGCGAAAAAAGCTAGAGAGAATATTCTTAGAAAGGGAATTTTAGAAGGAATGACTTTACCTGGGAAATTGGCTGATTGTATTTCAAAAAATGCAGAAGATTCTGAATTGTTTATAGTTGAGGGCGATTCTGCCGGCGGTTCGAGCAAGATGGGAAGGAATAGAAATACACAAGCAATTCTTCCTTTAAAAGGTAAAATTTTGAATGTAGAAAAAAGTCGTTTTGATAGAATGATGACTTCAGAAGAAATAAAAGCTTTGATTGTGGCTTTAGGAACTGCAATAAGTGAAGATTTTAATATTGATAAGCTTCGTTATCATAAGGTTGTCATAATGACTGACGCAGATACGGATGGTGCTCATATTCGCAGTTTGCTTTTAACGTTATTTTTCCGTTACTTTAGACCAATTATTGATGCTGGTTATCTTTATATTGCCCAACCACCTTTGTATCGGATTCAAAAAGGCAAAGAATTTCATTATGCTTATACAGAGGCAGAGAAACAGAAAGTATTAGAAAAAATACAAGGCAAAATGATGGAAAAAAAGGAAGAACCTTCAAAATCAAAAGTACGAAAATTGAAATTAGTTGAAGAAGGAAAAAATGAAGCTACTTTAGCTGTAGAAAAAGAAGAATTTTCTGAAAGCACTCATGAAGAATTAATGAAGGGAATTTCTATTCAACGATACAAAGGGTTGGGAGAAATGAACCCAGATCAATTATGGGATACGACGATGGATCCTGAGAAAAGAGTTTTAAAGCAAGTCACCATTGAAGACGCAGAAGAGGCAGATAGATTATTTGATATTTTAATGGGTAAAGAAGTTTTACCGCGGAAAAAATTCATCCAGGCTTATGCCCAAAAAGTAAAGAATTTGGATGTATAAGATTGACTTTTTAAGCATTTTCAATTAGGATATAAAAACTATGTTAACTTTACGATTTCAAAGACAAGGCAAAAAAAGAGACTTTATTTTTCGGATTGTAGCCGTAGATTCTAAAATTGCCGTTAATAGCGGTAAATCAAAAGAAATTTTAGGATGGTGGGATCCACGAATAAATAAATTTGAATTAAATAAAGAAAGAATTCTTTATTGGATTAGCCAAGGTGCTCAACCTTCAGATTCTTGCTACAATCTTTTAGTACGAGCAAAAATTATTGAAGGTAAAAAGAGGCCTATTAGTATTAGAAAAAAGAAAGCAAAAGAAGTGAAGGGAGAAGGCGAAGTTTCAGGAAAGACAGAACAGGCATCAATAATTGAAGAGAAACCAGTTGAAGAAACAAAAGATGAAGTTAAGACAGAAGAGAAACCAGTTGAAATTAAATCAGAAGATAAGACTGAAGAAAAACCAGCCGAGATAAAGACTGAAGAGAAGGTTGAAGAAAAAGTTGAAGACAAAAAGGAAGAAGAAAAAGAGAACGTTGAAGTTAAAGAGGAAGTTAAAAAAGAACCGAAAACCGAAGAAGTAAAAGAGGAAATGGAGGAGGCTCCTAAAGAAGAAATGAAAGAGAAGCCCGAGGAAGATAAAAAAAAGGAAGCACCTGAAGAAAAAGCTGAGGAAGAAGTTATAAAAGATGACAAAGAGAGAGAAGAAAAATAATTATTTTAAGTTATCCACAATTTTACTTGACACAAGAGGATTTTATTTGTAGGATATATTGTAGAAAATAAAATTAAAACGGTGGGGATAGTTCTAAGGATTTTTTTATAGGATCCTGAAGAGTTTTAACCCCACCGTTTTTTTCTTTTCAGGATTCTATAAAAGGGTCTTTAAATTAAAAAAAATAAAAATGAAGCGTAAAAAGAAAGATATAAAGTTTTTTAAATCACGGTATTTTATTATCTTTGTTGTTTTTTTAATTTTAGGATTGATTACAATTTGGTCAACTTGGTATTTTAGTGCAGAGATACAACAAGCTCGACAGTATAAAAAAGACGCAGAGATTTTAGATAAGAAAATTCAGGAGAAGGCAAAGGAATATGCAGCTGATACCTATGGTGGGGAAACACCAGAAGAAACATACGAAATGTTTTTACAAGCTTTAAAAATGGAAGATATTGATTTAGCGAGTAAGTATTTTATATTAGATAAGCAAGAAGAATATAAGCAATTTTTTACTGATATTAAAAATAATAATAAATGGGATGAAATGATTGAAGATTTATTTAATCCTGAAAATCAGAAAGGAGAAATGAAAGAAGATAATACCTATATTATTCGTGTGTATAATGTGGAAGATTATTTAATTGCTCAAGCTGTTTTAAAAACACCATTAAATCTTGTTGCAGCAGAAAAGGAGCCGCTTTCTAATATTTGGAAGATAATTGAATTTTAATAATTTTTTGATATTTAAACTTTTAAGCCCCACTGTATTTTTATGAAAAAAGGCCCCATTAGTTTTTTAATTATATGCCTGTTTTTTTTATCTAATTTTTCTGTTCTTGCTTATGATGCTAAAACTACTCATCCAAATTTAACAGAAATTACTGTTGATTTTTATAATAAACATTTTTCTAATCAAGTTTTGAATGAAACTGAAAAGCAACTGCTAATGCAAGGTAGCATTGATGAAGATAATGGCATCAGAAGTGTTAATCATTTTTATGATCCCGTCTTTAATAAAACTTGGCAGTTTGGCGGAGCAGAATATTTATTTCCGGCCTTAACTGCCAAAGAGTGGGCACAAAATCCTTTTGCTCAGGCTATTTATGATCCTGTTTATTCAGTTTTTATTGGTCCGATAGCTAAAAGCCCAGTTTTCTCCAAGACTAATTTTACTTGGCAGCAGGCTATTTATAAGTATGTAAAAGGAAATCGAGTTGAAGCTTTTAATATCCTTGGTAATATTTTACATTTGATACAGGATATGAGTGTGCCAGAGCACACAAGACAGAATGTTCATATATTTTTTATAGAAAATCTTAGTAGTCCTTATGAAGTATATTCAGCTAAAAGTAATAAAGATTTTTATGAATACACGCGAAAGAGTATAGAAAATTTGGAATCTATTAAAAAAGCTACACTTGACGAGTATTTTAATGAAATTGCTCTTTATTCTAATAATTATTTTTATAGCCCTAATACAATTTTAGATCAGAAATATTATTTACCTGAGCCTGCTTTTTATGAAGTACCTGAAATAAAAAACGGAAAGACATCTTTTTATGTATTAGGTAAAGATGAAAATCATAATATTTTTCATTTGGCCCTTATTTTAAAAAATGATATTGGATGGCGCTTAACTTCTGGTCCTACCGTCTATTCTTTAGAAGACGAGCAAGTTCTTCAGGATTATTGGCAGAGATTGTCTAAAAAAGCGGTTTTGAATGGTGCAGGTGTGATTGATTTATTTTTTCAAGAGGTAGAAAATGCAAAATCGAAACCTGATTTTATATCAAAAAATGAAAAAAACATATTAGCTGCTATGATTGGCGGCCTTTCTGGTTTCATTAATGATATATTTCAAAAAGATTCGGATTTTATAATAATTGATGATATTCCAGATTCTTCTGTAACTACTACAATAATTAAACCTTTTAATAATACAACTACTACTAAGCAAACTACGACCACTGTTAGACTACCTATAACAATCACTAAATTATCTACTACAACCACTAAACCTATTACTACGACAACGACCAGACTAACCACGACTACAACTACTCAGCCATTATCACAAATTAATATTTGTAATTTTATTACTACTCAAACAGCACATCGGAATAAAGTAATCATTAATGAAGTTGCTTGGGCTGGAACTCAAAATAGTGCTAATGATGAATGGATAGAATTAAAAAATATTTCGTCACAGGAAGTAGATATTTCTAATTGGCAATTAATAGATAAAAAAGAGCAAATTAAAATTGTTTTTGAAAAAGGAAGTAAAATTTCTGCTCAAGGCTTTTATCTTTTAGAAAGAACCGATGACTCTTCAGTTCCTTTTGTTCTTGCAGATGGTATTTATATAGGGATTCTTAACAATACTGACGAAGGGCTCCATTTATTTGATGATAATTGTCAGTTTCAGGATACGATTTTAGCCGATTTAGATTGGCCAGCTGGAGATAATTCTTCCAAGCGAACAATGGAAAGAAAAAATGATTTTTCTTGGCAAACCAGTTCTTCCATTAACGGAACTCCTAAAGCAGAAAACAGTAGTGGCTATATTGAATCCTCTGGTGTTAGTGAAAGTACTTCTACGTCTTCATCAAGCACATCATCTTCCTCTACTACAACCACTACCACCACTAGTATGACAACTATAACTACAACTACAACAACTTTACCTCCTATTGTTTATCCTAAGGTTTTAATAAATGAAATAAAAATAGCAGGTAGAGACGAAGATGCTAAAACAATAGTTTATGATGAGTTTATAGAATTTTTTAATCCGAATGAATTTGATGTGAATTTAACGGACTGGTACTTACAAAAGAAGACAAGCGAAAGTGGTGATTTTTCTTCTCTTGTCCCAAGTTTTTTATTTGATGGAAAAGTTATTAATTCTTTAGAATATTTTTTAATTGCTCATTCTTCAAGTACTTATGCTTCAATTGGAGATGTTTTAATTTCTAATTATTCTGTTACAGATAACAACACCATTATTTTAAAAAATCCTAATAGAGAAATTGTCGATAAAATAGGGCTTGGGGAGGTAAATGATTGTGAAATTAATTGCGCAATAAATCCTGAACCAGGTCAAAGTATTCAAAGGAAGTATGCAGATGGTAATTTCTTGGATACTAATAATAATGCTAATGATTTTGAAATTCAAAATTGTCCCAGCCCCAAAGATTTTTCTTCTGATGATTGTTTGGTTCCATTGACCACCACAACCACTGTCCTTCCGTCGCCGACAATACCATACATTACTGAATTTTTTTGGCATCCTTTTGAAAAAGATTCTTCTAAAATAGTAATTGACTTTAGAATTAATTCTTATCCTTTTATTCCTGCGACAAGCCATACAAATAATATTTTTACAGCAATGGCACTTTATCTTCATTCAGACCTTGATGATCCTTCAGTAAATTTTGGTATCCCAACAGATTATTTAGGAGATAAATATAATTGGGAATTAGATAGTGGTATTCCGGGTTTAATATTAAGTTATCCTACTTATGTTAGTGGAATTAGAAAAATAGGAAGTATAATATTTACTGCTGATGCAAATATGGCAGCTGGTTCTGCTGCGCCAAGAAAATTATCTTATAGAATTGATAAATTACCAAGCGATAATCATTTTATTATCGATGTTACAGGAACTACTAATGGTCAGAGTTTAAATTTTACTCCAGATCAATATATAACTATTGGGTATTATGGATATTCCAGTAGTCCATCGTCATATCTGAAATTAATTGCTTATGATGATGCCAAATTTTATTTCAATTCTTCAAATTACTATCACCAGCCAACTAATGTTTTAAATTTTGATGTTGAATGCGATAATGAAACTTGTAATAACCTTATTTTTTCATGGGCACCAGCTTCGGATGAAGATCTACAAGATTCTTTGAGTTATGATATTCATTATGTTTTTGCTAAGCAAGGAGATGATTCAAATAATAATGATTTAACGCGACAATCATGGGCGTGGTCTCAGTCCCAAAATGTTTTAGGAGAACCAATTTTTAATGCTCAAGAAAATAAATTTCAACTTCAAGTGTCTGTTGATGATATGTATTATATAAAAGCAAAAAGATTACTGGGTGTTTCTCTTGATGTATTTTTTGGTATTAAATCTCAAGATAGCGAGGGATTAAAATCAGAAATCCCTAAAATATTTTTTATAAACATTCCTCCAGTTGTTCCAGGAACAACAACCACCACAATTATTACTACCACGACTACGCAACCGCCAGATACTATAACGACCACTATCAATCCAACTGGAGAAATAATCTGTTCACACGATTCTTATAACTGTTCTGATTTTTCTACTCATGCCGAAGTCCAAGAAGTTTTTGAATTTTGTGGAGGAATGGGCAATGATATTCATCAACTTGATAGTGATGAAGATGGAATAGCATGCGAGAGTTTGTTATAAAAGATTTTATGGGAATTATTATTTATTTTTTAATTTATTGACATATATCATATATGATATATAATAAAGACAAAGGATACAAATTGAGATTTTATAATAATGCTAGAACAGGGGAAAAACCAGTTGAAAAATACTTAGAGAAATTAGATATAAAAGAACAGTCTAAAGTAGCAAAATTCATTGAATTTTTACGATTGAGCGCATGTTGCTTTAATCAGCCATTCATTAAACATATCAGAGGGAAAATGTGGGAATTAAAAGTGGATTTTTCTCACAATAAATATAGATTATTCTATTTTATTTTTATCAAGAAAACAATAATTATTCTTCATATCTTTAGGAAGAAAACAGCAAAAACACCTAAATTGGAAATATCAACAGCAGAAAAACGGCATCATGAAGTTTTAGAAAATAAACAAATTTATGAATAAAAAGAAAAAACAACAAAAAGCAACAGATTTTCAAGAATATCTTGCTAAAAAACTTAAGAATCCTGAGTTTAGAAAATATTATGAAGAGTATGACAAGCAATTGGGGATTGCCTATCAGATTTTATTATTGCGCAAGAAAAAGAGAATGTCTCAATTAGAATTAGCAAAGAAAATTGGAACAAAACAAAGCAATATTGCGAGAATGGAAGCTGGGGATCAAAATTTCAGTATTAATACACTTCAAAAGATTGCTCAAGCTTTTAACAAAGATTTAAAAGTATCTTTTGGAAAATAAACTGCTATAGTTTAGCCATCGGAATTGACTATTGACTATTAAATAATATCGTTTTATAATATTCTATCTTTACGATAGGGTATTTTTAGTTATTTGAAAAAGATACTTCCTAATACACACAAGGAAACCGGTTGTTATTTCTGTTAGTAGCTATTTTCCTGGTGCGTATTATAAATTTTATTAAGGGAGGTAAAATATGAAAAAATCAGTTAAGTATTTGCTTGATATTATCTTTAATGCTGCAATCATAATATCTTTATTTTTAATAGTTTTTGGATTTTTCTCTAAATTATTGCAAGGGAATGAAATTAGATTAATAATAATTTTATTATGTATACTGACTGTACAAGTGCTGAAGTCTGTTAGTGAAATGGATAAAAAGAAGGATAAAAATTAAAGATTTTTTGAAAGGAGGTGAAAAGAAATGATTAGGAGAGTAAAAGCAAAGTTAAGATGGATTAAGGAAGTAGAAAAAGTCCGAGATTTACAAAGTTGCCCTATGTATAAGCAGAGTTCTTGTAGTTTTCCAACAGAGTATAAATGTAGAAATATCATCTATGTAGAAAAAAACAGGGATTCTTATGTGCTTTGTTCTTATAGGGTTAGGGATTTGGGACTGGATAATTGTGTCGCTGAACAAGAAGCATTGATTTAATGGAGTAGAGAACCAATAGATGAAGAAGCACAAGAGATAGTAGATTTTTTGAAAAGGAGGCAAATGAAATGGGAAAATCAGAATTAGAAATGTCTATTTTCAAGGTAAAGATGAAATGTACATCTTGTGGAAAAGAAGTAAAGACAAAACTAATAAAGTTTGGAGATGCTTATATAGCAGTATGCCCTGTTTGTAAACAACTTGCATACAATACAAAGTTCAAGGATTCTAAATCAGAAGAAAAGCTCTTTAAGAAAGGATGTAAATGAAATGAGAAAAATTGATAATTGTTTATTATTCTTTCCTGAATTCTCAGAACCTATGCATTGTTCATTTCCAGGACAAAAAAAAAATGGAAAGATGAAAAATTTTGCTGGGAAACTGATTTACAAGGAAGTAAGAAAAAATTAAAAGAAAGAAAAAGGAGGTAAGAATCTATGAATAAGGCAATAGAAAAAAAAGAAGGAAAAGAAATAAAAGAACAGATTGCGAAACTCAATAAAGAGTATCCTTTGGTACCACACACTAATGCTGGTCGTCTTTTCTCAACAGTTCGGCGCATGAAGGCAGAGAAAGATATTGGTATTCCTATCAATTATCGTTCGGGTTTTGCTATTTCTGTAAAAACAGGTAAAGGTGCGAACGAAATGACTGAACAGGAATGGGAAAACTTCTATAAAGATTTGTCTGAAGAACTCAAGAAAGATTATCCAGAATTATATATCAGCTTATTTCCTGAAGGGAATGAAGTTATGCACGAAGGATTTTCTGCGCAAGAAGGGATGCCACTCGATGATTTTGTTTTATCAAAAATGAGCAAAGATGAAAAAGGATTTTGGGAAGATTTTTTTGCAGAAGTAGAACAAGTTATCGCTGAAAAAGAGGCAAGAGGCAAGGTTAGGCCTTTTGCGCCAACGGTGTTTTTAAAAGAAAAGTACGAAGAAGCCATTACTAAGTATGATGGTGGTAAATATTGCCCAGTCAAGCAGCTTGGAGGCATCTTCACTTTTTAGCAAAGGGATAATTAAAGAAATGATACAGTCAAGGCTCTCTTAAATTAATTTTAAGAGGGCCTTTATTATTTTAAATGAACTCCAACATCATCTAGCCATCTATCAACCTGCCGGCAGAATTTTACTATTTAGATTTGTATACAAAAAACAAAGGTGATCTTATAAAGATAATGATATTATTAAAAATAGAAATTGATATCTGTGTACTTTGTGGAAGGCCTACGGAGTATTCTAGAAATACACCAGTTATCAATCGAGAAGGTTGTGTAGAGGGATGTGGTCAAACTTGTAAGGCTTGCAGGAATACTTTCTAGTAGTTTGTACCAAGCTATTTTAAGTAGGGCATATATCATTCTATCTATTCCAGCTTTTTTTAATTTGAATTTTATATTTTGGTATAGTATTATAGAGCTATACCAATTTTGTTTATGGATATTTTAGATGATTTAAAATTTAGGGGATTGATAAACCAGGCAAGTAATCTAGATGGGTTGAGAAAAGAAATAAATAAAGGGAAGATATCTCTTTATTGTGGTTTTGATCCTACTGCTGATAGCTTACACATTGGGAATCTCGTGCCTATATTGACCCTCAAACGCTTACAAATTGCTGGACATCAGCCTATTGCTTTAGTAGGGGGTGGAACAGGTTTAATTGGCGATCCTAGTGGCAAGAAGGAAGAGAGAGTGCTTAATCCTGATGAAGTTGTGGAGAAATGGAGTAATGCATGCAAAACTCAATTAGAGCAATTTTTAGATTTTAAAAGCAAAGATAACCCTGCTTTGATGGCTAATAATTATGATTGGCTTGGTAAAATCAAAGCAATTGATTTTCTTAGAGATATTGGCAAATATTTTACAGTTTCGTATATGTTAGCCAAAGAATCAGTAAAAGCACGTTTGGAAAGCGGGATTTCTTTTACCGAATTTAATTATATGGTGCTTCAGGCATATGATTTTTTAAATTTGTTTGAAAAATATAATTGTAAATTACAAATTGGAGGAAGTGATCAATGGGGAAATATTACTGCTGGAATAGATTTAATAAAGAAGAAAGAAGGGGGAGAGGTTTATGGGCTAACTGTTCCTTTGGTATCTAAAGCTGATGGTACAAAATTTGGTAAAACAGAAACTGGAACAATTTGGTTAGATTCTAAAAAAACTACGCCATATCAGTTTTATCAATTTTGGATAAATGCAGATGATAAAGATGTAATTCAATATTTGAAATATTTTACATTTTTATCCAAAGAAGAAATTGAAAATTTAGAAAAAAAAGTTCAAAAAAATCCAGAAGAAAGAGAGTCTCAAAAAGTTTTAGCTAATAAAGTTACTTCTTTAGTGCATGGTGAAAAGATATCTGAATTTGCTGAAAAGATATCTCAAAAATTATTTTATAA
>Ga0075530_1001298_pt1 | contig 11963 bp, 10 predicted proteins | sample NGEPerD_2_FD_75101 | JGI IMG/M metagenome (GOLD analysis project Ga0075530, IMG submission 75101) | Arctic peat soil microbial communities from the Barrow Environmental Observatory site, Barrow, Alaska, USA - NGEE PermafrostL1-D | ecosystem: Environmental > Terrestrial > Soil > Wetlands > Peat ...
ATCGCAGCTCAACCGCCGATCAGCGGGCGATCCTTCGGGGCGGGGCGTCGCGCCCGGAGCCGCGCCGACCGCGCTGCGCGCGGGCTCGGCGAGATCGGTAGTCGGGGCGGCACTGAGGGGCGCATCGCCGCCCGTAGGGTTCCGGTCAGCCATTGGAAGCACGTCCTTCCTCTGGTCAGGCCCTCGGCTGGCGCTCGAACGCCGCCGGGGGCCGCTTTTTGGAGCCGGTAGCTCGCTACCGTTCCCGCTGCGATCGGCCTGGTGCCAACTGAGCCGGTCGCCACGGGGCCGGCGTGACAGCGCGCGGCCCCACTTATGTTGGACTGGATTCTACCTCCCGCAGCGGCAGAAAGGGGAGGCTCGGGAAGCTCCGAGCGCCGGGTCGTCCCCGGCGCGCAGTAGTAGCGGACCTCGGCAACGCCGTCCGCCCGCCGCCAGGCCCGCATGATCGCCTCCAGGCGCCGCGGCGCCTTCGGGGACAATTCGACCTCGATCGCAATTGCCCGCGAGCCGCAGAGGGCCACCAGGTCGGGCCGGTGCAGGCGGGGGCCGCCGCCGGGCAGCTCGCCGAGCTTGGCAGAGGCCAAGGGGCGGCCCTCAAGCCGCTCGGCGAAGACCAACTCGCGCTCGCTGATGACGCGCCCGGCGAACTCCGCTTCGAGCGTGAGGGCGGTAGAGGCGCAGCGCAGCCAGTGCTCAACCGCGCCCGGCGAGATGACCCCAACCGGCAAGCCGCCCAGCCCGGCGTAGCGCAAGCCCTCGCGGCTGGCGCGGATCAGGCTGGGCTCGTCGCGCAGCAGAGCCAAGCGCTCCAGCAGGCCGCGCTCGACACAGGCGGCGACGCGGCGGTAGGCGGCGCTGCACCTCGATCCCCAATTCGCTGCCAGGCGATCGCCATCCATGCCACTTACACGGATGGGGGCCTTCCGGCGCCACCCCTGCGGCGGAGTAAAGGGGGCTGCAGCCTGCCGACAGAACGCTGTGGACTTGCGCTCGCCGCAAGCGCTTGGATAGCCAAGCGGGGGCATTGTTCGGGCGGGACAGCCGAACCTCTCACTGGTAGAGACTTCGAATCGCCGCCGCCGCGCCCCGGTCGCCGAGTAGTGCCCTCCCAGCCGCTCGCAGCCGAGGCAGAGCCGTCGTTTCCATTCGGTGAGGACGTGGAAGCGCTCCAACGACCCCAACTTCGAGGCCAAGAAGAACCGCATCCTGGAGCTATACGAGCTGGCCGACGCCGGCAAGGCAACTGTGGTCTGCCTCGATGAGTTCGGGCCTCTGAACCTCCAGCCTCGACCAGGTACCGCGCCTTTGCCACAGGAGATCTCCCCTCATTCGGTGTCTCCTATGTCCTGACACAGGTGTCGCCTATGTTGTGAAACCGGACACCACCCTCTCCGCTGAGTAGCTCTTATTCCAACCCCGGCCCGAAGAAACGCGCCGACGGCAGTCAGCCCGAAGCCGCCGGGGCGTGCGGGCCATCCGTGAGGGCTTGGACCTCTTCGCGTAGCTCTCCCTCGATCCCCTCGTCGGGGTAAACCCGGAAGCACTCGAAGAGGGCTTGGTTCCACAAGCGCCGATCGATATCGCGGGCTTCCCGATAGGTATCGACCATGCGCTCAACCGCATCGAGCGTCTTGTTGAAGGCGTTGGCAACGCCGGTGACGTCGGCCTCGGCTTCGGCCAATTGCCGCTTGGCCTCGTCCATTTCAGTCGCGATCTTGTCCTGCTCGGATTTCAGGAGATCGGCCGGAAGCGCGTCCGCGTAGAAGGCTTCTAGGAACTTTTCGCGCTTGCCCTCAAGCGACTTGAGACGGGCCCGGCGCTGACGAACGACGCCCTCGTTCAGCTTTCGTAGTCCCGCAAGGGCCGTCGTGGTTGCGGCGCGCACGTCCTCCAAGTGCAAGCGCCAGTCTGCCTCGGTCGCGCTCAGCCCGGAGCCGCGCGGATTACGCTGGACCGCTACACCCACATGCTTCCCGGTGAGCTGGAGCGCGCCCGTGAACAGCTGGGCGTCTTCCTGAAGGAGCGCCAGCGCGGCAAAGCGACCGGCACTCTCTAATCCGGATCGCCGCCGGGTGCGGCGCGACCTGCATTCCTCGACCGTGCTGGGCGTCGCGCCGATGCAGACCACATGGCGAAACGCAACTGGGATCGGGTCCGGCGCGAGCGGCACCTCCACGCCTACGACTTGCCGGCCGGGGGTCGCGTGTCGGTGACTGCCGGCCAGGCAGTGAGGGTGGACGAAAACGAAGCGCTGCGCCAGGTATCCAATCGACGCACGGGCTGGCGGAAGGTGCCTGGCTACGGGCGAATGCGCGGGTCGGAGGGGGGAAAGGAGTTTCCCTTCTGGCTTGACTGGCACGCGCCAGGCGAGCGAATCGTGCGCAGCACCCTGGTCTCGACGATCTACGGCGGCACCAGCGAGATCCAGCGCGAGATCATCGCCAAAACGCTGGGCCTCTAGCGCCGCTCTTTCGCCACCTCGCTGAGCCGGATCGTCTCCGGCAGCACGCGCCGCGGGATCCCCTGCCGAACGAAACGCCGGACGAGGATGCGTACGGCGACGGCACGGGATCCCGCGGGGCCGCTCAGGTCGACCCGCGACTTCTCAGTGAGGGTGACTCGGGCCCGATCGAGCACCGAGCCTCCGGGGCCGAGCAGCAGGACCGTCGCCTTGCGCCCGTGGGTGAGCGACGGCGCCTTGATCCGCAGCCGCACGAAGGTGCGGTTGGACCAGAGCACCGTCGAGGCGAGTCCCATCGGAGCGCCGTGCTCGCAGTCCTGCCCTCTGTTCCAGCGTTCCTCGAGCTGTTTTGCCTGCCGCGCGCAGACGCGCCAGTGGACCGATCTGATCCGGGCGGGGATGACCCGCGCGAAGGTTCCGCGCCCGGCGGGCCGCAGCGCCAGGGTCTTCGTCTGCCGCTTCGAACGCCCCCGCTGCATCGTCAGGCTGACCGGATTCGGGTTGCGACTCGATATCCGCGCCTTGCCTCGCAGCATCGTCACGTTCAGACCGGGGCTGCTGAACGGCGGCGGGACCACCTGCGTGCGGAAGCGCCAGGACAGCGAGAAGGGGGTCGTGGTTTCGGACTGTTCTTCGGAGTAGCCGGTTGCGTGGTAGCTCCCGGAGACCGCCGCGGTGTACCAGGTCCCTTCAGCGAGATGGTGGTTCGGGATCAGCAGGAGGCCGCCGTCGAGGCCGGAGCTGGCATACAGGCCGGAGTCGCGATCCTCGACGGTCAGGGGAACGGGGGCACCGCCACCGTCGGGGACGAGGCTGGCCGCGGCCACCTCCGCGCCGAGGCCGCCGAGGCCCTTCCAGGGGCCGTTGAAGAGGACCGTCAGCAGGAATCCGGGATCGGTGCCCCGGGGAAGGTTGTCGCAGGGGTTCGGAACCTCGAGGCAGGGGAATTCCGTTCCGACGTCGGTCTGGCCATCGTAAGGGTAGGGGTAGCTGGTCAGCGTCGGCGTGGTCCGGTAGATGTCGATGTCCACCGCGTTCATGCAGGCGAGTTCGTGCTCGGCCCAGAATCCCGATGTGGCCAGGCGCGGGTTCAGCAGGGAGGCCCGGTGATAGGCCGTCGGCTCCCACGTATAGGGGCCCCGCTTCCCGCCGCCGTAGGAGAGGACGCTGGACGCCGCCGCCTCCTGGCCGGCGGCCGAGTAGCCACGCCTCGAGGCCTCCTCGTAGTGGCCGAACGTGTCGGGGTTCAGCCGGTAGTACTCCGCGTGGGCGCGGCAGCCGGCGCTCATCAGCGGGTCGTGGATGACCGGGGGCACACCGACTGCGGCGCGCCACTCGTTGAGCGACTGGACGGCGCGCTCCGGCTCCATATCGGAGACCGCGCCCGCCGGTGCTGCGGCAAGCAGGAGCACTGCGCATGTGGACAGGGCCGAGAAAAGCGTTCTCCCCGATCGCCCGCCCATCGTGGGATGGTACAGCCGATGCGGATCGCGACCTGGAACGTCAACTCGGCGAAACAGCGGCTGCCGCGGCTGCTTGCTTGGCTGGACGAACGCAGCCTGGACGTCGTCTGCCTGAAGGAGACGAGGCTGGCCGACGAGGCTCTGGTCGAGCTGCTCGGCGGCGAGCTCGCGGAGCGCGGCTACGAGCTCGCCGCCCACGGCTCCTTGAGGAGCCGAGACGGCGGAGCAGTTGAGCGAGAGCCGCTCTGGAATCTTGCATTTCATTTCGGGTTTTGTTCCCTAATCCATTCCCTAATGTTTCGCGGCCGATAGGATTGGCTTTGTAGTGCCCCGGAGGGGTGCCGGAGTGGTTGAACGGGGCAGTCTCGAAAACCGTTGGCCGTCGCAAGGCGGCTCGTGGGTTCGAATCCCACCCCCTCCGCTAAGCCGTACATCCAACTGGATGAGCCGCCGCACATCGGTTCCGCTTCTCGTCTCTATGAAGAAGGGCCGACCGTCAAGTAATGGTCGGCGAGTGCCAGTCCTAAGGCTTGTGAATCTGCACGTTGCCGCCCTCGAGCGTGTGCTGGCCCGAGTCGTAGCCCGTGTCGAGGAGGATCCGGTAGGTGTCGGTGCCGACCCCCGGCTCTCCCAGGTCCTGGACGTCGATCCGGAACAGGTGCGAGCCGGAGCCGTCGATCGTCGCCCGGCCGAAGATCGTCGCCTGCGTGCCCTGCTGGTTGCAGGTCAAGGCCAGGATCTGGATCGACTTCACATTCTGCGGCTGGGTGGGGCCGTGGTCCTGGTACTCCTCTTGGCCCTTGACGTTGCCCGCGGCGTTGGACTGGGCGTTGCCGCCGAAGGTGGCCTTGTCGCCGTTGTTGGCCGTGATCCGCACGCCGTTCGTGACCTTGCAAGGCGGCGTGCTCACCGGCAGGACCCACGCCTTCGCCGCCGCGTCGGAGGGCTCGCCGGCGTCCTGGGTGGTGTCCCCGTCGGTGTCGGCGAAGGCGCCGATCGCGTCCGCGCCGGGGAGCTCGGGACCCCCGTAGCAGAACTCCGCCTCGCCGCTTGCGTCCGTGGTCTCGGAGCCGCTCGTGCTGACCGAGCCGGTGACCGAGAAGCGTACGGTGATACTGAGGGTCGCGTTCCCGAACGCGTCCTCGACCGTCGCGGTCACGCAGTGCTGGGAGTCGACCTCGTTGGTCGCGGTCGCAGGCGTCAGGTCGAGCGTCGCCGGGGCCGCCGCCACGTACTTCTTCGAGGCGGTGTCGTCCGGCTCGCTTGCGCCGTCGTCCGTGCCGTCACCGTCGACGTCGGCGAAGGCACTGATCGTGTCGTTGCCGGCGGTGGTGCCGGTGTAGCAGAAGGTGGCCTCGCCGTTTGAGTCGGTCGGGTCGGAGCCCGAGGCGCTGTTGGCGCCCGAGGCCGAGAACTCGACGGTGACGACCGAGACCGGGTTGCCGAAGGAGTCCTTCACGGTCGCCGTCACGCAGTGCTGGTCGCCGGCGGTGTTGGTGTCCGAGCTGGGCAAGAGCGAGAGCGTGTCGGGCGGGCCGGCGACGTAGGTCTTGGAGGCCGTACCGTCAGGCTCGGAGGCGCCGTCGTCGGTGCCGTCACCGTCGACGTCGGCGAAGGCACTGATCGTGTCGTTGCCGGCGGTCGTGCCGGTGTAGCAGAAGGTGGCCTCGCCGTTTGAGTCGGTCGGGTCGGAGCTCGCGGCGCTGTTGGCGCCCGAGGCCGAGAACTCGACGGTGACGCCCGAGACCGGGTTGCCGGAGGAGTCCTTTACGGTCGCCGTCACGCAGTGCTGCTCGCCCGCGGTGTTGGTGTCCGAGCTGGGCGCGAGGGTGAGCGTCGCCGGCGGGCCGGGGCCGATCGGCGTAGCCGTGCAGTTCGAGAACTCCGAGGTGTTGTTGTCGGGGTCGGTCGCAGCCGAGGTGACGACGTCGCCCGGGCTCGTGCCGGTTGGCACGGTGGCCGTGAAGCTCGCGTTGCCGCTGCCGTCGGTGGTGACGCTCTGAGAGCCGAGGAAGGTCTTTCCCTCGCCGAAGCCCGACGGGTCACAGCTTGGGCTTGAGAAGAACTCGACCCGGAACGTCGTGTTCGGGGTGCTGTTCAGCGTCCCCTGGACGGTGGTGCTGCCGCCGCTGCTGCTGGCGCTCGTGAGGACCGGGAAATTCTGGAGGTTGTTGGCGCCGGGGTCGGTGTCGCCTGGGTCGTTGGGGGTGACCCCGGGCGGCGAGAGGTCGATCCCGAGCGAGCCGTTCGCAAAGATGGAGTTCCCGAGAATGGGGTTCTGAGCGCTCGTCGGCTCGACGAACACGCCGGCGCTGCCGTTGTAAGCGATGGTATTGCCGGCTCCTGCGGCGGTCCCTCCGATTGCGTTCCTCAGGCTTGGGCCGCCGAGACCGGCGTGTACGCCGAAGCCCGTGTTCCAGAGCGGGCTCGTCCCGTCGGCGGCCGTGCCGATCAGGTTGCCCTGGACCAGGTTGTCCGTGGCGCTCGGGGGACCGAACGTCCAGCCGAAGACGACACCGGCGCGGAGATTTCCGGAGATCACGTTGCCCGCCCCGGGGGTGGTTCCGCCGATCGTGTTGTTCGGGCTGCGAACGAGCACGGCTCCGCCGAACGTGTCCACGTTCGGCACGGCGCTGCTCCCGCTCGCATCGGTGCCGATGTAGTTGCCCTGGACGAGGTTGCCGGTCGCTCCCAGGGGATCTCCGATGCACGCGCCGCAGATCTGGACGCCGAGCTGGATGTTCCCTGAGATGACGTTTCGCGCGGCCGCGCTCGTTCCGCCGAGGAGGTTGTCGCGACTCGCGAGGATCACGCCCTGCCCGTTCCCGAGCGCCGCCGTTCCCGTGACGTCGGTTCCGATGTAGTTGCCCTGGATGAGGTTGCTCCGACCGGCCCAGATCCCGGCGCCGTTGGGTCCCTTGTTGTCGGCGATCACGTTACGGGCCGCCGCCGTGGTGCCGCCGATCGTATTGCCGTTGGAGAAAGCCGCAAAGATGCCGGAGACGTTGCCAAGCGGTATCGTCCCGGTCACGTCCGTCCCAATGTAGTTGCCCTCGATCACGTTGCCGTTTGCTCCCGAGCGCAGGTGGATCCCGCCGCCCTGGATGTTGCTGGTCGGGGAGAACCGGTTGATGACGAGGCCACGGATCGTGCTCCCGCCCCCTCCGGGACCGACGATGAGGCCAGTCGACCCGGCTGGAGCCAGCGTGCCGTCGAGCTCCACGATCGGACTACCGGAGTAGCCAGGCTGGGTTGTCCCGTCCACGATCGCTGGGTCGGTGATTGGCGGCAGCTCGGAGAGGGGCTTGATCGAAGGAACTCCCGTGATGGCGAACGCGATCGTGTCGGTGCCCCCGGCGGCGTTCGCAGCATTGATCGCCTCGCGCAGGGTGCACTCCGTCGCATCGCATGTCCCGACACCGGGATCGTTTGTGGAGTTGACGGTGAACGTCGCGGCGGAACTGACGGCTGGAAACGCAAGCACGCCGAGGGCAACGGCGCCCGCTAGGAGCAGACCAGTGAGCTTCCCTAGCGTGCCCACCCGCCTATTCAGCCGACGCCCACGATTGACCGACCGCCGACGGCGCGTGGTGGAGAAACCCATAGCCTCCTCTTTCTTCGGCACAACACCCTCTTTCTTCGGCACAGCACCCCCGACGGCGCCCGGCCTCCGAGGGTCAGACGCGCGCCAGATAGGGTCAGACGCGCTAGGGTCAGACGCGCGCCAGATCTCACCCTATGCGGTCCAGCAGTGCCAGCGCAACCCCATTAGTGGGGGTTTTTCTGCCCGGCTTGATCGACAGCTCAGAGCAACTAAGCGACCTGAAGGACGCCGCTATTGCCCTGCCGCCGACCCCTTCCTGCGCTTTGAGCACTTCGATCGGCGTGTCCTCGGCAACGCCCTTCAACGGCTATCAATCGGCGTCCACGTCCGCCCAGACAGTTCCTCCACCTGGCGCCGTACTGAAGCGGGGGGCCGCCCGGGCGACGGCCCCGCCTTCGTCTGCTCTACAGCGTGATCGTGCCGGTGAGGTTAAGCACTGTGATGGCGCCGGCCCCCCTGAGTGTGGCGGTGCCGCTGCCGGTAGCGCCGGCAAAGACGCCAGTCCCGCCCGTGATCACAAACGAGCCCTTCGCCTTGAAGGGGTTGCCGAAAGACTTTGCGGCCCCAGGAGCGCTCTGCGAGTTCCCAGGGAAGCAGACGGTGGCCGTCGCATCCGCCGTGAACGACCCGCTCTGGTCCGCGAGCGTGACCGTGGCCTCGGCGGTCACCGAGAGGCACTGGCTGTCGGGGATCGGCGTAAGCCCGGTCACCCGCAAGTCGTAGCTGGCCGGCCCGAAGCCGGAGACGGTGCCGGCGCCGCAGAAGTCGAGGATCCCCCCCGGGCAAGGCGGCGCGTTCCTCTGCTGGACGTTTTTAAAATGCGCCGTGAAGCCTTGCGTGGTCTGCGCTCCGGCGACCTGCGGGACAAGGAGCAGGGCGACGACCCCGAACGTGGCGAGCAGGATGCGTCGCATGGGTCCTCCTTTGGTGGGGTGGGCGGTTGCGACTCTAACCCATCTCGCAACTCATCTGACGTGGGGAGAACACGAAGGGAAAGGTCGTGCCGCGGGGGAGACCACGCCCGGTTGCCCGTTACCTGCGCCACTCGGCTAAGTCGGCGTGTCGCCGGTTCGATACGTTGGACACCGGAGGAGGGGTCGCTCAAAAACTGGCGCAAATCGCGGCGCACGGGAAATCCGAATGTCCCGATTTGCAGGCCTAAAGGGTGAATCCGGGGCGGTCTCGAAAACCGTTGGCCGTCGCAAGGCGGCTCGTGGGTTCGAATCCCACCCCCTCCGCTGAAAGGCTCTTATTGGAACCCCGGCCAAATGAAGCAGGCTTCCGGCATTCCGCCCGAAGCCGCCGGGGCGTGCCGGCCGCAGTCAGGAGCCGTGCCTCTTTTCGTAGCTCGCCCTCGATCTCCTCGTCGGGGTGAACGCGGAAGCAGTCAAAGAGCGCTTGGTTCCAGAAGCGGCGATTGAGGTCGGTCGCTTCCCGATAGGCGTCGGTCATGCGCTGCGCGGCATCGAGCATCCGGTTGAAGGCCTCCGCGACCTTGTTCACGTCTGCTTCGGCGCGATCCAGTTCGCTCCGAGCGGCATCCATTTCGCTCGAAATCTTGTCCTGCTCGGACTTCAACAAATCGGCTGGGAGCGCATCCGCGTAGAAGGCCTCGAGGAGCTTGCCGCGTTTGGCCTCTAGCGATTTGAGGCGGGCACGGTGGCGGCGGACCTCGCCTGCATTCAGCTTCTTCATCCCGGCGAGCGATTCGGTGACGGCATCGCGCACGCCGTCGAGGTGCAGCACCCAATCCGCTTCGGTCGTTCCCTCGCCAAGCTGGCGCACCTTGACCTTCGCGTACTCGGCGGCCACCTTCTCCTCGACCTCATGCGCCGGGAGGTAGGGCAGCTTGCAGCCGGTCTTCTTGATGCGGCCGAGACAGGCGAAGTAGTCGTAGACGCGGCCGGTCTTGCTGCGGCCCTTGACGAAGGTCAGCCGTTCCCCGCAGTGGCAGCGCAGGCTCCCCTTCAAGAAGTGCCGGTGCTTGCGGTCCCGCTCGCCCGAATTGTCGTGGGCGTCGAGGATGCGCTGCACGCGGTCGAAGGTGTCCTTGTCGATCAGCGGCTCGTGGCGGCCCTCATGCTCGACCCCGCCGTAGGGGACGATGCCGATGTAGAACTTGGACCGCAGCATCCGTGCGATCCCGCTGCGCGAAAGCGGTCGGCCGGGCTGCTTGCGGGTCGGCCGGGTGCGGAGGCCGCGCCGCTTGAGCGCCGCGTGCATCGTGTCGAGCGTGTAGGCGCCGGAGGAAAACGCGGTGAACGCCCAGCTGATGTGCGGGCCTCGCTCGGAGTCGATCGCCACAGTGCGTATCTCGCGGCCGTCGACCACTTCGCCGACGTTGAGGTAGCCGATCCGTACGTACCCCGGCATCCCGCCGAGCTTGGCCTTCCCATGCAGGCCCTTCTTGACCTCGGCCGAGAGGTTCAGCGAGTAATACTCGGCAATGGAGGCGAGGATGCCGTGAGTCAGGCGACCCGAGGGCGTCCCGTCGATGCTCTCGGTGGCCGACACCAACTCGGCCCCCGACTCCATGATCTCGAACAGCATGTTGGCGTCGTCGCGGCGATTGCGCGCGAAGCGATCGACCTTGTGGACGATGACGTAGGTGGGTGCTTCGCCGGAGCGCAGCCTGGCGAGCAGCTTCTTGAGCGCAGGGCGGTTCGCGTTCGTCGCGGTCTCGGCGGGGTCGATGAACTCCTCGGAGACCTCGGCTTCAAGTTGAGCCGCCTTGCGATGGCCGTCGGCCCGCTGCGCCTCGATGGAGTAGCCCTCCTCCGAAAAGGCGCGGCCGACCTGCCCCTGGCTGGAGACGCGAAGGTAGAGCCAGGCGGTCGGCTTCATGTCGACACCTCCTTCCCCTGACGGTCAGCCACGTCGGCCTCCCGCTTTCGGTTTCCTGCGAAGTCGGTTGAAGTGGCGCTCAAGCTCTTTGCGGGCCGAAGCCGAAAGCTCGTCGCCGTATTTCGTCTCCAGATACGGACCGAAGCCGGGGAGGCCGTCAGAGGGGACATAGCCCGCCAGGGCAAAGAGATCCCCTGCGTCGAGGCCGAGGGCGTGGGCGATCCGCTGGAGCTTCTCGGGATCGGGGCGGCCGAACTCGCCGCGCTCCAGGCGCAGGATCGTGGCCCGGGTGCTGCCCGCCGCGTTGGCCAGGGTTTCGAGGGACAGACCCTGCCGCGCCCGCTCGCGCGCGATGAGCTTGCCCAGTGCCTTGAGATTGCTCGGCATGGCCCCATTGTCTCGCTTATGTTTCGTATGCGCAACAAGCCGAGCATTGGATACGCGGGGCAGGTTTTCGGTGTCAGAAAAGAGGGCGGGCGACCTGGACGAGTCCGTGATGGTGTCCAGGTCGCCCGCATGGTGGTTAGGAGGTCAGCGCTTCGATCTTGGTTTCGATCTCGGCTTTGCGAGCCTTGGCACTTCCTTGAAGTGCCTGTAGCTCCCGACGACCCTCCTCGGCCCGCTCTTTGGCGTGGTCGATCTCCTCGTCAATCGCCTTGCGGGCGTTTTCGAGGGTTTCCACGGCCGAGGCGACTGCCCCCTCCGTGGTGGTCTCCCGCACGCGGCGGCGGCCGGTCTGGCCGTTCGCCTTGCGGGCCTTGTAGCAGAGCCCCCTCACCGATGAGGGTTTGAGCCCTGCTTCTTTGGCGACCATAGCCTGGGCCTCCTTCTTGGAGTGCCCTTCTGCGGCGAGCGCCTCTACGCGCTCGTAGATGTCCTGGGATTTACTCATCCCAGACCTCCTTTGTTAGTGGATGACTCTTGCGGCGGGCAGGAAGCACCTCTCCTGCCCGCCGCGAAGCCGTCCACCGGCTCATGCGGCCCTCCGCGCGGAGCGGAGCCGGTCGTCGGCCAGCTTGATGTAGGTCGGGTTCAGTTCGACGCCGAGCCAGTCGCGGTTCAGCCGCTCCGCGACGAGGCCGGTTGTGTTGAGCCCGCAAAATGGATCGAGGACGACCCCCCTGCGAGTGGGCGCGAAGCAGTCGCAGCGGCGAAGTTCCCCGACCTCGCGTGTATGCCGCATCCCCTCGTTCGTCTTGCGGCTGACGATCCGGGTTGGCCGGACGAAGGCGCGGTCGCACTGCACGCAGATCCGCTCCGGGCAGGTGGCGAGGATCGGCCGCTCGATCAACGCCTCGGGGAAGGTCGCCTGATGGCCGAGCCGGTCGGTGGCGGTCGGCACGGTCCACACGTCGCCGGGGTTCTTGCCGCGCGCGCTCCCGACCCTCCCGGCCGCCTTCAGCCGCCCGAGGCCGCTGTTGCCTCCCTGGTAGCGGCGGCCGCGCTCGATGGGCCTGCGAGTGCCGATGCGCTCTGCCGAGCGATGCGGGATACGGATCGCGTCGAGGTCGAAGAAGTAGCGGCGGCTCTTGGTGGCGAAGATGATCGTTTCGTAGGTCGGGCTGAGCCGATCCTTTGCGCTCGAAGG
>Ga0075530_1001299_pt1 | contig 11960 bp, 10 predicted proteins | sample NGEPerD_2_FD_75101 | JGI IMG/M metagenome (GOLD analysis project Ga0075530, IMG submission 75101) | Arctic peat soil microbial communities from the Barrow Environmental Observatory site, Barrow, Alaska, USA - NGEE PermafrostL1-D | ecosystem: Environmental > Terrestrial > Soil > Wetlands > Peat ...
AAAGTCGCCCTCGTCGCGGTCGCCCGAAAACTCCTCACCATCCTCAACGCCATGCTCCGCGATCGCTCCGCCTGGAACCCGAAACTGGTCGAAAAAAGAGCTTGACGGAACATGGTTGCTACGGGCTGCTCAGGCGATCGCCGTCGCGCCGAACAGGTAAGGATGCAGCGCGAGAAAGACACCGTACGCGATGAATCCCGCGATCACGGTGATTAGATCTTTGACTACAGGCTGCCTTGTAGCGAATACCTGCGCGCCGCGCACATTCACCGACCACATGTCGAACAAAGCGAAAGCACCCAGCCCGCCGAACAGCACCAGGGAGGCCAAATCGCCATTGGCCAGCAGATGCGCCGACGCCCATCCGGTGACGCCCCATAGCATGGGATGCGCAGTAAAGCGTTTGATGTTGGTGGGCAGATAAGCGCCGGCGAGAAGCACGAAGGCGAACGGCATGATCACTAATGCGGCTACGCGCCCCCAGCCGGGAGGCCCCCACAGTGGCACGACATCGGCGGTCGCTTTACCGATAATGATCAATACCAACCCCGCTAAAGCAACGCCCGAGAAAAGGGCCATGTAACCGCCTTCACCGAGCCGGCCTACCAGGCGTTCACGGATTGTCGGAAAGCCAGGCACCAGATGTACGCTGGCGAAGACGATAATCCCAAGAGTAAGCAGCAGCATGCGTCAGCAGACCAAAATAGCGCTGATCAAAAGCGTAAGCGCAAGCACATCCAAAGTCGAGCCTGCGTCACAGGGATAGGCGGGAATCCTTGCCCGGCGGCAGATCGCCAAACGTGTTGGCGACCTGCATAAAGCACAAGCTAAAACTCGTTATCCGCCTCTCAACCCGGCGTCGGCCGCAGTTCGGCCGGCAGCTTTGTGAGTGCGGCTAAGTCCACTGGTTTGACCCGGTGGGCGTGTTCACGATTTCCCGACCCACGGCCACGCTCGTCGCGCCCGCGATGGCCACACCCACCGCGAGCAGCATCACGGCAAAACCGATGATTGATTCCATGCTCTGGAATGCGGCTTCTCATGTACGGTTGTAGATCGCGACCGCCTCGACCTGCATCGCGTCGTCCAGGAAGCGTTCCAGTCCGACGCGCAACGTGTAAAACCGGGCCAGTTTTCGCCGCATGGGCCGGCGGTTCCCGGCGTTCAGCAGGTCCTCGCCGACGGACGTGAAATCCCGCCACAGGGCGGCAAACCGGGCAGCCAGATCACGCTGCCGAGCGGTAGACGCGAGCTGTTCGTACTCGGCAAAGTGCCGTGCCACGTCCAGTACGCGTTGCGCTGTCGCCTGCCGTGGCCCCGGGTCACCGCTTTGCAGGTAAGTCCGCACGTCCAGGGCGTAGCCGAGGATGCTGCTTTCCAGATCCCGCGCCGCTGCGCTGCGTGCGCGCGCGTCGTTCGCCAACTCGTTCACCTGCCCTTCAATGGACAGCACACGGACGGTCATCGTCAGAATGGCAACGACCAGCAGGACAATCAGCGTCCCGAATCCGAGCATGAGTTTTTTTGCGCTGGTCATGAACAGCAATCGTCCGTCGGTTGCCTGGCGCGTCCCGTCCCCGTGACGGCCGCTTGGTGCTTGCGGTTGCATTGTACGGCCGCGGCACCGCCCGTCGCCTTGCGGCGAACGCTTTGGCGAGAGCCACGGTTTCTCATCCCGGATTGCCAGGCGGTGCGTGAGGAACGGCGTTTTCTTCGCGAAGAATCGCTACCAGTCGAGTAGCCCGCGCGCCCGCAGTTCCTGCGGCAGCAGGCTTGCGTAGATCAGCGCGTTGACCGGCGTCTCGATACCAGCCTCGCGGCCGAGGCGCACTACCGCGCCGGTCTGGGCTTCGAGCTCGGACGGTAGCCCGGCCATCATGTCGCGCTGCATGGAGGCGGTGCCGTCAGGCGGCATGCCGTCTAATAGCTCCAGCGCGGTTACCGGTGCGTCCGGCGGCACATCGACGCCACGTTCTTTCGCGACGATCACGATTTCCGTCATGGCCTGTTGTAGCATTTTGCGCGTGCCGGGCTGCGTGCGGAGGATGCCGACTGGCGCGCGTGCCAGGGAACCCACCCCACCCCAGGTGGCGATGAACAGGAATTTCTCCCACATCGCGGCTTCGATATTCGGTGCGATCTCGATTGCCAGCCCGCGCGCATGCTCGAAAGCGTGTTGTAGGCGAATTACGCGTTCGCTGCGATGATCGTTCAGTTCGCCGAACCTGATGAACGGTTTGCCACCGGCGTGACGCACGTAGCCCGGCGCTACCACGTAAGCGATCAGGCTGCACAGGCCGCCCAGCACTTTGTCGGAACCCAGTTCGGCGGCGAGTATGGTTGGCGCTTCCACGCCGTTTTGCAGCGGCAGCACGCAGCTCTCCGGCCCCAGCATGGGCGAGAGCGCGCGCGCCACTTGCGCCACCTGCCAGGCCTTGACGCACAAAAGCACCACGTCGAACGTGCCTGCGTGCTCAGGATCGTCGGTGATTCGCACATGCGGCAGCGTAAAATCGCCCTCGATACTATCGACACGCAAGCCGCCGTTGCGCAGGGCTTCGAGTTGCCGGGCGCGCGCGATGAACGTCACGTCCTCGCCGGCTTCAGCCAGCCGTCCACCGATGTAGCCGCCGATGCCGCCAGTGCCAAAGATCGCTATGCGCATGGATAAATCCCGCCTGCAAGTTCAACGAGCGGCGGGCCGCCGCAAGGCCAGATAAAGCAGCATGACCATTCCCAGCGCGAGCGCCACGTCGGCCAGGTTGAAGATCATCAGGTGCAGCGGCGTCATGACGATGTTGATGAAGTCCAGCGCACGCCCTTCGTGTAGTAGTCGATCAATGACGTTGCTTAGACTCCCGCCGGAGATCAGCGACCCGGCGGTCACGCCTGTCGGCGTCAGCCTTGCACTCAACACGATAAACGCGATGAGGGCAGCGGCGAACATCGCCGCGCCGACCGTAAACGCCTGGTAGCGTAGCGCGCGCGGCAACTCATCACCCAGACTCATGACCGTGCCGGCATTTTCCCAATAGCTAAGCCGCAGCCAGCCATGCAGGTAGTACTGCGCGGGCGCATCGGCCAGGGTTGCCCGCACGACCGCCTTCGAACCCAGATCGGCGGCTATGCAAAGACACACGATACAAAACGTGAGTGCGGCACGGTGACCCGTGCTCATGCCCGATAGATGAGCGGTTCGATCTTCAGCATAGTCCAATGGCGAATGCGCTGAAGGCGGCAGTGGTGCATCGCCCGCCTACGCAGCGCCGCGCGAAGCGATTTCAAGCCGCAGAAAGTTCAGCAGGCTGATCGCCACAAACTGACGTTGACGCTCGCGGTCGCCGGGCAGGCGCACGTTGCGCACTTCGACTTCGCCATCGATCGCGACGGCGAGCAACACGAGGTCGCGCGCTGCGTTTTCCGCTTCGCTTTCGTCGTCGGCGCTGATCGCGGCCAGCCCCACGTCGGCGGCAAACAGCTTGCGAACACCCGCCGCCATGGCGCCGGCCGCGGCTTGCGGATCGGCGGGCAACGACGCGCCCAGCAAGTGCTCGAGCGTCTGAGCGCCAACGGCGATCACGCTGCCGCGCAGGATGCCGTCCACGCCGGGCGTTCGGGTCAGACGCGCGCTCATCAAACCGCCGGTCAGACACTCCGCCACCGCGAGTGTAAGGTTTTTCGCGCGCAACAAATCGATCACCACGGCTTCCATGGTCTGCGCGTCGATGCCGAACACCAGATCGCCCAGAATCGTGCGCAGCTTGCGGTATTCATCGTCGAGCAGGCGTTGCGCGGTCGCCCGATCCTGCGCCCTGGCGGTAATCCGCACCTTGATGCCTTCGATGCCGCTCGCCAGCAGCGCCAGCGTGGGATTGCCGGCTTCGTCCAGTGCGGCGATGCGCGCTTCGAGCATTTCGGCGAGGCCGGATTCCGACTGCCCCCAGGTGCGCAGAGTGCGGCTTTTGATGACCGCCGCCGCACCCGCGCGCTTGCGCAGATCGGGAACGATCGTACCCGCGATCATCTCGCGCATCTCGTACGGCACGCCGGGCACAGCGTAGATCACTTTGTCGCGCAACGGACACGCCAGTCCCGGCGCGGTGCCGGGCATCTGCGCGATGATCGAGGCGCCCTCCGGCACATCGGCCTGACGCAGATTGTTCCGCGGCATCTCGCGCCCTCGCGCGGCGAAGCGTTCGCGGATGCGCTCAACGATTGCCTCGTCGCGCACCAGCGCGACACCCATCGTCTCCGCGATCGCCTCGCGCGTGATGTCGTCGTGCGTGGGACCAAGCCCGCCGCACATGATTACCGCATCATTGCGGGTCAGCGCGATACGCAACGTCTCGACGATGCGCGCGCGGTTGTCGCCCACATGCGTGTGGTAATGACTGTCGATGCCAGCCAGCGCGAGCTGCTCACCGATCCACGCCGAATTCGTATCGATGTTCTGACCGAGCAGCAACTCGCTGCCGACCGCGATGACTTCACAGCGCATGGGTTACGACCACCTTTTGTTTCCAGGACTGTCGGGTAAAGGCGTTATGCGCGTTCAAGTTCCCGCCTATCGCGTCACGCACAGAGAGTCCAGCGCTTTTGCGAGCTCTGGCGGATCATAAACAATCGTATACTTCCACTGACCGAAGTTACCATCACGATTGACCGCATCCACCCAGCGCCTCGCGGCAGCTTCTTTGATATTCGAATCCGCGCTACGCTGACCTTTGATCTCCACGATCAGATGCAAGCCATTATCAAGGACAGCGATGAAGTCCGGCAGATAGCGTTGTGGGCTATGATCCTTGTGGTAAGGAATCTCGAAACCAAGATGATCGTTCTTGACCCACGCAGAGACCCCGGCATACTTGTCCAGCACGTATGCGCCACATTGTTCCCATGTTTTAGTGTCCGCAACCAGTGCATTCAGGTGACATTTCTCTATCGACCGAATCTCACGGCTGGTCTGGAAATCTACCGATTGAGTTGAGCGCATGCCGGCCCCGCCTTTGAGGATGGCTGGCAGTTCGCGCTCGCCGCCGAAATCTTCTGCCGCCAAAGCGTCGTACAGTGAGTTCATCGCGGCGCGGTAGTATGTTCCAATCAGCACATCCACCCTCTGCGTGCTGCCTATGCAAACGACTTTCTCATCCATGAAACGAGTCGCCGCGACAAGCAAGCGGGGAAACAGAACATGCGGTGGAATGGTTTTACCGTGGTTTTTTACCCATCTTTGACATAAATCACCGGCCAACATGAAGGCGACCTGTTGCAGCCGAACAGTCTCGCGCCAATCTCTCAACGTCAATGTCTTCGTCGAGCCGGGACCGTACACGGCAAGCCGCCCATCTGCGGTAGTCAATCCCTTGAGTTCCACCGAATCCGGAATGCGCTTTGGATCGACCGTGAGTGGGGATACCCGCTCCCAATCTACGCGCACGTCGACAATACCTGGGTCCTGGTATCCCGTTACGATTGGGAACTGAATCTCGTAAGCCACCTTTTCTTCAACCGCGTAGATATGACTCGGCGGCGGCTTAGGCGGCTGAACCACAGTCCCATCGACCTTAAACGGAATCAGCTCGAACGGCACTCCGAAGATCTGGGCGGTCTGCTCGACAAAGAAGCCGGTTTGTTCGTCAGTGTCGTACGAAGTTCGACGCAACGCACGTCCAACTACCTGTTCACACAGCAGTTGCGAACCAAACGGCCGCAGACCTACGACGTGCGTCACTGTATTCGCGTCCCAGCCTTCAGTTAGCATCGCTACGGAAATAATGCACCGCAGGTCGCGTCCTGGCGGCTTGTTCACATCAATCCATTGCAGGTTATCGTCATCTGCCGCTTTTTCGTTATGCTTGCGCACGATCTCAACGTAATCTTCCGGCGGTTTACCAGCCGGCCATTGCGTTTTGCCCACAGTATCGAGCGCGTAGCGCAGACGCGTGACTTCATCAATGGCGCGGCCTGCTTCGATGTCTTCGCTGACTTTGGAGTCGATACGGATAGTGACCGGGTCTTGACCGGACCGATTGCGGAACAACGCTGGTCCGGAGCCAACCTCGCCTTTCTCGTCGGCTAACCATTCATAAACCGCCTTCGCGAGCCGGGTATCGCGACATACGACAATAAAAACCGGCGGTACTGGGTAACGACGCAGTCCCTCTTTGTAATGCCGCTCCCATGCTTCAAATACCTCGGCATAATCGGCGGCCAGGCTGATTATCGGTGCGGTGGCGTATTTCACGACTATTTCTGGTGTCAAAGCGCCACGATGCCCGTCTTCCTCAGCCTTTTCTTCTACCCAGCGCCAGATGTTGAAATACGGCGGCACACTCGCCCCAGTGATATCGCGCGTCGGGAGTTGCGGAATTTTGACCAGTCCGCTTTCGATGGCTTCCAGCAGGGTGAAATCCGAAACCAGCCATGGGAACGGTTTGCCCACTTCGTTGCCGCTGCCCTGGATGTAAAAGGGGGTCGCCGACAAATCCACGCACAAATGTATGCCCTTGCCGCTCTTACCCGCCAATAGCTTGTGAATACGATCCAGGCCCTCGATCCAAACCGTCGCCTCGCGCGCGTTCATACTGGCGAACTCCCTGTCGAGCACTACCTCGTCTTTATCCGCCGCATCGCCGCGTCGATAAGCATGGTGCGACTCGTCGTTGAAAACCAGAATGGAGCGGCTGCGTCCCCGCCTCGTGCGGAGGATGCGCTTTAACCAGGCCTGGTCGGACTCTAAGTAACGAGTTTCGATAACCTCGGTTTTTTCACCTTCAATGGTTTTGGTTTTCGTCGCAACCTGTTCATCGCCCCGCTTAACCACCTTGGCCGATACGCCATTCACCTCGGCTACCTCTTTCTTCTCCAACCCATGCCAGTTGGTGATGATGACCTCGCCACGCCGCAGTTCCTCCATGCGGTGCGGCGGCACCAATTCACGAGTGCGGTACAGGCTGGCATTGCCGAGATTCGGATTGAGTTCCTGCAAACGATCGCGGATGGTGACGTTTGGACAAATGACTAATACGGTATCGGAGAAGCGTTTGTCCTTAGGACTCGCAACGGCATTGAGAACGCTCCAGGCGGCCAGCATTCCCATCACCGTTGTCTTGCCGCTGCCAGTCGCCATCTTCAGCGCGTAGCGCAAAAAGGCTTTCGCGCCGTTCTCCTTCGCCTTCGCGCCGGGCTCGTCGGGCGGCGCCTTAATGCCCCTCAGTAACTCCGCTGGACCCTCCACCAGGAAGATCACGGTCTCGGCCGCCTCCATCTGCGCAAAGAACAGTCGTTGCCCGCGATCCTCACGCTGCCATAAATTCAGTAATTCGCGCGTGACAGACGTGACGCCTTCGTAGCCACCCACGCGCCAGACTGTAAGGCGCTCGCGGAGGAGATTTACCAGCGCGAGATCGTATTCCTCGCCGGGAGCGGTCTCCTCGATCAGTTCACGTTGACGTGCGTGCTGCCTTCCCCGCGCCGCCCGCTCAGGGACTCGAAGATAGAAGCTTGCCTTGCGGCGGCCCGGAAGTTTTTCAGGCCGCTCGCCGCGCTGGATGAGCCAATGATAACGCGGCGCTTCGAACGGTGAATTGATGATGGGTTGCTGGAGTACCGAGGGTTGTGTCGTCATTTCATCCAGCTTCATGTAAGTTCGGGAAATGCAGTCAGTAGTGATAGCGAGCCTGCAGGAAATCGATCCGATCGCGCGCGACGAGATAGACAATCCGATGCTCCTGTGTAAGTCGGCGCGACCACGTATCCGGCGCGAGATACTTGAGCGGCTCCGGCTTGCCGATGCCTGCAAACGGGTCGCGCAGTATTGCCTCGACTAGAGCCAGGGCGCGCAGCGCGATCTTTCTATCGGTCTGGACCCAATAGCGCAGATCCTCCAGAAACTCCGGTTGAAATACGGCTTGGCGCTGCTCGACTTCTTTATAGGGTGGCTTACGCGGTTTCTTCAAGCCCGATCTCTCGGCGCAACTCCTCTACAGATTGCGGCGCAATCGTTCCGGCCCGTGCGTGCGCCAGCGCCGTCAGGAGGCGCTCGGCGTTTTTCGGCGATCGAAGCAAATGCGCCGTCTCCATCAAGCCGGCAAGCTCATCAGCGGCAATCAGCGCCACGTCTTCCGCCGCGCGGCGGCGGATGATTACAGTCTCGCGGTTCTGTACGACCTCGTTACAGAATTTAGCCAGATTGGCTCTTGCTTGTGTATATGTAGTTTTAACCGCCATAGTCTGAACTCCCAGCATGTACAGGAATACGGTACATGTACTGCCTCCCGCTGTCAAACAAATGGCGCTATGCCTTCATCTCCCGCACCGCCATCAACTCGTTGCCGCGCTCGTCGATGACCTTAACGGCAATGCGGCGATGCTCGCCAAGTAAAAAGGATTCGCTAATTGTGCCGGCGAGATGATCCCACACCGAGTCCTCGAAGCTAGCGCCCAGCGAGCGCTTGAGATTGTCCCAGGCGGAGGTACGCGGGAAGAACACCTGGCTCGCGCAGAAGCACATATCGTTGTAGTCGGTGTCCAGCATCCACGCAGGCAGGTTCTTGCCGTCAATTGACTCGGTCTCCATATCAGCGGGATTGAAGATGTCCAGTCCGCGTAATTCAACTTGGTACAAAGGCGCACCGCTGGAAGATTTCTCTTCGCATGATTTGACGTCGAGATCCGGCAGACCAGTTACTGAGAAGATCTGGCTGGAGCGGGTAGTCTTGAGCAGGTCGGACATCGCGACGTCGGGGGTTACGCTTACGTAACTACACTGGATGCGCAGCTTGCCTTTGTCTTCCACCAGCTCGCGGGCCTTCGCCTGAATCGCAAAACCAAAAATGTAGAGGTGATCGTACTTGAGAAAATAAGCTTCACGCGCGGCTTCGACTACGGCCTGCGAAGTGACCGCGCCCGCCTCCGGCCCGAACACTACGGCAATACGATTTGGTGTGCCGTTGTCTTCTAGAGCCTCTGCGTGTAAATACTCAGCATCCGCCATCGACCGGACCGCATCCAGTTTCAGCGTGCGGTTACCAGGCAGACTCAATGTGTGTGACTGGCGTAGCACCTCGATCATGCGATTGATGTGAGTGCGCACATCACTGCTTGTCGAGTCCTGCATCGGCTCGTCATACAAATCCGCGGGCGCAGGAATCGTCGCTTCAACTACAAATGGGCCGGTAACTCGGGTGATTTTCTTTGAAATCTCCGGCCGGTCTACCAAGGTCTCCATTTTTGGCTCTTGGTCATTGGCTATGGATTTCAGCGTGATGTGCGGTACCAGGCCGCCAATGTCTTCGCCCTTCCGGTTTTGCTTTCGCTTGTATACGAACCCGCCCTCGGGCCCTTTTTCTGGCTGGGTCAACTCATACCAAGGAAAGGTAGCCGTCAATAGACGCTGGCGTGCTAATGCCAGCGGCACGCGTGAGGTATCGCAGCTAATCCAGCGCCGGCCCCACTGTTCGGCGACGTAGGCCGTCGTGCCGGAACCACAGGTGGGATCTAACACGAGGTCGCCGGGGTCGGTGGTCATAAGGATGCAGCGTTGAATGACCGTGGTCGAAGTTTGAACCGCATAGATTTTAGGATCACTGCGGCTTTGAATGCCTCCAACGTCAGCCCATACATTTGTTAACGCAAAAACAGGAAAGTCATCGTGGTATCGGACATACGCAAGGCGCCTGCCCTCCACGACGACTCGATTACTAGCAATCAGGCGTTGCATACCTATTTCACCCGTCTTCCAGTAGTTTGGCAAGGGCAAGTACTCGTTGCCCTCGAACTCCACGGGAAAGAAGCCAGGGGGGCGTTGGCTCGTCAAAGTATCCTTTCTAAAGAATCGAATTTTCTTTGGCAGTTCATCGAACGTTTCCAAAGCCTTACGAGTGGCCATCCTCTGACCGTCGGGTAACTCTACTTGGTTATATTTATCGCCGCCGTCACCACCTACAACCTTCGATTGATAAAGCTGTCGATACTTCAATTTCTGGACATCCCTTGCGAACCAAAGCAAATAATCAGCAACACCTGCCAAAAGTTCATCGGATTGCCCTCCAGTCTTGGAAAACGTGACTACGCTAACAAAGTTCTCTGTTCCGAAGACCTCATCCATCACTGCCCTGACACGATGTAGATTCTCATCCGAGATCTGCACAAATATGCTGCCGGATTCGTGCAGCAACTCCCGCGCGAGCAGCAGCCGATCGCGCAGATACGAAAGATAAGAATGAGTGCCTAGCTTCCAGGTGTCGCGATAGGCCTTGACCATCTCCGGCTCGCGCACCATGTCCTCGTCCTTGCCGTGTTTGACGTCGCGCTTGCGCACGAAGGGCTGGAAGTTGGAGCCGAATTTCACGCCGTAGGGTGGGTCCATGTAAATCATCTGCACCTTGCCGCACAGACCCTCATACTCCAGCAGTGAGTTCATCACCTGCAGGGAATCGCCCAGGATCAAGCGATTTTCCCAAGGACCGGTATGCTCATAAGCGTTGAGCCGGTCGGCGATATCGATGTCTCGATCCGCGAATAAGTTAAAGGGCGCGCCGTGCGCCTTGCGGTGGCGGATAGTTTCCAGAATGGTCTTGGTCGATTGGCGTTCGTGGATGAAGAGCGGCACCGTCGCGACTTTGATCTCATGACGCTCGGCTTTACCCGCCCAGTTGAGAAAAGGCCTGGATAAGGATTTCAGCCGCGCGATCGCGGCTTTGAGACTTTCGATGCGGGTATTGTCGGCTTGCCAGACCTGCGGCTCGGCGAATACCTTGTCCTCCCCTTCCTCTACGGCGCGCTCGATAAGCCCGAGCAGCCATTCAGCCTGCCCGCGGGACGCACTCTCATCCCAGGACAGTTCTGGATCGAGACTGGAATCGTAACGGCGAGAGCTTGGTGACTTGTAGGCTCGGAAATCCTCCTGCACACCCATGTCCGGCCGCCGAATTGCCTTTTGCTTGTGACCGTATTCATCCGCCGAAGTGGCGGCATCCATTCTCCCATTAACCCGAACAGCCCCTTTGCGCGCCATACGCTCTCCCCGTTTTGCCGTTTGTTTAAACTTGTGCAAACCTTCCTCTTATCGGCCTAGATCAACCGCTAAGCCATAGTGGGCAGATAAAGGGTGAGCTTTCAGCGACCGAAGGTCATATCTCAAGGGGCAGATGGAGCGATTTCCGGAGTGCGGCGACCGGCTTTTTCGATCGTTAACGGCACTAAGGCGCCCCGGTATCGTTGTCGGCATCGTACCCGCGACCTTTGTGCAAACACCAATCTCCGGCGTCGAACGCGAGGCGCTAGACGCAGCGATGGCGGCCGGTAGTCAGATCGGCGGCCATTCAAAGACACACGATACAAACCGCCAGTGCGACACGTTGAGTCGTGCTCATCCCCGGTATATCAGCGATTCGATAGTCAGCGTATTCCAATGGCGAATGCGCTGAAGGCAGCGGCGGTGCGCCGTCCGCCTGACCACCGCCGAGCAAAGCGAGTCCCAGCCGCTGACAGTTCAGCAGGTTGATCGCGTCGGCTACCTTGCAGTGGCGTTCGCGCGCGCGGTCGTATTGAACTCCACACCCCGGCGATTGCGCTGAATCTGCGTTGGCGCACCCTCCTGCCAGAATCCGGTATCATCGCGCCCGCAGGCAATTGCGCACGGCACACTGGCAACATTCATACTTCACCACGAGGTCCTCGCTCGATGGATTCAACGTACCAGATGCTGCGCTATCTCACTTCCCCGGTTGTGGCGATTACCAGTTCGGCGCAAGGACGCCGCAATGGACAGGTCGTCAATAGCGCGCAGCGCGCGTCGCTGGTGCCGACCGTGCCGCGCGTTGCCATGTACATTTCCAAAACCAACGTTTCGCACGATCTGATCTACGCGGGCGGCGTGATTGGCATGCACCTGCTGCGCACCGACCAGTGGGCGCTGATCTGGCGGCCGGGCCTGCAAAGCGCGCGACGTGCCGGAC
>Ga0075530_1001300_pt1 | contig 11953 bp, 14 predicted proteins | sample NGEPerD_2_FD_75101 | JGI IMG/M metagenome (GOLD analysis project Ga0075530, IMG submission 75101) | Arctic peat soil microbial communities from the Barrow Environmental Observatory site, Barrow, Alaska, USA - NGEE PermafrostL1-D | ecosystem: Environmental > Terrestrial > Soil > Wetlands > Peat ...
CAGCCACCTACGCTTGCTCTGCATCCGGGCTCTCCTTCGCTGTGAGTGGTCAACCCACAGCCTCGGGAGCAGCCCGGATGCCTACTCAGCCCGTTCGGAAAGTGCCTAGGCAGAACAGCTAGCGCCGGCGTGCCGGGGGCGGCGGAGCCGGCTCCGGCTGGGGGGCCGGCACCGGTGTCGGGCCCAGCCCCAGGAACGTCTCGATCTTCGGGCCCCGGCCCGGGATCGGGCGGGAGTCCTGGCGGCACACGTCGCCGCGGCAGGTCCTCAGCCGAGTCAGCTCGCGGTGCAGTGCGATGCGCGCCTCGCGGTAGCGCGGGGCGTCGTGCACCGAGCGCAGCTCATACGGGTCGCGGCGGAGGTCGTACAGCTCCTTCGACCCGTTCTTGTACGCGATGTACGCGTAGCGCCGCGTGCGCACGCCGGTGTAGGTGAGCACGTTGGGCAGCGGGCGCACCGGGCCGGGGTCCTGCTCGATCTGGCCGACCCTCACGCCGCCGGTCTCGAGCAGCAGCACGCGCTTGGAGACCAGCGTGGGGTTGTCCGCGTAGGGCAGAAGCGAGCGACCGTCCACCGTCTTGCCGGGCCGCGCCGTCGCGGCGTCGAGGATCGTGGGGGCGAGGTCTGTGTTGGCCACCAGCTCGCTGGACTGGCGGCCCTCGGGCAGCCCCGGACCGCGGATCAGCAGCGGCACGCGAATCGAGGGCTCATACGGGAGCAGCTTGCCGCTGCGCACCCTGTGCTCGCCCTGCAGGAAGCCGTTGTCGGAGGTGAAGATCACGTAGGTGTTGCGCAGCGTGCCGGTCTGCGACAGCGTCTTCATCAGGCTCTCCACGCCCTCGTCCAGCGCCAGCAGTGACTCCTGGCGCGTGCGATAGTTCGCCGTGATCAGATCCACGTCGGTCTGGGTCATCGGCGGCGAGCGGCGCTGCACGTAGGCCGGCTTGTCGGTGAGGTCGGCCTCGCCGAAGTTGGGCGGGATCGGCAGTTGGGCCGTGCTGAAGATGCCCCGGTGGCGGGGGGCCGGGCGCACCGAGAGGCCGGTCTGCTGGCGAATCTGAAACTGCTCGTGGTGGGGTGCCACGAAGGCGAGCGAGAGGAAGAACGGGCTCCCCGCGTTGCGGCGGATGTAGTCGACCGCCTTGTTGGTGAACACGTCGGTCTGGTAGGTGGCCGGGTCCTCGACGTCGGGCTGGCCGTAGGTCTTAAACGTGCCGTTCTCGTTCAGCGTGTAGCCGTGCATCCGGTAGGTGGACGGGTCCACCCCCGCGTACCACTCGTTGAAGCCCCGCGGAAGGTCGGCGGGGGTGTCCGATCCATAGCCGTTGAGCATCTTTCCGATGTGGCCGGTGTGGTAGCCGGAGCGTTGCAGCCAGGTGCCCAGCGAGTTGTCCATGTCGAACTTGCCGTAGCCGCCGGTGGGCGGGAAGAGGCCCAGCACCTTGTGGTTGTGCGCGTACTGGCCACTGAAGAACGTGGCCCGCGAGGGGCAGCAGACCGGATAGGACACGAACGAGTTCTGAAAGCTCACGCCCTTGTCGGCCAGGAGCGCCTTGGTGCGGGACATCACCTGGAGGTCCGCGACCGTCTGGTCGTCGGTCATGATCACCAGGAAGTTGGGCTTTGAGGCCGGCGCGCGCTTGGCCGTGCGCTTGCCCTGGGCTGAGCTCTCGGCCGGCAGGTGGAAGAGCGCCAGCAGCGCCCCGGCGAGCAGGCAGAGTGCGGCGAGTGCGAATGCGCCAAGGCGCCGGGGATCGGATGGGCGGGAGCGAGTCACTCGGGTTCGCACTGTGGCAAAGAGAGCGCCGGGGCGACGAAGTTCCCCTGCCCGGAAACGGAAAAGGGGCCCGACTGAGCCCCTCCCTGAAGACGTTCCACCAGGCTGTCAACGCAACACTGGCCCGTCAGCCTTCTCCCCTATGCAATCGGCAGGCCCGCGGCGACCTTTAGCGGGCGCGGGGATAGTGGGCCGTGCTGGGCTCGAACCAGCGACCTCCGCCTTGTCGAGGCGGCGCTCTCCCAGCTGAGCTAACGGCCCGGGGGCGCCAGAGCCTAGCGCCCCACTACGGCCTGCAGGCTCTCTCGTGCCCGCTTGGTGGCCCCCTCGTCGGGTGCCGGGCTGCGGGGCGGCTCGACGCGGTCGGGCCGCTGATGGCCCACCTCGCGAGGGGTCAGCCCGCTGCGGGCCTCGGAGGCCCTTCGTGCACGTCCTGCGAGTCGATGAGACATGTATCACTCCTGAAACTCGGGTAATCCCTCTCTCAAGGCCCTCCCCTCAACCGGGGGGGCCCTAAACACTCGTGGCCACAAGGAGGGGCGATGACTGGACTTATGTACGACGTACACGGGAACTTGCCGGCTTTGGAGGCCGTGCTCGAAGACGCGCGAGACGTGGACCGCTGGCTGCTCGGCGGCGACTACACGCTGTTCGGCGCCTGGCCGGTGGAGACGGCCGCACGCCTGCGCGAGCTGGATGCCACCTGGATCCGGGGCAACGGCGAGCGCTGGACCGCCTCGCCCTCGGACGCGCCCGAGCCGGTCCAGGGGGCCATAGCCTGGTGCGCGGAGCGGTTGGGCGATGACTTCGTTGCGGTGATGGCAGCCCTGCCCGAGAGTTGGCGGGCTGAGGACACGCTGTTCTGCCACGGGTCGCCGCGATCGGATGTGGAGAGCTTTCTGCCCGAGCCCGGCGATGACGAGTCCGAGCTGCTGGTGGGGCTGCCGGCCAGCGTGCGCTCGATCGTATTCGGCCACACGCACCTGGCCTTCGCCCGCCAGTCCGTCGGCGGCCTGGAGCTGGCCAACCCGGGCAGCGTGGGGATGCCCTTCGACGGCGACCACCGCGCCGCGTACGCCGTGATCGGCGAAGGCGGCGAGGTGGAGCATCGGCGCGTGGCCTATGACCATCAGGCGAGCGCCGACGCGATCAGGGAGCGGATCGGCGAGGCGGGCGAGCAGGCGGCCCGGCGCGTGGAGCGAGCGGCGTTCGACGCTTCGTGAGCGCGCGCTCGGTCCGCCGGCAATTACAAGTCCTTTACAACTGGTAGCTTGGCCGCGCCGTGCGTCTCTCAAGCGTCATCGCCCCGCGCGACCGAGAGTTCTTCGACCTCTTCGAGGAGCAGGGGGGCAACATCGCGCGGGCAGCCGACCTGCTGGACCGGATGCTGCGCAACTACCCGGAGCGCGGCCAGGACCTCGCCCGAGACATCCTGATCTGCGAGCAGGAAGGCGACCGGATCACCCACGACATCATCCGGCGCCTGAACGAGACCTTCGTCACCCCGATCGACCGCGAGGACATCTACGAGCTGGCCTCGGCGCTCGACGACATCGTGGACTTCACCGAGGAGGTGGCCGACTATCTGGGCCTCTACAAGATCGAGGCGCCGATGGAGCAGTCCCAGCGGCTGGCCCACGTGCTGCTTGATGCCTCCCGCCTGATCTCCGAGGCGATGCCCCGCCTGCGCGGCTTCAAGGACATGTCGCACTACACGGTGGAGATCCACCGCCTCGAGAACGACGGGGACCGGATTGTGCGCGAGGCGACGGCCGCCCTGTTCGACACCGGCATCGACCCGATGGTCGTGATCCGCTGGAAGGACATCTACGAGCGCCTGGAGAACGCGATCGACTCCACCGAGCGCGTGGCCAACATCCTCGAAGGAATCGTCATAAAGAACAGCTAGGCGAGGGGCTCGCCTTGGATTCCGACCTCGTACTGATCATCGTCGTGGCGACCGCGCTCGCGTTCGACTTCACCAACGGCTTCCACGACACCGCCAACGTGGTCGCCACGTCGATCTCCACCAGGGCGATGGCGCCTCGGATCGCCGTCGGCTACGCGGCCGCGCTCAACTTCGTGGGGGCCTTTCTGTCCCTGGCGGTGGCGGCAACCATCGCCAGCGGGATCGTGGAAGCGGACCTGATCAACGAGCAGATCGTGTTCGCCGGCCTCGTGGGAGCGATCGGCTGGAATCTGCTCACTTGGTACTTTGGCCTGCCCTCCAGCTCCTCGCACGCGCTGATCGGCGGGGTGGTCGGGTCGGCATTCGTGGCCAAGGGCCCCGATGCCGTGATCGGTGACGGTCTGATCGGCAAGGTCGCGGTGCCCGCGCTCGTGGCACCGCTGCTGGCCTTCGTGGTCGCGGGGATCGCGATCCTGGTGGTCTACCGGATCATCGGGGGCCTGCGGCCGGGCTCGGTCACCCGTGGCTTCAAGGCCGGCCAGATCCTCTCGGGTGGCCTGCTCGCGCTCGCCCACGGCACCAACGACGCCCAGAAGACGATGGGCATCATCGCCCTCGCGCTGGTTGCCAACGGCCAGCTCGATGCGGGCGCGGACCCGCCGACCTGGGTAGTCGTCTCTGCCGCCACCGCGATAGCACTCGGCACCTATGTGGGCGGCTGGCGGATCATCAGGACGATGGGCAGTCGCATCATCAAGATGGACACCGCTCAGGGCTTCGCCGCCCAGGGCAGCGGCGCGGCGGTAATCCTGGCGGCGTCGCACGGGGGGTTCCCGCTGTCCACCACGCACACGATCTCCGGCGGCGTGATGGGCGCGGGCGCCGCCAAGCGCCTGTCGGCCGTGCGCTGGGGCGTGGCCGGCAACATCATCGTGGCCTGGGTGCTCACCATTCCCGCGGCCGCGTTGATCGGTGGCGCCACTTACGGGATTACGCGGATCTTCGGAACGGGCGCGGCCGGCCCGCTGGTGGTCTCCGTTGCTGCGATCGTGGTGATCGCCGTGGTGTTCTCCCGCCGTGTGCAGCAGGGCTCCGTGATCACGGCGGCGGAGGGCGGATGACGGTCTTCGCGGAAGCGGTCGACTGGGGTGCCGTACTCGAGGTGATCTGGGCCTCGCTCCTGGCGGGCGTGGGCGTCACGGCGATCTTCTCGGTGGGCGTCCTGGGGGCGTCGAGGGCGGTTGAGTCGCGCCGTGGCGGGCACGGCGCCGCAGCCGGCGCCTACGCGGTGCTCACGCTGCTCGCGTTCGTGGCGGTGGCGGCGGCGATGGCCTTCGGCATCGTGGTGATGACCCAGAAGGACTAGGTCGCAGCCGCGGCCGCCAGCCGCTCGAGCTCCTCGTCGCTGTTCCAGGCACCCACGGACGCGCGCACGTAGGGCGTGCCGGGTAGGTGCCGCACCAGCAGCCCATCCTCCAGCAGCCGCCGGGATTCCGCCTCGTTGTCGGCGGCCTCCCAGGACACCAGCGTGCTGCGCCCGCGCGGTGCCACCGTCAGCCCGCGCTCGGCCAGCAGCCCGGCCAGGCGCTCGGCCGAGGACGGGCCGCGCTCCAGCACGTCGTCCATGCCCGTGCCGGCCAGCACTTCGAGCGAGGCGAGCGCCCATGCCGAGTGGTGGGAGGGGGGAAGGCCGCCGTCGAAGCGTGCGGCACCTTCCTTCAGCGGCAGGTCGAGCGGGCGCGCGGTGTCGCTGAGCGTCTGGTACCCGGGGGCCGCCGGTGCGAGACCGTCGATCCGCTCGCCGCGCACGTAGAGGTAGCCGCTGCCGATCGGGCCGCACAGCCACTTCTGCCCCGAGGCCGCGTAGTAGTCGCAGCCCAGCTCGCGCACGTCCACCGGGATGGCGCCGAGGCCCTGGGCGCCGTCGAGGAGCACCGGGACGCCCGGCTCGGCCAGCGCCTCGGTGTCCATCACCCGCCCCGTGTGCCACGACACGTGCGAGCAGGCGACCAGGCGCGTGGCCGAGCGCACCTCGCCCGGCAGCTCCTCGAACGGCACCACCCGCACGCGCACGCCGCGGCGCTCCCGCAGTGCGGCGAGGGGGGCGAGCAGGCCCGGGTGCTCCTCGTCAGAGGTCAGCACCTCGTCGCCCTCATGCAGGTCGAGGCCCAGCAGCACGGAGTTCACACCGTCGGTGGTGGCGCCGGTGAGCGCCACCTCCTGCGGCCAGCAACCGAAGAGCCCGGCCACGCGTCCCCTGAGCTCGTCCACCAGCTGCTGCAGCCGCTCGAACTGCGCCGCTCCGCCACGGCCCTGCTCGAGCCCGATCTTCATTTCGGCCTGGGCCGCCTTTACGGCGGCACGCGGCACCGGGCCCACCGAGCCCGTGTTCAGGTATGCCAGCCGCTTCAGGATGGGGAACTGGGAGCGGAGGCTGGCCGGCACCGGCCAGATACTAAGCTGCGCCGACCGATGATCATCGAGCGCTCAATGCACCCAGAATGGCTGTCCAACGCCTACCTCGTGGCCGACGAGCCTGGCGGCTCGGCCGTCGTGATCGATTCAGGTGGGCCCTCGGGTCCGCTGCTGGAGAAGATCGACGAGCACGGGGTCACGGTCACCCACCTGCTTCTCACCCACCACCACGTCGACCACGTGGCCGAGAACTCGGTCTACAAGGAGCGCTTCGGCGTGGAGATTCTCGCCCATCCGCTCGAGGCGGAGCGCCTGGAGGACGTGGACCGCACCGTCGAGCCGGGCGACTCGATCCTCGAGGTCGGCGGGCTGAAGATCGGCGCGCTGCACACCCCCGGCCACACCGACGGGATGCTCAACTTCGTGGTCAATGGCTTGGACGTTTTTACCGCGGACACCCTGTTCAAGAATTCGGTGGGCGGCGTGCGGGCTCCCGGCTCAACGAGCTTCGAGGACCTGCGCGGCTCGATCATGGACGTGCTGATGGAGCTGGACCCCCAGACGCGCCTGCACCCGGGCCACACCGACCCGACCACCGTCGGCGACGAGTGGGAGAACAACCTGTTCATCCGCCTGTGGCGCGGCCTGGACGACGAGGGCACCGAGAAGTGCACCGTCGGGGACGACTCGGCCACGCTCGTCCTATGGGGCGATGACTACGACGGCGGCCACAAGGCCTGGGTGCGCTGGGACGAGTCGGGCAAGGACGACATCGTGCCCGGGAGCCAAGTGGTGCGGGAGGACGCGGCTTAGCCGCGTCCGGTTACGGCGCCGGGACGGCGCCTTCTGTCTCAGAAGTGCGGCATGGAGGCCGCACTGGATTCAACGCCCGCAGACGGGCCACTGGCCCGGGCCGGACTGCTCGTAGACATCGCGGCACGCCTGTCCTGCTCGGCCTCGGGGGCCGCGGCCGGGTCGCCGCTGCCGCCCACGGCCGTCCAGGTCTCGATCGAGAACTGGTACTTGCCGCGGTACAGGCCACCGCCACCGATGGCGGTCGGGTCGCCGCCGGACTCACAGGCGGCGATCGTCTGCAGCTGCGGCGGCACTGGGGCCGCCTGGGCCTCGGCCTGGCGAGCCTCCTTGCGCTCGGCCTGGCGACGCTCCCTGCGGGCCTCTGAGAAGTCGGCCGGCACGGTGTAGTCGGCGGGGGTGTCGGTAAGGACGTCCTTGACCGGCGCGAACGGGGGCGCGTCCGTGGCCGCGAACGCCGTGGGCACGGCCAGCAGGCCGGCGATCAGGAAAGGCAGAATCAGTTTTCGCACGCAGTACACCTCCGCGTGTTCCGGGGTCGGTGCCGGCGGGCCGCCGGCGCCCGCGCGCATGGCGCGGGAACGAGAGCCGGTGCAGGCCAGGGGCCAGACGGAACCAGCTCGACGGGCGAGACTAGGTGCGCACGCAACCAAAAAGTGTGACGACCATCACACTGCAACGCCTCTGGCGCGAACGCCTCACGCCCATCCCGGCCCGTCCGTGGGTGATCCGCGGCCCGCGCCGGTAGCTTGCAGGCCATGAAGGTCACGCTCCCCGACGGCACGCCGCTCGAGCTCCCGGAAGGGGCCACCGGCGCGGACGCTGCGGCGGCGATCGGCGCCGGATTGGCGCGCGCGGCGCTGGCGATCCGGTTCGGGGGCGAAATGCACGACCTGTCCGCCGCGCTGCCCGATGGGGCCGAGATCGAGATCGTGACCGCCAATAGCGGCGAGGAGGACGGCGGCGGACCGTTGTGGCTGGTGCGCCACGACGCCGCGCACGTGCTGGCCACCGCGGTGATGGAGATGCACCCCGGGGTCAAGATCTCGATCGGGCCCCCGATCGAGGACGGCTTCTACTACGACTTCGAGTTCCCCGACGGCGTATCGCTGTCCGATGCCGACTTCGAGACGATCGAGCAGCGGATGCGCGAGCACATCAAGGCCGACGAGGCCTTCGAGCGGGCCGACGTGCCAGTGGGCGAAGCGGTCGAGCGCTTCCGCTCCGAAGGGCAGGACTACAAGGTCGAGCTGATCGAGGACCTGGTGCGCGACCAGGGCGTGGAGACCGTGTCGCTGTACCGCAACGGCCCCTTCACCGACCTCTGCCGCGGCCCGCACGCGCCCTCGACCAAGCGGATCAAGGCCTTCAAGCTCACGAGCGTCGCGGGCGCGTACTGGCGCGGCGACGCGTCACGCCAGATGCTCACCCGCGTCTACGGCACCGCGTTCCTGTCCAACGAGGCCCTGGAGGAGCACCTCGAGCGCCTCGAGCAGGCGCGCGCGCGCGACCACCGCAAGCTCGGCCGCGAGCTGGACCTGTTCATGTTCTCCGAGCTGTCGCCGGGCGCGCCGTTCTGGCAGCCCAACGGCGCGCAGGTGTGGAACCAGCTCACGGATTTCTGGCGCACCGAGAACGCCGGCCGCGACTACCAGGAGGTGCGCACACCGATCCTCTACGACGTGGAGCTGTGGAAGCAGTCCGGGCACTGGGACGTGTACCGCGACCACATGTACTTCACCGACGTGGAGGACAGGCCCATGGGCCTCAAGCCCATGAACTGCCCGGCGCACGTCCAGCTGTTCAAGGACGAGCGGCGCTCATACCGCGACCTGCCCATTCGCTACGCCGAAGCCGGCCTCGTGCACCGCCACGAGCCCAGTGGCACGCTCCACGGCCTCCTGCGCGTGCGCCACATCACCCAGGACGACGGACACATCTTCTGCACCGAGGAGCAGGTCAAGGAAGAGGTACAGCGCTGCCTGGACTTCGGCTTTTTCATCTACGAGACGTTCGGCTTCGAGCCGCGCCTGGAGCTGTCCACCCGCCCCGAGAAGCGCGTGGGCAGCGATGAGATGTGGGACCGCGCCGAGAGCGCGCTGGACGCGGCGCTGCGCGAGAAGGGTCTCGACTTCGACCTCAACGAGGGCGACGGCGCCTTCTACGGGCCCAAGATCGACCTGCACATGACCGACTCGATCGGCCGCCCCTGGCAGCTGGGCACGGTCCAGCTGGACTACTCGATGCCCGAGCGCTTCGAGCTTTCGTACACGGGCGCCGACAACGCCGACCACCGCCCGGTGATGATCCACCGCGCGCTGATGGGCAGCTTCGAGCGCTTCATCGGCATCCTCATCGAGCACTATGCGGGCGAGTTTCCGCTCTGGCTGGCGCCCGTTCAGGCGCTCGTGCTCCCGATCGCCGACCGCCACGCCGAGCACGCCGAGCGCATTGCGCGCGAGCTGCGCGACGCGGGCCTGCGCGTGGAGGTGGACGAGCGCACCGAGTCCGTGGGCCGCAAGATCCGCGAGGCCGAGGTGCGCAAGGTCCCCTACATGCTCGTCTTGGGCGACCGCGAGGTCGAGGAGGGCCAGGTGTCGGTGCGCCGCCACACCGAGGGCGATCTGGGCGCATTGCCCGTCGGCGAGTTCGCTTCGCGGGCCCTGGCCGAGGTGGTCGAGCGGCGCTGATCCAGGGGCTTGACAAGCCGCCTCCGCCGCTATACTCGGAAGTAGATGAAGGGCACCCACACCACGCGTCGCCGCCGCTGACCGCGCTCGTGCCCTCTCCCGATTCACGCCTCACTCACTCTTGACGTCTAGCCACACCCCCGTCTCATAGTGGCCGCCTAGTGCCGATCCCGCGTAGGTTCGATCGGCGTCCGCCGGAGCGCGACGAGACACGGATCAACGACCGCATCCGCGTTCGCGAGGTGCGGCTCATCGGCGACGACGGCAATCAGATCGGCGTGGTCCCGACCGAGAAGGCGCTGGAGTACGCGCGCGAGCGCGATCTCGACCTCGTCGAGGTGGCTGCCGAGTCGCGACCGCCCGTCTGCCGGGTGCTCGACTACTCGAAGTACAAGTACGAGCAGGAGCAGAAGGCCAAGGCCGCGCGCAAGCACCAGAAGCAGGTGAACGTGCGCGAGATCAAGCTGCGGCCCAAGATCGCGGACAACGACTACGAGACCAAGAAGAACCACGTGCGGCGTTTCCTCACCGGGGACGACCGCGTGAAGGTCACGATCATGTTCCGCGGCCGCGAGCAGAGCCACCCCGAGCGCGGCACGAACCTGCTGATGCGCCTGGCCGAGGACGTGAACGACCTCGGCGTGATCGAGCAGCGCCCGATTCAGGACGGCCGCAACATGACGATGCTGCTGGGCCCCTCGCGCAAGAAGGTCGAGGGCGGCGGCGAACAGGCCGCCTCGAGCGACGGTGGCGAACAGGCCTCGGGCAACGGCATTGAGCAGGCCGAGGCCGAGAGTCCCCAACCGGCCGAGGCCGAGAGCCCGCAGCCGGCCACGTCGGGCGACGCCGCCGCTTCCTAGAGGCCGTCTGCTTCAATACTTCGTCGGCCCATGCCCAAGATGAAGTCCCATTCCGGCGCCAAGAAGCGCTTCCGCAAGACTGCCAACGGCAAGCTCCGTGCTCGTCACGGCATGACCAGCCACATCCTCGAGAAGAAGAACGCCAAGCGAAAGCGGCGTCTCGGGCGGCCGGTCGTGGTCTCGAAGGCCGATGAGAAGCGCGTGAAGGAGTTGCTCAGATGAGCCGCGTCAAGCGTTCCGTACACGCGCGCAAGAAGCGCCGCGCCACGCTGGAGCGGGCCAAGGGCTACCGCGGCAAGAAGCACTCCAGCTACAAGCAGGCCAAGGAGCAGCTGCTCAAGTCCGACACCTACGCCTACCGCGACCGGCGCAACCGCAAGCGCGACTTCCGCCGGCTGTGGATCACCCGCATCAACGCGGCCGCGCGGCAGGAGGGCATGAGCTACAGCACCTTCATGCACGGCTTGACGCTGGCCGGCGTGGAGCTGGATCGCAAGGTGCTGGCCGACATCGCCGTGCGCGATCCCGAGACGTTCCGACGTTTTGCCGAGACCGCCCGGGAGGCGACCGCTGCCTGACTCCAGGTAACGGCCGCAACTAGAACTCCCGGGGCGCCCAGCGAGGCGCCCTTTTTCGTTCTAGGGGCCGGGAAGGATTTGGCAGGGATGCCGAATCCTTCGCACCACCATCCGACATGATCACTTCAGCCGACAACACCCAGCTCAAGCTCATCCGCAAGCTCCGGCGAAAGCGCGGGCGCGACGAGAGCGGGCTGTTCGTGGCCGAGGGCGAGGACCTCGTGGAGGCCGCGGCGGCCGGCGGCTGGGATCCCGAGGTGCTGCTCGTCGCGGGCGAGGACGTGGAGCCCGAGCTGCTGGACCGCGTGAGCTCGCTGGGGTCGGGCAGCCGGGTGGTGGGCGTGTACCGCCAGCGCTGGGCCGACGCGGGCGGCGAGCTGTCGCTTTACCTGCACGGAGTGGGGGATCCCGGCAACGTGGGAACCGCCATCCGCTCCGCCCACGCGCTGTGCGACGGGCCGGTGGTGCTGGGCCCCGGATGCGCGGACCCGTTCTCGCCCAAGGCCGTGCGCGCGGCGATGGGCTCCCTATTCGCACGCCCGCCGGCGCGGGCGGAGTGGGGCGAGCTGCGGGGCTTCAGGCTGGCGCTGCACGGTCGCGCCGAGGCGGCGTTGTCAGACCTTGCAACCCAGGTCAAGCCCCCCGTTGTGCTGTGCGTGGGTGCCGAGCGGGAGGGCCTGCCCGAGGAGCTGGTGCAGACCGCCGACGCCGTGGCGCGCATCCCGCTGCGCGACGGAGGACCGGAATCGCTGAACGTGGCGATGGCCGCGACGGTGGGTCTGTACGAGCTGGGAAATAGGATGCCCGCCGATGGCTGACGCCCCCGCACGCCTGGCCGAGATCCGTGCCGAGGCGCAGGAGGCTGTGGCCGCCGCCGGCTCCGCCGCCGAGCTCGAGGAGCTGCGGGTGCG
>Ga0075530_1001301_pt1 | contig 11948 bp, 16 predicted proteins | sample NGEPerD_2_FD_75101 | JGI IMG/M metagenome (GOLD analysis project Ga0075530, IMG submission 75101) | Arctic peat soil microbial communities from the Barrow Environmental Observatory site, Barrow, Alaska, USA - NGEE PermafrostL1-D | ecosystem: Environmental > Terrestrial > Soil > Wetlands > Peat ...
CGTGTGCAGGACTGCAGGGGTGTTGTCACCGGTGTTGTTGCGGTCAGAGAACGGCTCCGTTACTATGGATTTGCGCAGATATCCTTCCTCATATCCCTTACGCACACCCTCATAGACCGCTTCTGACTCTTCCTTCTCCAGGGCACCACGGAAGAACCCCGTCACATCCTCTCCCAGGTGGTAGCACGCAGCCATGGAAAGATCAGCCACCGCCTCTGTTATCGGCGGTGGCTCCCAGCAGCGGCGGGGAAGGCGTCGTCCCCCACTCTTGATACCCATTATTGCTTTACTCATCCTCCTGGCGGGAATTATTTTGGCGGGAGCCAATTTCTCCGGTTGTCTCGGAGGAGGAGAAGGGGAAGAGAGTACTTCTGTGTCCTCAAAACCCACGTCCGCCGACGAAGCGGTTAGGCTGGAGGCGGAGATTGGCGAGCCCCCGGAAGTTGGAGATATAGTATTTCAAGTGCTCTCCCTGCGCTCCACCGCATTCCCCAGCGTGCCCAGCCAAGCATTGGAGAGGCAGAGCTGGGGTCCTCTCTAGGAAGGGGAGACGTTCTATCAGGTCCACGTTCGTGTGGCGAATCGGGGGCAGGAGCCGGTGCGCGTTGACCCCAGGGACTTCGAGCTACTGGCAGGGGACAAGAGATGGCAGGTGGACGCAGAATATACGGGTCCGCCTGCCCGCTCCTTGCTGCACCGGGCCTCCGTGAATCTTGTCGTCACCTTTCAGGTGCCTATTCGTGACGGTGTGAGTCTTCTGTACTCTCCGGACTGGCATCGCTCGGGAATAGTGCTTGAGGGGATGCAGGCGCCACTCGGCGAACGGTCTGTAGAGGTGTCTGAGAAGTGAGACGCATCCTCATCTTGCTTGCCGTTGCCTTCTTGCTTGCCGGCTTTGGAGCATGTTTTCTATATTTCTCCTGGGCGGCGCCTCTGCTGGACGGGGATCAGATGGATGCTTTCGCTTTCGGGCCGCAGGGCGCGACGGTGAGGGACCTGGCTGTTCATTCTAGAGAAGATGAGGGTCGTCTTCTGGAAAGATTACTGGCCGAGGTGAACCAGGCTTCGCTGTCGCAAGAGCGAGTAGAGTTGGACGACACCCGGTTGCTTATAGTATTCTTCCGTACGGACGGTCTGCAGTATCATCTGTTTCAGGGTGAGGGGGGGCTGGTAGGGGTATCAGAAGGTGGTCGTGACTACATGGGTGCTCTCTCTTCCCCCGCCCTCCATGCGGAAATGCAGATGCTGAGCGCTCGAGAGGACTGGCAGGCAGAACAACCCTGATCAAGGAGGTGAGCACTGATGTTGTCCAAGATCGATCATTTGGGTATCGCGGTCAATGACTTGGAAGAGGGGATCCGCGTCTACGAGCAAGGTCTGGGCCTTGAGGTAACTCACAGGGAGACTCTGGAGGATCAAGGGGTGGTGACGGTGTCTCTGGGGATCGGCGAGAGCACTGTGGAGCTGCTGAGTCCCACTCGTGACGATTCTCCGGTGGCAAAGTTTCTTGAGCAGAGAGGTCCTGGTATCCACCACGTGGCATACGCCGTTCCGGATATTGAGGCAGCTCTTGAGGACGCCAGAGATGCCGGTTTCAGGCTGATAGATGAGGCTCCCCGTGTCGGCGCAGGAGGCAAGAAGATCGCCTTCATCCACCCCAAGAGCACACTGGGTGTTCTCTCTGAGGTAGTCCAGTCGACATGAGGGGGAGGTAGAGCTGTGGGAGAAGATAAACGCACTACCGATTCCGGGATAGAGATACCGGCCGTCTACGACTGGGATGACGTTGCCGGCAAGGATTGGGAAGCGGACCTTGGTAAACCGGGCGGGTTTCCCTTCACCCGTGGCGTTTACCCGACCATGTATCGTGGTCGGAAGTGGACAATGCGTCAGTATGCGGGCTTTGCCTCGGCGGAAGAGTCAAATCGGCGCTACCGCTACCTGTTGGACGCCGGTCAAACCGGTCTCTCCGTGGCCTTTGATCTTCCCACCCAGATGGGTTATGACTCTGACCATCCGCTGGCGGAGGGGGAGGTGGGCAAGGTTGGGGTAGCCATCGACTCACTGGCGGACATGGAGGTTCTGTTTGACGGAATACCGTTGGACCAAGTCTCCACATCCATGACCATCAACGCCCCGGCCTGCGTGCTCCTGCTGCTCTATGAGCTGGTGGCAGAGAAACAGGGGGTGGACGCCAAGGGGCTCAGGGGGACCATCCAGAACGACATACTGAAGGAGTATGTAGCCCGGGGGACGTACATCTTTCCGCCCAAGCCTTCTATGCGCATCGTCACGGATATCTTCAAGTACTGCCAGGATAAACTGCCGCGGTGGAACACCATATCCATCTCCGGCTACCATATCCGTGAGGCGGGATCCACCGCCGCGCAGGAGCTGGCCTTCACGTTGTCTCACGGCTTAGCTTATGTGCAGGCCGCTGTGGACGCCGGACTGGAGGTGGACGAGTTCGCGGGTCGTCTTTCCTTTTTCTTCAACGCCCACAACAACTTTCTGGAAGAAGTGGCCAAGTACAGAGCCGCCCGACGCATATGGGCCCGGTTGATGCGTGACCGTTTCGGAGCCCAGGACGATAATAGCCAGAAGTTGCGTTTCCACACGCAAACGGCCGGCTCGGCCCTGACCGCACAACAGCCCCGTAACAACATTACGCGGGTTACTTTGCAGGCGCTGGCTGCCGTGATGGGCGGCACGCAGTCGCTACACACCAACTCGTACGACGAAGCCCTGTCTCTTCCTTCTGACGAGTCTGTGACCATAGCCTTACGTACCCAGCAGGTACTGGCTCACGAGAGCGGGGTGGCAGATACGGCAGATCCTCTGGCCGGGTCGTTTGTCGTTGAGAGTCTGACAGATGAGTTGGAGGCCAAGGCTGTGGAGCTCATGGACCAGGTGGAGGAGATGGGTGGAGCCGTCTCGGCCATTGAGCGCGGTTTCACGCAGAGGCAGATCGAGGAAGCCGCATACGAATACCAGATGGCCATCGAAGCCGGAGAGAAGTCGGTTGTGGGCGTCAACATGTTGGTCACTGACGATGACCCGAAGATGGACATCCTGCGTGTGGACCCGGAGGTCAGGGAGAAGCAATCCCGCCGTTTGGAGAAGTTGCGTGCAGATAGGAGCGATGTTGTGGTAGAATCCGCTCTCGATGTTTTGGGGGCGGCGGTGCGTGGCGGGGATAATCTCCTCTATCCTATGAAGGAGGCACTGCGCCGGTATGCTACTTTGGGAGAAGTAATCGGTGTGCTGCGTCGGGAGTTGGGCGAGTTCAAGGCCGGACAGGCGGTCAGACTCTAGGTGCGGACCACATTGATCCGAGGAGTGATATAGCTTGGACACTACCAGGGAGAAGCTTGATCGTCTGCGCAAGGCAAAGGCAGATGCTCTTCACGTTGCCAGTCAGCAGGCAATAGATCGCCAGCACGGCAAGGGGAAGTTGACAGCCCGTGAACGGATAGATCTTCTTCTGGACGAGGGTTCCTTCGTGGAGATGGATATGTTCGCCCGTCATCGCTGTTACAACTTCGGAATGCAGGATAAGCGACCGTACGGTGACGGTGTAGTTACCGGCCACGGGACGGTGGAAGGTCGTCTGGTTTTTGTCTTCTCGCAGGATTTCACGGTTTTCGGCGGTTCCTTGGGGGGAGTCTTCGCCGAGAAGATCTGCAAGGTGATGGATTTGGCGATGAAGATGGGTGCACCCTGCGTGGGGATAAACGATTCAGGCGGCGCCCGGATCCAGGAGGGTGTGGCCTCACTGGCCGGTTACGCGAATATCTTCTATCGGAACGTGGATGCGTCCGGTGTTGTTCCTCAGCTCTCGCTTGTGATGGGACCTTGTGCTGGTGGTGCAGTCTACTCTCCTGCCATGACAGACTTCATATTCATGGTGGAAGAGACCAGCCACATGTTCATCACCGGCCCCAACGTGATCAAGACGGTGACCGGCGAAGATGTCTCTTTCGAGGACCTGGGTGGAGCGATCACTCACAACAGTACCAGCGGAGTGGCCCACTTCTCGGCTTCCAGCGAGAGACAGTGCATTGAAGAGGCCAGGGCACTCCTCTCATTCCTGCCCGCGAATAACCTGGAAGATCCTCCGTGGAGCGAGCCCACGGATGACCCCAGTCGCACATCCGAGCTTCTGCAGACGATAGTCCCGGATGGTCCCAATGCGCCTTATGACATAAATGAGGTGATTCGCGAGGTCGTGGACAACGGCTACCTTCTGGAAGTTCACCGCTCTTATGCAGAGAATATCGTCGTAGGGTTTGCCCGCTTGAACGGTTATCCAGTAGGTGTTGTAGCCAATCAGCCTGCTTACCTTGCAGGTACTTTGGACATTGACAGTTCGAGGAAGGGTGCGCGCTTCGTCCGTTTCTGCGACGCCTTCAACATCCCGCTCATCACGTTTGTGGATGTCCCCGGCTTCCTCCCGGGGGCAGAACAGGAGTGGGGAGGGATAATCACGCACGGGGCCAAGCTGGTCTATGCTTTCTGCGAAGCCGCCGTTCCGAAGTTAACTGTGATAACCAGGAAGGCCTATGGTGGTGCGTACATCGCCATGAGCTCCAAGCACATCCGGGCCGATTTCAACCTGGCCTGGCCCACCGCGGAGATTGCGGTAATGGGGCCACAGGGTGCGGCCAATATTCTCTATCGCCGGGAGCTGGATGCCATAGAGGATGAAGACGCTCGGGCGGAGAAGCGGGAGGAACTCATCCATGAGTATGAAGAGCGGTTGGCCAACCCATTTGTTGCGGCCGAACGTGGGTATGTGGACGATGTCATTGAGCCGAAATACACCCGCCCCATCCTGATCAAGGCGTTGGAGAGATTCCTGACCAAGCGGGAAGATCGTCCGGACAAGAAGCACGGGAACATTCCCCTTTAGGGCCGACTATGGGTGATCTTGGTCAAGGATTGAGCTTGATGATAATAGGGATGGGCGTCGTCTTTTCCATGCTTTTTTTACTTTCGCTGGCGACGGGGCTCCTGGAGTGGATTTTCCGGCCCAAGGCCGAGCGGGAACCTGATCTGCCTTCAACCGGGCAAGAGGAAGCGGCGGACGTGCCGGGTCGGCGCAGAGTCGCTTTGGTGGCCGTGGGACTGTATCTACAGGACAAGGAACGGGCGCATGTCTACGTACCCCTCCGCACCACGGGGGAACAGTGGAAGAGCGCAGGGCGCCTGAAATCTCTGCGAGGATGAGGATATGAAGTACAAGCTCAAGTTGGAAGGACAGGAGTACGAAGTTGAGGTGGAAGAAGTAGGCCACCAGGCCTTCCGGGTCACTGTGGACGGTGAAGAGTTAGAAGTGAGACAGGACGGTGAGTCGGGGGCGGACGCCGTGCCGTCCGGTACTCCGGGGACCGGATCCGTGTCTGGAGAGACTCAGGCCCAGAAGGCGGCGTCCGCCCCCCCTCGGGCGGCGTCTGGCGGGAAGCCCAGGGCACCGTCCCAATCTGCGGGAGCTGTAGGGGACAGTAAGAGTGTTCTCGCTCCCATGCCCGGTACGCTTCTCCGTGTTCTGGTCTCGGAAGGGGATCAGGTTTCCGTGGGAGATGTGGTCGCCATCCTCGAGGCCATGAAGATGGAGAATGAGCTCCGCGCCAAGGCGGAGGGTACCGTGGGCCGTGTGGCGACGGGTGGCGGACAGTACGTTTCCAAAGGGGATTTGGTTGTGGAGGTTATCTAGAACGTGTATGAGATGATCTCCCAGTCCTTTGCGGAGCTCGTATCTTCCACGGGCCTCGCGAACCTGGTGCCGGGCAACTTGGTTATGATCCTCGTCGGTTGTGTTTTGCTTTACCTGGCCATCGTCAAGAAATTTGAGCCGCTTCTGCTTCTCCCCATCGGCATCGGGGCCATTCTGACCAATATCCCTGTCAGCGGCATCTTCCACAGCGAAATATGGTTGGGTCCGGCTGGAATGGGTCCGGGTGAGTGGGGGAAGGCCGATGTTTTTCAGGCTCTGGTGGAACATGGAGGGTTGGTGGATTGGCTGTATATGGGGGTCAAGTTTGGCATATTCCCCCCGCTGATCTTCATGGGTGTGGGCGCTCTGACGGACTTTGGTCCCCTTCTCTCCAACCCCAAAACCATCCTGCTGGGAGCGGCTGCCCAGGTTGGTATCTTTGTCACTCTTCTGGGTGCCTTGGGTTTGGGGTTCAATCTCCATGAGGCGAGCGCCATTGGAATCATAGGTGGGGCAGACGGACCTACAGCGATCTTCTTGACCTCCAAACTGGCAGACCATCTAATGGGACCCATAGCTGTGGCCGCTTATTCCTATATGGCCCTGGTTCCCATCATTCAGCCGCCCATCATGCGTTTGCTCGTACCTGAGGACCAGAGGCGCATACGGATGGAGCAGCTCAAGGAGGTCAGCCAAAAGGTGAAGATAATCTTTCCCGTGGCGGTGATTGTCTTCGTGGGACTTATTCTCCCCAGTGCAACCCCGCTGATAGGTGCTCTGATGTTGGGGAACCTTTTTCGGGAAGCTGGAGTTGTGAACCGTCTGCTGGGAGCCGCACAGAACGAGCTGTTGAACATAGTAACCATCTTCTTGGGAGTGGGGGTGGGCGCCACCATGACGGCGCAGAATTTCTTGAATTGGGAAACCATCTCCATCTTGCTGCTGGGTCTCGTAGCCTTCATGATAGGGACGGCCAGCGGTTTACTGCTGGCGCGTCTCATGAATGTCTTCGCACGGGAGCCGGTGAATCCCCTGATAGGATCAGCCGGGGTTTCGGCGGTGCCCATGGCTGCACGGGTGAGTCAGGTGGTCGGTCAAGAAGCGGACCCGGACAACCACCTGCTCATGCACGCCATGGGACCGAACGTGGCGGGAGTCATTGGGTCAGCTGTGGCGGCTGGTATTCTGTTGGCAATAGTGGGCTGACAAGGAGAAACGGATGGATCTGCACGAAGTTCAGGGCAAAGAATTGTTCCGGAGTGTCGGGCTATCTACACCTCGGGGTCTTGTGGCAAGCCTTCAGCGGCCTGTCTCTTCCACCTGGTGAGGGGATGGGCATGGACCTCGTACTTGGCGGCGAGCTCGGCGATGGTGCGCTCGGGGCGTAGTGCCTCCAGAGCCATCTTGGCCTTGAATGAGGGGCTGTAGTTGTTGCGCTTGGCCATGTGTTCCCTCCAGATGTGCGGGCCGGTTCAACCTAACACACCTGTCCAGGATCGGGGGGCCACCGCCCCCCTTACCCAAAGCCCACGCCGTGACCGAATCCTCGATCAACTCGGGAAACTCAAAGCGGTTGAACATGAAGACATCATCAACCTATTTCAGCGTCCCGGCCGCGACCAGGGTATTGCCGATCTCCCGTGTCTTGCGCCACCAAAGCGTATAGAATCAGTGCTCTATCCAGAAGAGGTGGTCATCAGCGTACTTGTAGATGACCCGTGTGTCGCTGCGCGCGCTGTCGAATGAATCCCGGTCCTCATCCGTGCGAATGAGCTTACGATATTGATCCACCAGTTCGTTCCGGTCCTCATGGATCTCATCCAGCGACCGCTCTATCCACTCTCCATGCTCCAAACGTCCCAGATAGTGCACAATGCAACCGAAGGGGATGTCCATCTTGTCGACCCAACTACCTTCATAGTGGTACCAGCCGCTTATCCTGCTCCCCTAACGAAGAATTCGCCGAGCAGTATCTTGACACCCCATGGAAAATCATTCATTATATCAATGCTGAACATGAAGATATGGTGTTTATGGTCGTAGGCGTGCCGTGCTGTGCTGGCACGGAATCCATTAATGAACTGAAGGATACGGTCCGGAGGCTCGCATCGATTGACCCGGAAATTCCGGTAACGTTGATTGAGTATCAACTGGCTTTTCGGTTGCGGGACTGGCCGTTTGTGAGTAAAAAGGGGATGGAGCGCATCCGTCAGATATTCGCGTCGGCAGGACTCAGAAAGTCATCGGACAGGGAGGGTCCGATATCCCCAGGGCGGTTGATCCCCTTGATTTTGGATCAAGTTCTGAAGAATTCTAAAATGAAACAAAGATGATGAGATTCGTTATTTGATCCATCTCAGAGTCTGGGTATGTTTTACCTTAGATGAACGAAGGATGTAAATGATGCGAATTGTCTTAACCGGCCAGGCAGCTTTTGGCGCAAAAGTTTTACAGGCATTAGTGGAAAAGGGAGAAAATGTGGTGGCGGTTTATGTTCCGCCCGAGAAGCCGGGTGGTCGACCGGATCCTCTAAAAGAAGGAGCGATTGCCAGCAACATCCCTGTGTATCAACCGGCCTCTTATAAAGATGATGAGGCTTTCGAGCAATATAAACAACTTAACCCTGATCTGTCCATGCTGGCATTTGTGACCGATATCATACCGGAGCGGTTCTTCGCGGTGCCCACCCATGGCGCGATCTGTTATCATCCATCCTTATTGCCTCGGCATCGGGGCGCCAGTGCCATAAACTGGGCGGTGATAATGGGAGATAAGCGAACCGGCCTGAGTGTTTTCTGGCCGGACGGCGGTATCGACACCGGACCCGTACTGCTCCAGAAAGAGATTGCCATTGGTCCTGAAGACACCACCGGTGGCCTTTATTTTGACCATCTCTTTCCCATGGGGATAGACGCCCTTGTGGAATCCGTCACATTGATTAAGGAGGGCAAGGCCCCCAAAATCAGACAGGATGAATCTGCTGCCACTTACGAACCCCCCTGTGATGACAGCGTCGGGAATATTAATTGGAGCCTTCCGGCTAACGAACTATATAACCTTGTGCGTGGTTGTGATCCCCAACCGGGTGCCTTTGTAATGTTCAAAGGCGAAAAACTTCGATTTTATGGATCGAAAATGGTGGAACAACCGACGGATAAAGCGCCGGGAACAGTTCTTCAAATAGATGACCAGGGCGTCCATACTGCCATTTCCGGAGGAGAAATTCTAGTCAGCAAGCTTAAATTGGGCCCTGGGGAGAAATTACCCGGTGCGGAATTTGCCGCTGAGCAAGGGCTGCGAGAAGGAGATTTTCTCGGCGGTTAACTGAGAACAAGATTCCAATTATATCTTCATCGAATCTCGAGCTCCGAAACCTACTAAAAATGGGGTGTTAGTTTCGAGTTCCTTATTTGTAATCCTTACTATCAGCCAAATTATATCCTGCTCCCCTCCGATTTCAAGCCACCAGTAAGCCATGGTGAAATCACGGCAGGAGGTGGTGGACATGACCGACGAACTACCAGAAGAAGTCCAACGATGGACGGCTAAGAGGCGGACGGCATTGATCCTCAGCATCATCAGAGGTAAGACCTCCGTGCAGGAGGCCGCCCTCGAGCACGGCCTGACCGTGCTCGAGGTCGAGGACTGGCGGGAGAAGTTCCTCTCTGCCGCTGAGAACGCGCTCCGCAGCCGGCCCCGCGACGAGGAAGCCCAGAAGGACGGGCAGATCAAGAAGCTGAAGCAGAAGGTCGGGGAGCTCGTCCTGGACATGGACATCCTGAAGGAGGTCATGAAAGGCCGCCCTTTCGACCGGGAGACGTCAGACGAGCGAGAGAGGTGTTCCCCCACGCTTCGGAACGCCGGGTCTGCCCTCTCATTGAGGTGCCACGCTCGGCCATGAGTGAGCGCCGGTCCCATACACAGAAAGGCCCGGCCCTCGATCACCTCCTCACCGAGCGGATTGAGAAGCTCATCCTGAAGCTGAAAGGCTGGTTCTGCCACGAGCGCCGGCACAGGCCCCGTCCCCGGGTTCGCGGACTCCGGAGCCGAACCGAGAAGAGCAACCAGCGCTGGGCCATGGACGTCACCCACGTCTACTGCGGAGAAGATGGCTGGGGACACCCGGCCGCCGTCATCGACTGCCACGATCGGGAGATCGTGGGCTAAGAGTTCTCCCTCCGTGGCCGCGCCAAGGAAGCGGAACTAACCCTCGAGGAAGCCTGCATCGCCCGTTTCGGGACGCTGCGCCCTGAGGGAGCTACTCCTGTTCTCAGGAGTGACAACGGACTCATCTTCCAAAGTCGCCGCTTCCGGGCTGCGCTGCGGGACTATCGGCTCCGCCAAGAGTTCATCACCCCCTACGCTCCCGAGCAGAACGGCATGATCGAACGCTTCTTCCGGAGTCTGAAAGAGGAGTGCGTCCGGCAGCATTTGTTTCAGGATTTCGATCACGCCCGGCGAGTGATCCGGGACTGGATCCGCTGGTACAACGAAGGGCGACCGCATCAGAGTCTCAGCTACCTGAGTCCGACCGAGTATCGGGCTCAACAACTACAACTGGTGGCTTGAAATCAGGGGAGCACTGCACTCGTTCAAATAATGCGTCCGCCACACTCTTATTCCTTAGTGTTTCACCAGGTAATCGAGGAAGAGTTCAAAGAGATCCTCGTCCCTGTGATTGTATCTGAACTACATCTCACAGAGATACAGGGGAAACTTTTCGGGAGAGACACCGTGATGTTTGAAGAGCTTACCTTTGGCATAACTCCAAAACCCTTCCAGTCCGTTGATGTGCACCATGCCGCTGGAGAAACGCTTTCCATGATCGACTTTCAGGTGCCGGTAGCCGCAAAAAGCGAGGGCGTCGTAGCCTCTGAACTTGTCCGTATAAACCAGCGATCCGCGTTTGACCATTTTCACCGTCTTATCGATAAGTGTCTTGCCGCTGACGTTGGGTGCACGTGTCACCTGAACCCTGCCTTTCCGCTCCAATATGCCGAATACCGGCACTTTACCGGCGGCTCCTCTGCCGTGCTTGCCCTTTCTTCTGCCGCCGAAATATGACTCATCAAGTTCAACTTCGCGTCTAGAAAGTTCCGGCTCCTCCTCGGCCAGGATCGATCTTCTGATCATCGTGAAGAGCCTCAGCGCCGTCGGGTAGCTCGCGCCGGTCTGCAGAGCCGCCTGGCGCGCCGTCACCTCCAGCTCGAAGAGCTTGACCAGCCAGAGCCTGGTGGTAAGCCCAACCTTGGAGGTGGCCATCCAGCTGCCGGTGAGCGGACCAAAAGTGTAGCCGCACCGGCGACAACGGCAGCGAATCTCACCCGCCATTCGATGGACGGAACGCCCGTTACAAGCGTGACAAAGAACACGTCCTTTCTTGTACCGCTTTCTGCGAAGATATCGAATAGCCGCATCTTCGCTGGTTATAAGCTTTTCAAAGGCCTTTGTTCGCATAGCACCAGTCTAAATCTGGTGCCAAATGTTTTATGATCGCCTTAGTCTGTTATGTACGCTGGCCACGCTTTCCGCCCTCAATAGGAGCATGGAAGAAATCTTCACCAAGTTCAACAAGTCCTGCCATGTTATAGGTGGCATCGGGGGATGATTTCGCAAGAGCAGATTGATGTGCTGCGTCAGAGTGAATGGGTCGACTGGATTACGGCGCTCAAGTCTGGCGGGATCCATAAGCTGGTAGCGGGTGGAGATCTGCAGCTCTCCCTCTTCGACGAGTGCAAACTGGCCGAGATCCAGGCCAAGGAGTTCCCCGGGGAACTCCTCATCGTCTGCCGCAACCCTGCGCTGGCGCTAAAACGCGTCTATAAGCATACCTCCATGCTGGAGGCGACCTCGTGCGAGCCTGGCAAGGTCCAGGCCATGGTGGAGAACCCGCGGGGGCGGAGACGGCGCATCTCGAACAAATACAAGATGGCCAAGCACTTCCTGCTTCGGGTCGGAGACGGCGTCTTCTCCTTTGCGCGCAAGGACGAAAAGATCGCAGAGGAGGCGGCCCTCGATGGTCTCTATGTGCTCCGCACCACCTGCGGGAGCGAGGAACTCGGGACCCGGACGGTGGTGCGGGCCTACAAGCAACTCAAAGTGGGCGAGCACGCCTTTCGCCAGATGAAGTCCTCCGAGCTTCTGATCCGTCCCATCTACCATCACCCGGAAACCAGGGTCCGCGCCCATGTGTTCCTGTGCATGTTCGCCTACTACGTGGCCTTCGAGCTCA
>Ga0075530_1001304_pt1 | contig 11937 bp, 10 predicted proteins | sample NGEPerD_2_FD_75101 | JGI IMG/M metagenome (GOLD analysis project Ga0075530, IMG submission 75101) | Arctic peat soil microbial communities from the Barrow Environmental Observatory site, Barrow, Alaska, USA - NGEE PermafrostL1-D | ecosystem: Environmental > Terrestrial > Soil > Wetlands > Peat ...
CTTGAGGTTGATCACCGTCTCGAACATCTCCATCGGCGCCGGGTCGGTAGCGGTGGAGGCGCGCCCCGCCTTGCCCCAGACCGACTCCACCTCGGGAAAACTCTTGATGATCTTGTTCTGGGTCTGGAGCAGCTTGCCGGCTTCGGTCACCGACAGCCCCGGCAAGGTCGTGGGCATATAGAGCAGCGTGCCTTCGTTCAGATTGGGCATGAACTCGCTGCCGAGCCTCGATGCGGGCCACAGGCTGCCCGCGAGGATCGCCAAGGCAATCAAGATGGTGGCAATTTTGAATCGCAAGGCCAACGCGATCACCGGACGGTAGATCCATATCAAGAACCGGTTCACCGGATTTTTGTGTTCCGGCATGATGCGGCCGCGCACGAACACGACCATCAGCGCCGGTACGACCAGGATCGACAGCAGCGCCGCGGCGCCCATGGCGAAGGTCTTGGTGTAGGCGAGCGGCTTGAATAGGCGCCCCTCCTGCGCCTCAAGTGCGAAGATCGGCAAGAACGAGACGGTGATGATGAGCAGGCTGAAGAACAGCGCCGGGCCGACCTCGACGGCGGCCTCGATGATCGTCTCGGTTCTCGGCTTGCCGGCCGGGGCGCGCTCGAGGCGCTTATGGGCGTTCTCGATCATGACGATCGCGGCGTCGACCATGGCGCCGATGGCGATGGCGATGCCGCCGAGGCTCATGATGTTGGAGGAGAGCCCCAGAAGCCACATGCAGATGTAAGCCATCAGGATACCGAGCGGCAGCGTGATGATGGCGACCAGGGCGCTGCGCGCATGCATCAGGAAGATGACGCAGACCAACGCGACGATGAAGCTCTCTTCGATCAGCGTCCGCTTCAGAGTGTCGATGGCGCGGTAGATCAGGTCCGAGCGGTCATAAACCGCCTCGATGCTGACGCCCTCGGGAAGACTGGGAGCAATCTCGGCGAGGCGATCCTTGGTGTGCTTTATGACCGACAGCGCATTCTCGCCGAAACGCTGGATGGCGATGCCCGAGACGACCTCCCCCTCGCCGTTCAGCTCTGTGATGCCGCGCCGCTCGTCCGGTGCCAGCTCGACCCGGGCGACGTCCTTCAGGAGCACCGGTACGCCGGCCTCACTCTTGACGACGATCTGCTCGAGATCGGACAGGCTTTTGATATAGCCGCGGCCGCGCACCATGTACTCGCGCTCGGAGAGCTCGACCGTGCGTCCGCCGACATCCATATTGCTGTCGCGGATCACGTCTTTGATCTTGGCAAGCGGGATGCCGAGCGCCTGGAGCCGGCGCGGATCGACGATGACGCTGTACTGCTTGACGAAGCCGCCGACGGATGCGACCTCGGCGACGCCCTGCGCCTTGGACAGGCCAAAGCGCACATACCAGTCCTGCAGCGTGCGCAGCTCGGCAAGATTCATCTGCGCGCCGCGCACGACATATTGATAGACCCAGCCGACCCCGGTCGCATCGGGGCCGAGTTCCGGGGTGATGCCTGCGGGCAGGTCTTTGCCCGCGGCGCTCAGATATTCGAGCACGCGCGAGCGCGCCCAGTAGATGTCGGTGCCGTCATCGAAGATCACATAGACGAAGGACACGCCGAAGAAGGAGAAGCCGCGCACGACGTGCGCCTTGGGCACGGTCAGCATGGCGGTGGTCAGCGGATAGGTGACCTGGTCCTCGACCACTTGCGGGGCCTGGCCGGGATACTCTGTGTAGACGATGACCTGCACGTCGGAGAGGTCGGGAATGGCGTCGAGCGGCACTTTGGACACCGCATAGATGCCGGCGAGCGTGACGAAGAGCGTCGCCAGGCCAACGAGAAAGACGTTGCGCGCCGACCAGCGGATGACGCCGGCGATCATTGCTTCATCTCCGGCATCTCCGGCTGGTTGAGAGCCTGCAACGCGGCCTTCAAATTGCTCTCGGAATCGATGAGGAACGTGGCCGACGTGACCACCTCCTCGCCGCGCTTCACGCCGTCCAGCACCTCGACATAGCCGCCGCCGGAGCGGCCGATCTCGACTGCGCGCGGCTCGAAACGGCCTTCGCCCTTGGCGATGAGCACGACCTTGCGCGTGCCGCTGTCGAGCACCGCACTCGCCGGGACGGCCGTGACCGGGTCCGCGCCGGTGCCGGGGCGCAGAACAACGTCGGCATACATGCCCGGCTTCAAGGCGCCGTCGGGATTGGGCAGCTCGATGCGCACCGACAAGGTCCGCGTTTCCGGCTTCATCATTTCCGGATAGATGAAGGTCACCTCGCCTTCATGCGGCGCGTTGGGGAATGCGCGCAGGGTGACGGTGGTGGGCGTGCCCACCGCGATGTCGCCAATGTCGGACTCGGCGAGCTGGGCGATCACCCAAACGCGCGAGTGGTTGGCGATGCGAAACAGCTCGTCACCCGCCACGACCCGCTGGCCCTCGATGACGTTCTTCTGGACAATATGTCCGGTCGCCGGCGAGGCCCAGTCGATGGTCCGGGGATTGGTCTCGGTCTTGAGAACCTCCTCGATGCGCGCTTGAGGCACATCGAGGTTCCGCAGCCGCTGCATGGCCCCGTCGATGTCCCGGCTCGCGTCGCGGCGCCCCTGCCCGCGCTTGGCGACCAGGAGGTCGACTTGTGCCAGTTGAATCTGCGGGCTGTAGAAGCGGAACAGCTTTTGGCCCTTTTCGACGCGTTGTCCGGTCTTGTTGACGAACAATTCCTCGATATAGCCATCGGAGCGTACGGTCACGACCCAGAGCTTGGATTCATCGTGCTCCACCAGTCCGACGCCGCGGACGGAGCCGGAGATCGCCTTCGCCGCGACCTTTTCGGTTCTGACACCGCTGCGCTGGATCTTGTCGAGACTGACCTTGACGGTGTCGCCATCGCCCGCCTCATCGGCGTAGACCGGGATGTAGTCCATGCCCATGGAGTCCTTCTTCGGCACCTTCGAGGTGTCGGCCAGCCCCATGGGATTTCGGTAATAGAGTATCTCGCGGCTGTCTTTCGCCGGCGACATCTCTTCTGCGGCTGCTTGCGTGGCAATCGGCTCGGGCCGATGCACAGACCAATAGCTGCCGACGGCGCCGGCCAAGATGCCGGCACCCAGAATAGCGGCACTGCTTAGACGCTTCATGATGCGTCTCCGAATCCTCGTTGACGGGCCTCGGCCGGCAAGCGGCAGAGGATCGATGCGCGCCGCGATAGCGCGAGCGAGCGCTCACGCGGGACGGCACTTCAGCTTTCTAGGATTCAGACGCGTGGAGGCGGTGACGGGGGGATATAGGCGAGCAATGCGGCGCTAGCCGCAACGCGGCCCGTCTTCACGATGGACGGGAGCGATGAGCGCGCAGCCGACGGCGTTGTCAGGACCGCGGTCAGGCCGAAGCAGAAGCACTTTCCGCCGCAGCCGCCGAGTTTGCCGCAATGGCCTTGTCCGTGACTGGCCTTCGATTGAGCGATCTTGGCCTGACCCATCTGGGCGTGCTTCTCGCAGCCGGCTTGGGACGAGACATGCTGGGTAGAGACTTGCTGGCCGGAGTCATGTGACGCGGACGGGACGCCATGCGCGCTCGCGCCCGCCAGCGGGAAGGCGGCGACGGCGAGGGTGACGAAAGCGACGATGGTGGTCCGCAAGCGCTTCATGGTGGTCATAACTATGTGGTGGCAACTCTTAAGGTCAAGTGACAGAGGCGTGAGCGGGCGGGTTTTTGGCTGAATTGCGCCATTGGCTTAGGGGTCAGTTGTCAGGTGGCGCGCTTGCCGAAGGCAATGATGCCCGCCACAGGCACGACGAAGCCGACAATCGTCGCGACGATGGTGAGCGCCGGGAGATCGCTATAGGCGTCGCGGCCGACCTCGAACCATAGATTGAGATATTTGGTCTCAAGCTGCCCCGCCACCAGCGCCACGTTCATCAGCGAGGCCATCAGCGCAAACCACGTGGCACGGCGGCCCGCCGGCGCATTGATGGCCACCAGCGTCAGCGCCGGAATCATGCTCAGCTCGGCGAAGGGCGACTCCGTGGTGGTGTCGATGAGCGCGATGGCGCGGGCGCCGAAGCCGAGGTTCTCCTGCGTCCACTCATCGAGGCGGAGCGTGAGCGCGATATTGGGCAGCGCCAGCACCGTGCCGATGACGGTGAGCCACAGCAGCACCTTGGCGATGGGCTTCCTGGTGATGACGTCGGAGAACAGCCACGCGCCGGCCAGCGCCAGTCCGGCGCCGATCTGCGCGAGCGTGCCGTAGAACCCCTCGTCGAAGCCGAGCATGTCGATAGTGAACCAGCGATAGCCTTCGCCCACGCCGGGCGCGGAGCGGTAGAGGAAGATCACGAGCGCGGCGTAGAAGATGCGCTGGCGATGGACCGCATCGAGATCCTCGGCGATGCGATAGAGCATGAGCGCAATGACCGTGAGCGAGATCAGGAAGACCAACTCTTGGCCGAGTGGCAGGCCGCCGAGACCGATGGCGAGCACGACCGCGCCGAAGACGATGCCGCCGCCGAGAATGCGCCAGTCGATGGGCTTGCGCTCGGCGCCGTCGAGACGGACGAGCATGGCGCCGGTGAGCGAGATGGCGGGGATGGCGAGACCGAACAGAAAAACGGTTTCGTAGGAATAGATCTGCGCCAGCCAACCGGAGAGACCGGATACCGAGAGGATTCCTGACCACAAAGCCAGACGGCCGAGCACCTGGACGAGGCCGAGCTCGCGCTCGAGCTCTGCTTTTGGCTTCGGCGTACCGTCTGGCCGAACGCGCTCGACCACCTCGGTGGTCATGGCGTCGGCGATGACGTCTTGCAGGACCACGCCGACCACGATGAGAAGCTGCGCCATCACGTAAAGGGCGTTCTTGGCTGCAAAGTCGATCCAGCCACCGGCGGCGCCGGCCATGAGCACGAGCCCCGACGCCACCAGGCTCGCGCCGATCACCACATAGACCCGGCGCTGGGAGCCGAGGATCGGCACGGAGTCGGCGAGCTGGCCGAACACCATCTTGATGGTCCAGGGCAGCGTCAGCCAGACGCCGATGGCGGCGAGCTCCGCCGGGGTGAAGCTCAAGGCGTCCTTGACCCAGAATGCCTCGGCGATGGCGACCAGGCCGAGCGCGCCATAGGCGTAATAGATCATGAGCAGCGGCAGATAGCGTAGCCGCATGGCGCGGATCGGCGTGACCAGCGCAGCCTTGAGCTTATCGAGGGGGGTGTGGTGCTCGGGCGCGCTTCGGGTGGGGGACGCGGATATCATGGCCGTTTCCATAGCAGCCGCGCAGATGCACGGCCTTCTATCGTTTGCGTTGACCATTCGGAGAGGCCACCTGCCCTATTGATGGGCAATTGACCTCTCTCAAGGCTGCGGCAAATCGTTTCTGGTCTCCGTTTCGTCATGAAATTTCTAAAGACGCATCCTAACTCAATGGGGAGGACGCTATGAGCCTGTACAAGATTCGCCTGGAGCTCGCCCGCGACCATGACTTTCCTGACGGCAGTAGCGCGCATGGCTATGAGTTCAGCGCGCCGCTCGGCCCGGACGCGCATATCGACCATGAGGCGTGGAAGCCGCTCCGCGACCGCTGCCGCGTGCGCCGGTTTTGGGAAGGCGAGGACGACGAGGTCGGGCATCTTATTCGCAAGCCCGGCGGCTCATGGGCCCTGCACTACGATCTGCTCGGCGATGCGGACGACGACGAGTCCGGCTACCGCTTCGGCAATCACGTGTTCAAGCCGGGAGAGTATGTGTCCATCAAAGAGCATGACGACGAGATGCGTACCTTCAAAGTCGTCATGGTCCAGCCTCTGGCATGAGGCGCACCCTATGAAAGGCCCGCGCGCGCTGCATGACGGTCCGTAATCTCGAACATGTGCTCCGCCCGCGCTCGGTCGCGGTGATCGGCGCGAGCGGCGAGCCGGGGTCGGTGGGCAACACGCTCACCGCGAACATTCTCTCCGGCGGCTTTCAGGGCCACGTCTATCTGGTCAATCCGCATCACGCCTCAATCGGCGGACACAAATGCTTCCCGTCGGTGGCGTCGCTGCCCGAGCCGCCGGAACTCGCCGTTATTGCCACGCCGCCCGACACCGTGCCGCCGATCATCGACGAGCTCGGCAAGACGGGCACACGCGCCGCCGTGGTCATCACCGCGGGGTTCAGCCCGGCCCTCAAGCAGGCCATGCTCGATGCCGCGCAGCCCTATTGCTTGCGCATCATCGGGCCGAACTGTCTCGGCATCTCGGTGCCGGAGCTCGGGCTCTCCGCGAATTTCGGGCTGAACCACCCGAAGGCCGGCAAGCTCGCCTTTCTGTCGCAATCGGGCGCGCTGATGACCGGCGTTCTCGATTGGGCCGCCGCCCGCGACATCGGATTCTCCTATGTGGTGTCCATGGGCGACATGACCGACGTCGATGTCGGCGATCTGCTCGACTTCCTCGCCGCCGACGTGTCGACAAGCTCGATCCTGCTCTATCTCGAGACGATCCCCGCCGCGCGCAAGTTCATGTCGGCGGCACGTTCCGCCGCCCGCGCCAAGCCCGTGATCGTGATCAAGTCGGGCCGCAACTCAGAATCGGCGCGCGCGGCGGCGACTCACACGGGCGCGCTGGCCGGCAGCGACGCCGCGGTCAGCGCCGCTTTCCGCCGCGCCGGTCTGGTCCGCGTGGAGGAGCTGGAAGAGCTGTTCACCGCCGCCGAGACCCTATCGAGCCTGAGACCGGTCCAGGGCAACGAGCTCCTAATCGTCACCAATGGCGGCGGCGCGGGCGTGCTGGCGGTGGACGATCTGATGCGGCTCGACGGCAGGCTCGCGCCGTTGAGCGAAAGCCTGGTTACGGCGCTGGATAAGGTGCTTCCCGCCAACTGGTCGCGGGCCAACCCGATCGACATCATCGGTGACGCGAGCCCCGAGCGCTACAAGGCGACACTCGATGCCGTGCTCGCCAACCCGACGGCCGACGGCATCTTGGTGATGAACTGCCCCACGGCGCTCGCCTCATCGACCGACGCGGCGCAAGCCGTGCTCGATGCCATTCATGAGGCGCCGCACCCCAGGACGCTGCCGCCGATTCTCACCAATTGGCTCGGCGCGGAGGCGGCCGCCGGCGGGCGTCAGAAATTCCACGACGCCAAGATTCCCACCTATGAATCGCCCAACGACGCGATCAAAGGCTTCTTCTATCTGTGGCAATACACCAAGGCCCAAGAGGCCTTGATGCGCACGCCGCCGAAGGACACCGGCCACACCACCATCGCCGACGAGGCGGCACGCGCGATCATGCGCACGGCGGTGCGCGCGGGGCGCACGCTGCTCACCGAGCCCGAGGCCAAGGCCGTGCTCTCTGCCTTCGGCATCCCCACGGTGGCGACGCGCGTGGCAGCGACGCCAGAGGAGGTGGCGGAGATTGCCCAGGCGCTGCTCCAGAAGACGTCGTCGGTCGTGGTCAAGATTCTCGCCGACGACATTTCCCACAAGTCGGACGTGGGCGGCGTCCGGCTCGGCCTGCGGACCCCGGCCGAGGCGCGCCATGCAGCCGAACGCATGCTGTTGCGCACAAGCGAACTTCGCCCCGAGGCGCGTCTGCAAGGCTTCACGGTGCAGCCGATGATCATGCGCAAGCACGCGCATGAGCTGCTGATGGGCGTCTATGAAGACAGACTGTTCGGCCCGATGATCCTGTTTGGCGCGGGCGGCACCGCGACGGAGATCATCAACGATACCGCCGTGGCATTGCCACCGCTCGACACCGCGCTGGCGCGCGATCTCATGGCGCAGACCCGCATCTACAAGCTGCTCGAGGGATACCGCGACCGCCCGGCGGCCGATCTCGACGGCATCGCCGAGGCCTTGGTGCGCCTGTCCCAGCTCGTGGTGGACTGCCCGGCGGTGATGGAACTCGATATCAATCCGCTGCTCGCCGACGAGATGGGCGTCATCGCGCTGGATGCCCGCATCCGCATCGATCCCACCGAAGTCGAGAAGGACGGCCCCAATCCTCGCCTCGCCATCCGGCCCTATCCCAACCAGTGGGAGCGGTGGACCGAGACGGTCGAGGGCGAGCGTATCCTGATCAGACCGATCCGGCCGGCCGATGAGCATCTCTATGGGGCGTTTGTCGAGAGACTGTCGCCCGAAGACATCCGCTTTCGCTTCCTGGCGCCGCGCAAGGAGTTCTCGCACAAAGCCATCGCGCGGTTCACGCAGATCGACTATGCGCGGGCCATGGCGTTCGTCGCCCTGGACAAGGACGAGACCGAGCTCTACGGAATCGCCCGGCTGGCCGCCGACCCTGACTACTCAAAAGGCGAATACGCCATCATCGTGCGCAGCGATCTGACGGGCACGGGGATCGGCTGGATCCTGATGCGCCATCTGATCCGCTATGCCGAGCGGGAGGGGCTGCAGGAACTGGCTGGCGAGGTCCTGGAGCAAAATACGCGCATGCTCGACATGTGCCGTTCGCTCGGCTTCGAGATCAGCACCGACCCGGAAGACGTGTCCCTGCGCAAGGTCCGGCTCAAGCTCCCCGCCCCCATGCTGGACGCGGCGTAGCGATCAGCGCGGGCTCAGGTGCTCGGTCAGATCGTGGTCGGGCACTTTGGTGAGGTCTTTCTGCAGGTCTCGCACCACGAGGTCGGCAATCGGCTTGGCGAGCTTCTGCTTGAGCTCGGTGAGAACGCCAGGGGGCGCGACGAGCATCAACTGATCGAATTGCCCGCGCCCATGCTCGACGCCGAGCTCGTCGGCCACCAGCTTTACGAAATCCTGCTTGGCCGCCTCTTTTAGATCGCGCCGCGGCTCGACCGCCGAGCGTCCCGACGTGGCGCTTTCCATCACCCGACCCGGCCGGTCGCGGCCGAGATCGCTCGCCCGCTCGTGCAACTCCGTCGACTCAAAGCTTGCAACAGTGCGGAACGCGCCATTCTCGTCGCGCTCGACGAAACGGGCCCGCCCGCCATCGGCGATAGCGTACCAAAGCTTGGCTTTCTTCATGGCCTCACCGGTTATTGGGGGTCTTTGAGCGTCATTATATATGCGGCCAGATCGCTCAGCTCGCTTTTGGTGATGGGAATCACCGGCATGGGGTGTTTGGGGATCACGATCTTGCCCATGATCGTGCCTTCGGTCTGGCTCTGCATATTGGCGATCTCGTGAAAGCTCGGCACGTCGGCGACAGCATGCTGCTGCTCGGACGTGACGAGATGACAGTTCGAGCACAGCCGCTGCGCCAGCTCCTTGCCGTGCTCGGGGTCGGGCAGACTGGTGACCGGGCCGGCGAGGCTTGCACCCGCGCCAAGCATCGAAAACCACAGAACCGAAAAAGCAAACCGTGCTGTCATGGGAGCAATCATGCGAAATCCTGACCTCAATCCATTCACGCGCATCTAACGCGCTCCGGTGAGCAGCGTCGAGACATTCGGTGTCGTTGGCTTTACGGAAGCCTTAAGCGGCCGAACCCTTAAGCAGCCAACTCTCTCAAGCAGCCATGGCCTTCAATCTGGCCATGTCGATCAGGTGCACGCGCCGGGCTGATTCGAGCCGGATCATGCCCATCTCCTTCAGCTCGGCGAACATGCGCGACACCGTTTCAAGGGTCAGCCCCAGATAATCGGCGATGTCATGGCGCGGCATGGCGAGGTCGAGCACACTTTCCGCGCCCACGCGGCGGGCCATCTCCAGCAGGAAGGCAGCGAGGCGCTCTAGCGCGTTCTTGCGGCCGAGAAGGAGAAGATGGTCTTGGGTCTGCCGGAGGTCGATCATCGTGCGGTTGAGCAACTCATGCACGAAGCCGCTTGGAGCCGTGGCGCTCAAGAGGCTCTGCCATTTGAACGCGACGACCTTCACGGGGACGATGGCCTCGGCGGAAGCGTGATGGATGTCATCAATCTCGAAACCGAACATGTCGCCCGGCAGATGGAACGCACTGATCTGCCGGCGGCCGTCGGGAAGCAGCTTGGAGACGCGGACCACACCGGAGACGAGCTTATGGACATAGCCGGCCCTCTCGCCCTCGGCGAAGATCTCGGCGTTGCGGCCGAAATTCATGGTCACGCTGGCTGGAAGAAAGGCTTCCGGCTGGCTTCGCTCCGCATGGGGCGCGAGCGGATGCGGGTACCTTAGCCGCGGAAGTTCAGCAACGGGGGTCGGCGTCAGCATCAGTGATCCTCCCGGCGATACGTTGACCTAGGTCATAGTTACGCGATGCCGGGCGCCCACAAAATTCGGGACGGCCACCTAGGGAGAACTACGTAGATGAGATATGGACGGGCTAGGGCGATCCGATGGCTGGTCCAGAATGTCCTGTTTTACCAATGACTTGGCGGATCGCATCGAACAAAACTCCGCCAAGCAGCGGCTTCTCCACCACCTCGGTGACTCCGGCCGCTTCGGCGCGGGCGAGAATCCGCTTGGTCGTATGGGACACCATCAAGACGACCGGCATGCCCCGATCGGCAAACACACCAGCGTCCTCCGCGTCCACCATCCGCGCGAACACGTCCTGGTCAAGCACGAGGCAGCCCCCCCGCGCCGGCGGCTCACTTACGGCCGGAAGGAGGGTGTACTCATCGCAGAAGCGCGTCTCGAAACCTTCCAGCTCAAGGGAGAAACGCAAGCTATCGGCGAGGACTCCGTCGGTGACGGCAATGAATATGGTCTCGGCCTGGGCCAAGTCGGTGTCTCCCAAACGCATATCGCCGCCCACGTCTCAACTTTCCCTTGCAAGGGAAACCTATGCCTGGTGCCACGCGAAGCCTTTGAGCTACGTCAAATGAGACGGTGTTCTTCGCTGACCTATCACGGTCTGCGGTTCGCCACTGGCACATGGGCGAGGATTGCCATGCGGATCAACTCCGACAGGCTCTTCGCCTCCATCTTGGCCATGAGATTGGCGCGGTAGACCTCGACCGTGCGCGGGCTGATGCCGAGCGCATGGGCGATAACCTTGTTCGGATGTCCGGCGACAAGCCCCTCGAGCACCTGCCGCTCGCGTTCGGATAGGCTCGCCAGCCGCGCGGTCACCGCCGCTAGGTTACCCTCTTCGCCGCCCTCCTCGCTCTGTTCGAGCGCGGCTTTGACGGCGCTGAGGATGGCCTCTTCATCGAACGGCTTCTCGATGAAGTCGATGGCGCCTGCCTTCATCGCCTCGACGGCGAGCGGCACGTCGCCATGCCCGGTGATGACGATGGCCGGCAGGCAGGGGTTACGTCCCCTGATCTGCTGCAACAACTCGATCCCCGTCATTTCGGGCATGCGGATGTCGGTGATGAGGCACCCGCAATGCACGCTATCGAGCCCATCGAGGAACGCGCCCGCCGACTCGTAAACGCGCACGGCAAGCCCCGCCGAGCTCAGCATGAAGGCCAGCGACCGGCGGACCGCCTCGTCGTCGTCGACGATGTGAACGACAGGGTTGGCGACCATCAAACCTCGCTTTGATCTGCTGCCGGTTCCAAAGTGAAGCGGAAGACGGTGCCGCCACCCGGGTTCGGCTCGGCCCAGATGCGTCCGCCATGCGCCTCGATGATGCGCTTGGAGATCGACAGCCCGACGCCCATGCCGGCAGGCTTCGTGGTGACAAAGGGCTGAAACAGGCGCGTGGCGATCACATCGGAAATGCCGCCGCCGGTGTCGGCGACACTAACCTCGACCATGGCCCCGCCCTTCTCGTCCTTGCCAGCGTCGGCGCGAGCGGTCGCCACCGAGAGCTCCTTGCGCTCACAGCCCTCCATGGACTCGATGGCGTTGCGCATGAGATTGAGCAGGACCTGCTGGATCTGGACCTTCTCGACCATGACCGGGCCGAGATGGTAATCGCAGCGGAACATGGGCTTGACCCCCTCTTCCTTGGCACCGACCAGGGCGAGCGCGCTCGCTTCCTCGACGAGCTTCGAGATGCTTTCCATCTGACGGTCGGTCTCGCCGCGGGCGACGAAGTCGCGCAAGCGGCGGATGATTTGTCC
>Ga0075530_1001305_pt1 | contig 11932 bp, 14 predicted proteins | sample NGEPerD_2_FD_75101 | JGI IMG/M metagenome (GOLD analysis project Ga0075530, IMG submission 75101) | Arctic peat soil microbial communities from the Barrow Environmental Observatory site, Barrow, Alaska, USA - NGEE PermafrostL1-D | ecosystem: Environmental > Terrestrial > Soil > Wetlands > Peat ...
CGTGTCCGTCTTGCGCCGTCGCGACCGTGCCCCGTCAGGTCAAGCCGGGGCTCGTGGTCCCGCCACGGGCCTGCCAGAACTCGTTGATCGCGCTCTGGATCCGGACGTACCAGATGATGTTGCCGATCAGGGGCAGCAGGAACCACAGGCCCCACATGGTGGTGATCCGCGGCTCCTCGCCCTCACCCACGTACAGCTTCTCGACCTCGTTGGCCATCATGAACATCGTGACCGGGGCGATGAAGAGGGTGATCAGCAGGTAGCCGACGCCGCCAACGCCGTCGCGCCGATAGTCCTTGAGCTCATCGCCATTCCAGTACGACCACAACCAGGTCCAGACGCCAAGCGTCACGATGCTCAAGACGATCGTGAGCCCGGTCGAGCGGGGCTTGCCGATGGGGCCGCCCCCGGTGCCGGGAACGGGCTGTGCCGGAGGCGGTGTCACTGATGCGGCAGTCATATTGGGAGTATGACATCAGCTGGCCGGCAAGCGAAGGATCATCCTCGTCTTGGCGCATCCATCGGGCGCCGCCGGCCCCGAGAGGGTGGCCGCGAGGCTGACGGCTGCGCTCGACGCACCGATTCCCCATGCCGTCAGCGAGCCGCGAGCTCCAGGGTCTCAACGACGATCTCTGCCAGCGCGGGTGCGTCCACCGTTTCGGCAACCGAGCAGTTCGTCACCCGTGGCCCGGGGAGGTCACGTTGGTCGACCACGGTCGTCCCCCGCTGGCCGCCTCCGAGCTCCACGCGTACGTGACGGTCGACGAATCCGAAGAGCCCCGGATGGGTCACCGCGAGCACTGCGAGCGGATCGTGCATCGGGCCCGCGGCAACGCCGGTGTGCTCGCCGTAACGCTGCGCGAAGAACGTGAGGATGGCCGCCAGGAACAAGGCTCGCTCGCCACCCACCGCACGCACTCGCTCCACCTCCGCGCTGCCGACCCGCACCTGATGGGTCACGTCGAGCCCACACATCGTCAGCGGGGCACCACTCGCGAACACCACGCTCGCGGCCTCGGGATCGCACCACACGTTGAACTCGGCCGTCGCGGTCACGTTCCCGATGCGGATGCCACCACCCATGAGCGAGACGCCCGCGACGCGTTCGACGAGGCGCGGATCGAGTCTCATCGCGATCGCGATGTTCGTCAGAGGTCCGGTCGGAATGATCCACAGACCCTCTCGTGCGCGGGTCGCCTCGACGAGCACCTCGACGGCGTGCGCATCGCCGACCGACCGGGTCGGATCGGCGACGGTTGCACCGCCGAGGCCGCCCTCGCCGTGGACCACCGGCGCGTGTATCGCCTCCTGCACCAACGGACGGTCGCAGCCGGCGTGCACCGGGGCCGCGAGGTCGAACATCTCGGTCACGACCAGCGCGTTCCTGGTGCAATCGGCCAGCGAAGCGTTGCCGCTGACAGTCGTCACCGCCACCAGGTCACAGAACCGGTGCGCGACCAGCAACGCCACGACGTCGTCATGTCCAGGGTCGCAGTCCACCAACACCGGTACGCGCTCCGTCATGCGCTGCCCAGAAACTCGTCGAGCTCAGCTGCGGTGGGTGACGTCCGGGCACCCCTCGCTCGCACCGCCAGAGCGCCGGCAGCGTTGGCCCGCACCACCGCGTCTCGCAGCGGCGACCCCGCCGCGAGCCCCGCCGCCAGCACCCCACAGGTCGCGTCACCGGCACCGACCGTGTCGATGACCTCGACGGTGTGGCCCACCACCGAGAGCTCGCCCTCGCCGTCGACCACCCGGACGCCCGCCGGCCCGAGCGTGACCACCAGCGCGGCCCCCGCGACCGAACCGCCCAACGATTCGAGCTCAGCCTCGTTCACGCACACGACGTCGCAGAGAGACAACAAGCGTGATGCTCGGCTCGTCGCCGGAGCCGCGTTGAGAACGGTCATCGCTCCGGCCGCTCGGGCCTCGGCGAAGAACTCCTCCACCGCGGCAATCGGGACCTCGAGCACCGCCGACGCGACGTCACCCGGACGCCACGACACCCCGCGACCCACCGCTCGCAGGTTCGCCCCCGCCACCACGACGATCTGGTTCTCGCCTGATTCCTCGACGGTCACCAGCGCCACGCCGGTTGGGTCCTCGACCCGCGACACCAACCCAGTGTCGACGTCGTCCGCCTCGAGCGCCGACAGCGCGGCGTCGCCGAACCCATCGGTTCCGACCGCCGCGCACAGCATGACCGCCGCGCCCGCGCGCGCGGCCGCGACGGCCTGGTTCGCACCCTTGCCACCATGGGACTGCGTGAAGCTCGACCCCGAGACGGTCTCTCCCGCCTTCGGCAGTGCGGCGGTCCGAGCGATCAGATCCACGTTCACGCTTCCGAGAACGATCACCCGCCCGGTCATCACCCAACCCTAAGCCGGGCGGCGCGGTTGCACTGGGCCGGCGCGCCGACTCCTTGGACGGCCGGGAGACGTCGGATTCATCCACGGGTCATCGACCCGAGCGAGATCGACAGATCCGGGCGGAGTCGCGCTACAGGCGCTGCCAAAGGTGCCGGTCGCCAAGCCCCGTGTAGACAGGGGACGAGCCACCGGAGTCGACCACGAGCGGCTCGGTGAGTGCCCGCGGTGCATAGGTCCATCCGTCGGCCAGCACCAGGTCGTCGGCGAGGGAGCCGATCTCACCACCGAGGGTCAGCAGGTAGAGCACGTAGATCGCGCCGTCGGGCGCGTGGAGCTCGTGCACCGTTTCGCCGGCGTCCCACCGGAACCTGCGCTGGTTGTCGACCTCGACGAGGGCACCGACCGGGGGTCCCGCCCCGCTCGACGAATCGGTGGTGCCATCGGCGAGCACCAGCGCCTGCAGGTCGGGGATCGCGACGAATCGGAACTCCGCGCCGGTGACCTCGTCCAGCACGTCGACGGTCAGATCATCGTCTTGCGCGTCGCCCTCCAGCCTGGTTGGCACGACCACGTGGATGATGTGCGAACCGGGGTTGAAGCCCGCCGGCAGCGTCGCAGCCATGAAGGTGTCGACGAGTGCCTGGCGCTCCGATTCGGGGAGCGCGCCCCACCCCGCGCACTCGCCGCAGGTGTAGTGCCGGTTGGGGGTGGTCGCGGTCGGCGATTCCTCGATCTCGGGCACGTAGTCGCCCCGCTGCAGTGAGTGGAGTTCGGCGCCGAAGGGCGTGGCGTCGGCCGCGCGGGGCGTCCTCGCGGTGCTCGCCGCGTCGTCGCCGGAGCACGCCGCGAGGGCGAGGGCGATGATGAGTGCCAGCGCCCCCGTCCGGGTGCCGCTCGGTCTGTGCGTCCGCATGATCTCCCTTCGGCGACGCCACGGGACCGGCACCGTCGCGGGCGAGCGCAGCGGCATCACGAGCGCCACCCCCGAGCTCCCGAACGGCGTGGACAACGAGTGACGACAGCGACGCCCACCGGCGATACGCTCCGCCTGACTGTGGTCGCCTCGAGGCGACCGGGACGGGAGCTGGTCATGTCGAAGTATCTCTTCATCGCGAACTACTCGCCCGAGGGGCTCGAGGGTGTGCTCAGCGAGGGTGGAACCGGGCGTCGCGCGGCCGTCGAACAGCTGGCCGAGAGCGTCGGCGGATCGGTCGAGAGCTTCTACTTCGCTTTCGGGGGCGACGACGCGTTCGTCGTCTGCGACCTTCCCGATGACGAAGCGGCGGCGGCCGTCGGCATCACCGTGAGCGCATCCGGCAAGGCTTCGGTCCGCACGCTCACGCTGCTCACGCCGGAGCAGATCGACGCGGCCGCGAAGCGCTCGCCCGCCTACCGGCCGCCCGGCGGCTGATCCCGGCGCTGCGGCACCGGCCTCGTCGACGGCCGATGGTGGTATCGGCGCGGCGGCGCAATCTTGGAGAAGAGCTATGACCATCTTCAGCATCGCTCTGGCGATCTACGCGGCGTGTTGGTTCGTGTTCGCGGTGACGGACCGGCGCGGCGCGAGCACCGCCACGGCGCGTACCGAGACGCTCGACGCCCCTGGGCGTGCGAACGAATCGACGCGACACGCTGCCTAGGTCGCGCCGTCTTGGCGCGGTTGCGCTGAGCCGGACCTGGCCGCAGCCGGGTCCCACGCGGGCCCGTCCGGCTCAACGCAACCGCGCCCCCGGGGTCCTCAGCCCTTCGGGAACGTGTACGACTTCGCGGTATCGGACGCGGAGTTGGTCGTCAGCGCCTTCAACGCGCCGGGCACGCTCGGGTCGACTGCGAAGATCGTCGTCTGCTCGGGTGGGACACGCTGGTCGGGGGGACCGTACTTGTACGTACCCGCCAGCCCGAGCGTGTCGACGGTGCCCAGCTCGTTGAGCGCCTTCTTGACGCCGGCATGGCCGAGGTCGCCGAGCTCGACTGCCTTCGCGAGCAACTTGCTCACCGTGAGCGCCTGGGCGTAGCCGAACGCGAAGTACAGGTCCGGATCCTGGTCGGGCTTGTACTTGGCGATGTCGTCGAGCATCTGCTTCATCCCCGGTGACGACGTGTCGCCCCACTGTGGACCCTGCGCCGCGAGCCAGAAGTGCTCGGCCATGTACTCGCCCGTGGCGCCCGACGCGAGCAGCGACACCCACGTGGGCGCCTGGCCGATCCACCGGACGTCGAGTGCCTGGCCCGCGGCTGCCCCCATCGTCGGGATGGTGGCTGTGGGCAGCGCGACGAGCCAGACGGCGTCGCAGCCGCTACGCACCTGCTGGAGCTGCGCGGTGAGATCGTCCGACGCGGCCGGGAACTCCGTCACGGTGCCGAGCTTGAAGTCGAGCTTCGATGCGGCGTACTCCACGCCGTCGAGACCCGCCTGGCCGTAGAGGTCGTCGGAGCGGATGACGCAGAGCGTCTTGCCCTTCCCATCGCCTTCGTTGACCCAGTACGCCAGACCGTTGATCGATTCGATCTGGTACGGAGCGGCAACGGGGAGCAGGTTGGCGTCACGCACCCACTCGGCGTCGAGCGTGGCCGGCGCGCCCACCATGTCGTCCTGGCGCATCGGCGTGAGCAGCGCGTTGGTGATGTCCGTCCCGAGGACCTGGGCGAGCATCACCACGTTGTCGCGCAGGTCGGAGTAGTTCTGTTGCGCCGTGTTCGAGTTGTACGCGCTGTCGCGTACCTCGAGCTTCACCTTGTACTTGCCCGCGATGCCACCCTTCGCGTTGAGTGCATCGAAGTAGACCTGGTTGCCGGCGGTGAGCGGGATCCCGATGATCGACGCGATGCCCGTCTGCGGCGAGATGGCGCCGACCGTGATCGTGGTTCCGTCGAACCCGACGGCGGAGCCCGGAGCCCCACCCTTGCCGCCGCTCGACTTGTCACTGCTGCCTCGACCACCACCCCCGCAGGCCACGGCCACCATGGCCAGCACCACCAGGACGATCGTCAGGCTGCGTGCGCGCGTCTTCATCGACGTCACCTCCAACTCCTCGCTCGCGGGGCACGCTATCGCCTCTGAGAGCCAACGCGCGTTTCCCATGTGGATTCATGACGGGAACGGTCAGGACACCACGTAGCGCTTCGCTCGCTGCCACACCGCCGCGAGCCCACGTGACTCGAACAACAGGAACACGATGATCAGGAGCCCGAACAGGAGCTGGTTGAGCTGGAACACGGTGATGACACCGTCGGTCGCCGTGGGGCTGCTCTTGACGAAGGGAATCGCGACCGACTGGTTGATCTGCTGGATGACGTTCGGGAGCGCGACAACGACCAGAGCACCGACGACCGATCCTCCGACGGTCCCGATCCCGCCGACGATGATCATGGCGACGTAGGTGATCGACAGCAGCAAGCCGGGCGAGCCGCCGAAGTCGCTCGGGTTCACGAACTGCTGCACCACACCGAAGAGTCCACCCGCCACCGCCGCGAACGCGCTCGAGACCGCGAAGGCTCCCACCTTGTAGAGGGCGACGTTCACGCCCACCACCTCGGCCGCGACGTCCTGGTCTCGCACGGCTTGCATCGCTCGTCCCGGCCGGGTCCGCACGAGGTTCTTGGCCAGCAGGGCGGCGAGTCCGACCAGCAACCAGACGAGCCAGAACAGGCCCTGCCGGCGCGACCACACCTGACCGAACACGTGCAGTCGGCGAAGTCGAGTGGGCCGATCGAAACGGGCGCGGCGGTCGCGGTTCCCGCGTGGCCACCGGTGAGGCCGTCCCAGTTGTTGAAGATCAGGTTGCCGATGTAGAGCAACCCGACCGTGACGATCGCTAGGTAGTTGCCGCGCAGCCGGAGCGCGAAGGGCCCGATCACTCCACCGATGAGCCCACCGATGACTGCGCAGAGCGGGAGCCACACCAGAAAGGGCAGCTCCTGCTGGACGCCGAACCACGCGGCCACGTATGCGCCGACTCCGATGAAGAACGCGTGGCCGAGCGAGATCTGGCCGGTGTAACCGGTCAGCAGGTTGAGCCCGATCGCGCCGATAGCCGCGAGCCCGCAGCGGGCCAGGACGTCGAGCCAGTAGTCGCTCATGTACGACGGCGTCGCCAACCATACGAGCGCGAGCACAACGAGGAACGCGCGCTGCGACCGGCTCCCGGTGAGGCGCAGCCGATCCTGGGTCCGCCGCACGAGGCTTCGGCTCGGCCGGCCCCCCTCGGGGCGACCTATGGAGAGGAGGCGCGCCATCAGACCCGGTGCACCTCCCGCTGGCCGAAGAACCCGTAGGGTCGGACCAGCAAGACGATCACCATGATGATGTAGGGCAGCGCGAGGTCGAAGCCGCTGCCCAGCCACGGCGCGTACTCGGGTTGGTACCCGGAGGCAAGCGACTGGGAGATGCCGATCGCGAGCCCGCCGACGACTGCACCGACCGGAGAGTCGAGGCCGCCGAGGATGATCGCCGGGAACGCGGCGAGAGCCACGAGCTCGATGTCGAGGCGCACGCCGCCGCCACCACCGGCGAGCGTGACGCCCGCGAGCGCGGCGACAGCCCCGGCGATGGCCCAGGAGACGCCGATGACGAGACCCGCGCCGATGCCCTGTGCGAGGGCCGCTTCCTGGTCCGAGGCGGTGGCGCGCATCGCGACGCCCATACGTGAGAACTTGAAGTACAGGAAGAACACGATCAGGACCACGGCGACGATGCCGATCGTCCACAAGTCGGCGACTGCGACCGCGATGTCGCCCAGCCTGACCGAGCGGACGCCCCAGGGGTCGCCGAGTGCCAACGGGGCCTGGCCCCACACCACCGGGACGAGCTGCTCGATCAGGATCAGCAGCCCGATCGTCACCATGATGATGACGAACGGAGGTCGCCCCAGGAGTCGACGCAGGATCAGCACCTCGACCAACGCGCCGACGATGGCACCCCCGACCATCGCGAGCACGACCGCGACGTAGAACGGCAGACCCCACGTCTGGTGGAAGTTGTAGGCCAGGTACGCGCCGACCATCACGAAGCCCCCCTGCGCGAAGTTGATGACGCTGGTGGCGCGGTAGATCACGACGTACCCGAGCGCCACGAGCCCGTACTGCGCCCCGAGCGCAGCCCCCGCGAGGCACAGCTCCAAGAACTTGGTCATGCGCGGTACATCTCCTCGACGAGGTGGGCGTGCCGCCGCAGAGCCGCGGCGCGGCGGAGGCGCTGCGTATCGGTGAGCTCCTCGTAGGCCGCGAGCGGGCCGGGCAGCGCACGGAACTCCCGAACCCGGGCTTCGGGCGGCAGCGCTTCGTTCGCCACCGAGACGCACCGCTCCAGCTCGCCGTGCAGCGCGGGCAACTCGATCAGGTCGCGCAGCCCGGTGAAGATCGCCGAGTGCACGGCCGCCCAAGCGTTGAGGCCCGCAGGATCGAGCTCCAGCAGCGCGCCGATGCTCGGCCGGCCGTCGCCGCTGACGATCGCCCGCCGCACGAGGGGCCCGTGCTCGAGCGCCTCGGCGACCGAAGTCGCGTCGACACGGGCACCGGAGGCAGTGACGATCAGATCCGCGGTCCGTCCCACAAGGTGCACGAGCGAGTCGTCGTCGACCCGCGCTCGATCGCCGGTGTGCAGCCAGCCCTCGGCGTCGAGGGCACCCGGCGCGATCTGCGGGCCGCGCGCGAGGAGCTCGTCATCGGCGTCGACGCGCACCTCGGTGGCGGCGGCGGGACGACCCACTGAGCTGGGCTGCACGTCGTCGGCAGGCTCCAGGGTGAGCAACCCGCTCGCCTCCGCGGTGCCGTAGCACTCCCGAATCACCACCCCGAGCGCTCCGAGCGCGTCGGCGGTCTCGTCGGCCAGGGATGCGAGCGCGCTGAGCGGCGCGCGGGTGCGGTCGAGCCCCAGCAGGGCGCGAGCGTGCCGGGTGCTGAGCCGTCCCGCGAGCAACCCGGGGCGCGCGCCATCCCGCAACGCCCCGAGGCGACGTTGGCCGCGGCGGAGGCCCACGTCGAGCACCTTCCGTTTCAACCAGCCGGCGCGCGAGCGCCGTTCCTCGGCACGCTCGGCGAGGCGCCCCCACAGGCTGGGGACTCCCAGCAGCACCGTGGGCCTCACTTCGCGCAGGTCGGTGAGCACACCGCGCGGTCCGTCGCCGACGTTGACGACCGCGCCCATGAGCGGGGCGACACCCGTCGAGAGCACGCGCTCGAGGACATGGCTGGGGGGCAGGTACGAGAGGATCTCGTCGTCACTCACGACGGGGACCCCGTCGGCCAGGGCACGGGCGGCAGCCATGAGGTTGGTATGGGTGAGCGTCACCGGCCGCGGCGCTCCCGAGCCGCCGACGGTCAGCGCGAGCAGTGCCGGTCCGTCGGGGGCGAGACGGCCCACCGACTCGCGCCACGAATCGATCGCGTCCGCGGCGCCGTCGAATCGCTCGACCAGCGTGACCAGCCGCGCCGGCGCCGCGGCGGTGACCGGGATGCCGCGAGGGTCGACCACGAGCACCTCGCGCAGCCGCGGCACCGAGGGGCGCGCCTCGAGGATGGTCGCGAGCTGCTCGGCGTCCTCGACGATCGCGATCTGCACGTCGGCGTCGGCCAGCAACGCGCCGAGCTCCGGTGCGGGCCGACCTGGGTGCAACGACACCACGACCGCGCCCATCCCCTGCAGACCGAGTGCGGCCGCCGTGGCCTCGATGCCGGGCCCGACGATCATCGCCACGCGGCTGCCGGGCTCGGCCCCGAGGTTCGCGAATCCGGCAGCGTACGCGCAGGCCCGCCCCTCGAGCTGGCCCCAGAGGGTCTCGGCCCAGACCCCGAGTTGCTTCTGCCGCCACGCGACACGATCGGGTGAGACGGCCGCACGCGCCACGAGCAGCTCGGGCAGCGAGGACGCCGCGGCCGGCCGGGCAGTGCGGGTCCCGCCGTGACCGGTCGCCACCACACTCATGCCTGCCCGCCCTCCTGCATGGCATCGCCGCCCAGGTACGCCGCGATCACCGCGGGGTCGGTCTGGATTTCCGCGGGCGGGCCGACGGCGGTCACCTCGCCGAAGTTGAGCGCGAGCACCCGGTCCGCGAGATCCATGATGAGGTGCATGTCGTGCTCGACGAGGATCATCGTCAGCCCCAGCTCGGCCCGCAGCCGCAGAATCGTGCGCGCCATCGACTCGGTCTCCTCGACGTTCATGCCCGCTACCGGCTCGTCGAGCAGCAGCAGCTTCGGGTCCATCGCGAGCGCACGACCGAGCTCGATGCGCTTCTGGACCCCGTACGGGAGGGTTGCCACCGGTATCCCCCGGTACGCGCCGAGCATCAGCAGCTCGGCGATCTCCTCGCACGGACGCCGGTGCACCACCTCCTCCCGCTTGGCCCGCCCGACCCACGCCATCCCGGACAGGAAGCCGGTGCGCATCAGGTGGTGGCGACCCAGCATCAGGTTGTCGATCACGTCGAGGTTGGTGAACAGCGCAAGGTTCTGGAACGTGCGCGCGAGCCCGCGTGAGGCGATCGCCGACGGCCGACGGCCGACGAGCTCGACGCCATCGAGCGCGATCGAGCCGGACTGGGGTCGGTAGGCCCCGTTGAGGCAGTTGAAGATCGAGGTCTTGCCGGCACCGTTGGGGCCGATGATCGCGAACAGCTCGGCGGCAAAGACCTCGAAGTCGACCGCCGTGAGCGTGTTGATGCCCCCGAAGCGCAGGGTGAGGTCCGAGACCTCGAGCAACGGGACCGGCTCGACCTGGGAATCCGATCCGGACGTGGCGGCTCCTGCGCTCACGGCATCCACGGCCGGACGCGAGACGACGGCGCCAGTGTCGTGAAGGAGTGGCGGCCCTGTTCGCTCGCTCCGAGGTAGAGGCGGCGAATCTCGGGGTCGTCGAGCAGGTCCGATCCGGGTCCCTCGCGCACGACCCGGCCCGTCTCCAGCACGTAGGCGTGGTGCGCGATCGAGAGCGCCATCGACGCGTTCTGTTCGACGAGTAGGACGCTGGTGCCGGTCCTGTTGATCGTCGCGATGATGTCGCGGATCCGGTGGACGATCCTCGGTGCCAGCCCGAGCGAGGGCTCGTCGAGCAACAGCAGCCGCGGAGCGGCCATGAGCGCTCGTGCGATGGCGAGCATCTGTTGCTCACCGCCCGACAGGTAACCGGCTTGGCTTCGTCGTCGCTCGCCCAACACGGGGAAGAGCTCGAGGACGTGCTCGTAGGTCGCCCGGATCCCGGCGCGGTCACGCCGGGTGTACGCGCCGGCGCGCAGGTTCTCCTCCACGGTGAGCTCGCCGAAGATCCGCCGGCCCTCCATCACCTGAGCGAGCCCCCGACGCACGACCGAAGCGGGGTTGGCCCGCTCGATGCGTGCACCTTCGAACTGGATCATCCCCGACGTGACCGACCCCTGATGCGCGCCGAGCAGGCCCGAGCAGGCGCGCAGCAAGGTCGTCTTGCCCGCGCCGTTCGCGCCCAGCATGGCGACGATCGAGCCCGTCGGGACCTCGAGGCTGACGCCTTGCAGGACATGGATCGCCTCGCCGTAGACGACGTCGATGTCGTGCACGCGCAGGATCGGTCCCTCAGCATCGCTCGACATCGGTTCGGAACCCTACGGCGGACTTCTACCCTCATCAAGGGACCGGGGCGAGCCGGACGGTCATGGGGATCGTCGCGTGATTCGACCGCAAACCGCCGAGGCCAACCGTGCCGTGGCGGCCGCCACGGTTCAGAGGTGGCGGCCGAGCGCCAGCAGTAGGCGAGTCCCGGAGTCGGCGTCGGCAGGGATCGCGAGGTCGTCGCCGAGCATGCCGCTGGCGCGCAACAGGTCGAGCTGTGGTTCGAGGACCCGCCGACAGCCGTCGATCAGCTCGGGAGCGAGGGTGGTGTCTTGTCCGGTCGCGGTAGCGATGTCCCAACCGTGGATGAGGACGTCGACAAAGCGATGCCCGCGTCAACCGCCCCCGGAACGGGTCCGTAGCTCACCGCACAGGGCGCAGCAAGCGCGCCGGGTGCTTCGAAGGCGCGCGCTCCCGAAGGACGTCAGCAGGAGGAAGAAGATTCCGACCGCGGCGAGAAGACCGACTCCCAGGAGCCGACGGTCCGACTCCTGGCGCTCCTCGTATTCGCCGGACACCTCCGCGAAGTAACCGGTGGGCAACTTCATCTCCTCGAGGCCCTTCTCGATGTCGCCGGCCTGCACAGGGTTGACCACTCACGTTGGTACGGTCGACCGGATGACATCCATGCCCCGCCGTGACTTCCTCCGGGCCGGGGCGCTGGGGTCCGTCGCGGCACTTGCCACCGGCGCGAGGTGGGCAAGGGGCTCACTCCCGATGGCGTCGGCGACGACCGTGTCGGAACCGGTCGGGTTCGTGCGCACGAACTGGTCGCGTGATCCGTTCTCGTTCGGGAGCTACTCGTATCTGGGCGTCGGCGCGACGCCGAAGGATCGGGCGCGGCTCGCCCGGCCGGTGATGGGCACCCTGCACTTCGCGGGGGAGGCCACGAACACCTCGTTCCCGTCCACGGTGAACGGCGCATACCTCGAGGGTCAAGCCGCGGCAAGAAGGATCGATCGCGGCGCGCCGGCCGGCGCGCC
>Ga0075530_1001306_pt1 | contig 11932 bp, 10 predicted proteins | sample NGEPerD_2_FD_75101 | JGI IMG/M metagenome (GOLD analysis project Ga0075530, IMG submission 75101) | Arctic peat soil microbial communities from the Barrow Environmental Observatory site, Barrow, Alaska, USA - NGEE PermafrostL1-D | ecosystem: Environmental > Terrestrial > Soil > Wetlands > Peat ...
GATAATCAGTTGATTTAGTCATTGTTCGGATTTTTCAATGGCTTATTTGTTATGACCTTTTTTCCGAAACTAAAATCAAACAATTAACCAAACAAATCATTGACTTTTATTAGCTGGTCTTAACTCTAGGCTGCGGGACATGGGGTGGGAGCAGTATTTCTGAAAACTTAGGCCCCCAACACCTGATCAATGTGAAAAGCTTAACTTATGGAATTAGAAAAGTAGCCTTCGATTCAAAAGCTACTAGCTGTTCAACACCCTCTTCAGTTAAGAATATTGCAAGTTCTTGTGATCTTAAATCTGATGACATTGCTGACGTTGTCAAGCAGGTCCTCAAACAGCTGCAACTCGGTTAAGCTTGGCCGCATTGAAAGGTGGGGATGGAAATCGATAACAATCAACTCGTTGCCTTGGTCACAGAAGCGGTTATGAAACAATTATGTGGTAACTCAGGAACGAACAAACTTCCAGTAGCTATATCGAATCACCATGTTCATCTTTCACAAGAAGATATGAATAGGCTATTTGGTGCTAGTCATCAGTTTAAGGTCTTTAAGGATTTGTCACAACCGGGGCAGTGTGCTTATGAAGAAAAGATTACCCTCGTCGGACCAAAAGGTGTCCTTGAAAATGTCCGCATCCTTGGACCAGCTCGTAGGGAGACTCAAGTGGAGATCACCGTTTCCGATGGAATAAAGCTGGGAGTTAAAGCTCCCATCCGAGATTCGGGTGAGTTAGCCCAATCAGCTAGTCTTACTTTGGTGGGCCCATTGGGATCGACTACCCTACCAGAAGGTACGATAATTGCTGCTCGTCACATTCATATGCATCCTGATGATGCAAATCGATTCGGAGTTAACGATAAAGACCGGATTAGTGTCAAAGCACCCGGAGCTAGAGGGTTAGTCTTTAATGAAATGCTTGTTCGGGTTAGCGATAACTACAAACTCGAAATGCATATCGATATCGATGAAGCGAACTCTGCCAACTTAAAAAACAACGACTCGGTAGAAATTGTATAGTGCAGTAAATGTTAATGGTGTCTGCCGATGGGCATGGCATGGCATGGATTGCTTTACTTGTGTACTTACCATAGTCTGCTCTTCATATGATTCTATGGGGTGAGGGTGAAGACTATCTGTCCTGATAACCAAACCATTAGATACCCATATAAATAAGAACAAGGGGGTAGCGAAACTAAAGTTTTCGCTACCCCCTTGTTCTTATCCAACTAAATACTAACCAACCAACTACCCTCGTATCATGCTTTATTAAAATTCAAAGTTCCACAAGTTGTCCTTTATCCGCCCTAATGCTTCATTAAGACGTTCAGTACCAATAGTAAGCGAAATACGGAAGTAACCCTCACCATATTCCCCATAGCCGTTGCCAGGGGTAACCACTACGCCAGTCTTATCTAAGACTAATTCACAGAAAGAAGCTGAGGTATATCCCTTTGGTACTTTTGGCCAAACATAGATCGCCACCTTAGACCTTTCAACACTCCATCCTAAAGCATTCAGCTCTTCAATCACAATATCTTGACGTTCTTGATAGATTCTACAAAGTTCTTGGATTATATCCTGTTTTCCTAAAAGCCCTATGATTGCAGCTTCCTGGATTGCCTTGAAAACCCCCGTGTCAATGTTAGATCTGATACGGCTAAGCGCTCCGATAACCCTTGCATTTCCTGCAGCCCAACCAATTCTCCAACCTGTCATATTGTAAGTTTTGGACATTGAATTGAACTCTATCCCAACTTCCATAGCCCCTGGTACCTCTAGAAAACTCAGAGGCTTGAATCCCTTAAACTCAATTTCCGAGTAAGGGCCATCGTGGCAAACGATAATATCATATTTTTTAGCAAAGGCCACAGCCTTTAAATAGAAGCTCTCATGTGCAACGGCCCCGGTAGGGTTATTGGGATAATTCAGGAACATAAGTTTTGCCCAATTAATAAGATGTGCCTTTGTACGTTTTTGTTATTTACAAGATACTAATTCCCAGTCTCCATCAATTCACCCTTAAACACATACGTCGCCGGCCCAGTCATATAGACGTGATTGTCTAATCCCCATTCAATCAATAAATCTCCACCCGGTAGATGAACAGTCACTTTACGTTCCGTTTTTTGATTGAGCACGGAAGCAACTGCAGCGGCACAGGCACCCGTACCACAAGCAAGCGTTGGTCCGGCGCCCCGCTCCCAAACTTTCATAGTAATATCCTGGGGTGAATTAACTCGAATAAACTCGACATTGGTTTTACGTGGGAATAAGGAATGTTTCTCGATCGCGGGGCCAACACGCTCAAAATCTAGCGCCTCAAAATCCTCCACAAAGATGATGCAGTGCGGGTTTCCCATGGAAACCGCTGTATATTGAAACGTTTGACCTAACGCTTCAATTGTCTCTCCCACGACTGGTTCTCCTTGACCTAAAACTGGAATGAGGTCTGCTTGTAAAATAGGCTCCCCCATATCTACGCGCACTCCTTGAACTTGACCGTCTTGGACATGTAAATTAAGCGTCAAGACCCCCGCAAGAGTTTCTACACTCATTGGGTTATGTAGAACAATCCCTCGGTCGTAAACATACCTAGCAAAACACCGGATAGCATTCCCACACATTTCCGGTTCAGAACCATCTGGGTTAAAGATACGCATTCTAGCATCCGCAACCTTCGAAGGCAGAATCACGGCTAATCCGTCTCCTCCGACTCCAAATTGCCGATGACAGAGCTGCTTAGCTAATTTCGAGTAATCCTCGTCCTCTGTAACAGAAAAATGGTCCAGGAAAACAAAATCATTCCCCAGACCATGCATTTTTATGAATTTCATTATGCTACCCCCTCTTGCTTCCCCATCACGCTATCTCCTAAAAGAATACTACGCTAAATGAAGTGGGTCAACTATTTGAAGCAAGTATACACAATGCTGGAATGAGATATACATCAGATTTTGAGTTTATGGTTAAGTAAATTTCCCCCTTGGAGCGTGTAAATTATTCTTATTAGGACGTTCTTAAAAGCAGGATTTAGCTATATAATGCCGAACTTTTTTGATTAGTCGTACAAAAGGAGATGCTATAATTGAGCGATCACTCCAAGGAACCCATGAGCAATTATACTCCGCAAAATAATCGGCAATTAAAAGCCCTGATGGCTGGTGGATTAGCTCACCTTATTCATGACGGCTTTACTGATATGCTCTATGTTTTCTTTCCTATCTGGCAAGGCATACTTGGTTTGAGCTTTGCTGAAGTAGGATTTCTTAAAACACTTTTTTCCGGCACAATGGCTCTTTTTCAAGTACCCGCTGGAATGCTCGCGAATCGAGTAGGGGAATTTAAACTGCTCCTAATCGGAACGGTCACGACCAGTTTTGCCGTTATATTCTATGGCTGGGGGTCAACCACCTTTCTACTTAGTTGCCTTTTGGTGATTGGGGGCTTTGGTTCAAGCGTACAACACCCACTGTCATCTTCTCTTATCTCCAGTGCCTACCAAGAGAACAAACAACTGCGTATAGCGCTTAGCACCTACAATGTTAGCGGCGACTTTGGCAAACTACTGCTTCCCGTCGCTGCAGCATTTCTAATTACGCAGTTTGATTGGCAGACTGCTTCCCGCATACTTGGTATTTTGGGCTTGTTTATTACCATTTTTTTATATTTTACTACGAAAACTCTTCTTATCGGAAGGCCTAATTGCATAGGAGAGAATACCGAGGTTTCAATAAAGGGTTCCATTTTATCGGTTGGCAAGGGAATCAACATTTTTGGGTGCTTTCAACAATCGGCGTATTTGATAGTGCAACGAGGATGGGATTTCTCATGTTTTTCCCTTTTTTACTGCAAGGTAAAGGGGCTGATATAGTCCTAGTGGGCTTAGCCCTCACTCTGATTTTCGCGGGGGCCGCTACGGGCAAATTTGTTTGCGGCGTTCTAGCTACTCGTCTGGGCGCCTTGCGCACTGTGATCACAACGGAGGTCATGACGGCGTTATGCATCTATGGCATGATTATTCTTCCTCTCGATAGCTCGTTATGGCTCGCTCCTTTTCTAGGCTTGGCTCTGAATGGCACATCATCGGTCCTCTATGGTAGCGTTCCCGAATTAGTTTCAGTTGACCAACAAAAACAGGCTTTTGCCATATTCTACACGGCAACAATCGGAGCGGGCTCATTAGCTCCCTTCTTATATGGCTTAATCAGTGATGCAATTGGTATAACGACCACGGTCATGATCATAGCAGTCGTCGTTTTAGTTACGATTCCCTTAACCCTGCCTCTGAGAAGAAAGTTAGCACCTTAACTGTAAACAATTCACTTAACAGGTTTTTTGAGTCCCCTAGCCTTTAGCTATGACTGTTTTCCCTTGCCAACTGTTCTTCATAAGTCGAACAAATCCAAGCAAAACTGTCGGCCCACCCGCCACACACAGAATCATAATCCATTGCCAACTAACTAGGGGAGTGGTCTTAAAGATGGTTTGTAACGGAGAGAGATAAATGACGCTGAGTTGCATAATCGTGGATATCAGCACCGCTCCTACTAGATATGGATTTGTAAAGAGGCCCACTTCAAAGATACTTCGTTCTTCAGACCGACAATCGAAGACATGGAACAACTGAGAAAACACGAGAGTAGTAAAGGCCATAGTTCGCGCACCTAACATGTTCACCCCCATAAAGAGGCCTGCTACGAACACAAAAAGTGTTCCAAGTCCGATTATGGTCCCTCGTATCCCTATTTTCCTGGCCAACCCTCGCGCAAAAATACTCTCTCCCGGAGCTCTAGGCAGACGATTCATAATGCCTGGTTCAGCTCCGTCTACCCCTAAGGCCATCGCCGGCAAACCGTCTGTAACGAGATTAACCCAAAGGATTTGAATAGGTAACAACGGAAGGGGTAGGCCGACAAGTGCCGCCAAAAACATGGTAAGGACTTCTCCTAAATTACAGGAAAGTAAATAACGAATAAACTTTCGAATGTTGTCGTAAATCCCACGCCCCTCTTCCACAGCAGCCACGATCGTGGCAAAATTATCATCGCCCAAAACCATCGCAGAAGCTTCTTTAGTTACATCCGTTCCGGTTAAGCCCATAGCGACCCCGATATCAGCTTCTTTAACTGCAGGGGCATCATTCACTCCATCCCCTGTCATGGCCACAACTTGCCCACGTTTTTTAAAGGCCCGCACAATTCTCAGTTTATCCTTCGGCGTCACGCGAGCATAAACAAAAATATCCATAACCCGCTCGCTTAAATCCCCTTCAGACATCCGCTCAAGGTCTTCTCCTGTGATGACTCCGCTCTTTGATCCACGAAACATCCCCAATTCATGAGCGACGGCTTCTGCGGTTAAGCGATGATCGCCCGTAATCATGACCGGTTTAATCCCAGCCTGCCGACAGACTTTTATAGCTTTGACAGCGCTGGCTCGCGGAGGATCAATCATTCCAAGCAATCCGACAAAGGTTAACCCTTCTTCGACATGTTCATCCAGTGAATCAGACTCGGATAACGGTTTCTCGGCAACTGCTAAAATTCGAAGTGCATGCCGTGCCATCTCATCGTTAGCCCGCATGATGTGTTGCCTTCGTTCCGTTGACAGTTCCACGACCCCTTGCGCGGTCAACTCTTGCCGACAAAGCCTTAGAACCCTGTCAGGGGCCCCTTTGACATAAGCCATCCGTCCTTGTTTGGTTTTATAGACAACACTCATACGCTTCCGTTCCGAGTCAAAGGGCAATTCACCGATCCGCTCTTGTTTACGTTCCAGAACCTCTCGCCATATCCCCGCCTTTGCGGCTGCCACAAGCAGTGCCCCTTCAGTCGGATCTCCGTCAATGCCCCAAGGAGCATCATTTCCCTTGGATCGAAAGAGTCCTGCAACTTGAACCCCTTTCTTGGTCAAAGTAGAATTGTTGCAAAGTGCTGCGATTTTCAGTCCTGCTCGAAGGGGATCACGTTCCTTCTCCGGATCAGCGCCCTGAAAATCTCCTTTGGGATCATACCCTTGTCCCGAGACGGTAATTCTTCGTCCATCCGAATAAATTTGGCGCACCGTCATTTCGTTCTGGGTCAGCGTCCCTGTCTTATCCGAACAAATCACCGTCGCACATCCTAGGGTTTCAACGGCAGGGAGTTTCCTAATAATCGCTTGCCGCTTCACCATTCGTTGCACTCCCACAGCCAAAGCCACGGTGACAATCGCTGGTAAACCCTCCGGAATGGCCGCCACCGCCAACGACACTCCCGTGAAGAACATTTTATAAAAGCCCTCTCCTCTTAAAACTCCTGTAACCACCACGGCAGCACAAACGAGAAAACTGATCAGGACCAACCATTTACCAAGTTCAGCTAAACGCTTTTGCAAGGGTGTTTCTTCATCTTCCACACTTTGGATCATTCCTGCAATGACGCCCATTTCCGTTTCCATCCCGGTCGCTACAACCACGCCAGCCCCCCGCCCATTGACTACAGAGGTTCCCATATAACCCATATTCTTACGATCAGCCATTGGCGTATGTTCCTCTAGTATAGGCATAATGCTTTTGCTCACGGGATGGGATTCCCCTGTCAATGCGGACTCTTCTACTTGCATATTAACTGCCTGGATCCAGCGTACATCAGCAGGAATACGATCCCCAGCTTCCATAAGTACAATATCCCCGGGCACTACATCAGCAGCTGGGATTCGAATCTCGATGCCATCCCGTAAAACCCGTGCTTCCGGAGCTGTTAGGGCCCAGAGGGATTCCATGGAGCGCTCTGCACGATACTCCTGAACAAAACCTAAAATAGCATTTATAATCAGAATAGCCAAAATCGTGACTGCATCTGCTATTTCACCCAACAGTCCGGATACTACTGTGGCTGCTAGTAAAACCAAGACCATGAAATCTTTAAATTGACCTAGGAACAGAAAAACAGGGTGAGCCCTCTTTTTTACTGCTAGAACATTCTTTCCTACCTCTAGTAATCTTCGCTGAACTTCCTTAACTCCCAACCCTTTACCCGGATGAACATCCAAGACCTTGGCTACATCAAGCCAAGGTAATACATGCCATGCCTGTTGCCGCATGCCTTTTTTCCTCCCTTTTCGTGCCTCATGCCTCGTGCATCCTGCCTCGTGTTTCGTGCATCGTGCAGCGCGACTCGTGCCTTGCTTTTGTTGTACATGCTTATTCCCAAAGGCGTTGAAAAATGCCTCCTCAGACCAAGTGTGTTATACTAAAAAGCAACTTAACAATGAAAGGAGTCCCTTCATGGCCTTAGACGGTGTGACCCTCGCCTATTTAGTGAACGAGCTAGCTCCACAACTTATTGGAGCACGTATCGATAAAATTTTTCAACCGGAAAAGGATGAAATTCATTTCTTATTGAGGCAGCAGTGCTCAAGGCGCCTCCTGCTTAGCACAAGTGCGACCTCCCCCCGCTTCCACCTCACCCAGGAAAATAAGAAAAATCCGACCTCACCGCCCATGTTTTGTATGATTCTACGTAAACATCTCGAGGGTGGCAAACTTGTCAACCTCCATCAAAGTGAACTGGAAAGAGTCGTGACCTTTGACATTCAAAATTACAACGATCGTGGCGATTTAGTTACCCTGCAGCTTCACTTGGAAATCATGGGGAAACACAGCAATCTCATCCTCGTCGATCCAGAGACTGGTGCGATCCTCGACGGACTTAAGCGATACTCTCACGCCTTAAGCCGTTATCGCGAAGTATTACCCGGACGTATCTATCTCGCTCCTCCCTCTCAAGGAAAGCTGCCTCCTCTCCAGGACGAAGATCTTTGGCGAAAGGCACTTTATGAAGAAGATCTTGATCGCCCCATAACGGGCATCCTTCTCGCTCGTTTTGCCGGAATAAGCCCGGAATTGGCCCGAGAAATCGTCATACAAGCAGACTTAACGACAGAGACTCGCCTCCATCAGTGCGGGGAAATTGACTTTTCACGACTTTTCCAGGCTTATCGCAGGTTAAGCGATCCCAAAGGTGTTCCTACCATTCAGCCCTGCCTCTATTATAATTCTACAAAAAAATCCCGTCCCGTCGCGTTTACTTTTACCCCCTTCCAGCAATACCAAGAGTTGAGAATGGAAAACTTGCCCTACTTAAATGATGCAATTACGGGCTTTTATCAATCAAAATCCAGCAACAACACCCTTGAAGCAAAACGAGGCTCACTACGTAAAGTCGTTCAAGAAAAGCACTCTCATTTCGGCAAAAAACTTAAAATATATGAGGAAGCCGAGACCATTGCCAAATCTGGCTTGGCCTATCAAAAGTGGGGAGAACTCCTCACCGCAAACCTTTACCATATTGAGGCGGGATCGTCTGAAATAACTGTAGAAGATTATTATGACCCTTCCCTTTCTACTGTGACTATTCCCCTCAATCCCCATATAAGTGCCATTGACAACGCCCAGCGCTATTACAAGCGCTATAACAAAGCGAAAGCCACACTGCGCCAAACTGAGCCGCTCAAAGAAGCCGCTCTGGCGGAAGTGAAATACCTAGATTCCTTACAGGTTAGCTTAGACCAGGCTTCCGCCCTAACAGAGCTTGATGAAATCCATGTCGAGCTAATCGATCAAGGGTATGTGTCCGGAAAACATTTGAAAAAAGATACCTTCAAACCTAAAAAATGCCGTCTCAATACTAAGTCGAAGGCGAAAGTGAAAGCTCCCAAAGAAGTTCCTCACCCTCGAATCTATCATTCCAGCGAGGGTAGAATCATCTATGTTGGGAAAAATAATATACAAAATGATTGGCTGACTATGCGTAAAGCAAGGCCAACTGACCTTTGGCTCCATGTCAAAATCATTCCTGGTTCCCACGTCCTGATCCCCCTCGAAGATGGGGAAGAATTTCCGGATGACACCACCTTAGAAGAAGCTGCTGCACTCGCAATCTATTACAGCCAAGCGCGCGGATCCTCTCAAGTTCCCGTAGACTATACCCATGTCAAACAGATCAAGAAGCCTAATTCAGCGAAGCCTGGCATGGTAATCTACGACCAGAACTGGACACTATATCTCACGCCTAAGCAGGAGATCCTCGAGCGTTTACTGGCCAACGAGGAATTTTCTGAATGAAAAATGAGTGAAAATATCATATCAATCTTCCGCTGGTACACTCAGGATTTTAACTATTCTTATCTGTGGATTCCAATAGGTGGTGGGAATTTAAATAGTTAAGAATTTTTTGTTTTTCACTTGCTTCGACATGAATAAGGGCTTGAGGTTTTTGAGCAATAACTCCGACCCATTTGGTATATATAGTTTGCATATATAGTTTGCGTGTGATTGGATCAGAATAACTTAGATTAATAACAACAAACTGTGAATTGATATCGTCTTGCAAAAAATCAGTACTCTTTATGCTTATGAGCAAACTTGAGGTGGTATCTCTAGGAATATCATTAACCACGGTGTACTCATCAACAAGAGTAGGCTCATGTAACAAATTTCCGTCAAAGACAATAGTTTTACTGGAGAGGTTTGTTGCTGGGTGTGTTCCTACATTGGTGAATTTGAATTCAAAACTAAATTCGTCTGTTAGATAAATAGAAGGAGATTCCTTGAAGGTAAAATATGGGCGTGCTGCTTCGCGTTGAGCTTGCCAAGTGGTTACAGAAATGAAAACTGAAACAATCGATACAAAAGCAAAGATTGCCGTTGATATTGTAACAATTATGCTTGACCAATTACGTTTTTTTAGATCCCAAGACATATCTTCCCCCTAATTCGAACGTATAGTTTGACTATATATATTGATGCACTGTTTAAAACATTCATCTAAATAGCAATTATTTATAGGTGATAGTTAAAGAATAATGACTTCAAACTGAACTAAATGTTTTCACTCACACATATGCTGATGTTAGGGGGTGGGTTACTTGCGTACGCTTAGACAAGGTTCCATTGGTAGTGATGTCATGGAGATTCAGAGCCTCTTGGAGAGGATGGGCTACAACCCTGGGCCCATTGATGGAATTTTTGGACTTCGAACAAAGGAAGCACTGCAGCAGCTCCAGAGAGACAACGGTTTAACAGCCGATGGTATCATCGGCAGGAACACTCATAAGGCTTTGTCCAAATTTCTTCTTGGTTATGAGAATTACACCATTCAATCAGGTGACACCTTAAGCAAAGTTGCCCACAAGTATCATATCAATCTCACTCTGTTACTTACGGCGAACCCAGGGATTAAGCCCCTTAATCTCCAGATCCGTCAAGTGATCAGAGTACCCTTCGCTTTCGATGTGGTGGCTACCAATGTAGACTATACCTACGAAATCATGGAGAGAAATGTTCAGGGCTTGCAAAGCAGATATCCCTTTATCGAGGTCGAGATAGCCGGCAAAAGTGTCCTCGGTAAGAATTTGTACACCTTAAAATTGGGAAGTGGGCCGGTGGAAGTTTTCTATAACGGAGCTCATCATGCCTTGGAATGGATAACATCGCCATTGTTGCTGAAATTTACCGAGAATTTGGCCAAAGCTTACGCCGCGGGACGTAAAGTGCGCGGCTATGATCCGAGTGATATTTGGAAGCAAAATACGCTCTATATAATGCCCATGGTTAACCCTGACGGAGTCGACTTAGTTCTTCAGGGACTACAACGGGATAATCCCTTTTATGAGCAGCTGATCGCCTGGAACAAGGGTCGGATGAACTTTGAGGCCGTTTGGGAAGCCAACATCAGAGGTGTGGATTTAAACCACAACTACGATGCTTCCTGGGAGCTTTCCAAACAAGCAGAACCTACTTACGATGTTCACGGTCCCGGGCCGACAAGATTTTCCGGACCGTTTCCCGAGTCCGAACCTGAATCAAAATCTGTGGCTGATTTTACCCGCAACCATAATTTCAGACTGGTGCTTGCCTACCATAGCCAAGGTGAGGTAATTTACTGGACCTATCAGGATAAGACTCCAGCTGAGGCTGAGAGCATTGCCCAATTATTTTCCAAAGTAAGCGGATATACCATGGCAAAACCGTCAGGAATCACGTCCTTTGCTGGCTACAAAGACTGGTTCATCGACAAGTTCCGAAAACCCGGTTTTACAATCGAAGTAGGATTGGGGAAAAACCCCATCCCTGTTGCCCAGTTTCCAAAAATCTATCAAGATAATGAAGAGATATTGCTGGTAGCCCCACTAACGGCCCGCTCTGTTTGAATTTCACTGTGTAATCTAAAGGCTTAGGGAGTGAACCCTAAGCCTTAAACTAGTTTGCTCGATTTTTTTGCCCTACGATTGTTGCTTTCTTCTTCTCCGTCAAGCATCCTCACCGCAAAGTGGGCGCCCTCAAGAATCTGTGCCAATAATAACTCTTTTCATTGTTCCACCCATACTTTCGATCACATCGTAATCGGCTATTTTCTCTGAACTAATGTTTATAGCTTTTCCCTTGTTACCCAATTATACTTAAGTATTTATCTTACGTTAAACGAGTTCTATCAATGATACTTTAGTTAGTTTTATTCAGCGAACAGTATTAAGCTCGATAGGTCATGGCAAGTTGAGCAAATTGACTTGTAGGAATTTATTGTGTTATAGTTTAATATCGTTTAACTCCATCGAATGTAAAGGGGATTGAATAATGAATGAATTAGGATTAAAACAATCTGAAGAAAACATGCTTGCTGATTTAAGTAAGATGGCGGAAAAAAGCAGCAAGATTAAACCTGAATTATACGGGAAATATGAAGTCAAAAGAGGGCTTCGTGATTTAGATGGGAAAGGTGTACTGGTTGGTTTAACCGAGATCGGCGAGGTACATTCCTATATAGGGGGTATCCCCTTAGCTCCTCCTCAAACTGAAAATTTCAACTCCAGTCATAACCATGGAATATATCGTCCATGGTAGTCGGATCAGTGACAGCCGCCTGTTCAAGAAGTCTTCGAAAAAC
>Ga0075530_1001307_pt1 | contig 11919 bp, 18 predicted proteins | sample NGEPerD_2_FD_75101 | JGI IMG/M metagenome (GOLD analysis project Ga0075530, IMG submission 75101) | Arctic peat soil microbial communities from the Barrow Environmental Observatory site, Barrow, Alaska, USA - NGEE PermafrostL1-D | ecosystem: Environmental > Terrestrial > Soil > Wetlands > Peat ...
GACAAAGTGCCTTTCTGATGTGGGCCCGGGTTGCCTTGGACAGCACCTATTTTCCCAGGTCAGAGGGCATTTGTCGCGTCTATCGCCGAATCAGATCGCGATATTTTTCGGTGGATCGGGGCTAGGGACACCAGAGTGAGCTTGCTCGTCGGCGCGATGGTTTCCTTGACCGGCCGAGCGTCGCACGACTGAGACAGCGGTTCCGCTCCCAGATCAATTTCGCCAGGGACAGGCTCGATTCCAACCAGCGCTTCGGCCTATACATGACGGTGGGGCTCGCGCTGGCGGTCGTCGGGTCATGGATCTTCGGCGCCATCCTGCAAGACGTCTTGGCGAACGAAGAGATCGCGCTGTTCGATCGCCCCATTCTTCGGTTCTTCGTCACGCATCGCGACTCGGTCTTAAACGATGCTATGAGGATCGTCACTCTCCTCGGCGGTGCCGTGTTTGTGACCGGTGCCATGGCGCTTGCGGCAATCGTCTGGTTCCTCAGGACTCGAAGTTTCCGCTGGCCCGCCTTCCTTGCTCTCACGCTCGCTGGAGCCCTCGGTTTGGACGACGTGGTCAAAGCTCTCGTGGATCGCCCGCGACCGAGCCTTCACCCTCTCGTTCACGCCACCGGGAGTTCGTTTCCCAGCGACCATGCCACCGCGGCCGCTGCTTTGTTCGGTTCGATCGCATTCGTCCTGACGCGCAACCGCGATTGGCGATCGAGCGTGTGGATCTGGGCAGGAGCTCTCTTCCTTTCCCTCCTCGTTGCTTTGAGCCGGGTGTACCTTGGAGTGCACTGGCCCACCGACGTGCTTGGCGGGCTGGCGCTTGGGGGATTCTGGACCGCAGTGACGGCGACCGCTACCGCTCTTCAGCGCAGCGCGCAGAAAGGTCCTGACTCGGGGAAGAAGCAGAGAGTCGCTTTACCTTGACGCGGGAGAGAGCAATCCTTGAATGCGCGCTTCGATAACCCGTCGGGGAGTTCAAACTGAACCCAGGAGTAGTCAAACTGAGCCCACCAGTCTGGTCGCAATTTGGTCACAATCGTCGCCGTTCAAGCCGTGTTATCCCCGCGTTCGTTCCAGTTGCCGCGGGCTCGAGCTAAGGATGCGCTGGCGCTCCTCGAATTCGTTGCGGTCGATCTCACCGCGGGCGAATCGCTCTTCCAGGATCTGAAACGCGGATGGTTGGTCCGCTCGTTCGGATCTTGAGCGAGAGGGCTCACGGACCACGTAGCCGAGGGCCCAGATTAGGCCGCCCCGGAAGACGACCATGCTGACAATCATGATGAAAAGCCCACCCCAGCCGTTCCACGTTCCGGTCCACATCATCAGAATCCTCCTCTGTCCGGCATCTCCATTGTGCTGCATACTCGATCGTCCGGTATTGAGAGTGGTTGAGTTAGGCCCAGATGGCGTGTTTTCACTATGCTACTTGGGTAGTGGTTGTCGCACGTAACAATCGTGCTGGCGGAAGCCAAATCAACCGCCCGGGATCTCTCTCCCTGCCCAATGGCTCGTCTGCCCGGGCTTCGTTCACGTTTAGATGGGTACCCTGTGGGGTAGGGTAACACGCTGGAAGGGTACCCTGTAGGGTAGGGTAAAGGAACGACAAGATATGCAGATGAGGAGGCAAATGTGAAGCTCGCGGATGACACGTTGGAGGATGTGATCGCGCGACTCAGGCGCATCGAGGGCCAAATCGGCGGGATCATCCGAATGGTCGAATCCGAGCGCGAGTGCCGCGACGTCGTGCGGCAGATCTCGGCCGCGTCCAAAGCGCTCGACCAGGTCGGCTTCAAGATCCTCGCGTCCGGCCTGCGGCTGTGCGTCAGCGACGCGCGTGCAGCCAAGAAAGCCGGCTATACCGAGGACGAGCTCGAAAAGCTCTTCCTGCAGCTTTCCTGAACAGGATGCTTATTCTTGCGGCGGCGTTCGGACTGGCAATCGGTGTGGCGCTGGGCCTGCTCGGAGGCGGCGGATCGATTCTTGCGGTGCCCGTGCTCGTATATGCGCTCGGACAGAGCGTTACCCAGGCGGTACCGACGTCGCTTCTGGTGGTGGGCGCGTCGTCGGTCGGAGGGGCCGTCTCGTATCTGCGCGCGGGCAACGTTCCCTGGCGCACCGCGCTCGTTTTCGGTGCTTGTGGCGTTGGGGGCTCGGTCGCAGGAGCGGACCTTAACCAGCGACTCGATGAGGACGCGTTGCTGCTCGGTTTCGCCGCCGTCATGGTGGTCGCGGCCATCGCCATGCTCAGGCGCAGCTCACAGGAATCGATCTCAGACGACGACAGCGATGCGGTGCGAGATGATGCGTGGCGTAAGCACTCGGCCCGAGTCGTTGGCCTCGGTGCAGCCGTTGGCTTCATGACCGGGTTGTTCGGCGTGGGAGGCGGTTTTCTCGTGGTGCCCGCGTTAACATTCGCCTTCGATTATCCGATGCAGGTGGCGGTCGGGGCATCCCTTTTAGTGATTGTCATCAACTCGGCTGGTGGGTTCGCGTCCCATCTCGGCTACGGGAGCATCGACTTCGGCGTGGCCACCGCTTTCACCGTGGCTGGGATCGTCGGTGCGGTAGCGGCGGGGCGGTTCTCCCAGCGATTCAATCCGGCTGGACTGACCCGTTGGTTTGGCTATCTGGTGCTCGCGGTGGCCGCTTACGTTGTGGTCGAAGTTCTCGTCTTGGATGGAGGAGCGGTGTCGTGATGGGGCTTGGGCGTGTCAGATATGGGGATGCGCGGCGCGGTTGTTTCTTACCAACATGCCAAACGTCAGGGAGAGATGTTGTCCAACCAACGAGCCAACGGAGGTGATCGACACCATGGATTCGACGTCGGTGTACGAAGGACGCAACGAGCTTGAGATTGTCGACGTGCGGGAGCCAAAGGAATGGAGGGAGGGGCGGATAGAGGGAGCCAGACACATCCCGATGGACGATCTTCCCGACCGCATGGAGGAGAAGGAGGTAGGGCGCAAGATCGTGACCGTCTGCCGCAGCGGGGCTCGTAGCGGTGAGATGGCCGAGTTTTTGCAGAGCAAGGGCTTGGACGCCGCCAACATGGAAGGCGGCATGACGGAGTGGGCTAAGCGGGGCTTGCCGGTCACGACACCGGACGGCCGCGCGGGAAAGGTGGTGTAGCGGAGTGTTCTTCGAGCAGTTCTATCTGAAGAGCCTCGGACACGCATCGTATCTCGTGGGCGATGAGAAGTCCGGCAGGGCGTTGGTGCTCGACTCGCGCCGTGATGTGGGCGTCTACCTCGAAACCGCGCGTGAGCAGGGCCTGCAGATCTCGTACGCGGTCGATACCCACGGGCACAACGATTACCTCAGCGGCCTCTCCGAGCTCGCGGCGCGCCAGAAGGTCGAGGTCCTGGGTTACGCAGATGCCGAACTCGGCTACGACCACAGGCCGATCAAGGACGGCGAAGTCATCGAGATGGGCGACGTCGGCATCGAAGTTGTCCACACCCCCGGTCACACCCCCGAGCACATCAGCCTGCTCATCTACGACCGCAGTACCGGCGCGGACCAACCAGCGCTGATGCTGTCCGGCGGGGCGGTGCTCGTCGGCGACCTCGCGCGTCCGGACCTGCTGGGTGGCGAGGAGAGGGCGAAGGAGGCGGCCAAAGTCTTCTGCCACACGATCCAGGAGAAGATCCTGTTCAATCTCCCGGACCACCTCGAGATCTTCCCCACCCACGTTGCCGGATCCCTGTGCGGCGGTAACATCGGCAGCCGCCTGTCTACGACCCTGGGCTACGAGCGTGAGGCGAATGCCGTGCTCGCGCGCGTCACTTCCTCCGAGGAGTTCGTCGAGGAGTGCATCCGGCTGGACAATCTCCCGGCGGTCCCTCCGTACTGGCGGCGCATGCGCGCTCAGAACATGGCCGGCGTTGCCCCGCTGGGGTTGCTGGGAGAACCTCCGGCGCTGAAACCGGACGACTTCGAGTCGGCCGTGAAGGAAAACGGTGCTGTGGTTATGGACGCGCGCCAGGCCGAGGCTTACGGCGGCGCGCACATCCCGGGGGCCCTCAACGTCGGCCTGGGCCCGTCGTTCTCGACGTGGGCCGGGACCGTGCTCGACGAAGGTGCGCGGGTGCTGCTCGTGCTAGACGATCCCGGCGATCTATGGGAGGCGACGTGGCAGCTCTTGCGGATCGGCTACAACCTGCCGCTGGGATGGCTCGCCGGCGGCATGCTAGCGTGGCGAACCGCGGCCAAGCCGCTCGATGCGACCCCTCAGGTCACGGTCCGCGAGCTTCACGAGCGGATGAGCAGCGTGGACATCCACGTGTTGGACGTCCGTCAGCCCGCGGAATGGGCCGAGGGGCACATCCCCGGCGCGCAGTTCATCACCGGGGCCGAGCTGCCCAGGCGCGCGGGTGAGGTCCCACGCGACAAGGCCGTTGCAGTCGTCTGCGGCAGCGGCTATCGCTCGTCCGCCTCGGGAAGCCTTCTTGGGGCCGAGGGCCACGAACGGATCGTCAACGTCATCGGGGGCATGAGCGCGTGGAGCGCGGCGGGGTTGGAAACCGAGCTATAGGGAGGTACCGACATGCGATACGGACGCACGATTGAGCTCGACACGCCATACGAGGACGCGGTCCCCATGGTCAAGGAAGCCTTCAAGGAGCAGGGCTTCGGCACGCTTACCGAGATCGACGTCAAGGCAACGCTCAAGGACAAGCTTGGCGAGGACATGGAGCCCTATGTCATCCTCGGGGCATGCAACCCGCAGCTCGCGCATCGGGCGCTCGAGGTCGACCGCGACATCGGGTTACTGCTTCCTTGCAACGTGGTCGTGCGCCAGGCTGGAGGAAAGACGCTGGTCCAGGCGCTCGATCCACAGGTAATGGTCTCGGTGCCTCAGAATGACGACCTGCAGCCGATCGCCGACGAGGCCGCAGGGCGCATAGGTCGGGCTCTGGCGTCGCTCGAGGGTGAGGCTGCCGCCGCCTACATCCGCAGCCACATCCACCCCGCAAGCATGCGACGACGACGAGATGGTGCTGATCTCCACGTTCAGATTGCCCATGCAGATCCACACTCGTTCGGCGAATGCCAAGTGGTTGGATGAGATCGCTCACGCCAACCCGCTGCGGATCCATCCAGGGGATGCGGCCCGTCTCGAGCTAAGAGGAGGCGACCTTGTGCGGGTGGAGACCGAGATCGGCCACTTCGTCGTCAAAGCCTGGGTGACCGAGGGGATCTGCCCCGGCGTCGTCGGGTGTAGCCACCACATGGGGCGCTGGAAGCTCACCGGTACCGGCCAGCGCCAGATGATGGCGACGGTCGGCCTCGACCGCCACGAACGGGGGTGGCAGATGCACCTCGAGGACGGTGTGCACCCGTACGCATCGAGCGATTCCGACACCAAGCGGATCTGGTGGACCGAGGTCGGCGTGCACCAGAACCTCACCTTCCCGGTGCATCCCGATCCGATCTCGGGCCAGCACTGCTGGCACCAGGCGGTGCGCGTGACGCAAGCCGGACCGGACGACTCCTACGGCGACATCGCCGTCGACACGGCAAGGGCGCACGACGTCAAGGTCTGGCTGGAAATGACTCGCCGGGCCGATCTCCATTCGCCGGATAGGACGAGGCGGCCCTACTGGTTGATGCGCCCGCTCAAACCGTCCAAGGACGTCTTCATGCTTCCGGCGCCGCAGTGAGCGGCCGGGCCGAGCTGTTTCGCGCGCTGGCGGCTCTTTGTGAGCCCCTCGCGCCCGCGCACCTACGACTGGGCCAGGCGCTCCGGATCCCCGGAGCGGCGCTCGAGCACGACCACACCGATCTGTTCGTCTTCCAGCTTTACCCCTACGCCTCGGTCTACCTCGGTGAAGAGGGGATGCTGGGCGGCGAGGCCGGGGACCGCGTTGCGGGGTTCTGGCGCGCACTCGGGCTGACGCCTCCCGCCGAGCCCGATCATCTGGCCACTTTGCTGGCGCTGTACGCGGGCATGATCGAGCAAGAGGAGGCCGACGACGAGCCGGCGCGCCGGGCCCTACGCGCCGAGTCGCGCACGGCGCTTCTGTGGGAGCACCTTCTTTATTGGCTGCCCGCATACCTCGACAAGCTCAGGCAGATAGCCCCCTCCTTCTATGTGGGCTGGGCCGCTCACTTGCGCCCTACGGCCGTCACCCCTGCCGCTCCTGAGAGTGGAAAGGAGCTCATTACGTGGCTGCTGGCGCCGGTGGGCAGCGGCATCGTGTTGGTGTGATCTGATCTGCAGCGCGCCGCCGCGGAGCTCGGTCTGGGGCTGAGGGTGGGGGAGCGACGCTTCGTGCTCGAAAGCCTGCTCGGCCAGGACGTCGATGGGACGCTCGAGTGGCTTGCCGGCGAGGCGCGCCGCTGGGCGAGCTTGCACGAAAGGTGGGTGCCGGTGACCGGCGACATCGCAAGGTTGTGGAGGAAGCGGGCCGAGGCCGCCGAGGCCCTGCTCCTCTCCTGTCTTCCGGCGGAGGAGGAGGTTGTTGCTCATGCTGCAGGAAACTGACGTCGCGGTGGGGACGCAGGTGACCGAGGAAGATGTGCGCAGGATCGTGCGCGAGGAGGTCGAGCGGGCCTTCAAGAAGGATCCGGGCAAGAACTGCGCCGCGATCATCGCGTCCAAGGGAACGCTCGACTGGTCATATCCACCCTTGATCCTGGCGACGACCGCGGGCGCTCTGGGGATGGAAACCTCGGTGTTCTTCACGTTCTATGGCCTGAGCATCATCCACAAGGAGCACAACAAGCTGCTCAGGATCGGCGCGGTGGGGAACCCGGCGATGCCGATGCCCGTGCCGATGCCGCAGCTTGTGGCTGCGCTGCCCGGGATGGTGCCGTTGGCGACCGCGATGATGAAGTCCAAGTTCAAGAAGAAGAACGTCGCGACGATCGACGATCTGTTGGAGGCCGCGCTCGAATCTGATGTCAAGTTGATCGCGTGTCAGATGACCATGGAGGTGTTCGGGTACGCCGAGAGCGATTTCGTCGACGGAGTGCAATTCGGAGGCGCGGCTGCATTCATGTCACATGCGCGCAAGGCGCACACGACGCTATTTATGTAAGCGATCGAAGGGGGATTGAGAAGTGACCGATATCGCGGAGGACAAAGTTCTCGACGCCACCGGGCTGCTGTGTCCGATGCCTGTGGTCAAAGCTACCAAGGAGATGAAGTCCCTCGATGAGGGACAAGTGATTAAGATCCTCGCAACCGATCGAGGCGCGCTTGCGGACTTCCCAGCATGGGCAGAGGACACCGGCAACAAGATCCTGGAGCAGAGCGAAGACGGCGGCACGCTCGTCTTCTACATACGGAAGGGATCGGAGGAGTGATCTTCAAGCAGTACCGCTTCGAGCCGCTCGGTCAGGCCTCATACATCCTCGACTGCATGCGCTCGATGCAGGGCATCGTGGTCGATCCGATATCCGATCTGGGCATCGACCACTACATGCTCGAGGCAGCGGACCTGGGGCTGAGCCTCGCCGGTGTGGCCGAGACTCACGTGCACGCCGACTACGTCTCGTGTGCGCGCGATCTGGCGCGGGAGGCCAATGTTCCCCACTACATGCACGAGTCGCTCGAGCCTGTGGCGCGTTTCCAATTCACGCCGGTAAAGGACGGAGAGGTGATCGAGCTCGGGCGCGTCGCCATCGAGGCAATGCACACGCCGGGCCACACTCCCGAGCACCTCTGTCATGTCGGCTACGACCGGACGCGCTCGGAGGATGCGTGGCTCGTGCTAACCGGGGACTGCCTGCTCGTGGGTGACGTCGGGCGCCTCGACCTGCTGCTCGAGGACCAGGCGCTCAACGTCATGGACGAAGAGGAGCGGATCGCGAGCCAGTACCGCTCGATCAAACAGAGGCTGTTCACGCTGCCCGACCATGTCGAGGTGTGGCCCGGACACTACGGAGGCTCGACCTGTGGAGGAGCCAACATGAGCGGCAAGGCTTCCTCCACGATCTTCTACGAGAGGAGTTTCAACCTTGCCATCAACCAGCCGGACGTCGCCGCGTTCGCCAAGTTCGTCAAGGGGGACCATGCGGCCGTTCCCCGACAACTTCGAGAAAATCAAGGCTCACAACCTCGGCTTGATCGAACTAGAGGACGTGGAGGATTCCGGGGCTCAGGGTCTGGACGTGCAAGCATTCTCGTCCGCGTTGAGCGACGGCGTGGTGGTGGTCGACCTGCGCCCCCCGCTCACGTTCGCCCGCGAGCACGTCACGGGCGCGATCAATCTGCAGTTCAACCGCGCCGACCTCGGCGATCGCGCCGAGATGGTGCTTCCCGAGAACGTGAGGTTCGTCGTCTACTCGGACTCGGACCCGGCCGCCTTGGCGGCCGTGGGGATCCTGCGCGACGCCGGCTTCGAGGTGCTGGGACATCTCGAGGGCGGCATCGAGACATGGAAGGCGGCCGGCAAGGCTACGAGCTCGATGCCGGTTGTCACTGCCGAGCAGCTGTACTCGGCGCGCGGCGAGCTCGGCGTCGTCGATGCCCGCGAGGCTCACGAGTACAGGTACGGACACATCGCGGGTGCCCGGCTGCTGCCATCGATGGAGGCGTGGGACAAAGTCGATGAGATGCCCACCGAGAAACCGCTGGCGGTGGTCTGTGGCGATCAGGTCCGCAGCGCCCTCGTTGCATCGATTCTGCGGCGCGCCGGCCGCGACGCACGTCTAGTGAGTGGAGGTATGAGCGACTGGCTCGAACGAGGATATCCGGTGGAGAAGACCCAGAAGTCGAACTAACCGGCAAGTCTCGATCTTCTGCGGGACGCACTAGGCGACGCCTGCGCGTCGATGCTGGTGACATCGTCGGCGGCATCAGCGCGGCGTTCGTGCTGATCCCGCAAGCGCTGGCGTACGCGACGTTGGCGGGAATGCCCGCTCAGCGGGGCCTGTTCGTCGCGGCGCTCGCTCCTATCGCTGCCGCGTTCTTCGCCTCCTCGCCGTACCTCGGCACGGGTCCGACCGCCATCACGTCACTGCTCACATTCGGCGCGCTGAGCGCGCTCGCGGTGCCGGGCGGCGCCCGGTACGTGGCTCTCGCTGCCCTGCTCGCGCTCCTCGTGGGCACGATCCGAGTCGCTCTGGGCCTGGCTCGGGCCGGTTTCATCGCATATCTCATGTCGCAGCCGATCGTGACGGGCTTCACCACGGGAGCCGCGGTGGTCATCGTGGCATCGCAGATCCCAACGGTGCTCGATGTCGGGACCGACGATTCCAATCCGTTCGTCGCGGCCTTCCAGGGGCTCATGCGCCCGGCAGACTGGAATCCGCAATCGCTCGTCATCGCCGCGGTCGTGGCCGCGCTCATGGTCGGGGGGAGGAAGGTGCATAAACTGTTTCCCGGAGTGCTGCTGGCCGTCGTTTCGGCGATTGCATATAGCGAGATCGTTTCCTACGGGGGAGCCGTCGTGGGGGATATCTCGGGCGGCTTACCACCGTTCTCGTTGGATCTGCCGTGGCCGTCGGTCGTCCATCTGCTTGTTCCGGCACTCGTCATAGCGGTCGTTGGTTTTTCCGAGCCGGCCGCGATCGCGCGCCACTACGCGACCCTCGAGCGCAAGAGGTGGGATGCGAGCCGCGAATTGCTCAGCCAGGGAATGGCGAATATCGCGGCCGGCGTCGGCGGCGGCTTCCCAGCAGGCGGGTCGTTTAGCCGCAGCGCCCTCGTGCGAGACGCGGGTGCCCGGACGCGCCTCGCCGGAGGAATCACCGGGCTTGTGGTCCTGGCGATCCTTCCATTCACGTCGGTGCTCTCGTCACTTCCCAGCGCTGTGCTGGGCGCGAGCATTATCGTCGCCGTGAGTGAGTTGATCAACGTTCGGCCCTTCATCGAGTACAGCCGCTACGCACGCCTGCAGTTCGCCGTCGCGATCGCGACCCTCCTTCTGACCGTAGCGTTCGCCCCTCACGTCGAGCGCGCCGTCGTGGTCGGGGTGGTGCTCGCTATTGGAGCGCATCTGTGGCGCGAGCTGAAGCTGTCGATCCCGGCATGGACATCGAACGGAACGCTGCACCTGGCACCCAAGGGAGTGCTCTACTTCGCTTCGACTCCCGGGCTCGAGCAGGCCTTCTTGGGTGTGCTGCACGCCCACCAGGACGCAAAACGGCTAGTCGTTCACCTCGATGGCCTGGGGCGCGTCGACCTCACCGGTGCACTTGCCCTCAGGGGGCTGCTCGAGGACGCGAGAGCAGCGGGACTGCAGGTGGAGTTGGTCGACATACCACCGCCGGCGCAGAAGATCATCTCTCGCGTCGTGGAAGGACAGGGGGATACGTAGGCCCAACAGGCCGCCCTGAAAATTGCTGGCCGACCCAGAGCGCCTCCGATTCGTGCGGGCTCTGCAGCATTGGGCGACCCCATCTACAACTTCTCCGATCCTTGTCAAGCTGCACCGGAGCGAGGTCATGGCGTGACCAGTGGCGACCGCTGGGTTCCCCACCTTAGACGCGGGCACGTCTGAAGGCCGGACTTGATCTAGAAGTCTGGTCACCATTTGGTCACTGTGCGACGCGCGAATTGGTGACACTCCTTGACACGTGTCGGCGGCACCAATGCACCAAGATGGGTTGAGAGGGGCCGCCGATGTATATTGACCTACATCATGCGTAGGACACAGATCTACCTCGAGGAGGATCAGGACCGTCGACTTCAGGCGCGGGCGCGTGCCGACGGGACTACGAAATCCGCCGTGATTCGCGAGGCGATCGACCAGTTCCTGAAGCGCAGGTCGCGTCGAGCGGATCTCCAGGCACATCTGGATTCAACCTTCGGCTCGATGCGCGGCATCGAAGTCCCTTCTCGCGACGAGTGGGACCGCGGCTATGGCTAGGTTGCTCTTCGACACCGACGTGCTGATCGATCATCTCGATGGCCGCCAACGGTTGCCGGCGGGTGAGGACCTTGCCTACTCCTGCATCAGTCGTGCGGAACTCTACAGTTGGTCCGCAGCCAACGAGGAGCTCATCGACACCTTCCTCGATCCCTTGGAAGAGATCGAGGTTGACCGGGAGGTCGCACAGGAGGCAGGACGGATCCGCCGAGCGACGCGCATCAAGCTGCCCGACGCCTTAGTAGCAGCCGCGGCGCTGTTGACCCGACGGCATCTCGTGACCCGAAACGTCAAAGACTTCCGCAAGGTGACTGGCCTGCGGCTGCGCTAACGGGTCGGCCATGTCTCACCTTCTCGCTCCGCTTAGGCTGTTTCCGAGTTCATCTGTTCTGAATCCGCGAATCCACGGCTCGAGGGGGACCTGATGCCCTACGTGGTCACGAAACCAGATTCGATCCGGGGCGTTTATGACACCTGGGCCGAGTGCAAGTTGAAGGTGACAGGCGTTGCGGGCGCTGTGTATCAGAAGGTCGAGAACGACGGGCAAGCCCAGCTCCTATTGGCAGGCACCAGTGTCGTGCTTCCGCCAGGCTTGCACGTCTTCACAGACGGTAACCATCTCGGTGGCGTCGGAGTGGTCGTCGTGTGGGCCGCGAATGCCGGAAGAGCTGAGTGCACCGTGGTGGCTGAGATCTCCGCATCCGTGGGTCAGGTCTTTTACGATGGAAAGATTCCGGGCCTCGGATCTGATGATGCGGTTCGCACGGCACTCGCCCGCAGTCGCAATGTCCTAGCTGAGTTGGCCGGGCTATACCTGGCCCTGTGGCAAGCCCCGGCACAAGCTCGGCTGACGATCGTTCACGATTTCGAAGGCGTGGGAGCTTGGTTGGAAGGCCGGTGGCGGGCTAAAGACTCCACTGTGAAGGCGGTTGTCTCTGCCTGTAAGGCTCTCGCCGAAGAGAAGGGACTCCACTTGGAGTTCGTCTGGCAGCGTGGCCACGCGTCGACGTGGGCCGGTCGTAATGACTTCGCGAGGTTCAACAATCGCGCGGATGAGCTGGCGACGCAGGGCTCCTCGTCAAGAGACGATTCATGATCCC
>Ga0075530_1001310_pt1 | contig 11904 bp, 9 predicted proteins | sample NGEPerD_2_FD_75101 | JGI IMG/M metagenome (GOLD analysis project Ga0075530, IMG submission 75101) | Arctic peat soil microbial communities from the Barrow Environmental Observatory site, Barrow, Alaska, USA - NGEE PermafrostL1-D | ecosystem: Environmental > Terrestrial > Soil > Wetlands > Peat ...
CGCCGGCGCCGGCGAACGCAGTACGCCGCCCTCGTCACGTGTGACCCGATGAGTGGTTGAGTTGACCTCGATCAGGTGGACGGGACCGTGAGTGGCGCTGTTCAGTCGGTACCGGACGTCGCCAATGACCAGGCGGGCGAGGTACTCATCCAGCTGTTCGAGGTCAGCGTCGATCTGCCGGTCCTGTTGTGCCGCATCGAATCCCACCCGGAAGCGGGTCGGGCCGACCTGCGCGACGGTGACCCGATGTGACGTGCCGCGCAGCTTCAGCTCAATGGCGCGCCCGACCTCGTGCCGGGCCTGAGGCCGACCGCCGTGTGCGGTGGCGAGGAAGTGGAGTTGCTCGGCCTGCACCTGCTCCTTGTAGGCCTCAATCGCGGCGGCGACGAGCGCGACCCCGGCGTAACGGTCGGGTTGGAGCCTCCCCATGCTGCGGACCCGGTCGATCCAGCCGGTATCGGCACTGGCATCGATGATCTCGGGCTGGTCGAGCAGGTCGAGCAGGAAGCTCTTGTTGGTCGTGCCGCCCTCGATGAGGACAACGGTGTCGGCAAGCGCCCGGCTCAGCCGAGCACAAGCCTCCGCGCGGGTGCGCCCATGGGCGATGACCTTGGCGATCATTGAGTCGAAGTCCGCCGGGATCAGATCGCCCTGGCCCACGCCGGTGTCGACCCGGATGCCCGGGCCGGAAGGCAGGTTGAGCAGTGCGATGCGTCCCGGTGAGGGCGCGAAGTCACGGTCAGGGTCCTCTGCGTTCAGCCGCGCCTCGATGGCGTGCCCGAGCTCGGTCGGACGTTCCCCCTCGAGGCGGCCGCCGGAGGCGACGTGCAGCTGCGCCTTGACCAGGTCGAAGCCCGTGGTCAGCTCGGTGATCGGGTGCTCGACCTGCAGCCGGGTGTTGACCTCAAGGAACGCGAAGCTGCGTTCACCGGGGTGGTACAGGAACTCGACGGTTGCCGCACCGCAGTAGTCGACGGCAAGGGCGAGCCGCTCGGCAGATGCTTTGAGCTCGCCCACCTGCTCGCCGTCCAACAGAGGCGAGGCCGACTCCTCGATGACCTTCTGGTTGCGTCGCTGTACGGAGCAGTCGCGCACGCCGAGCGCCCACGCGGTCCCCTGGCCGTCGGCGATGACCTGCACCTCAACGTGCCGTGCACCAGTAACAAGGCGCTCGAGGAACACCACTCCGTTGCCGAAGGCGCGCGCGGCCTCGTCACGAGTACGTTCGAACGCATCGGTCAGCTCGTGGTCGGAGGTGACCACCCGAATGCCGCGACCGCCGCCACCTGCCGTTGCCTTGAGCATCAGCGGGTAGCCGATCTGGCTCGCGGCGGCCAGGGCCGCCTCGATGTCGTCAACCGCTCCACGACTCCACGGGGCCACCGGCACGCCAACCTCCTCGGCCAGCAGCTTCGAACCGATCTTGTCGCCCAGACGTCGCATGGCGCTCGCACTCGGGCCAATGAACGTGACCCCGATCCGGTCGCACACCTCGGCGAAGTTCGGATCCTCCGCGACGAAACCCCAACCCACCCACGCGGCATCCGAACCCGTCTGCGTCAGCGCCCGTTCGAGCACGGCCAGATCGAGGTAGGGGCGATCCACGGCGGGGCCGAGGGAGTATGCCGAGTCCGCCTCTCGCACGAACATGGCCGACCGCTCACCGTCGGTGTGGAGGGCGACCGTCTCGATCTGGGCTCCGCCCAGCGCGTTGAGCTCCCGCACGGCGTGGATCAGTCGCATCGCGGCCTCTCCGCGGTTGACGATCGCGATACGGCTGACCATGTGAGGCGACTCCCTGAGTTCGGCGGACCCCCGACACTAGAGGTCAGGCTGTGCTCCCGCAGGAGCGCACTGCTGTGGACGCGCCCGACGTTGGGAGCAGACGCGACGCGATCGAGCCGCCGCACAACAATATCCCCGGCCGTGACCCGGGTCTTCCACGGAGCCAAACATAGCCAAACATATGCTCGGCTGGACCTGCAGCCGCGTAGTCGGACAGAGGAGATCAGGCTCGAAGACCCATCATGGCTGCCCGATGCAGGGCGCAAGGTGACGTGGCACACCGAGACGACCGACGGACGCGCCGCGGTCTACGACGACGCCGTCTCAACGCCGCGCTGACAGCACCGTTGCCGGAGCTTGCCGACATGATGTTGTCGCTGTTGGAGGAGCATTTGGTCCGACCGGGTCCCAGCCGTTTGCGCCGAGGCCCTGGCGGCCGTTCGTGCTTTGTTGACCAGGCTCTAGCCGGACACGCGGGATTGGAACCGGTCACGACTCGCATCCCTGTCGACCGGAATCAGCGCCCGGCAGTCGGCGATTGAGGCGGCGAGCAGCTCGACCAGCCGCTGTTCGACATCCGGTGCGCACGCCGAGGCAATGCCCTCTACCGCGATGCTCACGGTGCGCGGCGCGGTTTGCGCGCGGAAGATCCCTCGCGATCCGCGTGACCTGCTCGAGAAGGACCGGGCCCATGCGGCAGCGTCAGGGACCTGCTCCAGCACGTGGCGACTCTGTGGGCTCACGTAGTCCTGTTCGCGGCCGTCGAGCTCAGCGAGGAGGCGTTCGCACCCGATCACGGCGGTGGCCAACACGTTTTGCCGTGACGCTGAGGCGATCGGCAGGGCTGTCCACGCCGAGCGCAATGCGATTGCAGCGTTCACGTGAACGTCGTCACTGTTCAGGCCGATGACCGACGGGATCAAGGGTATGAGGCCGGGGCGAAACCGATCGCTCACGCTGTCGTTGATGAGTCGGGCCAGTTCTGCGAGCAGCGGGTGGGTGCAGGTGGGATGGTCGCTCCAGCGCTCGCCCGCCAGGACGGAGGCCATCTCCATGAAACAGGCGCCTCGGCGCGGGTTGCGGTGCTTGCCGCGAGACAGTACCGGCATCGACTCCGGCGCCGTGATCGTGGGCGTCATGGTGTCCTCCCGAAAGTCCGGGTCCTTCAATCCTCATAGTCTGCGCCGCAGGCGCGACGTGCACCATCCCCAGCCCGGCCGGGCTCCCGGCTCCCGGCCGTTCCGGCAAGGAGGGCGGGCAGGTCGGCCAGGGATTCGATCGCAGCATCGTTGCCGGTGCCGAGGGCGAACTCGATCGCCGCCTCGACCTTGGGTCCCATCGAGCCGGCCGCAAAGTCCATCTCGGCGTGGCAGGTCAGCCTTCGTTCCGTGGCACGTGCTGTTGCGAGTTCGCCACCTTCGTTGTCAGCTGGTCTCGTCGGCGTCGCTCGGGTCGGCGTCGCTCGGGATGGCGTCGCTCGGGTCGGGCCCGGTCCGGTCCAGCTTGATCAGCTGACCCTCGAGGTAGGACTGCAGATGGGCGCGTTGGTCTCGCTCGAAGGTTCTCAGCTCTTCGATCCCTTCCTGCAGCAAGCTACGTTCATGACCGAGCGCCTGAAACACCTCGGCCCTCTTCTGCTCGGCCTCGGTGATCATTCCGGTGGAACGCTCCCGCGCCTCGGTGATGATGTGCTGACGCTCGGTATTGGCCTTCGCGATCAGCTCGTCCGCCTCGGCGATGAGCGCGTGGTGCTTGGCCAAGCCGACGGAAACGAGCTCGTCGTACTTGGCCTGACCGGTCGAGAGAAGCTCTTCATGCCTCGCCGTGGCTTCACCAACAACCTGGTCGTGGCGTGACTGCCCCTCGCTGATGAGGCGCTCGCGAGTGTCTTCGCCCTCGGACACGTACTCGTCGTGCAACTTCTGTGCGAGCGCCAGCACTCCAGTCGCCGAGCCCAAGCCTGCCGCGGAAGCACCGCCGATCTCGTCCGCCGCAGGAGCTCCGGCGGCCAACGCGGACTTGGCAATCTCGTCGGCTGCTTCCGTGGCTGCGCGTGCCCGCTGAGCCGCTCCCGCCTCCGCCGCCTCGGCTTCCGCGTTCGCCTTGGCAATGCGAGCGGCTGCGTCTTTCTCTATGTTCTCGGCAGACGCTATGGCGGCCGCGATCTTGTCCAGGGCGTCAGGAGGGATGAGCGCGCGGAGCTCGTCGTTGTCATGTGTCAGGCGACGCAGTTCGACGACGATCTGGTCGAGGAACTCGTCGACCTCGTTCTCGTCGTAGCCACGGCGAAGTTCAGTCGCCGTGAAGTCTTTGTTGATTACATCGTCGGTCATGATTGCCATATCGTCACCTCAATCGACTTGGTCCGGGGAAAGCAAGGATGCGCAAGGTCACCGGCACCTTCACGATGGTCGAATTCGTCGGAGCACCGTTCCGATGTTGGACGGTTACCAAGACCACTGGCGCTGGAATCGCGGACGCCAGGACCGCAGTGTCACGATCTTTCATTTGCCCAACCCATTAACGGTGGGCGGTCCTGTCTTGGCCGCCGCTGACCATTAAGTTACGGGTCGGGTAAAGATGCTTTGAAGTAGTTGGTCAACATCTTGGCCTTTGAGGGTCGGATTCTGACCGTTGAACCTATAACCCCTAGTCCAAACGGACGATGGCCTCTTCGGTACTCCATGAAATGCGCGCATGCCAGCCCCGGTCGGCCGGCGGCTTCTCCAGTGCTTTCGTGCCCGACCGGGCACACCCCGTCTACGCGGCGGTCCCGAACTCTGAGCGGCCGGAGCCTGCGCGGCGACGAACGACGACTGCATCCCGGACGACCGCATCAGGCGCTACCCGCTCACCGCGCCCGATCACGACGTCGGACCCGACCCGTGCTCCCGTGCCGATCCACGTCCCGTCCTCCACCCGCGTGCGCGGGCCGAGGTGCACATTCCCGGCGACCACGACGTCCTCCCCGACGATCACGTCGAGGTCCACCCAGCTGCCCGCGCCTATCCGAGAGCGGTCGCCCACCTGCGCACCGGCTTCGACATGAGCCGTCGAGGCGACTATCGCACCCTCGTGCACCCGCGCCTGCGGTGAGACCAGCCCGCCGCCGTTGGCGTGGCGCACGTAACGCACCACCTGTCCGTCGTCGTCTTCGAACTCGACACTCGCTGCCATGTATCCCTTTCTCGACCCTTCTTCCGTTTACATAACGTGGGGAGGACTGCCAGGATTCCTTCGTTCCGGTGGCCGGGGTCGATTGCTCGACAGCCGGCAGGGAAGGGACTGAGCTCGTCGCCTTCTGGTACAGGCAAGTCTGGGTCGGCCCGTCAAAGGACGGGACCCGCACGCCGGAGACTCGGGCGCCCGCGCACACCAGCAGATCCCATCCGTCCTGGCCGCGGACCGACCTAGAGGCAGGAAGCCGACGAGGGCAGGAAACCATCATGTCGATAGCTCTGCGGCCGGTGTCTGGCTCGGACGGGCATGGGCGCCGTCGCGCTGATACCGGTTTTCTTCATCATCGCCTTTGCAGTGGGCCAGGTCCTGTACAGCCTGATGGGCTACCTACCCGAAAACGCCGGTATCCCCTTGTGGGTGGACCTGGTTGCCACCATTCCAACCATGGCTGTGTTCTTGGTCCCCTGCGCGGCAGCCGTTCTCTACGGCAGGCGGGTCAACAGCGTCGGCGACCGCCGCGGCCTGGTCCCTCTGTGCATCGGAGCGTTGGCCGGTCTCGGGCTCCTGATGCTAAGCATTGTCACGATCATCTCCAGCCACCTGTAGTCCGTGACGCACGTTCACCATCGCGGCCTGAGCGTGGGTTGTCTCTCGGCTGTTGGCCCCGATCAGTGCCTGAGCGCAGCAGTCGACGACTTCGAAAACCGGCGTTGGGTCTCAAGACGCATGGCACTTGTTGGCGGTTCTGGGCCCCGTCGACGCAGGCGGGACGGTGCCAGAAGTCGTCACGTCACCATCGAAGACACGTCGGCTGACCCGCAGGCCGTCCGGGATCAGTCCTCTGTCGCGGTGGCCAGGCCCAGCTCGTCGAGCACCCGTGGCTCGTCGGTGAAGTCGCCGATCAACACCCGCACGGGAAGGGGTAGCTCCTTGATCAGGGTTGGTACCGCCAGCACCCCCCGGGAGAAGACCTCTGCGGGCTGCTCGTAGATGTCGACGATGCTCAGGTCGTAGCCGAAGAGTGCGTGCCGGTCGCACATATCGCGCAGCCGGCGCTCTGCCCGGGCTGAGGCGGGGGAGGTCCCGCTGACGAACAGGGTTAGGTGTAGCCGTCCCGGGTTGGGCGCACTTCCCTGTTCGTGCGGTTCGGTGGGGGTGCTCACGGTTCGTTCTCCGGGTATCTGACGGTGCGCCGTCGCCCTTGCGCTAGCCGGTCCAGCCGCACCGCTTCCAGGCGCTGTTGGCTCGCCTCGATCAGTTCTCGGGCCAGTCTTTCCTCGGCCGCAAAGTCAGCCAGCAGTGTGGCCACGTGCGCGTCGACCGTCTCCCTGCGGCGCTCCAGCGCGCTGGCCAGCTCCGCGGACTCCAGCGACAAGGTCTCGGCGGCGGCCCGCTCGGCGCTCTCCGCAGCGACGCGCGCCGAACCCGTCAACACCCCCTGGTCGCCGATGACCACTGGGACGACGTCCACCCCAAGGTCGCTGAGCACGAACTCGCGGATCTGGTTCGAGTGGGCCATGCCACGGCTCTTCATTACGTAAAGTCCGCGGTTGCGCTCTCCAAAAGCGCTCAGCATGACGACCTCCAACGAGGTGTTGACCAACGATGAGATGTTCAAGATGACCTGCTCCACCCCGGCTTCCTCGCTCAGCACCGTCATCACGGCCGTGATGCCGGCCGACTTCAGGTAGTAGACCTGGCGCATCAGCATGGCCGAGACGTCGAAAGGAGTCGCACCGCGGGCCAGGCTGCTCACCGGATCGATCACCACCAGCGTCGGGGAGAACTCCCGGATCAGCCGCTGCATCAGGACCAGGTGGTCCTCCAGCCCGCGGGTGGTCGGCCGCTCGCACTGGAAGCGCAGCAGCCCCCGCTGCACCCAGCCAGCCAGATCCAGCCCCACTGAGGCCATGTTGCGGTAGATCTCAGACTCGGACTCCTCGAAGCTGAAGAACACCACCTTCTCCCCGCGTCGGCAGGCGGCGTCGGCGAAGTTCGCTGCGATCGTCGTCTTACCGGTGCCAGACGTCCCGCTGATCAGGACACCACTGCCCCGGAACACACCGTGCCCGCCGAGCATCGCATCCAGCCCAGCTACGCCGGTGGAGACCCGATCGTTGCTGACATCCTGAGCCAGACCCAGCGCGGTGATCGGCAGCACCTCGAGGCCGTCAGCGCCGATCAAGAACGGGTACTCGTTCCTGCCATGCGTTGAGCCGCGGTACTTCAGCACCCGTAGTCGCCGGGTGGCGACGTCCAGGACCACCCGGTCGTCCAGGACCACCACGCAGTCGGACAGATAGGCCTCAATGCCGTGCCGGGTGAGCGTGCCCTCGCCACGCTCCCCGGTGATCACGGTGGTCAGATCGTTGTCCTTGAGCCAGCGGAACAGCCGCCTCAGCTCGGACCGGACCAGAGACGGTTTGTCGAAGGCGGCGAACAACGCCTCCACGTTGTCGATGGCGACCCGTTTCGCACCGACCTTCTCCACGGCAAAAGCCAGGCGGACCATCAGCGCCTCGAGGTTGAAGTTGCCGGTATCGGCGACCTGGGGCTCCAAGGCCAGCGCGTCGACCAGCAGCCGGCCGTCCGCCTCCAGCCCGTCAAGGTCGAAGTTGAGCGAGCCAACGTCGGCCACCACGTCGGCCCGGTCCTCCTCGAAAGTAACGAACACTCCCGGCTCGGCGTAACGCGTGACGCCGTTGACCAGGAACTGCAGTGCAAACAGGCTCTTGCCCGCGCCCGGCGGGCCGCACACCAGGCTGGGTCGCCCAGTCGGCAGTCCACCGTCGGTGATCTGGTCAAAACCCCCTATCCCCGTCGGGCTCTTGGACAACACCGAGCGCCGCTGTCCATCCAAGCCTTCGACGTCAGCGTTAGTCACCATTCGCCCGCTCCGATCCATGCAACCAGTGCCAACTCTTAATTATCGGACTGGTGCAAGCCAAATAACAGCCCAATCTTCATGAGGACTGAAGAGCTCAACCGCGGTATTGCGGCAGCCAACGACCAGGCAAGGCCGGCTAGCTACTTACGGGAAACACCAGCGCGCACCGGCCACGACCTGTCCCTCGTTTGATGACGTCCTGGACAGGATTGGTGGTCAGGGCTGGCCCCCTCCAGCACGTAAACTCGGTGTAAGCACGTGGTGCCGACCGTTAACGCACGATCCCTCTGGTTACGGTCCCGCGCTGCGGGTGAGCCGCCAAACCGGCAGCGCAAGACGAGGGACCCCAAGATGTACGACCAGTCCTTGTTACTGCAGACGTTGTCACGATTCGCCGTGATTCTGCCGGCACGCTACGACCTGCAGGAAACGCTGAGCGAGCTCACGGAAAGCGCCACAGCGGTGTTGGGTCTGTGCGGTGCCTGGGTCACGATGGCCCACGATGGGCAGCTGACTGCAGTGAGCCAGGACTCCGCGGAGCTGCAGCGCGATCACGCGCAGCTACACCCCTTCCCGTGCCCGTGCCGAGACGCATACGCCACCGGTGAGGTGATCCGGGTGACCGACATCCGCGAGAAGATCACCCACTGGCCTGAGTTCGCCGCTTCCGCCACCCGCTTGTCCATCGCAGGGGTCGCCGCGATACCGATGCGGCTGGCCGGCCAGATCATCGGCGCCCTCAACCTCTACTCTCCGGAGCCGCGGCAGTGGTCGGATGAGGACATGGCGGTGGCCATGCTGCTGGCCGACGTGGCGACCAGCTACGTGGTCAACGCCTCCAAGCTGCACCAGCAGGAGCAGCTCAGCGAGCAGCTGCAAGAAGCACTGGAGTCACGCGTCGTCATCGAACAAGCCAAGGGGATCACCGCCCAGCAGCGCTCGGTCACCCCCGATCAGGCCTTCCAGTTGATGCGCTCGCACGCCCGCAACAACAACACCAGCCTGAGGGCAGTAGCCAAGGCGATCGTGTCTGTGGGGCTTCACGTCTGAGAGCCTCGACCAAAGAGGGCCTTGGATTCAGAGTCATTTCGGAGGGACGGTTTGACTGTTGCGCCCCCAGAATCTTGTGGCGTCGCCAGCGGTGACCGCTAGAACCTAAGGATCGTGCCGCGGGACGGGATCGAGGAACTGGGCGAGGTTCAGGCCGTCCTGCTATTTCGACTCGTCAGATGGGTCTGATGCGGGATGAGGTGTCGGCTTGTTTGGTGGGGGAAAGGCGTCCGCAAGTGAGCCGAAGCGCGCGATGTAGCACGGATCAAGAACGAGGGCTTCAACGTCGTGGGCAAGAAGCAGAGGTCCATGCACCTGAGCCTCGATGTAGTCGTCCAATAGATCCTTGTCATCATCGGCCTCTGCCAGCCCAACCAGTGACATCCGCAGGACGACGCCGAAATGGGTTGGCTCGAAGACACTGTCTGGGTAGCAGAACGTTGTGCGGGACAGGGTCTCTTGCGTGAGGCGCAGGTGGGCGGATCCGAACCGAGGCGAGCCACCTGTGGCTCGGCCCCTGAAGTTCAGCGAGCCGTATTTCGGCCGCTCCGAAGCCGGGACCTCGTCATAGGCGTTGCCGAAGATGCGACTCTCCCACGACCACCGATCGCCACCCGAGCGTCCTTTCAGGGATCGGCTTGAGGCGATCGGCTATGACCAGCAACGTCGGCTGGGCCGTGGAGCCAGATCTTCGGTGAGTGGCTGATGGTGTGGCGGCGCTTGAAGCAGTGTTCGTCGGCACGTCGGGGATTGGTCCAGCAACTGAAGGATGCTGCTTCAGCCCACGCGTAGCCGCGTCGCCCACGCCGCACGCAAGATCGGTCCTGGCTGAGTGAGACAGGGGCGGTGCCGTCGCACACAACATACGACGGCACCGACCCTTGCAGACCCGAACGCTCTGGACTGCGCCCGCGCTAGTCCCTGTTGCCGGCGGACAGGATCAGGAGCCCGCGTGGTGCCGGTAGAACTCGGCTTCGGACGGCGGCAGCGGCGTGGTGCCCAGGATCAGGTCGGCAGCCTTCTCCGCCAGCATCATCACCGGCGCATAGATGTTGCCGTTGGGCACGTATGGCATGACCGAGGCGTCCACCACCTTGAGCCCCTCGAGACCATGCACGCCCATGGTCAGCGGGTCGACGACCGACATCTCGTCCACGCCCATCTTCAACGAGCAGGACGGGTGCAGTGCGGTCTCTGCGTCCTTGGCCACCCAGTCGAGGATCTCCTCGTCGGTCTGCACCGATGCGCCGGGAGATATCTCGCCGTCGTTGAACTCGTCCATGGCGTGCTGGGTGAGGATGTTGCGGGCAACATGCACGGCCTCGACCCACTCACGGCGATCCTGGTCCGTCGACAGGTAGTTGAACCGCAGGGCAGGGTGCACCGCGGGGTCCTTGCTGATGATCTTGACCGAACCCCTGACATCGGAGTACATCGGTCCGACATGCACCTGGTACCCCTCCCCGCCACCAGCGGACGACCCGTCATACCGGACGGCGATGGGCAGGAAGTGGAACATGAGGTTGGGGTACTTCACCGTCTCGTTGCTGCGAACGAAGCCACCGCCCTCGAAGTGGTTCGTCGCACCCGGCCCCTTGCGCCGGAACAGCCAGTCGGCCCCGATCCAGGGCATGTACCGGTACTTCAGGTACCTCTGCATCGTCACCTTCTGCTTGCAGGCGTACTGGATGTACACCTCAAGGTGGTCCTGCATATTCTCCCCGACGCCGGGCAGGTCGTGCACCACGTCGATCCCGAGCGCGGACAGCTCCGCGGCGTTGCCCACTCCCGAGAGCTGAAGCAGCTGTGGGGAGTTGATCGCGCCACCGGACAGAATGACGGTCGTGGCCCTGACCTGCTGGGCGGCGTGCCGTCCCCGGCGATACTCAACGCCCACCGCTGTCTTGCCCTCGAAGAGCACCCTGGACACCATCGCCCGGGTGACGACCTCGAGGTTGGGACGGTCCATGACCGGGTGCAGATAGGCCCGGGAAGCGGAGAGCCGGCGCCCCTTGTGGATGTTCCGGTCGAAGCGTGCGAAGCCCTCCTGGCGGTACCCGTTCACGTCGTCGGTGCGCGGGTAGCCAGCCTGCTCGGCGGCCTTGAAGAACGCCTCGAACAGCGGGTTGGTCGCCGGGCCCCGCTCCAGGACAAGCGGCCCGTCCTTGCCACGGAACTCATCGCCGGAGTCGGCGGCCAGGCAGTTCTCCATGCGGTTGAAGTACGGAAGGCAGTGGGCGTAGTCCCAGGTCTCCATGCCCTTGTCGGCACCCCAGCGCTCAAAGTCCAGCGGGTTGCCCCTCTGGAAGATCATCCCGTTGATCGTGCTTGAGCCACCCAGCACCTTGCCACGGGCATGACCGACCCTGCGGCCGTTCATGTGCGGCTCGGGCTCAGACTCGTACTTCCAGTCGTAGAAGCGGCTGCCGATCGGGTAGGGCAGTGCCGCCGGCATGTTGGTGAGCGGGTCCCAGTGCCAGTCGCTGTGCCCCGCCTCGAGGACCAGGACCTTGTTGGTCGGATCCGCGGACAGACGGTTGGCCAGCGCGGAGCCGGCCGAGCCGCCGCCGACGATGACGAAGTCGTACGTGGATGTCAGCTTCTCAGTGGTCGTCATATCAGCTCACGCCGGTTCCGGCGAGCCAGGTCTTGACCTTGTCGGGGTTGGCGTCGACCCACTTCTTGGCTGCATCGTTGGCGGACATCTTGTCCACCGCGATGGACTTCGCCACCATGTTCTGGTCCTCGTTGGTCCAGGTGAAGTTCTTGACCAGCGTGTATGCCGCGCTGCCCGACTCCGCGAACTTGGTGCTGACGATCTTGTTCAGCTTGTACTCCGGGTAGTCGCAGGCCACCTTGGCGGCATCGGCGTCACAACCCTCGGTGTACGCGGGCAGGCTGACCTTCTCCAGCGGCACCTCGCTCATGAACCACTGCGGCTCGTAGAAGTAGCCGATCATCGGCTTCTTGTTCTGCTCGGCCTGGCGGAAGCTCGTGATCAG
>Ga0075530_1001312_pt1 | contig 11895 bp, 7 predicted proteins | sample NGEPerD_2_FD_75101 | JGI IMG/M metagenome (GOLD analysis project Ga0075530, IMG submission 75101) | Arctic peat soil microbial communities from the Barrow Environmental Observatory site, Barrow, Alaska, USA - NGEE PermafrostL1-D | ecosystem: Environmental > Terrestrial > Soil > Wetlands > Peat ...
GTCCCCGGCCTCCCGCCCATCATCCTCCGCAGCCGGAGCCACCACGAGCACCTCGGCGATTCGCCTGCCCTCCATCCGGGTGACCTTCAGCTCCCAGTTGGCGCAGGCGACGTGGTCACCCTGTCGGGGGATCCTCCCGAGTTTCGAGAGAAGAAAGCCGGCGAGCGTCTCGTAATGCTCGCTCTCGGGAATTTGGAGGCCGGTCTGCTCCCGGACCTCGTCGGGGTGAAGACTCCCCTCGACGACGTGGACGCCGCGGGTGGGCGAGGTCAGGCGCGAGGGCTGCGCCTGCGGGTCGTACTCGTCCTCGATCTCCCCCACGATCTCCTCGAGCAGGTCCTCGAGGGTGATGATCCCGGCCGTGCCGCCGTACTCGTCTACGACCACGGCCAGGTGCCTGCGCTGCCCCCGCATCTCGGCGAGCAGTGACTTGAGCGCTCGCGACTCGGGGACGAACAGGGCCTCCTGCATGACCGCGGAGACCTCAGCCGAAGCCCTCTCCGAGAACGGCAGTCGAAAGCCGTCTTTGACCAGCACCGTGCCGACGATGTCGTCGATCCCTCCGTCCCCTTGGACCGGGAAGCGGGAGTGGCCGCTCTCGAGTGCGATGCGGCCGAGCTCTCCCAGGTTCTGCTGTGCGCTCACCGAGATCACCGAGGTGCGCGGGACGAGGGCGTCGCTGGCGGTTTTTCTTCCGAAGTTGATCGATTTCGTCAGCAAGGCGAACTCTTCCTCCGGGAGGACGCCCTCGCGGCGCGACGAGGTGATGAGCCGCTTGAGGTCGTCCATGGACAGGACGCCGAGGAGCTCCTCTTGAGGTTCGATGCCGAAGCGCCGCACCGTCCAGTTCGCAGACCGGTTCAAGAACGTGATCAGAGGCTTGAAGGCGCCGTTCGCTAGTCTCAGGGGGCCGGCGATGGAGGTCGCCAGGGCCAAGGGGCGGGCTATGGCCAGGTTCTTCGGGACGAGCTCGGACAGCACCATCTGCAGCGCCGTGACCAGGAAGAGGGCGAGCACGGTCGAGATCTGCAGCGAGCTCGCTCCCGGCAACACGAGCTCGACCAGGGGCTGCAGCGCCTTGCCGACCGTGGACTCGATCACGAAGCCGACGAGCAAGGAGGTCACGGTGATGCCGAGCTGGGCGCCCGAGAGCTGAAAGGACAGCGTCCTGAGCGCGCCCAGCGCGGTGACGGCTCCGCGGTGGTTTTTTCTCGCCATCTGCTCGATGCGATTGCGATCCACCGCGATCAGCGCGAATTCCCCGGCGACGTAGAAGCCGGTGAGAAGAATGAGGAGCAACACGGCTCCGAGACCCAGTGCGACGCCCATGTTGGGCCTCAGTGGTCCGGTAGCACAACGCGCACAACGCGCGTACCGATTCCGTACTCAGACGAGCTCAACGCGCGATTCACAACCGCCGGGGGTCGGGGCCGTGCGCCGTTTCTGCGAAGGGGCACTAGTGGTCCGTCGGCCGCTCGGCGTCGCGCTCGGCCTTGATGTGGCCTCCGATAACACTTCCGACGGCTGCGACGGGCACCGCCAAGAAGGCGCCGGCGATCCCGCCTAGGACGCCGCCGGCTGCGAGCGAGAGAATCACCACTGTGGGATGCAGCTTGATCGCCCGGCCCAGCACCACCGGCTGCAGCACGTGGCCCTCGACCTGCTGGATCACCAGGATAGCGACGCCCACCAGGAGCGCGTCGATTACTCCGCCGGAAACGAGGGCGACGAGGGCGGCGACGACCCCGGCGACCGTCGCGCCTATCAGCGGGAGAAAGGCGCCGAAGAAAGTCAGCACGGCCAGAGGTATGACCAGCGGAACGCCGATGAGCACCAGCGCGATGCCTATGAGCACGGCGTCGACCAAGCCCACCAAGGCGAGGCCCCGCAGGTAGGCGCCGAGCGTCTCCCACAACCTCACGCCGAGCACGTTGAGGCTGCGCCGACGTCGTTCCGCGAACTGGCCCGTGAACCACGCGAACATCGCGGCGCCGTCCTTGACGAAGAAGAACGTCAGCACGAACGTGAGGATGATGCCGACCAGGACCTCGCCGAGCTTGATCGCTCCGGCGAGCACCCCCGAGGTGATCGAACTCGAGTTCGCCTGCAATTGCTCGGTGGCGCTGTCGACGTAACGATTCAACTCCTCGCGGCTGAGCTCCAGGGGGCCGCGGCTGAGCCACTCGATGACCTCCCGGGAGCCCCGGCCGACATCCCCGGAGAGAGTGCCGAACTCGTTGGCCACCTGCGGCGCGAGGAAGGAGACCACGCCCGAGAGCAGCAGGAGACCTCCCAGGATCGCGACCCACACCGAGGCCAGGCGAGGGAGGCCCCGCTGCTGGAGCCAATTAGCTGCGGGGTGGATCAGGGTGGCCGCGAACAGCGCCGTGATGATCGGAAACACGACCACTCGCAGCTCGACCAGTGCGTAGACGATAACGGCGAGCGCCAAGGCGATCGCCAGGAACTTCCAGCTAGTGGCGGCAACCGTGTCCAGCAACGGGCGGCGCGGCGGCTCGCTCCGCCGGTAGCCGGTGGGCGCAGCTTGCGCTTCCTCTGTGACGCTAGGTTTCATCCGGGCCCGAGCGGGCTGATCACCTGCCAATCTGTCAATATCTCGACGACTATCATGCCTCCATGGCAACCCCCTCGATGGACACGATCGTCAACCTTTGCAAGCGCAGGGGCATCGTCTTCCCCTCGAGCGAAATCTATGGGGGCCTTCGCTCGGCATGGGACTGGGGCCCGCTGGGGGTCGAGCTCAAGCGCAACGTCAAGCAGCAGTGGTGGTATGCGATGGTGCACTCGCGATCAGACGTCGTGGGGCTCGAAAGCTCGATCATTATGTCGCCGAGCGTGTGGGAGGCCTCGGGTCACGTCGAGACGTTCACGGACCCCTTGGTCGAGTGCACCAGTTGCCACAAGCGCTTTCGCGCCGACCATGTCGATTTCGAGCGGACCTGCCCTCATTGCGGGCAGGGTCCCTCGTGGACCGAGCCCCGCCTGTTCCACCTCATGTTCAAGACCCACATGGGCCCGGTCGAGGACTCCGCCAACGTCGTCTATCTGAGACCCGAGACCGCGCAGGGAATGTTCGTCGACTTCGCCACCGTGCAGCAATCCTCCCGCAAGAGAATCCCGTTCGGAATCGCTCAGCAAGGGAAGTCGTTTCGCAACGAGATCACTCCGGGTAACTTCGTCTTCCGGACGCGCGAGTTCGAGCAGATGGAGATGGAGTTCTTCGTCGAGCCGGGCACCGATGAAAAATGGCACGAGTACTGGATCGAGCAACGCATGAACTGGTATCTGGACTTGGGCATCCGTCCGGAGAACCTGAGGTTGCGCGAGCACGAAGCTGATGAGCTGTCGCATTACGCGAAGCGCACATTCGACATCGAGTACAATTTTCCGGGTATGGGCTGGTCCGAGCTCGAGGGCATCGCCAATCGCACGGACTTCGATCTCAAGGCGCATTCCGAGCGCTCGGGCCAAGACCTTTCCTATTTCGATCCCGACACCAAGGCTCGGTACGTCCCCTACGTGATCGAGCCTGCGGTCGGAGTCGAGAGGCCGCTGTTCGCCTTCCTCATCGACGCTTATCGCGAGGAAGAAGCGCCCACCGCCGGCGGCAAGACCGAGAAGCGGGTCCTGTTGAAGCTCGACCCCCGCTTGGCGCCGACCAAGGTCGCGGTTCTGCCACTGTCGAAACACAAGGACCTGGTGCCGGTGGCGGAGCGAGTGGCGGATCGCCTTCGCGCCCGCTTCGTTACCGAGCTGGACATCACAGGTTCCGTGGGCAAGCGCTATCGCCGCCAGGACGAGGTCGGCACGCCCTATTGCGTAACAGTGGATTTCGATACCCTCGACGACCATCAGGTCACGATCAGAGAGCGCGACAGCATGGATCAGGAGCGAGTGTCGGTCGATGCCCTGCCGGAGCATCTTGCAAAGAGATTTGAAGACTGAGTGGTCCGGAGCGAAAGAAGCGCCAACACCGAGAGCGGCCCTGCGCCCCCGATAGAATCCCAATTCCGACCTCGGCGGAGCCGTGGGCAAGGCGCGAGGAGTCGAGCGTACCTGGAAGGTACGTGAGCGACGATTGAATCCCAATTCCGACCTCGGCGGAGCCGTGGAACGCAGCCATCGGCGAGGCAGGGACGTTCGAATGTGTCGATAATTTCGCGACGGGCCACCATAAGAAGAGAGGATCTGGCGATATGACGAAGTGGGTCTACGAATTTTCCGAGGGCGACGCGTCGCAGAAAAATTTGCTCGGAGGCAAGGGTGCCAACCTGGCCGAGATGACCAATCTCGGCCTTCCGGTGCCCCCGGGCTTCACGCTCACGACCGAGGCGTGCAACGCCTACCGCGAGGGCGGACAGCAGTTCCCCAACGGGCTCTTGGACGAGGTTGCAGACCACCGCAAGCAGCTCGAGGAGAGGATGGGGCGCCAGATCGGCGACGCGAGCGATCCGCTGCTGGTATCCGTGCGGTCGGGCGCGCCCTTCTCGATGCCGGGCATGATGGACACGGTCCTGAACGTCGGGCTCAACGACGACAGCATCGAGGGACTCATACGCCAGACCTCCTCCGAACGCTTTGCCTGGGACTCCTATCGGCGCCTGCTGCAGATGTTCGGAAAGACCGTCATGGGTGTCGACGGGGATTTGTTCGAGGAAGCGATCGAGGGGGCCAAGGACAAGAAGGGCGTGGCCAACGACGTCGATCTCGAGACCAAGGACCTGAAGGGTCTCGTCAAAGCGTTCAAGGCAATCATCAAGAAGCAGACGCGCCGCGGGTTTCCTCAGGACCCCACCGAGCAACTCCATCTCGCGATCGAAGCGGTGTTCGGTTCGTGGGACAACAAGCGGGCCCAGGACTACAGGAGGCGGAACCGGATAGCCGACTCCTTGGGCACTGCGGTAAACGTCCAGGCCATGGTTTTCGGAAACAAGGGTGACAACTCCGGCACGGGCGTCGCCTTCACACGCGACCCCTCGACTGGAGCCAACGAACCTTATGGCGACTATCTCGCCAATGCCCAGGGCGAGGATGTTGTCGCGGGCGTCCGCAACACGCTCAAGCTCGAGGAGATGGCGACGGTTCAGCCGGCACCCTTCAAGGAGCTCGTTGGATACATGGGAACGCTCGAGCGCCATTACCGGGACATGTGCGACATCGAGTTCACCGTCGAGGACGGCAAGCTATGGCTGTTGCAGACGCGCGTCGGCAAGCGCACCGCAACCGCCGAGTGGATCATCGGGTTCGACATGGACAATGAAGGGCTCACCGATGCCGAGACCGTGACGCGCGACCGCCTCACCGCCGGCCGGCTCGAAGAGCTGTCCAAGCCCTGGATCAAGGCCGAGCTCAAGAAGAGCGAAAAACCCATCGCCACCGGGCTCAACGCGTCTCCGGGCGCCGCCGTGGGCAACCTCCGGTTCTCAGCCGCCGACGCGGTCAAGTGGGCAGAGCGCGGCGAGAAGGTGGTCTTGGCGCGGCGCGAGACGAACCCCGATGATTATCACGGCATGGTGGTGTCCGAAGGAATCCTCACCTCCGCCGGCGGGACCAACTCCCACGCCGCGGTCGTGGCGCGCGGCGAGGGTATCTCGGCGGTCTGCGGTGCGGACGCGCTGCGCATCGACGTGAAGGCAAAGAAGCTCTCGGTGGGAGCGCGAACGCGAAAAGAGGGCGACCCCATCACGATCGACGGCAACGACGGAACCGTCTACGACGGGACCCTCGAGCTCGAGCCGTCGCCGATCGAGGCCGCGATGGGCGGGAACAAGCGGGAGCGCAAGGCGAAACTGTGGAAGGCTTACGAGCGCTTCTCCGCTATTGCGGACCGCGAGCGCAGGCTCGGGGTGCGCGCCAATGCGGACACTCCAGAGCAGGCCAGAGAAGCTCGCATTCGGGGGGCGGAGGGCATCGGGCTGTGCCGTACCGAGCACATGTTCATGGGCTCCGAGAGGGTCGAGGCGGTGCGGCGGATGATCTTTGCCGAGAGCGGCTCGGACGAGGAGCAGACCGCTTACAAGGCTCTGCTCCCTCTGCAGCGCAAGGATTTTACCGGGATCTTCAAGGCGATGGACGGCCTTCCGGTTACCGTTCGCCTGCTCGATCCTCCCCTTCACGAGTTCCTGCCCGACCACGTCGACCTCGAGGTCGAGGTTGCGCTCGTTGAAGCCGGCGCCAAGAAGATGGGAAAGAAGAAGCTGGCCGAACGAAAGGAGTTGCTCGCCAAGGTACGAGAGCTGCACGAGGTCAACCCGATGCTCGGCTTGCGAGGCGTGCGATTGGGCATCGTAAAGCCCGGTCTCTACGCCCTGCAGGTGCGAGCGATCGCGGACGCTGCGGTGTCGCTGAAGAAGAAAGGACTCGACCCGCGCGTAGAGATCATGATTCCTTTGGTTGCGACCGCAGAGGAGCTGCGTCAGATGCGCGAGGAGCTCGAGCCACTGGCGAGCGCCATTGTCGACAAGGCCGGGGTCGAGCTCCCCATCCTCTTCGGCACCATGATCGAGCTGCCGCGCGCGTGCATGACCGCGGGTGAGATCGCGCAGCACGCCGACTTCTTCTCATTTGGGACCAACGATCTCGCACAGACCGCGTTCGGTTTCTCGCGTGATGACATCGGCAAGTTCCTCGGGCTCTACGAAGAGCGAAAGCTGGTGCCAAACAACCCGTTCGTCTCAATCGATGAGCCCGGCGTTGGTCGTCTCATGCAGATCGCCGTGGAGGAGGCCAAGGCGGCCAAGCCCGGCATCCACCTGGGGATCTGCGGCGAGCACGGCGGCGACCCCCAGTCGGTGTGGTTCTGCGAGAAGTTGGGGCTCGACTACGTGTCCTGCTCACCCCGCAGGGTCCCCACCGCCCGGCTGGCGGCCGGTCAGGCGATCATGGGCGAGGCTCAATCGTCTGCCAATTAAGTGCACCTCCCCGTAAATACGGTCGCATTCGAGCGCCCCTGCATCCCCGCTCGCGTCGTACGGCTCCGCCGAGGTCGGAATTGGGATTCAATTTGTCGCTCACGTACCTTCAAGGTACGCAGCGCTCCTCGCGCCTAGCGACCAGGGCGCAGCGACGCTCTCGATGCTGACCGTCTTTCCGGTGCGGAGCAGTAGCGTCACAGGCTCCCTGTAACGTGTCGCGTGTGCACGATCATTACCGACTGGCGGCCGAGGTCGCGGAGCTGGCCTCACTGGACGAGCGCGCGGCGCTCGCATCGCGTTCGCGCGGGCGCAGTCTGGCCGAGCCGGAGGACGCGGTGCGGACCTGCTGGCAGCGCGACCGGGATCGCATAGTTCACTCCAAGGCCTTCAGGCGCCTGGCGCACAAGACCCAGGTCTTCCTGGCGCCGGAGGGAGACCACTACCGGGTCCGGCTGACCCACACACTCGAGGTCACCCAAGTGGCGAGGACCATCGCGCGCGCCCTGAGGCTCAACGAAGATCTCGTCGAGGCCATCTGTCTCGGACACGACCTGGGGCACACACCCTTTGGGCACCTCGGCGAGGAAGTGGTGGCCGAGTTCATGCCCGGTTTTCGACACAATCTGCAATCGGTGCGCATCGTCGAGGTGCTCGAGGCGCTGAACCTGACCTGGGAGGTGCGTGACGGGATCGAGCACCACACCTGGTCGATGTCCATGCCTTCGACGCTCGAAGGACGGATCGCCCGCTACGCCGATCGCATCGCCTATTTGAACCACGACATCGATGACGCGGTGAGGGCCGGCATCCTCGACGAAAAGGAGCTTCCCTCAGAGACGCTAGAGGTTCTGGGCACCACTCATTCCCAGCGCATCGAGACCATGGTGGGTGATCTCGTGGGGTGGTGGCAGGATGATGGAGAGATCGGGATGAGCGGTCCGGTGTTCGAAGCCATGGGTCGAACGCGCGAATTCCTCTTCGAGCGTGTCTATCTGGGTCGTATCACCGCCGCCACCAAAGGCGTCGTGGCCCTAGTGGTCGGCACCTTGCTGGCTCATCACGAGGGACTTGCGGCCCCCGGTGCGGAGGATCCGAGGGAAGGAGCGGTCGACTACGTGGCCGGGATGACCGACCGTTTCGCCCTGCGAGCGTTCGAGGAGCTCGCAGGGACCCGTGCTCCCGCCTTCGGGGCACTAGGATGACGGGACTTCCCCTGTTCGTTTCGGCGCGTGCTTAGGCGCGGGGGAGGGTCATGGCGAGGATAAGAGCCGAAGACATAGATGCTTTGCGTGAGCGCGCGAGCATCGTCGACCTCGCCTCGGGCTACTCCAACCTGAAGAAAACAGGCGGGCACACCTTCAAGGGTTTGTGCCCGTTTCACTCCGAGAAGACGCCTTCGTTCACGGTGGACGAAGCCAAGGGCTTGTGGCATTGCTTCGGCTGTCAAGAAGGCGGAGACGTCTACCGCTTCGTGGAGAAGGTCGAGAGCTTGCCTTTTTCGGAGGCCACCGAGTGGCTCGCACGTAAGGTCGGATTCGAGTTGCACTACGAGGAGAGCCGGCCGGGCGAGCAGCGAGCGCAAGGGCTCAGGGCGCGCATTGTGGCGGCCAACGAGGCCGCTGCTCGCTTCTTTCACGATCGCTTGATGAACTCACCCGACGCCGTTCAGGCGCGCCGTTATCTCGAGGGCCGCGACTTCTCGAGCGAAGTGGCGCAGCGTTGGCAGCTCGGTTATGCGCCGGGACGAGATGCTCTCTGCAAGCATCTCGTGGGCCTTGACTTTACTCATCAAGAACTGGAGCGAGCCGACCTTATACGCAAGAGCGAGCGCGATCTCAACTACTTCGACGCGTTCAGAAACCGCATTGTCTTTCCCACATGGAACCTGCAAGGAGACGTAATAGGGTTTGGAGCGCGCGCACTCGGCGATGCGCAGCCCAAATATCTGAACACCGCCGAGACGCCAGCGTTCTCGAAGTCGCGTGTGCTCTACGGATTGAACCGGGCGAAGTCGGCGATTGCACGCGAAGCCGCAGTGGTGGTCGAGGGCTACACGGATGTGATCGCCTTGCACGAGGCAGGAGTGAAGGAAGCAGTCGCAACCAACGGGGTGGCTCTGGGCGCGACACATTTCGAGTTGCTCAAGAAGTTCTCCCAGCGGGCCGTTCTGATGCTCGACTCGGACGAGGCCGGCAGGGGAGCGACCGAGCGCGGCTTTGACATCATGCATCGGATCGGTCTCGAGGTCCTGGCCGCCTCGCTGCCGTTGGGGCGCGATCCAGCAGAGGTAGTAGCAACCGATGGTGTCGAAGGAATTCGCAAGGCAATCGAAGCTGCGCGGCCCTTGCTGGAGGTAAAGCTCGAGCAGACCGTCGCGCGGCTCCCCCTGGACACCCCCGAAGCCCGCTCGCGCGCAGTGGGCGAGGCCGTCAGGGTGCTTGGTCTCCATCCGGACCCGATCGCCCGGCACGAGTACGTTTTCAGCGCCGCACGGCTGGTCGGAGTCGAGCCGGATGTGATGCGGCGCGCTTTGGCCGAACAGCCGTGGACGTCCGGGGACGGAGGGGAGGGCAGGGCACGCGTCCAGGAGCGCCGCCTGCCGGGGCACGTCAAGGTCGAGCGAGAAGCGCTGTTGTTGTTGTTGACGGGGGCAAACGAGGCGGCAAAACGCGCGCAGGATCTCAAAGATATGCACTTCACATCGGCGACCCGCCGTGAGCTGTTCCGATTGTCGCGTGTTGAGGGCGAGGTCGGATCGGCCGTCGAACGCATGGCCAGCTTGTCACCGGATGCACAATCTCTGTACACCGAGTTGTATCTCGGAGAGAGAATGTCGGTTTCCGATGATCCTGAGGCCCGTGTGCGGGAAGTGTTCACACGCCTTAGGGTTTTCAGCGTGGAGCGCGAAATCAAGACACGCCGGGATGTGTTGGAGAAGATCAATCCTCTCGAGGACCCGGCCCGTCACGATACGCTCTTCACCGAGCTTGTGGCTCACGAAGCGCAGCGCAGAGAGCTCTTGAAGCAAATGAGAGGGACGCCGTAGATGGAGGAACCCAATACAGCAAAGCCCAACAACGAGCTGAGCAAGAGCCCGCCTGGGGATGGTGCTGCGGCCACCGAGCCGCCCGGAGCTGCCGATCTCGAGATCCAGGCCATCATCAAGCAGGCTCAGGCAGAGGGGTCGATAACCGCAGCCGATCTGGCCGAGAAGCTGTCGGTGCTCGATGTCACCACGGACGCAACCGACGCCGTTTATCAGCGACTCATCGAATTGGGCGTCGAAGTTGCCGAGGATGAAACCATTCTCGCGGAGCAGCCCGAAGCCTTGACAGTCGACGTGGACGAAGATCGCGTACGGGCGCAGCGGGAAGTCGACCAGGCTCTAAAAGCGCCCACCAACGATCCGGTGCGCATGTATCTCAAGGAGATCGGGCGAGTCGCGCTGTTAAACGCTCAAGAAGAAGTTGAGCTCGCCAAGCGAATCGACGCCGGCCTTCAGGCGGCATCGGTGCTGCAAGCCCTTCCCGATAAGCTGAACGCGCCGGAGAGACGCGGTCTCGAGTGGCGCGAGTACGACGGACGCAGAGCCAAGCAGCATCTGGTAGAGGCAAACCTGCGCTTGGTTGTATCCATCGCCAAGCGCTATGTAGGCCGGGGCATGGCGTTCTTGGATCTGATTCAGGAAGGAAACCTCGGCCTCATCCGGGCGGTCGAGAAGTTCGACTATACGAAGGGATTCAAGTTCTCCACGTATGCGACGTGGTGGATACGCCAGGCGATAACGCGAGCCATTGCAGATCAAGCCCGCACCATTCGGATACCTGTGCACATGGTCGAGACCATCAACAAGCTTGCGCGCATCCAGCGGCAGCTGCTCCAGGACCATGGCCGCGAGCCCACCGCCGAGGAGATTGCGTTTCAGATGGAGATGCCGCCCGAGAAGGTGCGGGAGATCCAAAAGATCTCGATGGAGCCCGTTTCCCTAGAGACTCCGATCGGCGAGGAGGAGGACTCGAACCTCGGCGACTTCATCGAGGATGCGGAGGCCGTGGTTCCGCTTGAGCGGGCTTCGTTCCGCTTGCTCCAGGAGCAGTTGAACACCGTCCTGTACACGCTCTCGCAGCGGGAGAAGGAGGTCATCGAGATGCGCTTCGGCCTGCGGGACGGGCAGCCGCGCACGCTCGAGGACGTCGGCAAGCGCTTCGGGGTTACTCGTGAGCGCATCCGCCAGATCGAGTCGAAGACGCTCTCCAAGCTGCGCCACCCGTCGCGCAGCCAAAAGCTGCGCGACTACCTAGAGTAGTCGGAGGCCGACCGGGCGGCGCCGCCGCCGTTGCCGGACCTGGACCCCGGTGTCAAACGGCCCTCCGAGAGAGCCTAGGTGGGAGGAGGCGCCACCTGGAGGCTCGAGCGAGGGTCCGTGCGGCGCTCCTTGACCGCCCCGGAGACCTTGGAGGCGCCCTCGGAGGCGAAGCCCTTGGCCTGCCCGTAGCCCGTCCCGGCGGCCTCCCGAGCCTTGCCGGTGGCGTCCTGGAAGGTGGGGGACGACACCAGATTGTCGTAGAGGCGGCGGAGCTGCTCGTAACGCTCGTGCCCCGCCTTGGCGCCGAGCACATACCCTGCGCCGAATCCCGTCAACAGTGCAAGCCGGCCTCTCATCGCGCCTCCCGTAGTCGTTTGTGGTCGCGCCTATCGTATGCGGCTGCGGGGGGACTGCGCCAATTGGCTTTCTTGGCGACCGACCTGTCGAGAACTACGGGGACGACCCGGCCGGCAATTATGATGTAGGCGCCCTTCCGGGATAGCTCAATTGGCAGAGCAACCGGCTGTTAACCGGTAGGTTGAGAGTTCGAGTCTCTCTCCCGGAGCCTTCGCGCCTGCGCGGCCTGATCTTGGGCCCCGGCCGCGAAGCGGCCTGGGGGCCGTAGCTCAGTTGGTCAGAGCGGCGGACTCATAA
>Ga0075530_1001313_pt1 | contig 11892 bp, 13 predicted proteins | sample NGEPerD_2_FD_75101 | JGI IMG/M metagenome (GOLD analysis project Ga0075530, IMG submission 75101) | Arctic peat soil microbial communities from the Barrow Environmental Observatory site, Barrow, Alaska, USA - NGEE PermafrostL1-D | ecosystem: Environmental > Terrestrial > Soil > Wetlands > Peat ...
ACCCATTACCCCGGTACCGATCTGACGCTCGCCTACAGCGTCAAAGGTCACCCAGTCGCTACATAGACGAACTCACCATGTCAGGAGTTCTGGAATCCAGGCCACCATCCCCGAACCGGCCAACCAGATCGCCGGGCGACTGGCCAGAGGACGCAAGGGTGGGCGACCCCCGGCCTTCGCCCCAGAGACCTACAAGCAGCGAAACACCGTGGAGCGGACCTTCAACAAGCTTCGCGGCACCCGTGCCGTCGCCACTCGATACGACAAGCGCGACTTCGTTTACAAGGGGACCATCGACGTGGCATCGATCGGGATCTGGCTCCGAGACCCAGTTGACCAGCATTCAAGGGACACGGCCTAGTCTCATTAGGTAGGGGCACCCCACAGATTTGAGCCAAGTCAGGTCCTTGGCGATCGCATTCCAGCCCGCGTGCAGCATCGCCGCGACGAGGAGCGCACCGACGACGAGTCCGCTCACGATGCGGTCGAGACGATCGGCGTCAACTGCCGGAAAGGTAGGACAAGAGCAAGGGGACCAGATCAGTCGGATGCATCTGGTGCGGCCAGTTTTCCATCGCCCCGGCGAAGCTGTGCGCGATGGCGAATGACTGCGTGACCTCGGGCTCCCCGCCGCCGTGACCGCCGGCGTCCAGATGGCCGTGGTCGCTTGTGAGCACGAGTAGCCACTCCTCCGGCGTCGATTCGACGCGGGCCCGAATTGCCGCCGTAATCCGGGCGAGGTGGGCGTCAACGCGGCCGATCGCCTCACGATATCCCGTCGTCACGGCGCCGTACACGTGACCGGCCTCGTCGGTCTCGCAAAAGTAGATGAAGCTGACGTCCGGTCCGCGCTTTGCGAGCGTCGCAACCGACACATCCGCAACCTCGCCGTCCGCCTGCCGGTACCCGTAAGTTTCGCCGTCACGGACGATTACCTGGTGCAACCCGGCCCGCTCCTGCTCGCGGCGCTGGTGGATGACCGGGCCGATGCCGACCGGATCGACCAACGGTGGCCATCCTGCCGCGGCAAATGTCTTCGTTGTCTGATTGGCGTAGAAGGCACGGCTCAGCAGATCGGGACATACCAGCAACCGATGGCCGACGAACGAGTTGTCGTAGACGCCGTGTTCCTCGTGGGAGCGCCCGGTCAGGATCGAGGCCCAGCCCGGCCCGGATAACGTCGGCACGTCCATAACCATCGACGCGTGCGCCGAGGTGCGGACCAGATCACTCACTGTGGGAGCCGCGCCGTCGCTCAACCCGATGTCCAGCCGGAGTCCGTCAATGCCCACGAGACAGAGCTTCGGGTTCACACCACAGGTTCCAGTCTCTTCTGGGTATTGTCGACGAGCGCGCTGTCCCGTCTCGGCACAACGGAGACGCGTTGGCTGATGCGGAACTCGCCGGCGGCAGGAGAGGGCAAGTCCACGCGCAGCGGCCGCGCGGAGTCATCGAGCCTAACTTCGAGGCTGGTGACCGCTCCGCGCAGCGTGAAGGCGCTGATCACACCAATCCCGTCCGAGGCCGCTTCGACACGTAAATCCTCGGGCCGGATCAGCGCTTCAACGTCGCCCGCCCGCACGAAATCCGGGTTCGTGATGGTCATGCGGCGGCCGAGCGTCACGGCTTGGGATCCGTCAATGATCGTGGGAAGCCGATTCACGGCGCCCACGAACTCAGACACGAACGCGGTCCGCGGATGGTGGTAGATTTCCTCGGGCGTGCCGAGCTGTTCGATGCGACCGTTGGACATCACGCCGACACGGTCGGCCATCGTGAGCGCTTCTTCCTGGTCGTGGGTCACGAGTAGCGTCGTCGTGCCGGTTTCCCGGTGGATCCGCTTGATCTGCTCTCGCAGCTGGACACGAACTCTGGCATCAAGAGCGGAGAGCGGCTCGTCCAAAAGGAGAACCTTCGGCTGTATGGCCAGCGCCCGAGCCAGCGCAACGCGTTGCTGTTCGCCGCCGGAAAGCTGATGCGGATACTTTGCTCCATGCTCGCCCAACTCCACGATTTCCAGGAGTTCTGTTGCCCGCTTCGCGACCTCCACTTTCTTAACCCTGGCGACGCGCAAGCCATAAGTGACGTTTTCACTCGCGGTCATGTGCGGAAACAGGCTGTACGCTTGGAAGACGATGCCGATGCCGCGGCGCCTTACGCTGGATATCGTGACGTCTTTGCCTCCGATCAGCACGCGACCTCGGTCAGGCGATTCAAAACCGGCAACGACTCGTAGGACAGTTGTCTTGCCACAGCCCGATGGGCCGAGGAGCGCCAGGAGTTCACGGCCAGGCATCTGCAGATCTAGGCCATCTAAAACGGTTCGCCCCGCAAAAGCTTTGGAAATGTCCGCCAACTCAACGCCAGCTGCATCTTCAATGCCCACCGCACGGCCTCCTAGCGTGCATCAGCGGCCAGGTTCCCGGCTCCGACGCTCATGAGTCTGATCTGTTTGCCTCTGGTCAAAATCGAAAGAAGAAGCATCAACAACCATGTGCCCATAATGGCGACAAACGACAGCGCAGCCGCGGCTCGCGGATACGTCTGACCAGTCTCCTCAATGACCACCGGGAATGTCGTATGGAGCAGCAGGCTTGATAGCACATACTCGCCGATGACATAAGTGGACGACAGCAGGGCGGCGTTCAATATCGCGGTACGCAGATTGGGCAGAATGACTTGGATAATAGCCCGAATCGTCCCAGCGCCGAGACTACTTGCTGCGTCCATAAGAGTTTTTACATCGATCACGCGGATTCCTGCGTCGAGCGCTCGGAAAACGAGCGGCAACGTCAGCACAACGTAAAATGGTACGAGTGAATAGACGCTCACCAAAAATGATGGCGCAACAGCGCGGAAGAACAGGTTTGCACCGGTTACCAAGGCGATAGCCGGCACGACGAACGGGATAAGCGACAGTCCGTCAGCGACGGCAAGCAAACGAGGTGATCGAAGGTGAAGCCAAATAAGCGTAGGGATCAACAGCGCGAGCGATGAGAGTGAGGTGAGCACGGCGAGTTCCAGTGTTTGGAGCACTGCGGGCCAAAACTCTGGCTCGGACAGGGTAGGAAGAAGCGACTCGAGCGTGAATCCTTTGCCGGGCAGGGTGAAGCCGAATAGTGCTGCGGACACCAACGGGGTCAAATACAAGACCATCGCGAAAACAAAAATGGCGATCCGCGCGGCCTGTTGCCAGTCCGGAGATTTCTCTCCGGCGGTCATTGTAGCCATCGGGTCGACCTCCGCATGAGCAGGGCTCGCACGGCCATAGCGATGATGGTGATGATAATCATCCCAGTGACAAGCGCCGAGGCGAAACTAGTATCCGTTAGCACATTCCCAGAAATGAAGAATCCAACCAATACTGGAACAAGGTTCACACTACCCCCGGTCAGCGCGTATGCCGTGGCGTATGCGCTGAATGAATTCGCAAAAAGCAACAACAGCGCACCCGCGATTGACGGCATCATGATCGGCAAGGCGATCTGACGCAGGTATTGCCATCTGCTGGCGCCAAGACTCGCCGCAGCTTCTCCCCATTCGGATTTAACGCCCTCTAGCGTCGGCACCATCAAGATCGCCATGAGCGGAATCTGGAAATACAAATACACGATGGCGAGACCAAAAAACGATAATATGTTCACGGCGCTGGTCAGGTTCCACCCTGTTGCCTGTTCAATGAGCCCGGTCACAACCCCTTGGGTTCCGATCGCCGCGATGAATGCGAATGCAAGTGCGACCCCGCCCGACTGTGAGGCGACTGCAGAGAACGATTGCACGATCGACTTCAACCAGCGCGGACGGGTCGTCGTGGCGAGCGCCCAGGCGAGGAGCAGGCCGAGCACTCCGCCGACAATGGCCGTCAGCAACGAAAGACTGATCGACGTCTCGAACGCGTTGCGATACTGCGGCTCCCACAACTTCGCCAGCGACCCCATCGAGAGCTTTCCGCCCTCGTGCAAGCTCGACCAGAAGGTGGCGAGCACCGGAATAATCAGGAAGATCGCGATGAAGACGAAATACGGAAGGATACCGACCCAGCGCAGCAGTCCGCGCAGCAGTCCGCGCAGCAGTCCGCGCAGCAGTCCGCCGGGGCTGCGTCGTGACCTCCGGAACGAGCCGTCGGCAGCCGGGGCACCGACCTTGGCCATGCCGCCGGCCGCCGACGACGACGGGGTCACTGGTTTGCGACCTTCGGTCCCCACTCGTCCACGACTAGCTTAGTCCCTTTCGCCCCCTCGGCACGAGTCGGGAAAACGATATTGGCCAGAACCTCCGCGGTCGGCAGGCTGGCAACAGCCTTCTTCGATAGTTTGCCCGTCTTCGTCAAGTCAGCAATGCGCGCAGGAACCGCAGCACCGAGCGCATACTGCTCGGACCCTTCATCGCTGGTCAACCAGTCGACCCACAATCGTGCGGCATTCGGGTGGGGGCAGTCGATCACGATCGGCTGCGCATAATAGTTCCCGAATACGGCGTCTGAGGGAACCACCGTCTTGAGTGCAACTCCGGACTTCTCCAATTGAGGTTTGATTCCAAAGAAGTTGTAATTCCAATCCAACCCGACTGCGGCTTGGCCGGTACTGAGCGCGGATGCGATTCCCGTGGTGGTGACCAGGTTGCCGCGTTTGGCCAGCTCAGCAAAGAAGTCGATCCCAGGCTGGATATCGCCCACGCTCCCGCCATTCGCCATGGCCGCGGCAAATACCGCCGCGAGACTCGATGCACCCGTGCGCGGGTCCCCATCAAGCACAACTTTTCCCTTGTACTTGGAATCGAGTAGATCGGTCATTTTCGTTGGTGCAGGAACGACATTAGTGTTCGTTCCGATGCTCATGGCCCCATAGTAAGCGGCGACCCACCACGCATTGGGATCCTTGAGTTTCGTCGGGATCGTGTCCCAGTTGCTGGGCTTGTATTTTTGGACCAATTTTTCGCTAATGACTTGGTCGGTGAACGTGTAGCCGATATCTACAACGTCGGGCGATGTCGATTGACCTTTAAGGGTTTTCATCGCCGTCACTTCCTCCGCACTACTACCATCGGGATTCGCGACAGAAATCTCGATTCCGTACTTCGCCGTGAACGCCTTGAATGAACCGCCGTAATTAGCCCACGTCTTCGGATAGGCAATGAGCTGTAGTTTGCCCTCTTTTTTCGCCAACTTTGTGATGTCGGCCAAATTGCTGCCAACAGCGCCCGGTGCCGACCCAGTACCGCAACCGGTTAGAGCGCTACCATATCCGATGGCGCCGGCCGTCGCAGCCATCCCGCGCAGCATTGTCCGCCGTGTAAAAACCGAGTCATTTGTGCGGGTCATTCTGATCCTCTTTCGAGTGTATGGGCTACAGCATCGCACATTTCGCCAGCGAGCAGTTGAGCCGCTCTTGAGTGAGTGAGTGAGTGAGTTTACAGCAGTCCCAGCAAACGGTCTAGACCCAATGTCGGGGTCAGTGTCACGCGGCGGACGCTACCCGAAACAGAGCTGAAAGAGCCGCGTGGCAGCAGGGCTCATGTCGCTATGCTGAGCCCCGAACAGGAGGCACCAGTGGTCAACGAGTTCCTTGCCAGGCTGCCCAGTCTGAACCTGGACCAGCAGCTCCCCACACACATTCAGATCGAGCGTTGGCTGCTCGACGGGATCAGCGCCAGAAGGCTCTGTCCCAACGACCGGCTCCCCAACGAGCGTGAGTTCGCTGCAGCCCTGAGTGTCAGTCGGATGACCCTTCGGCAGGCGCTCGCGGGGCTTGAGGCACGAGGGATCCTGACTCGCACGCCCGGCCGCAACGGCGGGGCGTTCATCCTGGAACCCAAGATCAACTGTGACCTGACCGGGCTCGCTGGCTTCACCGAGCAACTGCGCCGGGCGAACGTGCGCGCGGGCGCCCGAAACGTCCGAACTGCCACCGTGCCGGCGAGCAAGGAAGCCGCCAAAGCCCTTGAACTCAACGACGGAGCACCGGTCCACGAGATCGAGCGCACCCGAACCGCGAATCGGACGCCAGTGGCCCTTGAGCGCTCCTACCTTCCGGCAGATCGGTTCCCTGACCTCTTGAGTCATCACTTCACCGGGTCGTTGTATGCCGTGTTGCACCGCCACTACGACCAGGCCCCCCACACCGCGCTCGAACACCTCAAACCGGTGATTGCGGACCCGGAGCAGGCAGAGGCTCTGGGAGTCGAGTTGGGCGCGCCTCTCATGCTGATCGAGCGCACCGCCTACTCCGTGGCCGGTGTGCCGGTGGAGTTCGCCCGCGACCTCGTTCGGCCGGATCGCATCCAGATCACGCTCCGCACCGATGTGCATGGGACGACCGGCACTCCCCGGCCGAGAACGAACCCGTAGGACACGGTCCGCCGTCAGCGGTGTCAGTGCCATCGCTTCATGGCGCCGTCGGCGAGCGCGTCCGCGGCTTCCTCGATGCGCGTCCCGACCATCTCCAACCGTCGTATCAGCTCCCGCGCCTGCAAGCTCTGCGCCGTGAGCTGGGAAGACAGCAGGCGGGCGGTCTCGTCCTGGTGCAACCGCCGGGTGATGCCACTGATTTTCTTGGCGCGCAACGCGCCTTCGGTGATGCGGGACGGATCATTTACCAGGCCCAAGACGGCATCGGAGAGACTGGCCACGCCGTCGACGATCGACTCCAGAATCGGGGCGAGCGTGGACTGGTCGGACAGCCCATAGAGATCCGACTCACGAACGAAGTCCCGCAACGCGTCCACCACGTCGTCGATCGACCGGGAGAGACGGAACAGGTCCTCCCTGTCCACCGGTGGGGCGATGCTGCGCGAGAGGATTTCGACCAGGCGACCACGCTCGGCGTCGCCCGCATGCTCGATGACACTGAGCTGCTCCCGCGCCGACCCAGAAGTGACCCGGCCTACCACCATGTCCAGCGCCACCTCCGTGCCGTGGCGGGCCGCGTCCAACTGCCCCACCAGCGCGCCCAGCAGCGCCCGGTCAGGTCGCCCCGCCAGGACCGCGACCGCGCGACGCCAGGACTTCACGACGTCACCACCTTGCCGAGGAATGCAGCCGCGGCCGCCAGACCAAAGCTCGCGGGCAGGGTGAAAACCCACGCAAGACCGATCCGACCGACCGCGCTCCACCGGACCCGGTGGGCGCCGCGGCTGACCCCGGAGCCGATCAGCCCACCCGCGAGCGCCTGCGTCATGCTGACCGGAACGCCGATCGCAGAGCTACCCAGGACAGCGATGCCGGCCGAGAACTGCGCTGCCACAGCATGGTTGGGGCGCATGGCCAGGATTCCGTCATTCAGCGGCCCAGCGATGCGCGGCAACCCGAACACCGCGCCGAGAAAGAACAGGGGCCCGATCACCAGGACGGACGTCGCGCTGACGAACCCCGCGGAGGCGGTCGTGCCCCCCGAAAGAGCCAGCACAGCCAGCATCTTCTGGCCGTCGTTGACCGAGTAGGCAAGGCAGAGCAGGGCGAATGCCATTTGGTGCAACCGGAGGACCGCGCGCGTCGCGGATCCACTGGGCGGGCTCAAACGGGAGGCACGCTGACCCAGATACCCGAGGAGGGCGCCCACGAACGGCGCGGCAAGCCCGACGAGGAGGACATGTGTCGCCGCCGGCCATGAGATCGGCAGGCCGTAGCCCAGCCCGCCGCCAAGAATTCCGCCGATGGATGCCAGGGTCAGGCTTGTCGGCAGACCCAGTGAGTTCAGTACGGCAACGACCACGACAGCCGCCACGATGCCCAGCATCAGGGCGACCCGACTCCCCGGCGCCGGGGATGTCACCAGACTCTGCGTGAATGTCTCTGCCACGCGTGTTCCGAACAGGAGTGGCCCCAGCACGACAAACGCCGTCAGACTCACTCCAGCGGCGAGCAACCTAGGGCGTCCGGGGATCTTGAGACCGATCGATAGCAACGTGCCGCCATCGTTGGCGCCGGTCGCAAAGGCGAACGCGGCAGCGATCCCGAACATTGCCTGATCGATCACGGCCATTCGGGCCGGCGGCCCGCGCCGCGTAGCAGGATCGGGAGCACGTCGAGGTCGAGGTTATCCACGACCGTCTCAACCTCGGGGGCGAGCACGGCCCGGTCGCACGAGCCGAGCACACCGACACAGCGCATGCCCGCGGCAACCGCGGCCCGGGCCCCCGGCACAGAGTCCTCGAGTACCACGACTGACTGACGCCGCGGGTCGACTCCCAACGCCGCCGTGGCAAGGCGGAGGCCCTGCGGATCCGGCTTGCCAACGGTCACATCGTCTTGGCAGACCACAGACCTGAAGGACCCGGCGATGCCCGACAGGGACAGCACGAAATCCACGTCAGCGCGCTGCGCGCCGGTCACGATCGCGAGAGGGACCTCGGCTGCCTCCAGACGATGCACCAGATCCTCGGCCTGCGCGGGGATCGTGGAAGTCTCGGCCACCAGCTCGCGGTAGCGAAGACGGCGCTCATTGAGCAGGCAATCAACCAATTCGACGTCAGGTGCACGGATCATCGCGACCGCACCCTCGATGGTCTCCCGATCGCTTCGTCCCAGGAAGAATCTCTGGTAGTAGCTCTCATCCATGGACCAACCCAAATGCAGCGCGAACAGCTCGGTGAAAACCTGCAACAGCACAGACTCGTCGTTGGACAGCGTGCCGTTGAAGTCGAAGATCACCGCATCGGGCCATTGTCCGTCGGCTTCGACCATCAGCGAGTCAGCCGGGTTTCTCTGCTCGGCTTCAGGGGTCGCTTGGTTCATAGGAGGACATGATAGCGGTCCACGGTCAAACGGTCTAGACCGTATTCATCAATCGGGTCTGCCTAGCTTGAGATGTCCGATGGCCGTCACCCCATACTCCGGTGGGCCCACACCATTGCTTCGGTTGGTGGCGAAGGTTACCGATGAAGGATGCGCGCGTTCGAGCGGCAGTTTCTTGATCGACAGCAGCCCATCACTTGCGCTGCGTGCGCTGGTCAGCGGCCCATCCCGGAGGTGACAGACACACCCGCAGCCCAGAGCGCACAGCCTGGGTCCTCCACAGAGAATTCACGCGGACGATCTACCCACGCCACGGGACTCAGCCTGGGAGCTCCCGTTGAAGGAAGAAGGGGTCCACGAGGTGGTCGCGGGCCTGGTAACGGCTGACGACCCGGCCGTGCTGCTCTCGGCACCGGCGGCGATCACCCGCCGGCTGATGGAGCGCTGCGCCGACGTCATCCGGGTCGTGGTCAACGGGCAGCACACTGCCCCTGAGTTCGCCGAGATCGCCCTCGAGGGGATCGGCGGCACCGGGCAGGTGCCGAGAACGTCGTACGCCGACTCGCGGCCACCGGCGCCCTCCGGGACGGACTGGCGCGGGGCCGAGGCCGCCCTGAACGCATCCCGCAAGCAACCGCGGTCGGTCGCGCTGCGCGCGACCGCGTCACTTCGCCGCATCTCAGTCAGGGCGTGCAGCCGCGTAGAAGTTGAGCAACGCACGGAAGGTCAACCAGGCAGCAAGACCGACGGTTGACCACGAGCAATGATCAGAACCTGTGGTTGCGACACGAGGTCGCACCCTGTGAGTGGACTCGCGGATTTGGAGGGTCGACCTATGCCGTCGATAGCGTAGTTCTGGGCCTGTGCTTGAGGCCTGTCCCCACCCTGACGTGCGTCGCCGGTAACGGCGGGGTTCGAAGCTCGGGGTAGAAGCCCCAAGGGCGCCTGTTCCATCCGGGTGCCACAGGCGAGGGGAAGACCGGACGGGTGAATCGCTTGAACCTCCGTTGAGGTCTCGTTATCTGAGGCTCCGTTCGATGGGATGTACCAGCGGGGTGTAGGGACTGGCGAGTGGCTTGACTTGAACGCCTGGGTGAACTGGGTGCGGGCGACGTACGGGCTACCACCCACGGTGGTCCCGCCGTTCTGGCACCGGCATGACGAGCTGGTGTGGGAGTTGTCGGCGCTGCATCAGCACTGGCTCAACTCCTACGACCCCGAAGGGTCTCCCTCGGCACCGCTGGCCTGGCACCGCGACTTCGCCGATGCGAGGGCCCGGCTGCGCGAGTGGGTCTCGACCTCAGGCACTCGGTTGGACCGTGACCGCCCGACCCGTCAGACGACTTGGCCCGGCGAGGCACCCGCTCAGCCCGGGGCCGAGACGGTGATCGCCAACCGCGACGCGGACTTCGTCCAGTTCGTCCTCGACGACGTCACCGCACGCCGTCGCATCGAGGAACGCGTCCGCTTCCGAGCGTCGTAAGCCTCCACACAACTCCACTCGCCGGGTTTGTCCACTGGTACCGCCGTTTGCCGCGACCGGACGTCGAGGCCATCGCACGGTGACCGAAGGCGCGCCCCCCGCGGCGACGCCCCAACAAAGGAGGGAGCAGCCATGCTGCTCGCACACGCAGTCACCCTCGCCCAGGCCCGCTCCTATGTCGCGGCCCTGGCAGACGTAGCTGGCACCTTCGACGCCTCGGTCGAGTACGAGCGAGTCCTGCTCAAGCTCGACTGGATCCACGGCGACGACAGTCCCGCGCTCGACACCGCCGGACTCACCGATGATCGCGACATCCTCTTCGCCGTCGCGACCTCCGCGATCGTGGCGCTGCTGGCGGCGACGCTGCACCGCCTCAACGTGGACCATCCCTCCGCCGTGGTGCTGTTCGCCGGCACCGGCCTGCCGTTCACCCCCGACGCGCTGCGCAAGGCCGGCGTCACCCACCCGGATCGGCTCTTCGTGCTGGAGTCCATCCCGCTGACCCTCGAGCACGACGACGCTCGGTACGCCGTGGTGGAGCCGGCGCGCCAGGCCAGTGTCGTGTGGACCCCGGAAGCAGCAGCCGCTGTGGTGGAAGCCAGCAACGGCTATCCCGCCCACCTGCAGCTGTTCGCTCACGCGACCTGGACCGCCGCAGCCGGCCCCGACCAGATCACCCTCGCCGACGTCGAGAACGCACTCCCCCGGGTCGCCGCGCAGCTCGAACGACGCACCCTCGGCCCCCGCTGGGACCGCATCAGCGACCGCCAGATGGAGTTCCTGGCCGCCCTCGCAATGCACGGCGGCCGCGCGTCCACCGCAGCGATCGCGGCCACCCTCGGCCGCACCCAGCAGGAACTGTCCTGGCTCCGGGAGGAGCTCATCGAGGAGGGCGACATCTACGCCCCCAAGCGCGGCCAACTCGCCATGGCGGTCCCGTTGTTCAACCGCTACGTCCTCAGCCACTACGAGCGCACCCGGCCCGAGGCTGCCACTGCCCTGCTCAGCCTGGAGGAGATGATCGCGAACGCCGGCCTGGATGCCTCCGCGATCGGGAACGGAAACCCCAACGTCCTGCGGCGCGACCGACAGAACGAGACTCGGCAGCTGCCCCCGCCAGGCGACACCCCAGGGCCGCGGCGCAGCTGAGACCCCGCGCGCAACCTCGCGCCGCGGTCCTATAACCGTCTATAACCGGGAACGCGGCCGCCCTGTGGGGCCACTGCTGACCGGTTCGCGCCGTGGTGAGCGCCAGATGCCGATCCGGCTCCTTAGGCCAGCAAGAGGACCGCGCACCGGGCGCAGTCCGGGTCCCCCAGGAGGAACCGTGAGCGAGTACGCCGGCCACGCCGAGGACGCGCTCGAGGAACACGCCCGCCGCCGAGCCCAGGAGATCGCGGCCAGCGAGGCGGCCGCCGCCCAGGCCGCGGCCGCCGACGAGCAGGGCCCCTCCCCCGACGCCGAGATCGCCCAGGTACACGGCTCGGGCCGCCAGCACGACCACAGCGATACCGCCGCCTACCAGCGCCCCCGGGTCAGCGACCGGATCCGCGGGCCCCGCCGCTAACGCCGATTTTCACGCAGCGAGTTCGACCCTAGTTTCAGGCGAATTGGTAGCTGAGTTGTCGGTTGCCCCACCAGGGGACGGTGACGGTGGGGAGGTCGGCTTGGCGTAGGA